>Ga0308157_10001312_pt1 | contig 53487 bp, 51 predicted proteins | sample PhyBR1_FD_201035 | JGI IMG/M metagenome (GOLD analysis project Ga0308157, IMG submission 201035) | Phyllosphere microbial communities from UC Gill Tract Community Farm, Albany, California, United States - DLSLB.R1 | ecosystem: Host-associated > Plants > Phyllosphere > Unclassified | place: USA...
GTGCAGAATCCTTTAATGCTAAAATAAAAGCATTTAGAAATCAATTCAGAGGAGTCAGAAAAGTCGATTTCTTCTTATTTCGATTAACTAAATTATTTGCCTAGTCCCCAACTTTTGAACTTGATCCGTACAAACGCAGCAGCAGAATCTTTTAATGCAAAAATAAAAGCATTTAGAAACCAATTCAGAGGAGTCAGAAAAGTCGATTTCTTCTTATTTCGATTAACTAAATTATTTGCCTAGTCCCCAACTTTTGAACTTGATCCGGAAACATTTTGATCTTATTCAAATAGACACTTTTAAAAAGAGGTCTATAAACAAAAAAGCCTCAAAATCAAAAGATTATGAGGCTTTTTGTGAACGCAGAAGTATTAAAACTAGTTTATACTTATTTGTATGTTGATAAACGCTTTAGGATAAAATATAAAGCTTTATCATACAATGTTTATATTTGATATTATAAAACTTTTATAACAATTAATAACATTTTTGGCAACTAAATTGGCAACGTATGAATTACACTTTTAAACTCAAAGAACCTAATTCTAATAAAGAAACATTAATTCTGTTTTCTTGTTTTTTCAAAGACGAAAATAAGAAATTTATTTATTCTACTGGCGAAAAAATTAATCCACAAAATTGGGATGCTTCGAATAAATTTCCTTTTCTTAATGGAAAGAACAAACCTCAATTTGTTGAATCAATAAAAATACAATTAAATAGGTATTCGGATTTGATGCAGAAAACAGAAAGTGAGCGTAAAAAAATAAATGAGCCGTTCACAACTGAAGTATTAAAAAAGATATTTGATGAAGAATTTAAAAGAGTACCGAAAAGCAAAAATATTTTTTTTGAAGCCTATGAGGAATTTTATAATGAAAAATCAAGTAAGCTGGAATGGACAAAAGGAACAAAAACAAGGTATCAAAATATAAAAAATATACTTAAAAAATTTGAGGTTGCTAAAAATTACCCTCTTACATTTAATCGAATCGATGATAAATTTCACGCAGAATTTACAGACTATTCTCTAAATACTTTGAAACACGTAAATAATACTTATTTGCGAAATGTAGTTTTCTTTAAAACTTTTATGAATTGGGCAATTGATAGAAAATACACGTATAACGAAAAGTTTAAAAAGTTCAATAAAAATGAAAATGGAAAAGACATTATAAAAGAAACTGCTACCAGTCAAATTGCTTTAAATATCGACGATTTAAATAAGATAATGAGCCACGAATTTAAAACAAAAAGTTTGGAACGTGTGAGAGATGTTTTTGTTTTTGCGTGTGTTACTGGTATGCGCTATGGCGAATTATCTTTAATTTCAAAAAGTAACGTTACTGATACTCACATAATTTTAAAGGAAGAAAAAGGAGTATTTAAAGAACCACGTAATATTCCACTAACTAGCTTATCGAGATTTATCTTAACTAAATACGATTACGAATTGCCATTGATAGCCAATCAAAAACAAAACAAATATCTAAAGGATGCTTTTGAAGAAATGAAATTTGAACACAAAATTGAAAAGGCAACTAATAGAGGGCGTGAAATTGAGCGTTCGGAGGATTTCTTTTACAATAGAATCACAACCCACACCGCTCGCAGAACTTTCATTACTATAATGAAAAGAAATGGTGTTTCAGACAAATTGATTGCTAAAGCGACTGGGCACAAAGACTTTGCTACACTTAATAAATACTACCAAGTTGATGATGACCAAACAAAAGAAGCAATGGATGGAGTCTTTAACGTAGAAATTCCTTTGAAAAAAATAGTGTAGCTATTGAGAAAATAAAACAATTAATATAAAATATAACCCGTTGATTACCAGTTATAAAACAAAAATACAAACTTGTACAACTTGTTTAATCTTGCATACAAGTTTATACAACTAAAAATCAAGTAGTTATAATTAAACACTTCCTACTTTTGACAAATAATTATAAAATTTATCAAATATGGAAAACCCATTTAATACAATTGAAACTAGATTAAGTAATATTGAAAATTTATTACTCGACATTAAACAAACACCTTCAAAAATCGAAAACAAACTACATTCTGTTAAATCCTTAGCTGAATATGCTGGAATTTCTGAATTAACAGTTCGTAATTACATTAAAGAGGGGAAAATAAAGGCTAAAAAGATTGGCAGAAGAATCCTAATTGAAGAAAAACAGTTTGAAACTGGTTTGAGCGAAGTAAAATCTTTAAAATACAAAAGATAATGAGAACAGCAACACTATCAGACAAGCTAATTTCACATAAAATTCAAGTAAAAATCAGTTTTCGAACATAAAATGACCTAATTTTGAATTCCAAATTACAAAGAACTTTCAAAGAATCTTTTGGGAAATTAGGAGTATTACTGGAGAAATAAAAAGCTATTAAATGATGATAGAACCGAATTATTTAAAATTGTTAGAATCTCAAGAAACCATAAATCAAAATATTAAAGGCGGTTTTGAAGGCTTAGAAATTTTATTTAATAAACACATTTCAAAATTAAAATCTAATAATTTTATATTAAGTCATTCCGATTTTAACAATTTTTATCATGGTACATCTATTGAAATTTTAGGAATAAACAATTATCCTTCTGAAAAAAATAATGAAAAAATTAAAAGTCGTGAATTTGAGGACTTTTTTGAAACTCATTATCAGTTTTATAACAACCCTACTCCTTTTGATGTCTTTAACGACCCGTGTAATATTCTACAAGAATCACTAAATGAAATCAAAAAAATCATTATTAATAGCACATTTGGAGAAAACGAAAAGATTACACTCTTAAAAGAATTTCTAAAGTATATTGAAAATGAGGTTGCGAAATCAAATGATTGCAAAGAAATCGAAAACCCAAAACTATATCCAAAACTTATATATTTAAAAGAAGGATATGTTAAAATTTATAATGAGGTTTTGAATGTATACAGTCATTATTTGGATGGTTTTGAAAAGCAATCCTTTGTAAATAAAGAAATAGAAAAGCCTTTGAAAAAAGAGAAGGAAATCAAAAATATTTCTGATTTTATTTATAACGTAAAAGATAAGGACGCATTTTTAAATATTCTGAAAACTACTTTTAAAAAGGAAAAAGGAAAAAAAATTAGAGCAATTATTGATTTATTAAAAAGAGAAAATATATTAATTATTCCTGAAAGGGATTTTCTTGATTTTTATAATTGTCTCAAAACTTATTTGGATAGAAATATTGGTACATATCAAAGCATAAATGATGTAAAGGATATACAATCCTATTATTTTACTCCTTTCGAGGAAATTTTAAACCCCATAATAAAAAACCACAAAATTACTAAACCATTATAAACGAATTTTTACTTGTAAACTTTATACAAAAGTAATGTTTACGTAAAACAAAGCACTTTTTCTTAATTTCAAGGGCTATTTCCAGCCTAAAAACAATTAATATATTTAAACAAAATAGCAATGTTTTAAAACATCGCCAGGCACTGCTATTTCAAAAAATTAAAATAAAATGATTGATTATATAAAATTACAACCAACCAAGAATAATGATTTTGAAAACCATATTATATCAAACAAAGTCGTTGAATTAAAAACGTTTTTAGACACTTTTACTGGGGAAATTAAAGAATACCCCAAATTAGGAAAACTATTGAATCTAGACGTCAAAATCAACCCTGTTTACTCTAGTTTAAGCGGTAGCCTACATAAATTCCAGAATATTCATTTTTTAAATCAAGACCAAAATTATAACGATTTTAATTATGAGCAATTATCTAATTTAATCCCCTCACTCGTTAATACTTTCGATTTAGGAAACAGTTCTTCTCTGGGTTATTTAGAACTTGGATTTAATTTGAAAGTTGATTTTAACCCACAAACATTTGTTGACGATAACTTACTAATGTACGATTATCGCAGTCATAACAAAGATTTAAAAAAAGGCGATTATAAAGAATTTATCAAAACTGACTTTAATATTAAAATATACAATAAGTCAAAACATTTTAATTTAAAAGAACACATTTTAAGAATAGAATTAAAAATCACAAAGAAACGTTTTTTACAAAAATTAGATATTTATACTTTGGAGGATTTATTATGTAAAAACAAGTTATGTGCTATCTTTAATGTCTTACAGAAAGAATTTGAAAAAGTTATAATTGTAGATAATTTTGAAGGCTTAGAAATCCCTATAAAAGATATTGAAAAACTAAATAAATACACAAACCCAAATTATTGGAATAGAATAAAAAAACCAGAATCATACAAAGTACAAAAAAGATTAAAAAATGATTTTAAGCTAATCCTTACTAAGTATAACTTAGACACTATCAAAAAAGATTTACAATATAAGTTAATTTATAAGTTTGAAGAGCTAATGAATGAAAATTATCAAGACTTATTATATTCAAAAGAAATAGCATAAGGGCTAAAATGTTTAATATAATACTAATAACAAACCCGCCATATTAGAGCGGGTTTTGTTTTACAGGATAAACTTCTGGTTCTATTCCATAATGAGAACGTACATAATTGCACGCAAAAAATATAGCGTCAAAAGTAGCTGCATGGCTAATATTATTTTGCTGAGCGATTGATTCTATGTTTATATAAAAAGTGACTTCTCTGTCTTTAATGATATGTTTAATAGCTTCGATTCTCAAAAAATCATCTTTAAAAGTATTAAGAACATCTTTTTTAATTGTTATTTCTAATCCTTTTATAATATCTGTCCTAATTTTATCTTCATTATCAGATTTTTGGTATTGTGAAGAAAGTTTATAATCTAAATCTCTATCTCTCTTGTTGAAAGAAATAATATAGATAAGAACAATTAGGGCTATAATAATTAAAACAACCATTTTTTTTTTAATTTTTAAAAATTAATAAATATTGAGTTTTTCACTGTTTTATTTAGTTTATCGATATTAAGATTTTAAATTTCGAATAATTATATTGTCTAAAATTAGCCGAATAATTGATTGAATCCTTTTAAACGGCTTAAGTATCCTGACAAGAGTTGGTGATGTCAAATAATAAAACTTTACAAAAGCTTTACCTAATAAATTGGTTAACAACTTTTCATCTCTATATCTTCTTAAAAATTCAACTTTTGGATGATTTATATCGTCATATACTAGAGTTGCGATATAGCAGTTTTTATTTTCTACTTTTGAAGGAGGTAATAAATTTATCCATTTTTTAAATAAAAAATTATTCTCACCCTTGGTATGTTTATCTTTTATAAAATTTATGATAATTTCATGAAATAGATGAGAATCATAAAATGAGATTTCTGTTTCTGCAAAAATATAGGATCTAATCTTATTTCTAAGATTTTCATTTGTAGTGAATTGAGTATGTATAAATGGATGACGATATATGCTTACATATATTCCATCAAATGAGAACGGATTTTCTAATTCTAATTTAAAATATTGAAGCATCAATAGTGAATTAATTCGGATTTCATCTAAACTTTTTTTGTAAAATTCTCTTTCTCTTAAATTAATAAAAGTTCCCCCTTCTTGTAAATACTTTGATTTATAAAATTCATAAGTTTTTAAACCATCCTCTATAATATATTCAGTAAGAGAACTAGTGTCTATTTTGCTCCTATTAAAGAAATCGTATACTCTAAGCCAATTAGAAACCATTGTGAAAGCTAATAAATAAACTTGATATTTTCCTGCTGGAGATAATGGATCATATTTTTTTTCCAATACTCGAATTAAATCCGCTTCAAAACTTAAAGTATATCTATGTAAAAACTCAATATTATTATCCATTTTTTTATTTATTTACAAAACTTCAATTTAATGGTTTGAAGTACCGATTGAATTTCGAGTTTTTCTCTCAAAAATTTATATGGCATTATATTATTATTGCTTAATCAATACTGTATTAGGCAGTCCATTGCTTGTATTTACATATTCAATTTTTGTATTACTGATTTTGATAAACTTGTAAGTTGTCGTTAAAGATTGAATAGTCATAGAAAGTTCATATTCCTTATCTGTAGCTGTTTCTTTCACACTTGTTTTCGCACCTGCTTGTGAAGCATTTTTAATGTTTTCTGCTTGGCATATTTCCATAGATGAGGATAATACGCAGAAATCATTGTTCTTGAATCTAAAAAGAGGTTTATAAATTGGGGACGATGTATCTCCTGCATAATTATTAGCCCATGTACCTATTAACCAACTTGGAGGATTTATAGAGGTTGAACTTGAATTTTCTGTTTTGTTGTCATCAGATGATGAACACCCTAAAAGGCACACAAAAGTTAATAGAAGTAATAGTTTTTTCATATTCGTAAATAATTAATTGTTTTAGTAATGTTATTTTTTTTGATAATACGTAGAAAATATAGCATTTATCTTAATATTTTTCAATTCAAAATAAAACTACGAGTTTAAGTTTGTTTGTTTTTATGGTAAACCGTATTCAGTATAAAACATTTCGCAATGTTATGAAAAAATAATAACAAGACACAAATATGTGTCAGTTTATTTTGATGTAAATGTTGACTTTTATTTCGTGATAGATAATAGCGAAATAGAATTAATAAAATCCATTGGAGAGAAAATCAGGATTAAAAGAATAGAACTTAATCTATCGCAAGAAATCCTGTCTTTTGATGCTAATATCCCGAGAAATCAAATAGGAAGAATTGAAAGAGGGGAAATAAATACATCTATCATAACTCTTCATAAGATATGCAAAGCTTTAAAAATAGAAATTAAAGATTTATTTTAAACAAGCTGTTCTATTAACCCACTTCCCACAACTCATAATTCAACTGTTTCTTTTACTTTTAGCAAAACCAAAAAACTAACTGTTTTTTTATAGAATAATTATATGTTGGTTTTAATAGATGGCTATTTTGGTATTGTTTCAAAAATAAAATACGTGAATCTGTCTTAACTGTCCATACTACAACAGTGATTCACTAATACAAGTTTATACCCCCATACGTGTCTTTAAAGAAAATCCAAAAACTATATTTATTAGATTTGCAAAATCAAATTAGGTCAGTTATTAACTATACATCAAAGACAATGAATAAAAAAGATAAAAAATATTATAAACTTACATATCAAGACTTGTTCACTACAATAGATTAAAGAACAAAATACATTTACAATATTTTAAAATTAAAAAGAAAGCTGATTAATTTGAAAAAAATTAAACCTTTCAAAAATTATACTTATCCTCAAAAAAGTTATCAACAAGGTATAATGGCAACTAAATTGGCAACCAGAAACAACAAAGCCTCATAATCAGTCGATTACAAGGCTTTTTGTGAACGCAGAAGGATTCGAACCTTCGACCGCCTGCTTAGAAGGCAGGTGCTCTATCCAGCTGAGCTATGCGTCCATAATTTCAAATTGTCGGGGTGGCAGGATTCGAACCTGCGGCCTCCTGCTCCCAAAGCAGGCGCGATAACCGGGCTACGCTACACCCCGAAAAACATTGCATTATTAATTTATGAAAATATCAAAATGACATTAAAATCTTGCTAGGATTTTTTAACATAAAAAATATGCGGAGAGACAGGGACTCGAACCCTGGCGACGATTACTCGTCGACAGATTAGCAATCTGCTCCATTACCGCTCTGGCACCTCTCCAAAACCTCAGGAAACGTGTCCTGATTTGCGGTTGCAAACTTAAGACATGTTTACGTTTCTCACAACTATTTCAACACTTTTTTTTAATATTTTTTATCATTTTATCAAAAAGAGTTCACAATCAAAGATATAGAAAACCATTAAAAAAGCATAAAAAAGAAATACTTCGCTATTAACAATAATTTGATTGAAAATTCATTTTACAACATAAGATAAAACGCTTCATAAAACATAAATTGATAGCAATTCTCAAAAAGGCAACTTGATCACATTATATAAAAACCACTAATTTACCATTCAAACCTAAAACAAAAAACTCATTTAATTTTTCAAAACGTTCACAAACGTTTAAAATTTTACTCAAAATCATCACCAATAACTTAATACCTTAAATATATCCTAATTTAATATTATTGGAAATTTTAATATTACAAAAAAGATTTAAATTTGCTATACAAATCAATATTGTATTACACATGAGCAAAAGAGTTGTTATCGTCTCTGCGGTTAGAACCCCTATCGGCAGCTTTATGGGAGGATTATCTACAGTAACAGCACCACGATTAGGCGCTATAGCCATAAAAGGAGCATTAGACAAAATTCAATTAGATCCAAATTTAGTTGATGAAGTATTTATGGGTAACGTCATTCAAGCCGGAATAGGTCAAGCACCAGCTCGACAAGCAGCCATTTACGCTGGTCTTTCAACAGAAGTAGCTTGTACCACCGTAAACAAGGTATGCGCCTCTGGAATGAAAGCGATTATGCTAGGAGCTCAAGCCATACAATGTGGCGATGCTGAGATTGTAATAGCTGGCGGAATGGAAAACATGAGTTTGATTCCACATTATATTCATTTAAGAAACGGCACTAAATTTGGTCCAACTACCATGGTTGACGGACTTCAAAAAGACGGACTAACAGACGCATACGATAATAATGCCATGGGAGTTGCTGCTGATCTATGTGCTACAGAATATAAAATCACAAGAGAAGAACAAGATAAATTTGCCATTCAATCATACGAACGTTCCACAAAAGCATGGAGTGATGGTAAATTTGATAATGAAATAGTTCCGGTGGCCGTTGCTCAAAGAAAAGGAGATCCAATTATTATTTCCAAAGACGAAGAATATACAAATGTTTCATTGGAAAAAATCCCTGCTTTAAATCCCGTATTCACAAAAGATGGTACAGTTACGGCAGCAAACGCATCCACTATTAATGATGGAGCTGCTGCGGTTATATTAATGAGCGAGGAAAAAGCAATTGCATTAAGCTTAAAACCATTAGCATACATAAAAGGGTATTCAGATGCTGCACAAGAGCCAAAATGGTTCACAACAAGCCCTGCCAAAGCAATCCCAAAAGCATTGTCAAAAGCAGAATTAACATTAGACGAAATAGATTATTTCGAATTTAACGAAGCTTTTTCAGTGGTTGGATTAGCCAATTCGAAAATACTCGGCTTAAACAATGAAAAAGTAAACATTAACGGAGGTGCCGTTTCATTGGGACACCCATTAGGCTGTTCCGGAACACGTATTATTGTCACTCTGTTAAATGTATTGGAACAAAATAATGCCAAATATGGCGCAGCAGCCATTTGCAATGGAGGTGGCGGAGCCTCTGCTTTAATCATAGAAAGAAACATTTCATAAGCTTCCCCATCAAATAAAACAAAATAATCAAATAATACGAATTGAAAATTACTATTTTTACAGTTGTTTTTAATTCGTGTTTTTTTAATCTAATTTATATAAATGTTTGGAGTTTGTAATTTAGCCATAATCCCACTTCGTGCTGAAGCAAGTGATAAAAGCGAAATTGTTTCCCAAGTCTTATTTGGTGAACATTTTGAAGTTCTAGAACAACACAAGCAATGGTCTCACATTAAAACACAATATGACCAATACGAAGGCTGGATAGACACAAAACAGTTCCAAACAATCACAGAATCTAGCTACACTCAACTTTCCACAGATGCAATAATTCTAAATGCAGATCTTATAGAATACATTGTAGCTCCATCTAATTTATTAATTCCAGTTCCACTTGGCGCTTCCTTGTCTTTTTTAAATCATCCTGAAATCAACACAAATTCCTTCGATTTTGAAGGAACAAAAATAAGCGGAACAAAACCAAAGAATAGTATTCTTACTTCCGCTTTTATGTACTTAAATGCACCCTATTTATGGGGAGGAAAGACACCTTTCGGGATTGATTGTTCGGGATTTACCCAAATGGTATATAAACTTAATGGTTATAAATTATTAAGAGACGCATCGCAACAAGCCACCCAAGGAGAAGCATTAAGCTTCATAGAAGAAAGTGAAGCGGGTGATTTGGCCTTTTTTGACAATGACGAAGGCAAAATTATTCATGTAGGAATCATAATGGAAAACAATTATATTATTCACGCCAGTGGCAAAGTCAGAATTGACCGCTTAGATCATTTAGGAATCTATAATGCCGAAACCAACAAACACACTCATAACCTGAGAGTTATAAAAAAAATAATTTAAAATAATTCTTTCCTAAACAAACAAAAAAAATGCTAGAAAATTTTTCTAGCCTTTTTTTTTCTTACATAGATGCCTTCAAAGCATTGTATTCGTTTGTCATATCAAGTGATCGATACACTCCCATCAAAGACTTTATTACATCCTGATTTTTAGGATCTATATCCAAAGCTTTTTTCAGGTACGGAATTGCACTTTTAACCAGATCATCTTTTTTTATTTTTAGCTGATCATATTGTTGCATTTCCTTCGGAGTATTACCCAAAGCTGACATTTGATCAACCAAGGGTCTTTTTGCTTCTAATTTGCCGTAAGCCAAATTAATATAGGCATCAATAAATTTCGGATCTATCTCCACAACCTTTTTATAACATATTTCAGATTTTTCATAATCTCTCTTTTCTAAATAGATATAAGCCAAATTTTTGTTGATTTCAAATTTTTTAGAAGGAACAAATAGATCTCTTGGCTTTTCATAAAGCCCCGCCTGAATACCCGAATCTCTTGCACCAGCAGAAACAAAAGCATCTTCTTCTTTTGTCTTTTTATTGGTAGCATAATAAACAACTCCTTTTCCCGAAAAATTGATTTTTCTTAATTCTTCATAATACTTAATAGCCAAATCGTAATCTTTGGCCAACAAGGAAGTTGAAGCCGCATTAAACAAATTCAATGTATCTCTTTTGTCAAACAAATAAACTTTATAACTTTTATCCGAACTCTCTTTATACTTACCTGCCTTATAATCATCAGCAGCACCATTAACAAGCTTGGATTTCATCTCTTTTAAGGCAGAATTAGACTGTAAGGTATATTTATATTTCCCAGCTTCATTTTCCGATTTAATCAATTCCTGATAAGCTTCTGATGCCAATGAAAAATTATTGGCTGCATCAATATTTTTTGTCGCCAAATCTTTTAACACATTACCCTTCAAAAAATAAAAATCAGATTTATCTTCGTAGTTTGCGTTAACAATTAAATATTCAGTTTTTTTTAAAACACCTAAAGCGTCTTGAGATTTACCGCTCGAAAAAATAGATTGCGCTTCCTTGATTTGTGCTTTTTGAGCATTAATTCCAATATTTGTCAATAACACTATTGATAGTATTACAAATTTTCTTTTCATGGGGTTTTGGTTTAGTTATTTAGAATAGGTTTGGGTCTGTATCAAGATCACAAAATGATAAAACTTAAATTTCTACTCAAATCTTGAGTTAAAAAAATGTCTTTCTTATTATTAATCTTGAAAATCTGTTCATAAAAAATGAACTTATTAAGTAGCGTAGTTTTTTATCATATTTTACATTTATGGTTAAACATTTTTTTATTTAATTTTGACAATATTCACAAATACTCATTATTTTTAACAATATTTTATTTACAATGTTTTTTTTATGTTCTTTTTTTATTAAAATCACAATTTAATTCTAAAAATAAAATTAAAATTCGAAAACACAAATAAATTTTTAAACTTTTTTTATACCAAATAATATTTGAACCTACCTCCTTAAAAAACCTTCTTGTTTTTAGACTTTAGAACAACAAGATGAAGTACCAATAAGCTTATTGTTTTTTAGCCTAATTCTAAAACAATAAGGCATAAAAAAATCCTGCACTGATTTCTCAGGCAGGATTATTAATGTCTTTTTACTAAAAACTACATTTTCGCTTTCAAAGCTTTATATTCCGCAGTCATTTCCAAAGCACTATATACATTCAACAATGTCTTATTAACATCTGGATTCTTAGGATCTAATTCAACTGCTTTTTGCAAATAAGGAATAGTACTTTTAAACAAGTCATCTCTTTTCTTTTTCAAAGCATTATATTTTTTTGTATCCTCAGCAGAAGTACCCAATTTATTCATCGCATCAATCATCGCTTTTTCATCCTCCAACTTCATTGCTGCCATGTTGACATAAGCATTGGTGTAATCTGGTTTTAATTCTATAACTCTTTTATAATACTTTTCAGCCTCAACACGATCCTTGGCCTGAGTACTTATAACACCTAAATTAAAAATCAAATCCACATCATTTGGATTTTTCTCCAATACTTCCGAAATCAATTTCTTGTAAGTAACCATATCTTTTGTTTCAAGATATAAATTAGCCTCACTTAATATCAAGGACACATCATCCGGATTGGCTTTTCTAGCATCAGTAACCGCTTTTTTGGCTTCCGCTACCTTCCCTTGTTGAACATAAATCAAAGTTATATTTTTATATATTTCCCCTCTTTTAGATTCAATCTTTTCATCCCTTGGTTTTTCATGGGTCCCCATTTTTACCATTTTATCTCTATCCGCTGCAGTATTGAAAAAATCCTCTTTACCATTCACTTTATTTATCGCATAATAATAAGTCGTTTTTCCCGAGTAATTTAATGTCTTTAATTCCTCATAAAGCTTAAGCGCATTATCATAATCTTTTGCCCCCACATAAGTAGTAGCTGCATAGTAAAGATTTAATGTATCTTTTTTATCTAAGATATAAGCTTGATAAAGTTTTTGAGCACCTTCTGCATTTTTATTAGCTTTAGTATCGTCAATAGCCGCATTAACTAATCTTCCTTTAATCTGAGTAATTGAAGCTGCTGCCTGAGTTGAATATTTAGGTTTACCAGAAGCTTTCTCTGCTTCAATCAAATCTTGATAAGCTTTTGCAGCTAACAACAAATTTTTACCAGTATCAATTTTTTTAACAGACAAATCCAAATACGCATTTCCTTTCACAAATAAAAACTGTGCTTTTTCAGCTTCCGGGGCATTAATAGTTAAGGATTCAGCAGCAGTCAAAATAGTGATTGCCTCATCTGATTTTCCATCTTTCAATGCTTTTTCAGCAGCCTTAATTTCATTTTTTTGAGCAAAACTCGTTACGGATAAAAATAATGCTGACGCAATTATTACATATCTACTTTTCATATTTATAGTTTTAAATTTAATTCAAAATTAGCAAGAAAAACATTGACACTTAATGACTTTTATCATAAAGTGACAATGTTTGAAATTACTTTAATTATTTATCTTCATCAGAATCATCGCCGTCATTTTCATCCGATTCTTCATCTAACACTTCTTCATCCTCGTCTTCCTCTTCTTCATCTATCGAACCGTCATCTTCAAGAACTTCTAAATCTGGTTTAACCCTTTCAATAACAGATTCAATAACATTACCATCTTCGTCAACAACAACTTCTTCAGCATCATCTTTCATAACTTTTGTAACAGCTGCGATAGAATCCTTACCTTTTAAGTTAATCAATCGAACCCCTTGTGTGGCACGCCCCATTACACGTAAATCTTCAATAGCCATTCTAATTGTCAATCCAGATTTGTTAATAATCATCAAATCATCTGCATCAGTTACGGCATTAATCGAAATTAGTTTACCTGTTTTCTCAGTAATATTAAGCGTTTTCACACCTTTACCACCACGGTTTGTAATTCTATAAACATCTTCACCATCTTCGTCAACTAATTTGGTACGTTTTCCATAACCATTTTCAGTTACTACTAAAATCTGAGAATCATTAATATTCTCTTTATCAACAGTAACCATTCCAATTACTTCATCAGTATCATCTTTTAATGTGATTCCGCGAACTCCAGAAGCTGTTCTTCCCATCGGACGCGTTTTGGTTTCTTCAAAACGAACTAATTTTCCGGATTTTACAGCCAAAATAATCTGGCTTTCTCCATTGGTTAATTTTGCTTCTAACAACTCATCACCTTCCTTAATAGTAATTGCTGCAACACCATTTACTCTAGGTTTAGAATATTTCTCTAAAGATGTCTTCTTGACCTGACCTTGCTTAGTTACCATTACAAGATTATGTTTTTGGATATAATCCTGATCTTTTAAATCTTGAGTACAGATGAAAGCTTTTACTTTATCATCACTTTCAATGTTTACCAAGTTTTGGATTGCCCTTCCTTTTGCCGTTTTGCTTCCCTCAGGAATTTCATAAACACGCATCCAGAAACATTTCCCTTTTTGAGTAAAGAACATCATATATTGATGGTTTGTTGCCACATACATATGCTCTAAGAAATCCTGATCTCTCGTTCCTGCACTCTTTTGACCAACTCCTCCTCTATTCTGTGTCTTGTACTCAGTAAGATTTGTACGTTTGATGTAACCTGCGTGAGAAATGGTAATAACCACATTTTCATCAGCAATTAAATCTTCAATACTCACATCACCACCTGAATATTCTATTTGAGAACGGCGCTCATCACCATATTTCTCGCGAATTTCCTCAAGTTCTTCCTTAATTAATGCTGTTCTTAAATTAATATCTGCTAATAAAGCTTTCAAATGCTCTATTAATTTCATTAATTCTTCATACTCCGCTCTTAACTTGTCTTGCTCCAGACCTGTTAACTGACGCAGACGCATTTCTACAATTGCTCTAGCCTGAATATCTGACAAATTAAATCGCTCGATTAATTTATCACGGGCTTCTTCAGTGTTTTTAGACCCTCTAATTAACGCAATAACTTCATCAATATTATCAGAAGCAATGATTAAACCTTCTAAAATATGAGCTCTTTCCTCCGCTTTACGCAATTCAAATTGTGTTCTACGTACAACAACATCATGACGGTGCTCAATAAAATAATGAATCATATCTTTCAGATTCAACATTTGTGGGCGACCTTTCACCAATGCAATATTGTTGACACTAAAAGAAGATTGTAATTGTGTGTATTTATATAAGGTATTCAAAACAACGTTTGGCGTTGCATCACGCTTCAATATATAAACGATACGCATACCGTTTCTATCCGATTCGTCACGAATATTGGCTATCCCTTCGATTTTCTTTTCGTTTACCAAATCGGCAGTACGCTTAATCATGTCTGCCTTATTGACTTGATATGGAATTTCGGTAACGATGATTGATTCTCTTCCATCCACTTCTTCAAAACCAACTTTGGCACGCATAACAATACGTCCTCTTCCCGTTTTAAAAGCTTCACGAACGCCTTCATAACCATATATTACACCTCCGGTTGGAAAATCTGGGGCTTTGATATGATTCATCAATTCATCAACTTCAATATCATTATTATCTAGATAAGCTAATGTACCATTGATAACCTCAGTCAAATTATGAGGAGGCATATTGGTTGCCATTCCTACCGCTATACCAGTTGCTCCGTTTACCAATAATGTTGGAACTCTTGTTGGCATTACTTTAGGTTCGTATAAAGTATCATCAAAGTTCAATTGAAAATCAACTGTTTCTTTTTCGATATCAGCCATGATTTCTTCCGAAATCTTTTTCATTCTAGCCTCAGTATAACGCATTGCTGCTGGACTATCACCATCTACAGACCCAAAGTTACCTTGTCCATCAACCAATAAATAACGCATACTCCATTCTTGAGCCATACGCACCATGGCATCATAAACCGAGGTATCTCCATGAGGGTGATACTTTCCTAAAACTTCCCCGACTATTCTTGCAGATTTTTTGTGGGCAGATCTTGAAGTTACTCCTAAATCATACATTCCGTAAAGTACTCTTCGATGTACTGGCTTCAAACCGTCTCTTACATCAGGAAGAGCTCTTGAGACAATTACTGACATCGAATAATCGATGTAAGCTGATTTCATTTCATCTTCAATGTTAATAGGAATTAACTTTTCTCCTTCAGACATAAATATATTCTTAAATTAAAATTATTTTGTATTAAAAAATCCCGCTAATATAAGCTTTCTCAATAATTTTTCAGTCATAAAAGACACATAAATTTATCTGATTTATTAACAAATTTTTATTACCATTTAGTTAATAAATTAAGCCGCATTTAACGGTTTATTCTTCATTTTTTTTGTCAATTAGCATATAATAGATTTATAAGGTATGATTTTTGCTTTTAAACTTCATGTTCACTAAATTTACATTAACAATATTTAATATTATGGATGATAATTTTTCACCTAGAGTAAAAGACGTTATTACTTATAGCAAGGAAGAGGCACTGCGTCTTGGACATGACTTTATAGGTACTGAACATTTGATGCTTGGCATTCTGAGGGATGGAAATGGTAAAGCTATTCACATCCTGAACAACCTGTCTATTGATCTTGATCACTTGAGACGAAAGGTTGAGATCCTAAGCCCAGCTAGCCCTAGCATTGATGTCAGTGTAGAAAAGAAAAATTTACATCTGACACGTCAAGCTGAACGAGCCTTGAAGACAACTTTTTTGGAAGCAAAAGTTTTCCAGAGCTCATCTATTAGCACAGCACATTTACTGTTGTGTATCTTAAGAAATGAAAACGATCCTACAACCAAGCTATTGAATAAACTGAAAATAGATTATGACGTAGCTAAAGAACAATACATCAATATGACTCCAAACGAAGAAGAATTTTTAGAAAACTTGCCAAGAAATGAATCATATAATGATGATTCAGGACAAGATGACAGCCTCAAAGAAGGCAGTTTTAATAATCCAGCCAATAAATCCAATAAAAAATCAAAAACTCCGGTTCTTGATAACTTTGGAAGGGATTTAACAGAAATGGCCGAAGAAGGAAAACTGGATCCTGTTGTAGGGCGTGAAAAAGAAATAGAACGTGTTTCTCAAATTTTGAGCCGTCGCAAAAAAAACAATCCTCTATTAATAGGAGAACCCGGTGTGGGGAAATCAGCTATTGCTGAAGGATTGGCTTTGCGAATTATTCAAAAGAAAGTTTCACGTATATTATTCAACAAACGTGTTGTTACCTTAGATTTGGCCAGTTTAGTTGCTGGCACTAAATATAGAGGACAGTTTGAAGAACGCATGAAAGCCGTAATGAACGAATTGGAAAAAAACGACGACATTATTCTTTTCATAGACGAAATTCATACTATTGTTGGTGCTGGCGGAGCTACAGGTTCCCTTGACGCATCAAATATGTTCAAACCTGCCTTGTCAAGAGGAGAAATCCAATGTATTGGAGCTACAACTCTTGATGAATACAGACAATATATTGAAAAAGACGGTGCACTCGAAAGACGTTTTCAAAAAGTAATTGTAGAACCAACTTCTGTTGAGGAAACTATTGCAATTTTGAACAATATCAAAAACAAATACGAAGATCATCATAATGTAATTTACACTGACGAAGCTATCGAAGCCTGTGTTAAACTAACCAATCGATACATGTCTGAACGTTTCTTGCCAGACAAGGCCATTGATGCTTTGGACGAAGCGGGTTCTCGTGTTCATATTACTAATATTGATGTTCCAAAACAAATATTGGATTTGGAACGACAATTGGAAGAAGTTCGCGAATTGAAAAATCTGGTTGTCAAAAAACAGAAATATGAAGAGGCAGCCAAACTTCGCGATGATGAGAAAAAAATAGAAAAAGACTTAGCCATAGCACAAGAGCAATGGGAAGAAGATTCTAAAAGCAATCGAATTGTTGTTACCGAAGACAATGTAGCTGATGTTGTTTCTATGATGACTGGTATTCCAGTTAACAGAATTGCACAGACAGAAAGCAATAAATTGGCAAAATTACCTGAGTTAATTCAAGACAAAGTAATTGGACAAAATGATGCAGTTTTAAAAATTGCAAGATCAATCCAAAGAAATCGTGCCGGATTGAAAGATCCTAACAAACCAATTGGTTCATTTATTTTCTTAGGTCAGACCGGTGTTGGTAAAACACAGTTAGCCAAAGTTCTTGCCAAAGAATTATTCGACTCTGAAGATGCATTGGTTCGAATTGACATGAGTGAATATATGGAGAAATTTGCAATTTCTAGATTGGTTGGAGCGCCTCCAGGATACGTAGGATACGAAGAAGGAGGACAATTGACTGAAAAAGTGAGAAGAAAACCCTATTGTGTGGTATTGCTTGACGAAATCGAAAAAGCGCATCCAGATGTATTTAACATGATGCTTCAAGTATTGGATGATGGTTTTTTAACTGATAGTTTAGGTCGTAAAATTGATTTCAAGAATACGATTATAATTATGACTTCGAATGTTGGAGCGCGTCAATTGAAAGATTTTGGACAAGGTGTTGGATTTGGTACAGCTGCGAAAATAGCTCAAGCCGATGATAATTCTAAAAGCATTATCGAAAACGCCTTAAAGAAAACTTTTGCACCAGAATTTTTAAACAGAATCGACGATGTAATTGTATTCAACTCTTTGGAAAAAGAAGATATCAATTTAATCATCGAAATAGAGCTTAAAAAACTATACAGTCGTATCAATGAATTAGGATATCAGTTGAAATTATCTGATAAAGCCAAATCTTTTATTGCTGATAAGGGATTCGACAAACAATTTGGAGCAAGACCTTTAAAAAGAGCAATTCAGAAATATGTTGAAGATGCTTTGGCAGAAGAAATCATCACTTCTAAAATCACATCGGGTGATGAAATTTTCATGGATATTGAAGACGGTTCTCAAGAATTAACTATTGAAGTTCATAAAGCAGAAGAACCTACAAATCAATAATTTAAACTAAAAACACACTTAACAAACCCGTTACGTTTTAATAACATAACGGGTTTATTCTTTATAGGATAATGTCGTATTTTTTAAAAACAAATATTTACATTTGATATCTATATAAAAGATCAACCAAAATTAATTTATGGTACAAAATAAAGTCATATTGGGTAGCGAAGAATGGTGCTCATTTCCAGAATTAGGAATTCCTACAATTAAAGCCCGGGTAGATTCTGGTGCCAAAACATCTGCTTTGCATGCTATTAATATTGCACCATTCATAAAGAACGATGCCAATTGGGTAAAGTTTGACATCAATCCTATTCAAAATAACATTAAAACAGTTATTCATTGTGAAGCACCTTTAGTTGGAAAACGTATAGTAAAAAGCTCCAGTGGATTTAGAGAACATAGATATGTAATCCAAACCGGTATTTCTATCGGAGATACCAAGTGGCCTATTGAAATGACATTGACCAATAGAGACTCAATGGGTTTTCGAATGCTTTTGGGAAGAGAAGCCATGAGTGGCAGAATCTTAGTTGATCCAGAGCAAAAATACCTCTTAGGACAACCCACCGTTGAAAGTCTTCAGGAATTATATGTAAATTCAGAAAAAGCAAGTTCAGGTTTACGAATTGGGCTTTTGGCCAGTAATCCTGAATTATACAGCAATAAAAGAATCATGGAGGCAGGCGAGATGAGAGGACATGAAATGCATTTCTTAAACATTAAGGAATGCTACATGAAACTGGATGCTAAAACTCCGGAGATTCATTACCGTGGCGGAAAAATATTAAATCAATTTGATGCCATAATCCCTAGAATTCGTCCAAGTATTACGTTTTACGGGTGCGCCTTAACGCGACAATTCGAAGCATTAAAAGTATTTTGCTTAAACTCATCAACTGCCATTACGCAATCCAGAGATAAATTGTTTTCTTTGCAGCTATTACTGAATCACGGTGTTGACATCCCAACGACAGGATTTGCCAATTCGCCTTTGGATACAGACAATTTAATCAAAATGGTTGGCGGACCGCCGCTTATTGTAAAATTGCTTGAAGGAACTCAGGGAAAAGGTGTCGTATTGGCAGAAACCAAAAAAGCGGCTGAAAGTGTAATAAATGCTTTCAAAAGTCTTAATGCTAATATTTTGGTACAGGAATTCATTAAGGAAGCCAACGGAAAAGACATCCGTTGTTTTGTAATTGATGGAAAAGTGGTTGCAGCAATCCAAAGGGAAGCTATGCCAGGCGAATTTAGAGCTAATATTCATTTGGGCGGAACCGCTTCCATTATTAAAGTTACTTCCGAAGAAAAAAAGATTGCCATAAAAGCCGCAAAAGCCATGGATTTAAAAGTAGCCGGAGTAGACATTATCCGTTCTTCAAAAGGACCATTATTACTTGAGGTAAATTCTTCCCCAGGTCTTGAAGGAATTGAAGGCGCAACCAACAAAGATATTGCCGGAGAAATGATTAAGGCAATTGAGAAGAACTTTAAGATAAAATAATTTTAGATTACAGATAGCGGTTAATAGATTACAATGCCATCTGCTGCCTAAATACTGAAATCTGTCATCTGTTACTTAAATCCAAAAAAGATGAATCCTTACCTAGATATAGTCATCCGCAGTACAGCTGTATATCTATTTATGATTATTGCTTTGCGCCTTTTTGGTAAAAAGGAATTATCTCAGCTCAATACCGCCGATGTGATTCTGATTTTGCTCATTAGCAATTCTGTACAAAATGCAATGGTTGGAAACAATACAACCCTTTGGGGAGGATTAATTGCAGCTACAATACTTTTTGTAATCAATTTCGTTATTAAAAAGCTATTATTTAAGTATAAAAATTTCAGTGATTTCATGCTTGAGAAACCCGAAGTTCTAATTCATAACGGGACTTTGGATTTCAAAACTTTAGGTAAACTAGGCATCACCTCTGATGAAATAAAAGAAGCAATGAGAGAACATGGTATTGAGTATTTTAAGGATGTAAAACTGGCAATGCTTGAAGTTGACGGAAACATAAGCATTATTTCAGGAGACAAAGAGTTAAAGCAAACTCACTACAAACGAAGAAAAAATCGAAAAAATTTAATTCAGGGGAATTAATGTTCAGATAGCAAAATCGTAAAGCAACTTGGACAATGAGTTTACTACTTATCTATTTAAAGGTATAACCAATTCTCAAATGCAAATCGGCAGCAGTTTCAGATAAATTTTCATTTAAATAAAACCGTACACCAATCCCAATCCCAGCTTCATAATTAAAATTACTACTGCCTATATTTCTTCGCAATCCCCATTTTGGAATTATGGAAATTTGGTCATAAATACTAGCATTTTCGACGTTAGAGATTATAAACCAGTCAGGATTATATCTGAAAGTTATAGCTGTAAAATTGGCACTATTATTCACTCCTCTATTTCGTAAATTTCTTTTTGCTATATTGTAATACCATCTTGGCTCCAAGATTAACACTGGTGTCAAACCATATTTCGTATCACAACTACTACAACCATTTATTAATCCATCAAAACCAATTTCGCTTCTCAGGCTGAATTCGTTCAATAATCTATATTCATTATTTATCCAGATTCCTAAAAAACCAGTTTGAATATTATAAATTGATTTTTCTACTCCTGCATTTTGAGCTTTCAGAGAAAGACAAAAAAGAAAAATTGTAAAAACACATGCAATTTTTTTCATATCAATGTTATTTAAAGATTATTCCAAGCGAAAAACCAAATCCATTTGCATTATAATAGCCATTTTTATCAAATTCTGAAGTTTCAATTTGCAAAGATTTTTTGAATACATCTAAATAATATAATGTTTTGTCATTATTAGCAAGTATGAAACCAATTCCCAGTTTAGCGCTTACTCCATTGCCAGCAAAGGAATCAGACCATTTGATATTATTACCAGTTTGAATATAAACAAAAAGCCCCGTCTCATTATGCCTGCTTGAAAACAATCTAAAATCTACAATGTAAGGCGTAGATACAAACGTTTTATTTATATTCCAATCTATGGCAATACCTGCTGAAACAGAAACTATTTCAAAAAATTTAACTCCATGTATTGTATTTATTCCAAAACTTAAACCATTAGATGGGTTTTCTTCATTTTTACTATAATCATTAAAATAGTTATCATTATTTATCGCAATTGAAAGTGAAGACATATTAGCATAAGTAATCTTTTTTCTATGCTCTTGGGCAATCATAGAACTACTTATCAAAACGAATATAATAAATATTATTTTTTTCATACCTTCTTATCAATATCGTTCCTATAGCAATTTAAAATCCTTTTTGTTACAAATGCATTACCGAATTATCTAATTTTTTCTTCTGATAAATTTACATTAATCAAACATACTATTTTACATACATCTTATTTAAGTATAGTATAAAATATTTTTTTGCTTTGTAATTTTTACAACAATTTCAATAATTCAAATTAATATAATACAGCTTAATTAATTTTTGTTATTCTCATAAAAATTTGAAAAAGAATACTACTCTCCTACATTAGCCCCGATAGGAGTGAAAATCCTTGTTGCCCGTGGTTCGGGCAGCAAGATTGTAACGTATAGCGGGACTGTTGGTGTTTATAATACAAAATTCCTGCTCCAAAAAAAGTGTATTCATTTTAAAGCATAAAAAAAACCATTCGAAATTGAATGGTTTTTTTTGGAATTTTATGATGATTTTATAAAAATATTTTAAGTAGCCAATATACCAATGAGGCCAATAAAGCGGAAACAGGAATCGTGAGGACCCAAGCCCAAAGCAAACTCACGGTTACACCCCATCGCACTGCCGAAACACGTTTTGTTAAACCTACTCCAATAATAGATCCAGTGATAGTATGTGTTGTACTTACTGGCACTTTAAAATGTTCCGTAAAGTAAAGTGTCAATGCCCCTGCAGTTTCGGCGGCAACTCCTTCAAAAGAAGTTACTTTGGTAATTTTGGAACCCATTGTTTTCACAATTTTCCAGCCACCGCTTAATGTTCCAACCGCAATTGCAGTATAACAAGCCAAAGGAATCCATTCTGGCATTGCGCCTTTTATACCTTTATCCTCATCTGGAAGCACTACTTGCAACCATTCTGGAAGATGCATAATATCAACACCGCTGGTTTTAATATAAACTGCTACAGCTGCTGCGATAATTCCCATTACTTTTTGAGAATCATTTCCTCCGTGCCCCAAACTAAAGGCCGCTGAAGATAGCAATTGCATTTTTTTCAAGACAGCATCAGCTTTATGTAAATTTAAACTACTGAATATTAAAGCAAATGTTGAAATAGACAATATAATAAATGCTACCAAGAACCATTTAATATTATGCGATTCGAATACAACGCTCCAAAAAACGGAAGATTCAAAACGAGGTTTTTCTATTTCTTCAAATGGAACCATTTGGCTGTAAACAAACCAAATTGATACTATCATTAACCCAATTGTAAACAATTTTGGCAAAATACTTTTTCTAGAAGCGTTTAATAACCATATAGAAATTAAATACGATATTAATGCTCCCAACAAAGGGGCAAGAACGATAAAAGCAATGATAATCACTACTCCAGAAGGCATACCTCCATCTTTTCCAGCCTTGTACCAGCTTACAATATCATACCAATGTTTGGTATGCTGTACACCATCTTCAAGAACTGTATAGTCTGAAAATCCGTGAATTGTAATTGCATGGGCAATAGCCGCTCCTGCAAAACCACCAATCAAGGTATGTGAAGAACTGGAAGGAATTCCTTGCCACCACGTAATTAAGTTCCAAATAATAGCAGCAACAACACCTGCAAGAATTACTGTCAAATCAATATCGCTGGTATTTGCAGTTTTTGCAACGGTATTGGCTACACCCAAACCAAAAACCCAATAGGCCAAAAAGTTAAAAAAAGCTGCCCAAAGTACCGCCTGAAAAGGAGATAAAACCTTGGTCGCAACAACAGTAGCAATAGCATTGGCAGCATCATGGAAACCATTGATGTAATCAAAAATTAATGCTAAAACTATAATAATTAATAGTAAAGTCATATCAATATCTTCAGAATGAATAGATTAAATTAAGAATGTTTTACTGTGATAGATTCCAAAACACTGGCAACACTCTTGCATTTATCAGTTGCAGATTCCAAAACCGACAATACTTCCTTATATTTAATGATATTTTTTGCATCTGTTTCGTTTTCGAAAATTTCAAAAACGGCTTTATTATAAACCATATCTGATTTATTTTCCAACTTGTTAATTTTGGCACAAGCGTTGGTAATCGTTTTCATGTTGCTCAAGTTTTTCAATTCCTTAACCGCAACATCGATATTTTGACAAGCTTCCAAGTTGATTTCTGTCATTTTACGGATTGATTTCGTGATTTTATCCACTTGATACAAACGCATTCTTGAAGCTGCACCGTGAAGATAATCAGCTACATAATCAATTGACGTTATCAAGGAATAAATATCTTCTCTATCAAAAGGAGTAATAAAGTTTTTACTCAATTCCAAATTAGTTTGACGGGTAATATCTTCCCCTTTTTGCTCTAATTCATCTATTTTGATAAAAAGAACCTCTCTTTCTTTCAAAGGAAGGTTTACTGCTTCGTGCAAATTTGAAGCTAATTCAATTAAATTACTTGACGCTTCTTCGAAAAGAGGAAAGAATTTTTTGTCTTTTGGAACTAAAAATTGAAAAATAGAATTTAATGACATTTGTTTATATTTTATGTAGTGCAAAATTACTTCATTATTTAAAGCCTATGTTAAGCCAATGTTAACAAATCATCTTCGATTTGAAAACTATTTAAAAAAACCACTGTTTTCTCAATATCATAATGTAAAATTCTATCTTCCTTGACCAAGGAAATTTCTTCCCTGTAGGATTTTAAAAACATTTCTATAAAATCACTGGATCGCAAAGGTCTTCTATATTCGATTGCTTGTGAAGCATTCATCAGTTCTATAGCCAAAATGCGTTCGAGATTTTCCATAACACGTAAACATTTGGTAGCTCCATTCGCCCCCATACTCACATGATCTTCCTGTCCGTTACTGGAAACAATGCTATCAACACTAGATGGTGATGCCAACTGTTTATTCTGGCTTACAATACTTGCGGCCGTATATTGCGGAATCATAAATCCCGAATTCAAACCTGGATTATCAACCAAAAAAGAGGGAAGATTCCGTTGTCCCGAAATCAGTTGATAGGTTCTGCGCTCCGAAATACTTCCTAATTCTGCCAAGGCGATTGCCATAAAATCCAACGCCAAAGCCAACGGCTGTCCGTGGAAATTACCTCCGGAAATAATCTGATCGCTTTCGATAAATATATTAGGATTATCGGTTACCGAATTGATTTCTGTCTTGAATACTTTCTTTACATAATCAAAAGCGTCTTTGGAAGCACCATGAACCTGCGGAATACAGCGAAATGAATATGGATCCTGAACATGAGTTTTTGGCTGTTCAATGATTTCACTGCCGTCCAGAAACCATTTTATTCTTTTGGCTGTAGCAATTTGTCCGTTATGAGGACGTATATAATGTATCAGCTCATTAAAAGGCTCTATTCTCCCGTCAAAACCTTCCAATGATATTGTTCCTATTAAATCTGCCAAAAACGAAAGCTTATTTGCTTTCATTACGATATAAGAACCGTAAGCACTCATAAACTGTGTTCCGTTTAACAACGCCAAACCTTCTTTGGACCTTAAAAACCAACGGCTTCCATCCAAAACGGTTCAAAACTTCGTCCGAATTTATTTTTTCACCTTCAAACCAAACTTCACCTTCTCCTAATAAGGGTAGTGACAAATGGGCCAAAGGGGCCAAATCTCCTGACGCACCCAATGATCCCTGTGTGAAGATTACAGGCAAAATATCATTATTGTAAAAATCAACCAATCGCTGTACGGTTTCCAATTGTATTCCCGAATGTCCATAACTTAACGATTGTATTTTAAGCAGTAACATTATTTTTACAATCTCATTTGGTACTTCCTCCCCTGTCCCGCAAGCGTGTGACTTCACAAGGTTTTCCTGAAGTTTTGACAAATTTTCATTTGAAATTTTCACATTATAAAGCGAACCGAAACCGGTATTAATCCCATAAATAGGTTCCGGATGAGAAGCCATTTTTGCATCCAAATATTCTCTGCACTTTACAATATTCGTTTTTGCATTCTCAGAAAGCACAATGGATTTATGATAGAAAATAATCTCCTGTAAGACTTCAAAAGTGAGCAAATCTGTACTTATATAATGTGTATAATCCATCGTATTAAATTTTAAATGTTCAAAATTCCACAAATACACATTAAAAAACAATGTTTTATAACAATAATTAAAAAAAGTAACTCATAATAAAACATTTAAAAGTCAAAACAGCTTTTCGTAACGTATAATTTTTGAAAATTCAAAAGCCCAATAGCCGTTTTTAACACAAAAATTATAATCTTTCAATACCGTAAATACAACAAAACCCTATTATAATGCAATTTAAAAACAAGGTTAATCTCAATAAACAAACAAATAAATTACACAATATCAAATTTGGTTAAACATTAAAATTAAAATCTTAAACTATTCGCAAAAACGAACAATAAAGCTTTGTTTTTTCATAAAAAACAGTACTTTTGAAAAATCAAAATGAAGAAATCTAACAGCACATATCATCCTTCGATAACAACTCAAATTTGGGTTACTCTTGCCGTTACAACTACATCTACTACAACTACTACCCCTTAGGGGTATACATTTTACATATAATCCAGTTATTGTACTTTTTTCTTTAAAGAAAGAAAGTCATGGGTGTATAGAAATCATTTTGCAATCAAAAATAAAAACACAAAATTGCTGATTTTCAGGTGTTAAAATTAAAAACAGCGATTTAAAATTACATAAACAAATAAACTTCTTATGAGAGTATTAAAATTTGGCGGTACTTCGGTAGCCAATGCAGAAAACATAAAATTAGTTTTAGACATAGTTCTTAATAAAGCACAAGATGAAAAACTTGTTGTTGTTGTATCCGCTTTAAGCAAAGTAACCGATTTGTTGCAATTAGCTGCTTCCAAAGCTGCTGCAAACGATGAAAGTTTTAAAGAAATTGCTGCCGAAATTGAGAAAAAACATTTAGAAGCGCTTAAGCAATTAACTCCCGTTAGTGAACAAAGTGGCTTATTGAGCCATATAAAAAGAATCATCAACCATCTGGAAACACTGCTTGACGGTTGTTTTCTTTTGGGTGAACTATCCCCAAGAACCTTGGATACAATCCTTAGCTTCGGAGAATTATTGTCATCATACATCATTGCCGAAGCTTTAAAACAAAAACTAAAAAGCAGCAGCTACAAAGACAGTCGCGAATTAATTAAAACCAACAATAATTTCGGAAAAGCTGCCGTAAATTTTGAGATTACAAATAAATTAATCGCTGATTTTTTTGTTTCAAATGAAAATCAAGTAGTTGTAATGCCAGGTTTTATTGCTACTTCCGAAGATGGAATCCATACTACTTTAGGGCGTGGAGGATCTGATTATACAGCTGCTATTATCGCCGGAGCATTAAATGCAAGCGATCTGGAAATCTGGACTGATGTAAACGGAATGTTTACTGCCAATCCAAAAATTGTAAAGCAGGCACAGCCAATTGCAACTATATCGTACCAAGAAGCAATGGAATTGTCTCATTTTGGTGCCAAAGTATTGTATCCGCCAACAATTCAGCCTGTTTTAAGAAAAAATATTCCTATTTATATCAAAAACACTTTCGAGCCGCAAGCCGAAGGAACTTTGATTTCCAATAATGTTGCTGACCACAGTAATCCGGTAAAAGGAATTACTCATATCGACAATATTACTTTGATTACTCTGGAAGGTTCCGGAATGATTGGTGTTGCCGGTTCTTCTAAAAGATTGTTTGAGGTTCTATCACATGAAGGCATCAACGTAATTTTTATTACTCAGGCTTCATCGGAGCATTCTATCTGTATCGGTATTTCAAATTCGGATGCCGAAACTGCTGAAAACGCAATCAATAAGGCTTTCCAAATTGAAATCGCCCAAAACAAAATTGATCCATGCATCGTAGAACAAAACCTTTGCATTATCGCTTTGGTTGGCGAAAACATGAAGAATCACCAAGGTTTAAGCGGTAGAATGTTCAGTACTTTAGGAAAAAACAACGTGAATATCCGTGCAATTGCCCAAGGTGCCTCGGAAAGAAACATCTCGGTAGTTATCAATGAAAGAGACGTTAAAAAAGCACTGAATACTTTACATGAAAACTTCTTTGAAGAGAATACCAAGCAGTTAAACCTATTTGTAATGGGTGTTGGAAATGTGGGTGAAAAATTCATCGAGCAAATCCATCAGCAGAAAAAATTCCTAAAAGAAAATTTAAAAATAAACCTGAGAGTTATTGCTGTTTCCAATTCCAGAAAAATGCATTTTGACGAAGACGGTATTTCCCTTAAAGAATGGCAGTCGCTTTTAGAAAAAGGAGAAACTGCTAACAAGGAACAATTTATTTCGAAAGTAAAAGCACTCAATTTACGTAACAGTATTTTTGTGGATATTACTGCCAATGAAGAAGTATCTAAATCATACGAGCAGTATTTAAAACAAAATGTTGCTGTTGTAACCTGCAACAAAATTGCCTGTTCATCGGCTTATGATAATTATAAAAAACTAAAAAGTTTGTCGCGTCAGTTTAATGCTCCTTTCCTTTTTGAAACGAATGTTGGAGCTGGATTGCCAATCATTGATACAGTTAAAAATCTGATTGCATCTGGTGATAAAGTACACAAAATCCAAGCCGTTTTGTCAGGAAGTCTGAACTTTATCTTTAACAATTTTGATGAAAATAATACTTTCCATGACGTAGTAAAAGAAGCTGGTGTTCAGGGATTTACCGAGCCAGACCCAAAAATTGATTTAAGCGGAATTGACGTAGCCAGAAAGATTCTGATTTTAATTCGTGAGAGCGGTTACCAAATGGAAATTGAAGACATTGAAAACAAAGCCTTTCTTCCAAAAGAATGTATGGGCACAACTAATAATGATGCCTTTTTTGCTTCATTAAAAGAACACGCAAGACATTTCGAGTCTATTTTGGCAGAAGCCAATGCAAAAGAAAGCCGACTGAAATTTGTCGCTCAATTTGAAGATGGAAAAGCAAGTGTCGGTTTGCAATTCATCCCAAAAGATCATCCGTTTTATAATTTGGAAGGAAAAGACAATATCGTTTTATTCTACACTGACCGTTACGTGGATCAGCCATTATTGATAAAAGGAGCTGGTGCAGGTGCTGCGGTTACAGCCTCTGGAATATTTGCAGATGTGATTCGAATAGGAAATATATAATTATATGTCGCGCGGACGACGTAGAGACGCACCGCAGTGCATCTCTACAATGCACCGACATAAAAAATAAAAAAAATGAACGAAATAAAACTATTTTGCCCCGCTACAATTGCGAATCTTTCGTGTGGTTTTGATGTACTCGGACTTTGTCTAGCCACTCAAGGTGACGAAATGATTGTCCGTAAATCAGATGTAAAAGGTGTTCGCATTACCAAAATAGTCGGTGCCGATTTACCAATGGAAACCGAAAAAAACGTTTCGGGTGTTGCTGCTTTGGCAATGCTGGAAGAAGTAGAAACCGAATTTGGTTTTGAAATCGAAATCTACAAACACATCAAAGCGGGAAGCGGTATCGGAAGCAGTGCGGCTAGTTCAGCGGGAGCAGTTTTTGGAATCAACGAATTACTGGGAAGACCTTTCACCCGAAAAGAATTAGTGAAATTTGCCATGCAGGGCGAAAAATTAGCCAGCGGAAACGCTCATGCCGATAACGTTGCCCCTGCCCTTTTGGGAGGTTTTACATTGGTGAGAAGTTCAAATCCTTTGGACATTATCAAAATTGAAAGCCCATCCGAATTATACGCAACGGTGGTACATCCACAAATCGAATTAAAAACATCAGATGCGCGTTCGGTATTGAAACAAACTGTTTCGCTAAAAAGCGCCATTACCCAATGGGGAAATGTCGGCGGATTGGTTGCAGGTCTTTACACTCAGGATTACGAATTAATCGGGCGTTCTTTGCATGACGAAATCATCGAACCAATCCGCTCTATGCTGATTCCAGGATTCGATTTAATCAAACAGACCGCTTATGAAAACGGAGCCTTGGGTTCAGGAATTTCAGGTTCCGGTCCATCTATTTTTGCTTTAAGCAAAGGAAAAGAAAACGCCGATAAAATCGCCAAAGCCATGAGCGCCGTTTACGAAGAAATGGGATTACCATACGAAATCCACGTTTCCAAAGTAAATGATGAAGGAATGAAAATAATTTAAAATAAGTAATAAGGCATTAGGCAATAGCCATTAGTGTTTATAATAAAAGTTAAGCGCTCAGAATTAAACTATTGCCTAATGGCTAATGCCTAATCACTAAAAAAACAATGAAATATTACAGCTTAAACCATAATGCACCAAACGTTTCTTTTCAGGAAGCGGTAATTCAGGGACTGGCAACCGATAAAGGATTGTATTTTCCGGAAAACATTACACCGTTGGCACCGAGTTTTTTTGATGCCATCGAAAGTTTATCACACGAGGAAATTGCTTTTGAAGCGATCAAACAATTTGTGGGTGACGAAATCCCCGCAGACACTTTAAAGCAAATCATAGCCGAGACTTTATGTTTCGATTTCCCTTTGGTGGAAGTTGAAAATGGAATCTATTCCCTTGAATTATTTCACGGTCCAACGATGGCTTTCAAGGATGTTGGAGCGAGATTCATGTCGCGCTGTCTGGGTTATTTCAACAAAGACGATAAAGATGCCAAAAACACGGTTCTCGTTGCTACTTCAGGAGATACCGGAGGAGCTGTGGCAAGCGGATTCCTGGGCGTTACCGGCGTTGATGTCGTGATCCTTTATCCTTCCGGAAAAGTGAGCGACATTCAGGAGCGACAATTGACGACTTTGGGACAAAACATACGTGCGCTGGAAGTGGATGGTGTTTTTGACGATTGTCAGGACATGGTCAAAAAAGCGTTTCTTGACGAAAGCCTGAACCACATGCGATTGACTTCCGCAAATTCGATTAATATTGCGCGCTGGTTACCACAAATGTTTTACTTTTTCTTTGCGTACAAAGCATTAAAAAGTCAAAACAAACCATTGGTTTTCTCTTGTCCAAGCGGAAACTTCGGGAATATCTGTGCCGGAATTATTGCCAAAAAATTAGGGTTGCCTATCGAACATTTCGTAGCCTCGACCAATGTAAATGACACGGTACCGAGATTCCTAAAAGACGGAATTTACGATCCAAAACCTTCTATTGCAACGATTTCAAATGCTATGGATGTTGGGAATCCAAGTAATTTTATCCGTATACAGGAAATGTACCAAAATAATTTGGAGCAATTCAAAAAGGATTTCACTTCGTACACCTTTACCGATGCCGAAACTTTGGTGGCACTAAAAGCCATCTATAACCAAAGAGGCTACATTGCAGAACCACACGGAGCCGTTGGTTATTTGGGACTGAAAAAAGAACTGCAAAACATTCCAAACGCGATTGGTGTTTTCCTAGAAACTGCACATCCAATCAAGTTTTTGGACGTGGTAGAACCTGCTTTGGGCGTAACCCTGCCTCTTCCTGAACAAATCGAAAGCGTAATAAACAAGGAAAAAGTAAGCGTAAAAATTTCAACTTATGAGGAATTGAAAGCTTTCTTGGGATAGATTTTAAAACCACTATATACAAAACGACTGAAATTTATTTTTTGGTCGTTTTTTTTTGGAGCTAATCCTGCTGTGCGCTGTATCTGTGTGCCCGAACCCTAGGCACACAGGATGTCGCTTTCGTCAGGGCTAGGACGATATTATATATTTTGAACACCTTAGTTTAAATTCAGTATTCATTTACATAAAACTATAATTAAATCTTTTACTTAACAACATTAAAAACCAGCTTAACAACAAAAAAAGAAAACTACAAGACATTGATAATTAACATTTTGTATTTTAACCTATCTTTAAATAATTAATTACAAATTACATTTTTAACAAACCAGCTTAATAAATAAACGATTATTATTAAAACTAATTCTTATGGCAACAAAAGACCAAACAGCTGACATTAAATTTAAAAGTCTCAGAAATTGCATCGGATTATTAGGTCTCATACTTCCATTTATTATTCTGTTCATAGCAAGAGGCTATCAAGGATGCAATTGCCTACAAAATTCTATTAGTCATTATTATTATACCATGGCAGGTCCAATTTTTGTTGGGGTTTTATGTTGTCTAGGATTAATACTTATCTTTTATCCAACACCTGACCCTAAAAGCACACCCTATTCCACCTGCAATTGGCGTGTATGTAAACTTATTAAGCCTGGTTATGATGGTCCTCTTACCACCATTTCTGGCGTTTTTGCAATTTGTGTTGCCATATTCCCAACCGATTCAGATCTTAACTCTAATTGTGCACTTTTCTGCTACGACTCTTCTTTACTAAGAAGTAGTTTTCATTATTTTTCGGCCGCTACAATGTTACTTATATTTTCTTATATGAGTATTTGCATCTTTACACGAGCTAATGATCCAAACTGGAAAAACAATAAATGGAAAGTATTGCGCAACAGAGTATATATTTGGTCGGGTATGATTACTTTCATAAGTATTCTAGCAGTTGCCTTAATAGCTATCATAGAACACTCAACATCAAAAACATTTCCTAAAACCTCTACTTATTGGTTAGAAGTGTCTGCATTAGTTCCTTTTGGTATATCTTGGCTTGTAAAAGGTGGTTTCATACTCACTGATGAAGGTGACCCTAGTTCACTTGAAAAAATAACAAATGTACTACCAATAAAAAAAGTAGACAAAAATGCAATAAACCTACTCTAACAACATCACTTTTAAATAATTCTTAATGAGTTCTGAAAACTAATAATGTGAAGTCCAGAAATCACATAAATAAACGGGGCGTATCCGAAAAGCCAACGAGTAGGATAAAATAAAATTGTAAAAAATGAAACTTACAAAAATTTTAAGTGAACAAGGCTATGACTTAATTGAAGGTCCTATTAGAAATCACAAACCTTTACAATTATGGTTAAAACAGCCATTTAATGAAGCTGACCTTTACTATGCTAGTATCGACCACGCCTTTAAAAGTGATGTAATTTTAACGGAGATTGAAAATACTGCACTAAGTGTAAACTCTACTCAAAAAGATGATTATGGATTTAACATCGGAATTACTCTGTTAGAAGAAATTCTGAAGACATTGGGACTTGGGGCATTTGAATTATCTGCGAAAATTAAATCAGGAAAAAATGTAACTATTAGTTATGACAACTCTGTCACAAAAGAATATGCAGTTGGTGATATTAGTGACTATCTGTCTTCTGCCGATTTTAAACATACGAATCCTTCTCTTCTAAAAAATGCAAACCGCAATAACATTTTAGTTGTTACTGGAACTGTCTTTGCTAAAAATTTAGTTGTAGATATAGAGACTGATTTTACATTAGATACAGGATTAATAGCAAGTCTAAACGAAGTTGCGAGTGGTAAATTGGACTTCACGGTTAGTAGTCAAACTAAATTGAAAATGGTTTCTAGTGGAGAAAGTTTTTTTCCAATTGCCGTAAAAGCAAGCAGAATCGATTTTGACAGAAGCATCTTTAAAAAGTTAATTTTAGTAACTGACAATCAAAACATATTTTAAATCACTACCAATCGACTAATTTAAAATTTAGTCAATATATTCCCTCTAACCCTTGTAAATGCAAGGGTTTTTTATTGGAAATAAAAACCTACCTCCCTTGATTTTAAAATAGTTCAATTTGAATGTCTGGCGGTTTTTTTCTTTTTGGTCGTTTTGTATAAACTCCTCGGCTATTTACAACTACCCAAATTATTTCAAGATTACAGATTAAATGGATTCTGACCAGTGCAGCTACTGTAGAAAATGCTTTTAAAGTTTCCGATTTTGCCTTTAGTACCAAAGCAATTGGGCTATAAGGGTAATCCATATTTGGGTTTTTATTCCATTTTCACTCTCAGAATAAAAATAATGGAGTTGAAATTCTGTTTGAGTTTCCTGAAAAGCAATTCAATCTGCCAGCGAATTTATAAATCAAACAACCTCTTGGCTGCTTATTTCAAAATTATTGGTGATAAATTCGTAAAATCTTCCTTTTTCGTCCTAGTAAGTAATTTTTCTTAGACAAAGTATTTCTTCTTGTTTTTCAACCGCTTCGCAAAATCTCCCGACTCTTACATTTTTTTTTTAAAATTCTTAGAAAATATAAACTTAATAGAAGTCCCCCAGTTCCGCAAAGTCTCCCGACTTTGCGTTTTTTTTTTATGTTCTTAAAAACTGCAAACACACTAAAAGTCTCCCGACTTTTTCCGTCAATGTCATTAGAATAATTTGCGCTTCAATAATCCAAAAATGGTATTACATTCAAAAAAAATCCCTAAGAATAGAAATTCTGAAATATTTATAAGACCCGCTCCGTAAAGTCTCTCAACTTTTGCGTTTTTTTTAAAAATTTTTAGAAAATATAAACCTAATAAAAGCCCCACTCCACCACATAATTTTACAACAGTTATAGATAATTTTATAAGTAAAAAAAGCCATAACAAAGTTAATTTTATGTTTCATTAAAATTTAGGAAATCATGGAAAAACAGCGGTATCATTACACTACAGTCTCAAAAGCATTGGAAGAATTAAAGGAAAAAGGTTTTACAATAGACTTTAATATTCAGGAGTCCAAAATCATAAATAATCCCAGAGATTTCGAAATTGTGCATATTTATCGCTATGAAGGAGAATCGGATCCTGGCGATGAAGCGACGGTATTTGGCATAAAATCAGTTTCGGGCGAAAAAGGTGTCTATGTGGCTGGCTTGGCGGCTTCGGCAGATAACAGTGCCGCACTGGTTTTGAATGACTTGGCTATAAAAGGAAAAGAGCAACAACCCTAATTGTTTTTCGGGATGAAACGTTTGCAGTCTAAACTCGAAAAAATAGGGAGAGATTCAAAAATCACCGCCAAATCCATTGGGTTGCGATATGCCATAAATACCAATACCGGCTACTATCGCCTGATAAAAAATGACAGTTTTATATTTGTCGATCATTACAAAAAAGTTGTGCGTGACAAACAGGTACTCGAGAGAATTACGAAACTTGTCATTCCGCCCGCATGGCAAGCGGTCTGGATTTCACCTTATGATAACGGGCATCTTCAGGCCACTGGTATTGATGCCAAAGGAAGAAAACAATATCGGTACCATTCGCAATGGAATAAAATACGAAATCAGTCCAAATTTTTCAGACTTCGCAGTTTTGCCAATGCACTGCCTTTGATACGAAAACAAGTCAATAAGGACTTAAACCGAACTGGGCTTCCATATGAAAAAGTGATGGCGCTTGTCATCAAATTAATGGAAGAAACCAATATCCGAATTGGAAATGAATCCTATAAAAAACTGTACGGTTCCTTTGGACTGACAACTTTGCAGGACAAGCACGTTCGGTTTAAAGATTCCAAAATCTATTTTAATTTCGTTGGAAAAAAAGGCATTACTCATAAAATCAGCCTTGGCAGCAACAAACTGGCCAATCTTGTAAAAAAATGCAGAGATATTCCCGGTCAGGATTTATTTCAATATTATGATGACAATGGAAACCACCACGCCATTGGCTCGGCCGATGTCAATAATTATCTTAAGGAAATAACACAAGAGGATTTTACCGCCAAGGATTTTCGGGCGTGGTCTGGTACCGTCAACGCAATGGTCGCTTTTCAAAAAATGACTCCCGCCGAAAACCAAACGGACTGCAAACGCAAAACGATTGAAATGCTTGATGAAGTGGCTTCCAAATTAGGAAATACACGTACTGTTTGTAAAAAATATTATGTGCATCCAACCGTAATCGCTTCATTTGAAAAAGGCACTATCTGGAACTATCAGCCGAATTCCGATAATTCGGAATTGCGCCCCGAAGAAAATGCTTTGGTCGAATTACTGCAGAACGAAGCAATTGCAGAAGTTTATTGTTAACATCTATTCGATTATTATTTTTGGAGCAGAAAAATTGGCGCTTTTCAGAAAGATTGGTCCCGCTCTTCGTTGTAATCTTGTGTGCCGAACCCCGGCACACAAGGATTTCCACTGCGATCGGGGCTAAAAGACAACAATCTGCTTTTTTACAATGATTCAAAAAAAGTAAACAATTAAGAATCAAGTTCAGGTTGTTAGCATAAATACATTCATTTTTTAATAACCGTAATTGGTCAAAACTTTGCATCTCTGCGCCTTTGCAAAAGAAAATCCAATTACAAAACCTTATCGACATTGTGTGTAAATAATAAGTTTACTACTTTTAGTCGGTAAAAAACAATGATAATGAATAAAAACCTACTACTGATTCTGATACTTTTTTTCTCAGCCTTAATGAGAAGTCAAAATACTGATTCTACTGAATTTGATTCCCTTAACCAATCAAAACAATGGCAATTAAAATTTAATGATGACTGTACCAAAGACTGGCAATCCAAATGGTTTTTGGACGGACGTCATGCCGAAATTAAAAACTCAAGGGAAGGCATGCTTTTTAGTGGTGGAAATGTGGAAGGAGATGATGCCTACAACGCTGTTTTATGGACAAAGGATTCGTTTAAAGGCGATGTAAAAATCGAATACAGCTATACCAAAACCGATACAAAAACGGCTTGGGCAACGATTTTATATATTCAGGCGACTGGGATTGGTATCGCTCCCTATGTCGAAGATATTACGCAATGGAATAATCTAAGGGAAATTCCGGCGATGAAAACCTATTACACGTACATGAAGGCATTGCACATCAGCTACGCCTCATATGACAACAAAAACACCGATCCAAAAAAAGATTATATCCGAGTGCGAAAATATCCTGTTCTTGCTGGGCAAAATTTCAATACAACAACTGAAATTCCAAATGCGAGTTTTGAAACTGGATTATTTAATCCAAATGAAACCTATAAAATCACGATTATCAAAACCAATCAAAAGCTGTATTTCAAAGTGCTTGGAAAAGATACTTCAAAACTTTTCTCTTGGGATCTTACCGGCACTCCGGCATTTCTTGAGGGCAGAATTGGATTGAGACACATGCACACGAGATCGGCTGTGTATAAAGATTTTTCAGTATTTACAAAGAAATAAGAAAGCTTAGGGCGACCAAAAAAAGTTTTTCTTACCGCAGATTCGCAGATTCCAAAAAAAACTGCGAATCTGCGGTTATTTTTAACACATTTCTAAAAGCGTTAATCCTTTCTACAAAACCAATTCTTCAAACAAACGCTGAATGGTTTTGTCCAGATCAGTACAAAAGCCCGGATGCGGTCTTGAAGTCTGAATCCCCGAACTTCGTATTGCCGTTAGCCAACGAAAACGAGACGGAATATCAAACTCACCGATAGGACCGCCTGCCTTTCCTCCATGAGCAATTTTTTGGAAGGATTTCAAATTTAACTCCAGTTGTTCCAAATCGAAATCTTCCGAGAACAACAATAATTTGGTTTCGTTGACGGAATACAGCATTTTTATGAATTTTGCTTTTTTGCAAAACAGAATAATGCCAACATTCAGGAATTCTTCCCGTTCCACCCTTGGCACAACGCGAATAACGGCATACTCATATAAGTTTTTCTCTTGCATTTTGGGCTTCATTTATAAAAATTTCTGAATGATTCAATCTAATCCATAAAAACTGAAAATAGACCTCTCTGATTTCGGCTGGAGTTTGCTCGCTGTCTTCCCAATGGAGCCAATCTTCAGGAATATAATTGACGATTTCCTGCAATTTTTCTTGGGTAAGCAACTCTTTGAAAATTGCATCAGTTTCTTTCAGCAAACCCGCTTGAGGTAATAAAACATGATCTTTTATTAATGCAAAAGGGCTTTTGGCATGCGTTTCCCAACTGTTCCAGGAATGATGAAAATAGAGTGATGCTCCATGATCAATAAGCCATAGTTCCTTATGCCAAATCAACATATTTGTATTTCTGAAAGTACGATCGACATTGGTAATAAACGCATCCAGCCAAACAATTTGCGAAGCTAGTTCGGGTGACAATTGCGTTACCACGGGATCAAAAGTGATAGCTCCCGACAAAAAGTGCAATGCTAAATTCAAACCTTGGCTACCCTGCAATAAATCCTGAATTTCCTCATCGGCTTCGGTACGTCCAAAAGCTTCGTCCAGATTGGCAAATACCAATTCGGGCATTTTTAATCCCAAAACCCTGGCGATTTCCCCTCCTATGAATTCGGCAATCAATGCTTTAACACCATGTCCCGCACCCCTGAATTTCAAGACATATTTAAAATCATCATCGGCCTCGGCCAAGGCAGGCAATGAACCGCCTTCCCGCAATGGCGAAATGTAGCGTGTAACATTTACCGTTCTTAATTCTAGTGGTTTTCTCATAATACAGTTTTAGGAACTACAAACTTACAAATAACTATTTTCTTTTAAAGACACTAAGTTACCCAGTAACCAAGATTCCAAGATTTTTTAAACTCTTAAACAATTAATCCACTTTAAAAAAAACATATATTTGTAATTCACATACTTCTAAATATTTTCTTATGAAATATAAATTTTCCGCTTTGTATCAGCGATACTTTCTGGCTTTACTACTGCTTTTAGGTACAAATTCATTTGCACAAAAATTAGAAAAATTCTTCCCCGCCAAGGACTTAACCTCTGTGGGAGTATATTATTATCCAGAACATTGGGATCCTTCACAATGGGAGCGTGATTTTCAGAATATGGAAAAAATGGGATTTGAATTCACCCATTTTGGAGAATTTTCTTGGGCACAATTAGAACCCGAAGAAGGAAAATACGATTTCAAATGGCTTGATAAATCATTGGAACTAGCCGAAAAATATCATCTAAAAGTTGTGATGTGTACCTCTACCGCCACACCTCCTGTATGGCTTATCCGTAAGCATCCCGAAGTGCTTGCTACCAATGAAGACGGAACCAAAATGGATCATGGCGGACGCCAACATGCTACTTTCTCCAGTAATTTTTACCGAGCGTATTCGATGAAAATGATTGCTGAATTGGCAAAAAGATATGGCAATGACAAACGCATCATAGGCTGGCAGATTGATAATGAGCCACGCCGTTTTCTGGATTACGGAAAAGATGCTCCGCAACGCTACCGTGACTGGCTAAAGGAAAAATACAAAACGATTAACGTTCTCAACGAAGCTTGGGGAAATAATTTCTGGAGCGGAACTTACAGCAATTTTGACGAAATTAATATTCCTTTACATGCCCAATGGGGAATGAATTTACATTCTCAGCTTGATCATTACCGTTTTGCCGATAATGAAACCGCTAGCTTCTTGGACGAACAAGCCAAAGAAATTCGGAAATTTTCCAACCCAAATCAGTGGATTACTTCCAATTATATTCCGATGTATGATGTGGGTTATGTAGGACAGAGCAAGGAACTGGATTTTGTCAGCTACACTCGATACATGGTTTACGGCGGTGACCTTGGCATTGGACCAAAAGGCTACCGTGTGGGAGATTATTCCCGTATTCCGTTCGCCAATGATTTTTTCCGACCAATGAAAGGGGCTTATGGGGTAATGGAATTACAGCCAGGACAAGTAAACTGGGGAAGCATTAATCCGCAACCCTTGCCAGGAGCCATGCGCTTGTGGTTATGGAATGTTTTTGCCGGCGGAAGCAAATTTACCTGTACTTATCGCTTTCGTGCGCCTTTGTATGGGTACGAGCAATTTCATTACGGAATTGTAGGAACAGATGGAGTAACTCCAACCACCGGAGGGCAGGAATTTAGCCAATTTATCAAAGACATAAATACGCTCCGCAAAAAATATGATGCCAAAGCACAATTACCAAAAGCCTATTTGCAACGTAAAACTGGAATTCTTTTCAATACCGATAACGTCATGGGTATTGAATTGAATAAACAAACCAATCAATGGAATACAATAGGGCATTTTACAAAATATTATAGGGCTGTAAAATCGTTTGGCGCTCCAGTCGATTTTGTACGTGATACAACAAATTTTTCGAATTATCCAGTCTTGATTGTTCCTGCTTACCAGATGATTGATAAACAAATGATTGATAAACTAACAGCTTATGCGCAAAATGGAGGGAATTTGGTATTGAGTTGTCGTTCGGGAATTCAAAATCGTAAGGGACATCTTTGGGAAGCCAAATTTTATCAACCAATGTGGAATTTAATTGGTTCGGAAATTGAATCTTATGATTTATTAATGCCTCAATCCCCAGACAAAATTAAATTCAACAATCAGGAATTTGAATGGACAAGCTGGGGTGATTTACTGAAACCTAGCAAGGATACTGAAATCTGGGGAACTTTTCAAGGTGATTTTTATGCTGGAACTCCTGCCGTTACTTCACGTAAATTAGGTAAAGGAACAGTGACCTATATTGGTGTTGATTCAAAAAAAGGAGATCTTGAAAAACAGGTATTAACTAAATTGTACCAACAGCAAAACATCCCTGTTGAAAATTATCCAGAGGGTGTTACGGTAGAATATCGTGATGGTTTTGGAATTGCTGTAAATTATTCAGATAAAATATATGAAATGAAACTCCCTGCAAATACCGAAATTATCATCGGAACAACATCGATGAAAACAGCTGATGTATTGGTTTGGAAATATAAAAACTGATTGATTTACCAAATAAAACATAAAAAATAAAAAAATAACCATTAAGATATTAAGAAAAATTAAGCCTAATGACTTAATATCTTAATGGTTAAAAAAAGGTTTTATTTGTAACTCGAAAAAATCATTTCCCGAATTGGCTTTTTTCTATTGGTTTAAATAAAAAATTAGAATCTTTAAACTCCAATGTGCCTTTTACATAGAAAGGTATAGTCATATAAGTTGAAATCAATCCTGTTCCTAATTTTAAATTTTGATTGTTTTCGAGTAAAACAAAAGGTGCTCTTTTTATATCACCTCCATAGGATCGATAACAAAAATCACCTCTTAATGTATCGCCAATCCGATTGCCTCTAACGGCTCCAGAATCCTTTCCCAAAAGTCCGTATCGGATTTCATATTCTCCATAAAAAGTATTTTCAGTAAATACCATTGACAGAAAAGCTATTGAATCCCCTTTTGAAGCTTTGTAAATTTTTTTAAAGGTTTTATTTTCTCTTTTGTTGCAGCCATGCACCAAAAAAACCACAATAACCATAAAAAAAACCTTCTTCACAATGTGCTTGTTTGTTATCATTTCTATTGAGTCCAATTGATATGGCAAATATAAAAATATCAAAAATTAAGCATCTTTCTTTTTTATTTTTTTTGACAAAATTATATTCCCAAATCAAACTACTTAAATGATTTATTATAAAAAAAATAAAAAACACCGCAATGGAAAATCAATTTTTAAGAACATTCAATTTTTACATTTTTAAAAAAGCCATTACCGCTTTATATTTTCAAGGGGTGCATTTTGAATATGATGTGTTTTGTGAACCCTACCCCCATTTTTTAATAGGTCAAAACAATCAAGACATATACTTTTCCTAAGCTTTTAAATATCATTACCAAAAACAGTCAAAATTCTGTTAAAACCTTTGATTTTACTGGACTTTCCTATAAATTTACAACTATGAAAACAGCACGCAAAATAGCATTTTACACCCTTTGCTTACTGCTCACCCTTACTTGGGCTGCGCCGTCTGTTTCTACAATTATAAAAACTACTTCCGAGAAAAAAACTGCCGATAAAAAAGAAGCATTGCCAGAAAGCAAATCGGAAGTTGAAGAAAGGACCTTTGAAATAGTTTTGGATTTTCCAACTCCTTTCAACATTCCTTTTCACATTATACCTTCGACTGAACTGCACTTTAGCAAAGTGGATGCCATACCACAATCAGTAATTTTGGATTTAACAAATCCGCCACCTGAATTTCATTTATTTGCTTAAAACCAACTTTCGAAACCTATTTGGTTTGGAACAAACTTTTTATACAATTAAATTTAATTCAAACATACATATGAAAACGATATTCACACTTACACTTGCTTTATTTACCTCTCTTATATTTGCTGATTCTCACATTATTGTAAAACAGAATGGAGAAAAACTAGAAGTAAATTATGTTACTACCAAAAACAATACAGTATTTTATTCGCTTCCTGGAACCAGTACCATAAAGGAAATAAGTCTTTTTGCTGTTGACAAGGTGATCGATAAAAAGACAAATTCAATACTTATTGACAATCACAAAGCAGATGTTTCCGGAAAAACTGGATATAAAAACGTACAGATTATAACAAGCACTCAGGCTAATGGTTTACATCAGGGAACGACTTTGAAAACCACAATCCACAAACCTAAAGGGCAACTAAAATCAGACTGGATTGCAGATGCTTCAATAAGAATCAAAAAACAAGCTGCGGAACAGGGTTTTCCTTTTGTAGTGATTACCAATCAAACCGATTCCAAATTAGAAGCTGTTGCATACAATTATTAAACAGCAATTTTTAAACAAAACGCAAAGAGACAAGAATTTTAACTTGTCTCTTTTTTTTTACACTTAAGTCATTCTAATGCAAAGATATCACACAAAACCTTGACCAAATATTGTCATGCTGACAGAGGAAACTTCTCCACAAACTAAGCATAAGTTTTGTTTTTTCTCGCAAAGACGCAGAGTTGCAAAGTTTTAAACCGATTTCTTTGCGTCTTCGCGCCTGCGAGATTTATACTTGGAAAAAATCTAGCGAGAAATTATTGAGTCAATAAAATTACGTTCGATGCAACATAAAACAATTAAACTTTAAAACGGTTAAACGTTTAACCGTTTAAACAATTTTTAAGACTCCAAACTCAAATACGCTTTACCGATGTATTCAATAATTGATGAAGCTATAAAAGATTGATACCCCGCTTCGGGCAAAGCAATATCTGCCGTGAGTCCGTGGAGATAAACGCCAAGAATTGCCGCATCACAAGGTTTATAGGATTGTGCCAAAAGACTACTAATCATTCCTGTTAACACATCGCCGCTTCCGGCAGTTGCCAGCGCAGCATTTCCGGTAGTATTGAGATAAATAGTTTCGCCGTCAATAATGTAACTTGGCGCTCCTTTCATTACAATAATCACTTGATTGGTTAACGAAAAAGCTATAGTTTTTTGAAACATTTCTGCCTCCGAATGCCATTTCCCAATTAATCGTTCCAGTTCTTTTGGATGTGGGGTAAAAATAGTTTTAGGCGAAACCAATGCCAGCCAAGACGGATTATACGCTAAAACATTCAAACCATCAGCATCAATAACCATTGGAATGCTCGTATTCGACAAAAAATCATGAAATGCTTTTTGGGTTGCTATTTCCTGTCCCATTCCCGGACCGATTCCGATGGCATTTGGTTTTAAATCAAAATGAATATCCGAAAGGTGCTTTTCATGTTCATCAGTTATCACCATCAGTTCGGGATTTGAAATTTGAACAATCTGATAACCACATTCCGGCACAAAAGCTGTCACCAATCCGCAACCCGTTTTTAGTGCCGCTTTGCCAGCCAAACATACTGCTCCTATCTTTCCATAACTCCCGCCAATTATCAGCGCATGACCCTGCAGTCCTTTGTGCGTATGCTTAGCAATAGGCTTATAGCGTTTTAAAATTTCATTTCTATCAATGGAAATTGGAGTATTCATTATATTGATTTTTCTATTAAAAGTACAAAAATTTGATGGATGAACGAAATGGAAACGGCGCTTCTTATATTTAAACTTCTTTAGATTCAAATAGAAAGTCACAAGCAGAAAGTTTTGAAAAACAAAAAAACAGGTAAGATATTTTTTTAGAAAATGGGTTATATTTGAAGATAAAGTTTTTGACTGTATACTAAGAATATTCCTAAATACATAGCATTATGCTCACTTATAAAATTCAGAACACAAATGACAATTAAAAACATTTTAACAATACTCATAAAAATGCCAAAAAGAATTTTTCTTATTGATTCAATTGGCGCTTTCATGACTGCTTTTCTATTGTTTACAGTCTTAAAAACTTGGCACACACATATTGGAATGCCATCAAAAACACTTTCAATACTCTCGTGTATTGCATTAGGCTTTAGTATTTATTCTGCTTTATGTTTCGCTTTTTTTAATACTAAAAAATGGAAACTGTTTCTTAAAATCATTGCTACTTCAAACTTGCTTTATTGTTGTTTCACATTGGGATTGTTAATTTTCAATTTTACAAAATTAACTGCTATTGGATTAATCTATTTCGGAGGAGAAATAATAATCATTTGTTTATTAGCCTTTTTAGAATTCTCAACATTGAAGACAATTAAAAGAAATAAAATTATAAATCACTAAGCTTCCACTCCTCGAAGTCTCACGATTTTGTTTTTTTTAATGCTTTAAAAAAGACAAACACACTAAAATTCTCCCGACTTTTTCTGCAAACTTCATTTGAATGATATGAGTTTCGATAATCAAAAAAGCCAAAAAATGACAAGTCTTTCATTTATAGCTTTTTCCTATATATTAATTGCAAAAGGTAAATAAACATGCTAAAAATTGACAACCATAGTTTTTAATAGACATTTCTGTGTCATTCCAACCAAAAAAAATCCCTTTAGGCTAGAAATCTTGGAATATTTATAAGACCTTTGCACGCTTTTTAGAAATTAAAAAAATCATCAACTGATGAAGAAGAAAATAGAAATTTTAGCCCCAGCAAAAGATTTAATTGGAGGAATTGCAGCCATTAACAGTGGTGCCGATGCCGTTTATATTGGTGCTCCATTATACGGAGCACGTTCCAATGCAACCAATTCGATTGAAGATGTGGCGGCTTTGGTAAAATATGCACATTTATTCCACGCTCAGGTTTTTGTGGTGATCAATACCATTTTGTACGATAACGAATTGGAAACTTGCCGTCAGATGATTTGGCAATTGTACGATATTGGAGTTGATGCATTGATTATTCAGGACATGGCGATTATGGAAATGGACCTACCTCCTATTGTACTTCATGCCAGTACACAAGCCAATAATCGTGATGCTGATAAAATTAAATTCCTAAAAGATGCCGGAATCAAACGTGTGGTTTTAGCCCGTGAATTGAATTTACATCAAATCAAAACAATTTATGATGAAGCTGATGTAGAACTGGAGTTTTTTGTGACAGGAGCACTTTGCGTTTCGTTCAGTGGAAATTGTTATATGAGTGTTGCAAATGGCGAACGTTCGGCAAACCGTGGTTCTTGTGCTCAAAACTGTCGTTTACCGTATAACTTAATCGATGGTCATGGTGATACTTTAATCAAAAACAGTCACTTGCTTTCTATTAAAGATTTTGATGTTTCGGATCAAATTCCAAATCTAATTGAAGCAGGAATTGTTTCTTTTAAAATTGAAGGCCGATTAAAAGATATTGTTTACGTAAAGAATAACGTTTCGTATTTGCGTCAAAAATTAGATTCTTTTTTAGAAGGAAGTGATAAATATACCAAAGCTTCTTCAGGAAAATGTACTTATCTTTTTGATTCGGCTTTGGACAAAAGTTTCAACCGTGGTTATACCGATTATTTCGTAAATGGTAGAGATAAATCTATCGGTTCTTGGGAAAGCCCAAAATCAAAAGGACAATACATTGGTAAATTAATTAAAACCATTGGGAGTGCTTACCAAATTGAAAATGGTGAATTATTAAATAATGGTGATGGACTTTGTTTCATCAACGAAAACAATGAAGCCGAAGGAATTTATATAAACAAGGCTGAAAATGGTCTGGCTTACCCAAATGTGCTGAAAGAAATAAAAGAAGGAACTTTCATTTACCGAAATAACGATGCCGCTTTCATCAAAATTGTAGAAAGAGAAGATAGCGCTGTCCGCAAAATAGGAACTTCTTTATTGTTGACCGAAAATGAAAATGGTTTTGAATTAATTACAACTGATGAAGATGGTTATGTAAGTACAGTTCAATTAAATCATCCGAAAGAGGTTACGAAAAATAATCTTTCGATAGAAGATAATATTAAAACTCAGTTGGCAAAAACTGGTTTTACTCCTTATACTGCCGATGAAATCAATGTAATGTTCTCTCAAAACTGGTTCTTACCAATTTCAAAAATCAATGAAATGAGAAGGACTGTTTACGAACAATTATCCGAAATTCGTTTAGCTAATTACAAACGTGAGGAACACCAGTTAATAAAAACATCACATCCTTATCCAGAAACCAAATTGGATTTCATGTACAATGTTTCCAATAAAAAAGCACGTCAGTTCTACGAGCGTCACGGTGTTACCGAAATTGAAAAAGCTTTTGAACTGCAATGGGATCCAGGTAAATCGCGTGTAATGACAACCAAATATTGCATCAAATACGAATTGGAAAAATGCCCGATACATCAAAAAGATAAGATGGGAGAAAAACTAAAAGAACCATTGGTACTGAAACAAGGAGAATTGGAATACAAACTAAAATTCAACTGCAAACCCTGCGAAATGGAAATTTGGGAAAAAGACGCCGAATTCGAAATTGAAGAGGATTAACAAAATCTTTCATATAGATACTACAAGACTACAAAGAAAAGGGAACTTTACTTTGTAGTCTTTTTGTTTTGAGAACAGCATTTCATCAATTTCTACATTCAAATCAAGCCACAACTTACTTTGTTAAAAATCAAAGTTCTAGCCTCTTTTTCATTAATTTTATAATTGAAATAAATCAGATTCATCTTATATTTATATTTGAATTTTGGTTTCTTAACTTATAATAATTTAAAAATTGAAATAAAATGAAAAAAGTATTGTTCTTGACCGGTGACTTCACCGAAGATTATGAAACTATGGTTCCATTTCAAATGCTGGAAATGGTTGGTTACACTGTCCATACCGTTTGCCCTGACAAGAAAAAAGGCGACTCTATAAAAACTGCAATCCATGATTTTGAGGGCGACCAAACCTATACCGAAAAACCGGGACACAACTTCACGCTGAATTACAGTTTTGATGACGTTAATGTAAACGATTATGATGGATTGGTAATCGCTGGAGGAAGAGCGCCAGAATATTTAAGATTAAATGAAAAAATAATCGAAATCACAAAACACTTCTTTGGTGCCAACAAACCTGTCGCAGCAATTTGCCACGGCATTCAGATTTTAACTGCAGCCAATGTCGTAAAAGACCGAAAATTGACTGCTTATCCAGCTGTTGGTCCAGAAGTAACAATGGCTGGAGGTGAATATCAATCTATTCCTGTTGACGGTGCTTTTGTAGATGGAAATCTGGTAACCTCGCCGGCATGGCCAGCGCATCCGAGTTTCATTAGGGAATTCCTTAAAATTATGGGAACCAAAATTGAGATTTAAAAGAAGCCCAACAATAATTCCAAAACTACAGCTTAAGACAATTTTGCTGTAGTTTTTTTATCTTTGAAAGACACAAATCCTAGCAAGATTGGAAAACTTTATTTCAACCACAAATAGCATAAATTTTCACAGATTAATATGTGAAATTTATGCTATTTGTAGTGAAAAACATTCTTAGAAGCTGAAACCAAAATGCACTAAATGCATTGTTTTAACTATTTTTGAGACCAATAAAATTATTTCAAATGATTACAAAAGCAACCTCAAAAGATATTACGGCATTAGAAAAACTAATCAATTTAGCTTATCGAGGTGAAATTTCAAAAAAAGGCTGGGCTACTGAAGCAAATCTTTTGGAAGGCAAAAGAATTACTTTAGATCAATTAGAAAAAATATTTGAAGATAAAAACAATACTATTTTAAAATATACAGAAAACAATCAAATCATTGGATCCGTTTTACTTACTGACAAAGGAGATAAACTCTACTTGGGAATGCTGGCCATTTCTCCAGAATTGCAGAATAAAGGAGTTGGAAAGAAAATTTTACAGGAAGCCGAAGTTCATGCACTTTCGTTAGGTTTATCCAAAATCGTAATGACTGTAATCACGATTAGGGCAAAATTAATTGAGTGGTATAACCGCCATGGCTATATCGATACCGGAGCAAGGGAAGCTTTTCTACTGAATGATGCAGATACCATAATTACTGACCAACATTTGGAATTTGCAGTCTTGGAAAAAATACTTTAGCCATTTATCTGCATTGATTATTATTTCATAAATTAGTAAAAAAATTGATTATGAAAACATTAGATCAATGGTTTGAAGAGTATGCGGTAAGTCATCAAAATCCGACAAACAAGGCGATACACTACATTTGTGTTCCTGCAATTTTCTTTTCGATTGTGGGATTATTGATGAGTATTCCAAGCGGTTTTCTTAATAATTTGCTGGACTTAAACCAACCAATCATTGAGAATTGGGCTGCAGTGGTTTTGGTATTTGTTTTGTTCTTTTACCTTCGTTTATCAGTTGCAATGGCGATCAAAATAGCGATTTTTTCAATTTTGTGCTTAGTCATTAATTATTATATCGGGCAATTTGTACCGCTTTGGGCATTTTCTATTGCCGTGTTCGTTGTAGCATGGATTGGCCAATTTTATGGTCATAATATTGAAGGCAAAAAACCGTCATTCCTTAAGGATATTCAATTCTTAATGATTGGTCCTGCATGGGTGGTTCAAAATTTATTTTCCAAAAAACAATAAAAATTGAAAGAGCTAGATATCCTACTAATAGAGCTGGAAAAGAAAACACAAAATCAAGAGATGCTTAATCCCATGATTTCGAAATCATCTGTAGGCTGGCATATTGAGCACGCATTATTGGTAATGAATTTAACGATTGAGTCCATTCAAAAATCGAATCCCGAGAATTACAAAAGAGCTTTTAACTTCAATCGTTTTATGGTATTTGCAATGAATAAAATTCCAAGAGGAAAAGTTCGGGCACCAAAATCGGTTCAACCAAAAGAGAATTTCACTTCGGATTCATTAAAAGCACATATTGAGAAAAGCAAACATAACTTATCCCAATTAAGGACTTTGAGTCCCAAACATTATTTTGAACATCCCTTCATGGGACAACTAAAATTAAATTCTACAATTCGGTTTATAAAATTACATACCCAGCACCATTTTAATATTATAAATGAGATTATTGAAAGTAAAAATTGAAGCTAAAAAAGAGTTCTCACATTTGCGAAAATTCTATTTTTTTTATTTTTAAATAAATAATCACATTATATAGACGGACATATATCACTGATTATAAATTGTTTTAATAAAATTTTGAATTCTTCAACTGAAATACTTAGCGTAAGGGATAGAGGCGGTATCCTTTATTTTTTTCCTTTAAAAAAATAAAGATAAAGCCGAAAGCCCGACCCCATTGCTGAAAATTAAGGGAGGCACGACTGCAATTTTCAGCAATGGGGTTACGCCCAAAAAACAAACAATTCACTCTTCCAAAAAGCTTTATTTTCAGCATTTATAACCTTTGCCAAGCAAAATAAAAGCCATAAATTAGCACTTTAATTTTTATATAAAAAAACACATGAAAAATATTGCCTTAACGCACATACATGAGGGGTTGGGAGCGAAAATGCTACCGTTTGCCGGATACAATATGCCTATTCTTTATGAAGGGGTAAATGCTGAACACGAAACGGTTCGAAATGCTGTAGGTGTTTTTGATGTGTCGCACATGGGAGAGTTTATACTTTCGGGACCAAATGCGTTGGCCTTGATTCAAAAAGTAACTTCGAATGATGCATCGACATTGACCATTGGGAGAGCACAATATTCTTGCTTGCCAAACAATGAAGGAGGAATTGTAGATGATTTAATTATCTATAAAATGAAGGAAGAGCAGTATTTACTTGTGGTAAATGCATCAAATATTGACAAGGACTGGGATTGGATTTCGTCACACAATGATTTGGGTGTTGAGATGAAAAATTTATCAGATGATTATTCCTTATTGGCGATTCAAGGACCAAAAGCAGTTGAAGCAATGCAATCTTTATCGTCTATAGATTTATCTGCCATTGACTATTACCATTTTGAAGTGGCTGATTTTGCAGGTTTCCCACATGTAATTATTTCGGCAACCGGTTATACAGGTTCGGGCGGATTTGAAATTTATTGCAAGAATTCGGAAGTAGAAACGATTTGGAACAAGGTTTTTGAAGCAGGAGCTTCTTACGGAATTAAGCCAATTGGTTTGGCGGCCAGAGATACATTGCGATTGGAAATGGGATTCTGCCTATATGGAAACGACATCAACGATACCACATCACCACTTGAAGCTGGCTTAGGATGGATTACCAAATTCACCAAAGATTTCACCAATTCAGAGAATCTGAAAAAGCAAAAAGAAACCGGTGTTACCAAAAAGTTAGTAGCTTTTGAAATGCAGGAGCGTTCTGTACCTAGACATGATTATGAAATTGTTGATGCATCGGGTGAGGTAATTGGAATTGTAACTTCGGGAACGATGTCGCCATCGATGAACAAAGGAATTGGACTTGGCTATGTTACAACGCCGAATAGTGCCGTAGACAGCGATATTTTTATCAGAATCAGAAAAAATGATGTTCCTGCCAAAGTGGTAAAGCTTCCTTTTTACAAAAAATAATTTCTTTTTTCGAAGATTTCGAGAATCTAAGGCTAACTTTATTATAATTCCCTAAATAATCAACAACTTGGGAAGGATATTTTTTTTAAACTTAGAAACTTAGTAACTTAGAGTCTTGGTAACTAATAAAAGAAAGATATTTATATGAAAAAAATTACACTAGTATTACTATTCTGTTCATTTTCTCTATTTGCTCAAAATGGCGGTACTAATTGTGAAATTTTACTCAAAATAAACAAATTACTTCAAAAAGAACATTATAGCCCAAAGCCGGTAAACGACAGTTTATCGGCTTATGTTTTTGATGAATTATTGAATGATTTAGATCCTTCAAGAAACATTTTCCTAAAGTCACAAGCCGATTCACTTTCCAATAAATACCGACTTCAATTGGATAATCTTATTTTAAAAAAAGATTGTTCTTTTTTGGACGATATTAAAAAAGTATATAAAAAATCACTTTCAAGAAATAAGGTGATATTAGAAAAATTAAATACGCAGGCCATTGATTTCAAAATAAAAGACACTATTCGCTTCAAGGAAAAAAAATTTAATTTTTATCTCAAGGCAAACGAAGTTGAAAAAGCCTGGAACAAAAAAATAAGATTCGAAATATTTAATGATATCGCCGGAAAAAGCAAAAATCTGGATTCCTTAAAGCTCAATTTCACCTCAATGAGTCAAGAATCAAAAAGAGACATCATAGAAAACGAACTTTGCAAAATCAACTCGTCACTTACTAACGACAAATCTTTTGAAGATAATTTTTACAACATTTTTTGCGGATATTTTGATCCTCACACCAATTATTTCAGCAACGATACCAAATCCAGTTTTATTTCAACTTTATCCAAAGAAAAACTTTCCTTGGGATTGGAGGTTAGCCTGAATGAAAAAAATGAAATAATCATTTCTGAAATAGATCCTAACGGTCCCGCTTTTAAAACTGCCAAAATAAAAAAGGGCGACCAAATAGTAGCCATATCCAATCAAAAGGAAACATTGGAAGTTTCGTGCTCGTCTTTAGAATCGATAGCCATAATGATGACATCGGAATTAAATACAAATATCACATTAACACTTAAACGAAATACCGGAAAAAATTTTAAGGTAAATATTGAAAAGCAGGTTTTAAAAGATGAAGAGAATACGGTTTATAGTTTTATTACTGACAAGGAAATTAAAGTAGGTTATATAAGAATACCAAGCTTTTATTCAAATTTTGAGGGAGGAAATAACAAAGGTTGCGCGCAGGATGTCGCCAAGGAAACCGTAAAATTAATAAAAGACGACATTAAGGGGTTAGTTCTAGATTTGACTGATAATGGCGGTGGCTCCATGGAAGAAGCCGTGAAATTAGCCGGTTTATTTATTGACTATGGTCCTATCTCGATAGTCGTAGACAACAAAAAACAATTGTCCGTGATAAATGACCCATATAAAGGCGTTATTTACAAGGGACCTATAATTATCATCATTAATGGAAACTCAGCCTCTGCAAGCGAATTTTTTGCCGATATCATGCAAGATTACAACAGAGCGGTTTTGATAGGAGGCACATCATTAGGAAAGGCAACCATGCAAACTATTTTGCCTCTGGAAGAAGATGACGATCAGCATTTTGTAAAGCTGACTGTTAGCAAATTTTATAGAATTACAGGAAAAAGTCATCAAGCCATTGGTGTTGTCCCAGATGTAGCCATTCCAACAATTTATCAAGATATTTTCCAAAAAGAAAGCGAGTTTCCAACGGCCTTAAAAAATGACACCTTAAAATCAAGAATTCGCTTTACACCTTACGTTACCAATGAATTAATCGAGTCACTTGCACAAAAAAGCAGGGATAGAGTAGCAAAAAGCCCTTATTTTAATTCCATTATTAACCTAAACACAAACATCGACAAGGTTCTAAATAAATCAAATTTAGAAATTCCAATGACCTTGGATGCCGTTTTTAAAAATCAAGCCAATATTAGCAAGCTATCTGAGGAAATCAATAATTTTACCACGAATGATTTGAATCTAAACATATCCAATTCGGAATATAACAAATCATTGCTTCAACTTTATCCCTCTCTTCTGGAATATAACAAAATACAACTCGAAAACTTAAGGTCGAACCATTATCTTAACGAAGCCATATCCATTATAAACGACTACAAATCATTAAGACGAAATAATTGATATATTTTACAAAAAGATTTTCCATAGTTTTTGGATAAATAAGGAATAGCTGTATTTTTGTATTCCAAAATAACAATAAGAAATGGGAAGAGCATTTGAATTCCGAAAAGGTAGAAAAATGAAACGCTGGTCTGCAATGGCCAAAGCCTTTACTAGAATTGGTAAAGATATTGTAATGGCAGTAAAAGAAGGAGGACCAAATCCTGAAGCCAATTCAAGACTAAGAGCTGTTATTCAAAATGCCAAGGCGGCCAACATGCCAAAAGACAATGTTGAAAGAGCCATCAAAAAAGCAACTGATAAAGACACCGCTAACTACAAGGAAGTATTATTTGAAGGATATGCACCACATGGTATTGCCCTTTTGATAGAAACTGCCACAGACAACAATAATAGAACAGTTGCCAATGTAAGAAGCTATTTCAACAAATGTAATGGCACTTTGGGAACCCAAGGTTCTGTAGAATTCATGTTTGACCACACTTGCAATTTCAGAATTCCAAAAGAAGGCATTGATCCTGAAGAACTAGAATTAGAATTAATTGATTTTGGTGCAGAAGAAGTTTTTGAGGATGAAGATGGAATCTTAATCTATGCGCCATTTGGAAGTTTTGGAACTATCCAAAAAGAATTAGAAAGCAGAAGCCTAGAAATATTATCTTCTGGTTTTGAAAGAATTCCACAGATCACAAAAAAATTAACGGAAGCTGAAATGGCCGATGTGGAAAAATTGATAGAGAAAATGGAAGAAGATGATGACGTGATGAACGTATACCATACCATGGAGGAGTAACAATCCCAAAACAAACAAAATCAAAAAGAGGCTGTCCAAAAAGTAAGGACAGCCTTTTTTGTTTGCTGTTTTTAATCTAAAATAGTATTTTAGAGTTGTACAAAAAACATGCAATGGCTAAAGTAATATTTAAATCTCAATCGATCAAT
>Ga0308157_10001313_pt1 | contig 53481 bp, 46 predicted proteins | sample PhyBR1_FD_201035 | JGI IMG/M metagenome (GOLD analysis project Ga0308157, IMG submission 201035) | Phyllosphere microbial communities from UC Gill Tract Community Farm, Albany, California, United States - DLSLB.R1 | ecosystem: Host-associated > Plants > Phyllosphere > Unclassified | place: USA...
TGCTGTTGTAGGTGTTATTGCGATCGATTCGATTTATACTCCGATGAAAAATGTAAAATACACGATCGAAAACTTTCGTGTTGAGCAAAAAACGGATTATGAAAAATTAGTATTGGATATCTCTACCGACGGTTCAATTCATCCTGAAGAAGCATTAAAAGAAGCGGCTAAGATCCTTATCCAACACTTTATGTTATTCTCTGATGAGAACTTAGTATTAGAATCTCAGGCTAAAGAAGAAACTAAAGAGGTTGATGAGGAGATTTTACACATGCGTAAAATCCTTAAAACTGAATTAGTAGATATGGATTTATCCGTTAGAGCATTAAACTGCTTAAAAGCGGCTGATATCCGTACTTTGGCTGATTTAGTTTCTTACGATGTTGCTGATATGTTAAAATTCAGAAACTTCGGTAAAAAATCTTTAACAGAGATTCAGGAACTGGTAAAATCAAAAGGTTTATCATTTGGTATGAACCTGTCTAAATTTAAATTAGACGAAGAATAATTCAGTTTTCAGTTGACAGTTTTCGGTTTGGAAATTGGATATTGAAGTTTGAAAATTAAATAATTTTTCACAGTGTATAATTCCCTCTGAGACAGAGACGGTATACACTTAATTAAAGAACAATGAGACACGGTAAAAAAGTTAATCACTTAGGCAGAACCGACAGCCACAGAAAAGCGATGTTAGCTAACATGGCTACATCACTTATTAAAGCAAAAAGAATTACTACAACTTTAGCTAAAGCTAAAGCTTTACGTACTTATGTTGAGCCATTAATCACTAAAGCGAAAAATGATACCACTCACTCACGTCGTACAGTTTTTTCTTACCTACAAGATAAAGAAGTAATCACTATTTTGTTCCGTGAAGTAGCTGAGAAAGTGGCTAATCGTCCAGGTGGTTACACTCGTATCATTAAATTAAACAACCGTCAAGGTGATAACGCTGAGATGGCTTTAATTGAATTGGTAGATTATAACGAAGTTTACGGTAAAGATGTAGAAGCTAAAGAAGAGAAGAAAACTACTCGTCGTGGTAGAAGCAAATCTGCTGCTGCTCCTAAAAAAGCTGCTGAAGCTAAAGCTGAAGAGGCTGCACCAGAAGCACCTGCTGCTGAAGAAGCTACTGAAGAACCAAAAGGAGAATAATTTTATTCACCATAAGATTTGAAAAGTCCTGTTCGAAAGAGCAGGACTTTTTTTGTTTCTACTCCTTTGATCCTCATTGCAAGGTGTGAAGCAATCTTAATATGCTGGCAATTGTTGTTATACAGCTTTGTCGTTCTTTCTCGCAATGATCGATTGAACAAACGTTTGTCTCATTTTTTCATTACATGGCTTTATTTCAGCTAGCTATGCATAAATTAGCTTCAAACAAATTAAACATGAAATTTAGGTTTTTTCTATTCTTCTGCCTCTTGTGGCAGTTCTCTCTCCATGCACAAACATTAAAATATACCAATGGCAACAGCTCCTGGAACGCTGATTCACTAGGCAATCATAGAGTAGTAGTTCAATTTACAGGTACAGGAAAGATTGCACATGCTAAAATTGACTGGCGCCGGAGAGATGAGCATCCCGAAACTAAGGGGCTCATTATACAGGATGCCAACGGCAAAAATATAGCTGTTTTTGGTACTGATCAATTAACCCGTGAAAGTGCTGACATTTATTTTGAACCTAAAGGTGCCGGGAAATATTATGTGTATTACCTGGCCTATAAAAACGAAGGAAGAAGCAATTATCCCAAAGGTGTTTATTTAAAGCCGAAACCAGTAGACCAGAATTGGTTGAACGAGGCTAAACGCGTAGCAGTTAATACGTCCGTGTTAGAAATTCAATCTGTAGATGCCTTTAATAGTTTCTACCCGATGGAAGTGATCGCTACAGCGAAAGAAACAGCCGCAATAGTAGCAAAGCACGCTGCAGAAACTTTTATTGTGTTTCCTGAAGACAGGATGTTTCCCATTAAAATGCAAAACGATCTGCCTTACCGTTGGATCCAGAAAGGTGCCGGTAATACTTTTACAGGTATGGCCAGCAAAGGCGAGAATTATACCTTTCAGCTTGGGGTATTCGCATTAAAAGATTTAAACAATGTAACGGTAAGTTTTGGCGACTTGAAAACAGGCGATGGAAAAGTAATTTCTTCGAAATTTATTAACTGTTTAAATACAAAAGGAACCAGTTATGATAATAAACCGCTTGCAGAGGTGGTGAATGTACCTTCCGGCAAGATTCAGCCGATGTGGATGACTATTGATATTCCTAAAACGACGACAGCAGGCGTATATGCGGGTAATTTTACAGTTAAAGCTAACGGAAAATCGAAGGCAATAGCCATTAAGATTACAGTAAGCAATGAAGTTTTAGCAGATGCTGGTGTCGGGACTCCTAACAAGCAGACCCGTTTAACCTGGTTAAACTCTACATTAGCACAGCCCAATACGGTAGTGGCACCTTACACACCGCTAACAGTTCAGGGAAATGTAATTTCGCTTTTGGGTCGGAAATTTGAGATCAATCCGGATGGTTTCCCTAAACAGATTCAGACTTTCTTTAATGCCGAGATGACAGCTTATACCGATAAGCCCAATAATATCTTAGCCGAGCCTATCCACTTTCACTTTTTTAACACACCTAAAACGCAAGAGAAATTTGTTCCTGCCAATTTCCAGATTACCACTAAAGAAGCCGGTACCGTAAAATGGACGGCCACCAATACTTCTGAAAATTTAAAAATGGATCTGGAAGGTGCTTTGGAGTTTGACGGTTACGTACATTATGTAGTTAAAGTTACAGCTTTAAAGGATGTAGATTTCAGCAATGTTGACTTCCATATTCCGTTTGATAAAGGCTCGACCAAATATTTAATGGGCCTGGGCGAAAAAGGTGGCGTAAGACCTGATACTGTTAAATGGAAGTGGGATGTAGCCAATAAAAATCAGGATGCGGTTTGGATTGGTAACGTAAATGCTGGGTTATACTACAATTTAAGAGATGAACGTTATGTTCGTCCGTTGAACACTAATTTTTATCTGCAGAAACCTTTATTGTTGCCTAAATCGTGGGGTAACGAGGATAAAGGTGGAATCCAGATTAATGTAAAAGGCAGTTCGATGCTGGCCGATAACTTTACCGGCGCAAGAAGCATGAAAAAGGGCGATGTACTTTACTATAATTTTAACCTGCTGATTACGCCATTCCACTTACTCAATACCGATTTTCAATGGGATAATCGTTTCTACCATAAATATGGTGATTTAGATGCTATTAAGGCTGCAGGAGCAAGTGTGGTAAACATTCACCACGCTACGCCGATTAATCCTTGGATCAATTACCCGTTTATCGAGTGGAAAAAAATGAAAAGCTACATCGATGATGCACATGGCAAAGGCTTAAAAGTTAAGATTTACAATACCGTTCGCGAACTTTCTAACCATGCTTACGAGTGGCCTGCCTTAAGAAGTTTAGGTACTGAAGTATACTCTCCTGGAAAGGGGGGAGGTTTTAGCTGGTTGCAGGAACACCTTGATTCTAATTACATTGCAGCCTGGTTTGTACCCGAAATTAAAGATGCAGCTGTAATTAACAGCGGGATGAACCGCTGGCACAATTATTACGTGGAAGGAATGAACTGGCTGGTAAATAACGTAGGGATTGATGGTGTTTATTTAGATGATGTGGCTTTCGATCGGGTAACCATGAAACGGGTTAAGCGTGTGTTAACCCAAAATAATCATCCGGGTATTATTGATCTGCATTCGGCCAACCAGTACAACAAAAGTGATGGTTTTAACAATAGTGCCATTTTATACATGGAGCACTTCCCTTACCTTAACCGTTTGTGGTTTGGCGAATATTTCGACTATCAAAAAAATAACCCTGATTTCTTTTTAACTGAAGTAAGCGGGATTCCGTTTGGGCTAATGGGAGAAATGCTGCAGGATGACGGAAACCCTTGGCGTGGCATGATTTATGGCATGACCAGTCGTTTAGGCTGGTCGGAAAAAAGTGATCCAAGACCTTTGTGGAAAGCCTGGGATAATTTCGGGATCAAAGGTTCCGAAATGATTGGTTACTGGAGTGAAAATTGTCCGGTTAAAACTGATAATCCAAAGGTTTTAGCTACTGTTTATAAAAAACAGGGTAAAACCATGGTGGCACTGGCTAGCTGGGCTGAAGGAGATGTAAAGGTCAATTTAACCATTGATTGGGCTAAGCTGGGCTTAGATGCCACTAAGGTTAAAATAACTGCTCCGGCAATTGATAAATTTCAGACGGCGGGAAATTATGCGGATGGAAAATCGGTTCCGGTTGAAAAAGGAAAAGGTCTGATTCTGATCGTAGAGTAATCCGCTAAGCAGTCATTTGTACCTCACCAATCATAGTTGTACGTGAGTGCACGCACAGAAGAAAATAAAAGAAGTCAAGTTTTTAAAACTTGACTTCTTTGGTATATGGTTATACTTTCACGTTTTCCATGCCATATTGCTTCAATACATCGGCGGGTACACCAGCCCATTGGTTTGGGGCATTACCTACGTAGCCAATATCTTTTACACCCATTTCGGTGGTGTAAAAGCCAGAAGCAGTTAAATCCCGCATCCGGTTAAAAAAAGTTACTCCGGCCCTTACTTCTGGTTTAGCCTTTTTAGGATAAGCAATTTCATCTACTATTGAAAGCTGCTGTTCTGCCGAAGCTTCTATAAATGGTTTCTGGAATTTATTAAAGCAGTACACATCCAGCCACTTCAATCCGCCACGCATCGGTACTTTATGCTCCGGAATATCCTTTACAATAAATTCAATAAATTCGGGTACTTTGGCGTCAGATGCACTGCCTGAAACATCATCTTTAGGGATAATGATATCGGCTAAAACGGTAATCGTTGCCATTTCATGTTTGGAAAAAAAGGTTTCCGCTTTCAGGTTTTTATCGCGGTCTATTTCCCATTGCTCCCTGCCAGCGTTTTTTGTTGTTTCTTCGGCTGGAACTGCTTCGGTTTTATTCTCAGGTTGTTTACAGGCCTCTAATATTACTGCAGTGCTAATGGCTGTTAATCCTAATGCCTTTATGGAATCACGTCTGTTCATGTTGTAATTCTTTAAATGTTTTGTTTTTTCTTTTGAGCTAAAATGTATTCGGCAGTACGCATAGAAAGTGCCAGAATGGTCCAGGTGGCGTTTTTATCACCTTGCTGTACAAACGGTCCCGCATCTACCACAAACAGGTTTTTACAATCGTGCGCCTGACAATATTTATTCAACGCCGATTTTTTTGGATCATCGCCCATGCGAATGGTTCCCACTTCATGAATAATTTTGCCCGGATTAAGCAATCCATAATTGGTATCGGCACCCTGTATTTCTGAAGTTACTACGGCCCCCATTTCCTTCATAATGCTTAAGAAGGTCTCCTGCATGTGTTTGGCCTGAAGAATTTCATCTTTATCCCATTTATAGTTAAACCTTAAAACAGGAATACCATATTTATCTACCATGTTTGGATCGATTTCGCAGTAATTACTTTCGCGGGCAATTGCAGTTCCTCTACCAGCCATCCCCACACCCGTGCCATAAAAACGACGGTAATCATCTTTTAATGATTTTCCGTAACCACCGGCTTCTTTCATTTTTCCATCTCTACCTGGTACCATGCCGTTCATTTCGGCTACACCGCCTCCAAAACCATAGGCAGGCATACCCATACCACCCCAGTATTCGATGTGGTAACCGCGCGGGAAGTTTAAACGCTTATTATCCAGCCACCATGGTGAGTAAATATGCACACTACCTACGCCATCTTCGTTATAGCGTTTCCGATCCATCAATTGTGGCAGGAAACCCGAAACACTTGCTCCGGTCGAGTCGTGCAGGTATTTACCAACCACGCCACTACTGTTGGCTAATCCGTTGGGATGTGCACTTGATTTTGAATTTAATAGTATTCTCGCTGATTCGCAGGCACTGGCACCTAGAATAACCAGTTTACCATTTACCTGATATTCCTGCAGGTCTTTACGGTTTACATACGAAACGCCCTTTGCAGTACCATCTTTATCGGTAATAACTTCGCGCACCATCGCGTCGGTAATTACAGTGAGGTTACCTGTTTTTACAGCAGGGTTTACCAAACACGATGATGAAGAGAAGTCGCCATAAACTTTACAACTTCTGCCGCACTGACCACAATAAAAACAAGGTGCACGATCGTTGTTGTTGGGTAATGCTTCTGTAAGCACTGAGCCACGACCTGCAATTACTTTTACACCGGCTTTTTCAGCTCCTTTTTTAATGAATAGTTCATTTAAACGAGGTTTTGGCGGTTTCATGAAAATTCCATCGGGTTCACTTTCAATGCCTTCAACAGTACCATAAATACCAATCATACGGTCAACCTTATCGTAAAAAGGTTTTACATCAGCATAGGTAATTGGCCAGCTATCAGTTAAGCCATCTTTGGGTTTAAAATCTTCAGGCCCCATCCGTAACGAAATTCTTCCCCAGTGGTTGGTACGTCCGCCCAGCATGCGCGAACGGAACCATTCGAATTCGCTTTTGTTTTTCTGGGTATAAGGTTCTCCCTCCAGTTCCCAGCCCCCATAAGAAGCATCGAAATCACCAAATGGACGAACGGTTCCAGCACCCCGGCGGGGTGATTCCCAGGGGAATTTTAACTGGTGAGAATCTAGTCTCGGATCGAAGTTTTGGCCGGCTTCGAGCAATAAAACTTTTTGACCTGCATGTGCCAAAACGTATGCAGCCATTCCGCCACCGGCACCCGAGCCCACAATTATGGCATCGTAAACGGTAGGCGATTTTTTGATCTGAAAGTCACTCATGTAAAATGGTTAGATGTTTAATCCATCTAATCTAAAGTTTAATTTTTTCAAATAAAAGCAATCGCCTTCTTTGGAATCAATATAGATAATGAAGGTTTATGTGTTTATAAATCGTATTATGTCAATCAATCGCTCCAGGTGGTTGTAACCCTTTTTGTTTTACTGAATAGCTATTATAGTTGTTGGTTTAGGGTAAGATAGTCGCTCTATTGTTACATTATTTCAAGTATAACTGTTAGCTATTAAACTTGATTATCTTTGCAACTTAAATTTAAGCTATGCCATTATCTACCCATATCAAACAATTTATTGATGCTTTAACAGAAAGCTTTGATAACAGAACTTTTGTAAAAGTTTCTTTTGGTAACTATAGGGGAACAGAAGAAGCATTAAAGCAAATCCTGATCCGTAGGGTAGTGATTAAACGTGAAGATAAGCTGACATTTACCTATCGCTATAAAACACGGGATGTGGTGAAAAACTATACATTGGATGAAGCCATAAGTCTGATCACTGTTTATCTGGAGAATGGCTTTAAAATCGGTACTTTGTTTACCACAGATAAAGAGCTGATCCTGGAAGAATTGAATAATGGAAAAGTCGTGATCAGGGAAGCCGAAGTATCGGGTAAGAAAGTACCATCAGCTAATCACGATAAAGAAAAAAAGAGACTGATTAAAGCAGATTCTCAGTCTTATTTAACAGAGCTAAAAATTACTGACGCAGAGGGTAGAGTTTTTAAAAACGCACAGGATAAATTCCGTCAGATTAATCACTATATTGAAATTTTAAGTGCTTTAATTAAGGAACTACCGGCAGATACAATAAAAAAAGTTGCAGATATGGGGTCGGGTAAGGGGTATTTAACTTTCGCCCTTTACGATTATCTGCATTCCGTTTTGAAATTGAGTTCGGAAGTGGTTGGAGTAGAATACCGTCAGGATATGGTTGATCTTTGTAATCAGGTTGCTGCGAAATCTGATTTTACTCAATTGAGGTTTGTGCAAGGAACAATTGAGGATTACCAAGCGGACAACGTAAACTTATTAATTGCCCTGCATGCCTGCGATACGGCAACAGATGATGCCATTTTTAAAGGAATTAAAGCCAATGCCGAACTCATTGTTGTAGCCCCTTGCTGCCACAAACAAATCCGCAGGGAAATAGAGAAAAACAAGGTGAAGAACAATGTTACCTTTTTAACCAAATATGGTATCTTTTTGGAGCGTCAGGCGGAGATGGTTACGGATGGAATCAGGGCATTAATTTTAGAATATTTTGGTTATAAAACCAAAGTTTTTGAATTTATATCTGATGCGCATACACCTAAGAATGTACTTGTGGTTGGGATAAAGGGCAAGGAGCATGGGGCGAAGGCTAAGGCGGAGATTTTAGAGCAGATTAAAGCAAGCAAAACATACTTCGGAATTGGATACCATCATCTGGAAAGGTTGCTGGATTTGTAAATAAAATTGTAGTTATGCGGATCCGATAGCCATCGGATTTATTTCAGCACCACTACCGCTTAAGCAGCATTTTTATTGATTTAACCATAAATCCAAAGCAATACCGGCTTTTTCCTGTCTTTTAACAACGCGTCTATCTTGCGCATAGTAGCATCAGATAGTACCGGACAGCCTGCGCTCTGGCCGAACAGGGTTTGCGGATAAATTTCCTGATTGGGGACCGGCGTATATGAATGTAGCACAACTATCCGTTTAAAAGCATTGTTGTTCGTGTTCTCCATACCATACATTTTATAATGCACGTTGATCCCCCAATTGCTATAGGCACGACCTTTAACTTTGTATTTACCTAATGAGGTGCAATAACTTCCCACTTTATTGCTGAAAACTACTTTGGTCGGCGTACTGCCACCACCAACGCCGTGTGCACATAATCCTGAAATGCTAATTGCTTTTTGCTTAAAATCGTATACAAAAAGTCTGTTTTTGCCTGAATGGATGCTCATATCAACAAGTATAGCAATGGAAGTATCCATGTTGTTTTTCTGACAGAAAGCTAAAGCTTCATTAATCCTTTCAGTACTTATTTTGGTGTTCGCCGCAGGTTTAAAGCCGAAAAGTATAAATAAAATGAGGAGGGCAGATAATTTTTGCATACCTAGTTAATAACAGGCGGAGGGCTTGATTGGTTAGTGTGATACCGATCAATGGGAGACCGGATTTACAAGTGCAATAAAATAATTGCAATTAATGCAGGTATGGACTGTACATATAGAATTTTCTTACTGGCAGTAGCGGCACCATAAATACCAGCAATAACTACACAGGTTAAAAAGAATATGGCTACATACAGGCGCCAGTGGTGGTCGGTTATGCAAAGCGACCAGATTAAACCTGCAGCTAAAAAGCCATTGTAAAGGCCCTGATTTGCAGCCAGTGTTTTGGTTGGAACAAATAAATCTTTGGGAATGGTTTTAAAAACCTTAGGGGCTTTGGTCGTCCAGGCGAACATTTCGAGCCAAAGAATATAAATGTGAATAAGGGCAACAAGCCCGATCATGATTTGTGCTGCTATCTGCATTATATATGGAATTACAAGAATGATTGTTTGTAATTTAAAGATATAAAACTTTGCTGATTATTGCATATGGTATGTCTCAGCCGGTTAGTCGTATTTTTTTCAATAGCAGTTGTTCAAGGCTCCCTGCCCGTTAGCGCAGGCGGGCGATAGGAGCGAACGCAACACGTTGGCCAGCGAAATAAGGTGGCTAGAGGGACGAGTGCTCCCGACGAGATTCGAACTTCCATTTTCAAATTATTCAAAACGTTTAGCTTTTTTGCACACCTCATCCATCTTTCATTACACCTCTTCGATACTTTTCTGTCATGCTGTCAGTATCAAATCTGATTATTTTTTACATTTTATCAGTCTTTTGTTCAGATTATCTGCCAAAAACTAATTGGCACAAGCATTGTTTAACAGGAGTAGAAATTATAATACTTTTAAAAAGAGAAAATAAAAATACAATGGGAAAAATTATTGGAATAGACTTAGGAACAACAAACTCTTGCGTAAGCGTAATGGAGGGCAACGAGCCCGTAGTTATCGCTAACAGTGAGGGTAAACGTACTACACCGTCTATTGTTGCTTTTGCAGAAAACGGTGAGCGTAAAGTTGGCGAGCCTGCTAAACGTCAGGCTATAACCAACCCAACCAAAACGATATATTCGATTAAACGCTTTATGGGTAACAGCTACGACGAAAGTGCGAAAGAAGCTGGGCGTGTACCTTATAAAGTAGTAAAAGGCGATAACAATACTCCTCGCGTTGAAATCGACGACAGAAAATATACTCCACAAGAGATTTCTGCTATGATTTTGCAGAAAATGAAAAAAACTGCTGAAGATTTCTTAGGTCAGGAAGTTACTGAAGCGGTAATTACTGTGCCTGCTTATTTTAATGATGCACAACGTCAGGCTACTAAAGAAGCTGGCGAAATTGCAGGTTTATCTGTAAAACGTATCATTAACGAGCCAACTGCAGCTGCTTTAGCTTATGGTTTAGATAAAGCACACAAAGACATGAAAATTGTGGTGTTTGACTGCGGTGGTGGTACACATGACGTTTCGGTATTGGAGTTAGGTGATGGCGTTTTCGAAGTAAAATCTACTGATGGTGATACACACTTAGGTGGTGATGACTTTGACCACGTTATTATTGACTGGTTAACTGATGAGTTTAAATCGGAAAACAATATGGATCTTTCCAAAGATCCGATGGCGTTGCAACGTTTAAAAGAAGCTGCTGAGAAAGCTAAAATTGAGTTATCGAGCACAACTTCAACTGAAATTAACTTACCATATATTACTGCTGATGCTAGCGGCCCTAAACACTTAGTGCGTACTTTAACCCGTGCTAAATTTGAGCAACTGGCTGACAGCCTAATTAAACGTACTATCGATCCTTGTAAATCTGCTTTGAAAAATGCTGGTTTAAGCACAGGCGATATCGACGAAATTATTTTGGTAGGTGGTTCTACCCGTATTCCTGCAATTCAGGATGCTGTTAAAGCTTTCTTTGGTAAAGAGCCAAGCAAAGGTGTTAACCCTGATGAGGTGGTAGCTATTGGTGCTGCTATCCAAGGTGGTGTGTTAACCGGTGATGTAAAAGATGTATTGTTGTTAGACGTTACGCCTTTATCATTAGGTATCGAAACTATGGGTGGCGTAATGACTAAATTAATCGAGTCGAACACAACTATCCCAACTAAAAAATCGGAAACATTCTCAACTGCAGCTGATAACCAGCCTTCAGTAGAAATCCACATTTTGCAAGGTGAGCGTCCAATGGCTGCTCAAAACCGCACAATTGGTCGTTTCATTTTAGATGGTATTCCACCGGCACCTCGTGGTGTGCCTCAGGTAGAAGTATCTTTTGATATTGATGCTAACGGTATTTTACACGTAAGTGCAAAAGATAAAGCTACTGGTAAAGAGCAAAAAATCCGTATCGAAGCTTCTTCAGGTTTAACTGATGCTGAGATCAAAAAAATGAAAGAGGAAGCTGAAGCTAATGCTGCAGATGATGCTAAGCAAAAAGAAGAAGCTGATAAAATTAACGGAGCTGATGCTTTAATCTTCTCAACTGAGAAACAATTAAAAGAGTTTGGCGATAAATTATCTGCGGATAAAAAAGCACCGATCGAAGCTGGTTTGGAGAAATTAAAAGCAGCACACGCTTCACGTAACTTTGCAGATATCGATGCTGCTTCGGCTGAATTGCAAGCTGCATGGAACGTAGCATCAGAAGAAATGTATAAAGCTGGTGAGCAACCTCAGGGTGGTGAACAACCACAAGCTGACGGACAAGCTCAAGGTGGTGATAATGTTACTGATGTTGACTTTGAAGAAGTAAAAGAGGAAAAATAAGTTTCTCCAGCTTCATTCCTGGGCCAAAAGCTTTGGGAGCATAAAATAGAAAGCGTTTCTGATTAATTTCAGAAACGCTTTTTTGATTAAACCTTGCCGGTTCCAAAAAAAACGGTTTGGTTGCGTTGAATGCAAACTAAATTAAATTCTCCTCAATAATATCCTGCAATTCCTTTTCATTTATGGCAAGTTCGTAAAGTAGTTTAAACTGATTTTTAGCCCGGTCTAGGTTTTGTGCCGGATAATCGGTAGGGTAGTACTTATTGCCGCTTAAAAAGTCGGTTAAAAAGCGTAAGGCCTGCATGTAAATGATGTATTTTCCTGAGAATAAGATCAGTTCCTTTTCTGTTTCGGTTAAAATGCTTTTCATCTCGGCCAAATAGCCTTTTATCATGGCTTCAAAATAAGGCAAACGGATTTTAATCTTGTTTAAATCAGTTTCGTTTTCAGAGTATGCACAAAGATAGGTGCGCATCATATCCCCCAGGTCTGAAATAAATTTTCCAGGCATAATCGTATCCAGATCAATCACACATATACCCTCATAGCTTTCATCATCTAATAAAACATTACTTATTTTCGTATCGTGATGCATTACCCTATTTGGAAAATCCTTCCGGTGTGCATAAGAAATATAGTAATCTAAAATGTACCTGTGGTTTATAGCATTTTCAATTTGTGCCGCTGCCTCATCCTTTAATTTTTCATTGGTCTGGCTTAATGAGAGTGTAAATTGCTCGTAACGTAAGGCCAGATCATGGAAGCCCGGGATAGTTGGCTGAAGACTGCTTGCATCAAAATGGTCAAGCAATCTGCTCAGTTTGCCAAACTGTTTTGCTGCTTCGTAAGCTTGCTTTGGGTCGGCTAAAACATCTAACGAAATCGTGTTGGGCACAAAAGGAAGCATCCGCCAGTACTCGTGGTGGATATAAGCCATTTCTTCACCTTTGGTGGTAGCAACAGGTTTAATAAAAAGGTAATCGGGGTAAGTAAAACTGAGGTAATCGGCTATTGCACGCAGGTTGCCGGCAATGGTTTGTGGTGAAGTAAAAACCACTGTATTGATGTTCTGAAGAATGTATTTTTTCTCTTCAGCAAAAGGCGAAAGCAAATAAGTACGGTTAATTAAACCCGTACCTATTTGTGTAATTGTAATATTCTCTTTAGCGTATCCGTAAGCTTCTAAAACTTCATCAGCTAAATTTAGTCCCATAACTTTTCAGGGTATGTTCCGTCTTTAACCAATTGGTCAATGCAATTCTGAACAAAAGGTTTATCTTCTTTGTAGGTTACGCCAAACCATTTATTTGTAGTTGGCACCACTTTGAAGGTAGCTGTGTTACTTTTTACCAGATTTTCGCCAATTAAGGGGATAAAGAATTCTGCTTTAGGCTTATCTTTATTCGCCATTGCAAACGCTCTGAACATATCTTCAGTAATCTTGAAAACCGCAGGTGTAAAGCCCCAGAAATTCATCGATACAGGTGTATCAAAGCTTAGCGGGAACTCTTCGCCATTTTCTTCATAAAAGATATTACCATCTTTAGGATAAACTTTAGTACGTTCTACAATTTCCTCTAAATTGCCAGCTGCATCTACTTTACAAACCCCACGCGAAACTGCACCAAACTCTGAAAGTGTATTGCCTACCTGATAACCAATAATAGAGTAGTTGCTATCAGTAACTTCGGTAGTTAAGAAATCCACCATCTTTTTAAAGGCATCGTAGCCATAAAAATCATCTGCATTGATTACACAGAATGGCTCTTTAATTACATTTCTACCTGATAGGATAGCATGAGCGGTACCCCATGGTTTTTCTCTGTATATTTCTTCTTCAATACCAAATTGTTTCAAATCGAAATTTTGAAAAACATAGTCAACTTCAATTCGGCCGGCAAGTTTTGGTTCGAAAATAGCCTTAAACTCTTTTACAAACTCTTCTTTAATGATGAATACAATTTTGCCAAAACCAGCATTAATTGCATCATAAATGGAGTAATCAATAATGGTTTCGCCATTCGGACCAAAGCCATCAATCTGTTTCATACTTCCGTAGCGGCTTGCCATACCAGCAGCCAATATTAATAGGGTGGGTTTCATCTATTACTAGTTAATTTTTGTTAGCGCTAAATCTTTTGATAATCGTTGTTTCAATCATCTTAAGTTTATGGTGCGAAATTAATAATTTGAATGTTTAAAAGGTTAATTATTTGTTTTTTAGAATCCAAAGAGTCCGCCACCAGACTTTGATCTGGTTTTTTTACCTGTAAGCATACCAAATATACCACGTACAATTTCTTTACCGATCTGGCGGGTAATAGTGGCACCCATTACCTGCTCTACCAGGCTTTTTTCGCCAGGCTTAGGTTTGCTTTCTGCTTCGGCTTGTTTCTGGGCTTCTACTTCTTGTTTAGCCTGTTCTTCGGTGGCAATTTGTTCATTAATGCGTTTGGTTAAAATATCGTATGCACTTTCCGGGTCAACAGGATCTTTGTATTTGGTAAACATTGGGCTGGCATGTACTACCTGATCAAAATCTGCAGCTGTAAGCGGACCCATTACTGCCCTTGGCGGGGTAAGCATGGTGGCCGAAACTTCTGTCGGAATCCCTTTTTCATTGAGTACGGTAACCAAAGCCTGGCCGGTACCTAACGAAGTTAATACTTTGTCAATTTCGTAGAAATCAGATTTCGGATAGGTGTTTACCGTTTTCTTTAAAGCATCTACATCATTTGGTGTAAAAGCTCTTAAAGCATGTTGTACACGATTACCCAACTGACCCAAAACACTTTCAGGTACATCGGTTGGGGCTTGCGTACAGAAGAAAACCCCAATTCCTTTTGAACGGATTAACCTGATAATGGTTTCAATCTGCTCTAAAAAAGCTTTTGACGAGTTTTTAAACAAAAGGTGGGCTTCGTCAAAGAAGAAAATAAGTTTAGGTTTATCCAGATCGCCAACCTCTGGCATAGTGTTAAAAAGCTCGGCCAGTAAACTCAATAAAAAGGTAGAGTATAAAACGGGTTGGTTTTGAACATCGGCAATATTTAATAAGCTGATGGTTCCTTTCCCGTCAACGCGTTCGAACAGATCTTCGATGTCGAAAGATTTTTCGCCAAACATGCCGCCTAAACCTTGTTGCTCAATGGCTACAATTTTTCTTAAAATGGTACCCGATGTGGCTGTAGAAATGCTGCCATAACTGCTTTTGATCTCAGCTGCACCAGCACCTTCTGATAAATAAGAAACCAGTTTTTTTAAATCATTTAAATCAATAATAGGCATTTTATTGTCATCGGCATATTTGAAAATAACTGCCATAACGCCTGACTGGGTATCGTTTAAATCTAAAATTTTGGAAAGAAGTGTAGGCCCAAACTCCAATACAGTTGCCCGCATTTGTGCGCCCATTTTGCCCGAAAGAGAATAAATTTCGATAGGGAAGCCGGTTGGGCTAAAGGGTTTGTTTAATTGTTGTGCCCTTTCTTCTATTTTGGGGTTAACTGTACCTGGTTGATTTAAGCCAGATAAATCACCTTTTACATCTAACATAAAAACAGGAACGCCGGCATCTGATAGCTGTTCGGCCAGTAACTGCAGTGTACGGGTTTTACCTGTACCGGTTGCACCTGCAATTAAACCATGCCTGTTCATCATTTTTAATGATAAGTTAACCTCGGCTTCACTGTAAACCTGTCCGTCTAAAATTCCGGCGCCTAAATAAATGTATGAACCCGTTGGGGCATAAGATGATTTTATTTTTTCGATGAATTTTGAAGACAAATCGCTCATTTTTATAAAATTAGACCGCCAATTTAAGAAACTAATCTTAAAAAGGTTGTGTTTTGGTATGCACTTTTAATGCAAATTTATGCACAAACGGTTGATTAATGTTGCTGGTTAAATTGCTTGTAATAATTAATTTCGTTTTTAAGTGCTTGTATTTCATCCTGCATCTCCTGTACCTGATTGAGCAGATGTGAAACGGCATAAATACCTTCGAGATTGATCTCCAGATCCTGTGCCAGGCGCAGGTATTGCTCTAGCTTTGTTAATTCTGCTATGGGTAAAAAAGCCGTTTTCTTTTTTATGGTGGTATGAATCAGACCAAAATCTTCTAGAGACTGGATAAAATTAATCTCTACATGATGATAAGCGCAAATTTCTTCAACCGGAATTAGCTTGTTTTCCATGGTGTTTAAAGTTTAGAAAGTTTTTCGAATAGTTCTTTTTGCTCCTGGTTTAGCCCGGTTGGTAATTTAACCTTCCATTTAATGTATAAATCGCCAAAATGGTTTTCCTTTTTATAAACCGGGAAGCCTTTTCCTTTTAAACGCAAGGTAGCATTGGGCTGGGTACCTTCTGGTACTTTTAATTTTACTTTACCATTTAGGGTATCTATAATTTTTTCGCCACCAAGCAAAGCAGTATATAAATCTATTTCTTCCTGTAGATAAATGTCGTTCCCTTTCCTTTTAAATTTAGGATCATCAGTTATACTAAACTTAATGTATAAATCGCCTGGAGGACCATTATTTACACCGGGTGCACCATAGCCAGGTAATTTAATTTTTTGCCCGTTTTCAACGCCTGCGGGGATGGTAATGCGTACTTGTTTACCATTTACAGTTAAAGTTTGCTTGTGGGTAGTATAGGCATCAAGCAGGTTTAGCTGTAGCTCAGCATTGTAATCCTGCCCTTTAAAAGGCGAATTTCTGCTGCTCCTGCCACCGCCACCAAACATGGATGAAAAGAAGTCAGAAAAATCGCCTCCGTCAAATCCGCCAGTGTAGCTGTTACCACCGCTGCCTCCGCCTTGCGATTGGTATTGCCTTTGTTGCCGCTCCTGGGCATCCAATTGATCGGCATGTTGCCAGTCTTTGCCATATTTATCATATTTCTTTCGCTTTTCAGGATCGCTCAATACCTCATTGGCTTCATTAATCTGCTGAAACTTTTTGTTAGCCTCCTCATTGTTTGGATTAAGATCGGGGTGGTGTTTCCTGGCTAATTTTCTATATGCTTTTTTAATCTCCTCAGTCGTGGCATCTTTCTTTAAATCGAGAATTTTATAATAGTCTATGTAGTCCATAACGGCTTAACAATTAAATAAAGGGAATGTTCAGTTCGATCGTATAAATGTAAGGTTTTAGCACAAGAGTTGTTTAAGGCCAATAAGCATTGCGCAAAGCGCATAGAGTAGAAGAGATACTGGAACCCTGATATGGCTAACAAAAAAAGTGCCCCTAAGAGAGGCACTTTAAACGATAAAGGTAGAGAGAAATTTATTTTTTGTTTTTCACATATTTTTCTAACCATTGGTCTTGCTCCCACAACATGTGTAACAGGTTTTCTTTACCACGATAGCTATGCGCTTCGTAAGGTAAAAACACAAAACGGGTAGTACCGCCTGCGCCTTTTATGGCATTAAATAAACGCTCACTGTTAATTGGGAAAGTACCAGGGTTATCGTCGGAATCGCCATGGATTAAAAGTAATGGTGTTTTAATTTTATCTGCGTAACTAAAAGGGCTCATTTCATAATACAACTGAGGCGCCTGCCAGTAAGTACGCTCTTCATTTTGGAAGCCAAAAGGTGTGAGCGTACGGTTATAGGCTCCGCTGCGCGCAATGCCGGCAGCAAAAAGATTGGTATGGGCCAGTAAGTTCGCTGTCATAAAAGCGCCATAACTATGGCCGCCAACTGCCATACGTTTTTTATCGCCTACGCCTAAATCGGCCAGTTTGTTAATAGCCGCCTCGGCATTTAACTGTAACTGATCTACGAAAGTATCGTTCGGTTTTTTACCGTCTTTAGCAACAATAGGCATTTCAGCATTATCTAAAACAGCATATCCCCGGGTTACCCAGAAAATCGGCGAAGCCCAGCTGATGGCGGTAAACTTATCTTTAGATCCGCGGATTTGAGCTGCATCTGCTGCAGAATTAAATTCTCGTGGGTAAGCCCAGATTAAAGCAGGCAGTGGGCCATCTTTCTCTTTGTTGTATCCTTTTGGCAGGTACAAATCACCGGTTAAATCAACTCCGTCGGCGCGCTTGTACGAAATTTTTTCTTTGGTAATACCTTCTAAAGAAGGATATGGATTACTGAATTCTGTTACTGGTCTGTCGGCAATGCGGAGAACCAGGTTTTTGATGAAATAATTTGGAACTAATTTCTGACTTTCTTTACGGGTAAGCAAAACCAGTTTGTCCGGATCAATCACTTCGCTTACATATTCAAAGGTTCCTTCAGCACTGCGCCAGATAATTTCATTTTGCTTTGTTGCAAGATCGAATTTGGCCAGAAACGGTAAATCTCCTTTTTCTGAAGAGCCAACCGGATTGTTCATCAATAACTTGGTGCCATTGTCTACCGTTTTAATTACCTGACGGCCGTATTTGTTTTTAGCTGTTACCGGTGTGCCAGGATTACCATAGGCATCGGTTTGGTTTCTGCTATACAATTCTTCTACGTTACCGGTTGTAGGATTATATCGGCTTACTTTGCTGGTTTGTTTGCTGCGCAGGCCTTCCATAATTAAAGCCAGATTGGCATCACCCCACTGTATCCCGCGGAAACGTGTTTTAGTTTTAAACAGTTCTTTTTCTGTGCCTGTAAATGGTGCACTCAGCGCATATACTGCATCATGATAAGGAACATCTTTTTTAATTAAGCCGCTATCCAAAGGTTTAGACCAAACCAATGTTGCAGCCTCGTCATCACGCCAATCAAATCCGTGTGGAACATTTTGGGCATTATCATAGCCCGACGGTGTACCTTCTGATGAGGGTAGCTCGGCAATTACTTTAACAGTTTTGCCTGTTATATCAGTGATGGTAACCGTTGATGGAAAGCCAAAAGCCGAAACCAGGTAAGAAAAGGGCTTACGGATAGTTTCGGTTAGCATATAGTTCTTATCAGGCGATAAGCTGATTGAACCATAAATAGCAGGTTTACCGATAGGTGTTTCTACTCCTGCTGTATTTTTTACCAGTTGCGAGGTAGCAAAGAACTCAAACAACTGCTCATCAAAGGGCGATTTAATTAAATCCTGATAAGTAACACTGGGTGCTGCTTTGCCAAGGTTTTGCTGAATGGTGGGCCCTTTTGGCATTAATGGTTTGGCCGGTGCAGCACTTGCAGGTTTCGTTGCTGTACGGTAAATCAGTGTATTATCGTTTAGCCAGGTAATCCCACTACCTAAAACTACATTTAAAAAGGCTTTATTGGTTTTTGTGGCTTTTTTTGTAGCCAGATCAATTACATAAAGATCTACTCCTTTTTGCGTGGTATGGGTAAAAGCAATTTTGTTTTGTGATGGGTTCCAGCTGATATTGCCGGCAAACAATGGTGCAGGCAAGCCCGTAACCGGAAAGGTTTGGTTAGACTTGATGTTTTTAAGACTGAAATTGTTGATGTAGGTCTGTCTGCTAGGTGAATAATTATTCGGATTTAGCCTTAAGCCTGCAATACGGTATTCGGGCATGGCCAGTTCTTCTACTGATGGATAGGAGTTCCGTTCACTAAATAAGATCCATTCAGCCTTGCCTCCAAGGCTCACGCCTGGTGTGGGTTTGGCAAGTAATAAATCGGTAATTTCTTTTGGCGGGGTCCGGTAACTTACCGCATCCTGAGCAGCCGCTTGCAGCGAAATGCAGGCGCCCGCTATCCATAAATAGAGGTGTAGTTTTTTTATCATTTCCAGTTAGTTTGTTCGAAATAAGGAATAATCAAATATTGTAAAAATTAAATATTTATAGCGTAACTTCTTACTTACATCGCTTTTGCAAAGCAACCGGATGATTTCGTCATGTTTAGATTCAAAAAAAGGTTAAGGATATAAACTCTTGATATGTTCCACAGAATTGAGAATCATTTCCCTTAATATAGGGATATCAATATCACCCATTTTTTTTATGTAAATGCAGGCTTTGGCTGTTTTACACTTACCGAATTTTGAAAGCAGTTCTTCTCGGTTTTTAAAATGGGCAGATAAATAAAGTGCAATGGCTTCTTTACGTGGTGAGAAGCCAACAAGTGGGGCATCGCCCTGGCGACCGCTTTCATATTTATAATGGTAGCGACCAAAACCAACAATTGCAGCACCCCACATTTTGGCTTTAAAGCCTGTTGTTTCGGTTATGATGTGCGATAAGGCAAAGCAATCTGTACGTTTGGCTTCTGCTGGTACTGTATTGATAAAGTCAGTAACACTGGAATCGTTTTCGGTGGTTTTATTCTGTGCCATCTCTTTTTTATCATGAATATAAGGGTTTAAAAGCGAATTTCCATTCTTAGAAACGGGAATATTTTTACAGCTAATGCCTTGTTTATCATTATATTGATTATAAATAAAGAAAGTTTGATAGCTGCTTCACACAATTTTGCTAAAGTAATTTGATAAATGTCAAAAAATCAACACTTTTTATACAACCTTACACACTAATTCTTAAATTTAACCTGTCAATCGTCCCCGATATATGATTTAATTATTTTTTCAATTAAAAATTAATTATCTCAATGACAACAACACTACTAAAACAAGGAGAAATCCTTGAGCGCTTAGTGCGCAGAGATCGCATGGGCATCAGTGAGCTTTCAAGAAAACTTAATGTAAGCCGCCGAACAATTTACAATTGGTTTGGTCAAGACAGAATTGGACATGAAGTAATTTGGCAGGTAGGCAAATTATTAGGTCAGGATCTTTCTTCATCCTTTCCAGAAGCCTTTCCAAGGTACGGTTCAGAATCTACGGGCCAGGCTACCGAAGCCGGTAAGCAAATTGGGTCAGATTCAAATTCTGTATATTTTTGGATGAACAAATACATTCACTTATTAGAAAAGTACAACGATCTGCTGGTAACAGAAGAATCACATGACAATGATCAGATTAGCAAAGAATTCCCGCTACGGAATAGAAAATCCGAAACATTTTTGTACCAGTAGCCATGTAAATCGCTTTGAGTTGTAATGTTTTACTAAATGAATATTTAAGTCATCCCGTTGATTTCCTTTTATCATCTCCCTATCCCAGACAGTGTAATATTTTAAATGGTTTGCATTAAGGCTTTCATAAATTTCTAATTTGGTATGTATCAATTTAGAAAAATATGATCAAGATACCTTACAGTGTTTTCAGGTCGCTTCTGCACATCTTTAGCTTTACTATTTGCCTGTTATCCATTACCCTAAATGTGCATGCACAGCAAAAATTAAATGTAGCCATTGCCGGACTAAATCATGACCATGTTTACCTCATCATGAGCAGTTACCAGAAGGCAGAGGTGAATATCATTGGTATTGCCGAAAATAATCCCGAACTGGTAAGCAGATTTAAAGCCCGGTACAAAATACCAGATAGTATATTTTATAACAATCTGACGGATTTGCTGCGCCATAAAAAACCGGATGTAGTTTTGGCCTATAATGCCATAAGCGATCATTTAGCGGTTGTAGAAGCGGCAGCCCCTCTGGGTATATCAGTAATGGTAGAAAAACCTTTAGCTATTTCAGTAAAGCAGGCTAATCGCATAGCTACGCTGGCCAGCCAGTATAAAATACACGTACTTACCAATTACGAAACAACCTGGTATCCCAGTAACCAGGAAATTTACAGAAATATCAAAACTGCCAATAGTATTGGATCTTTACGGAAAATAATTGTGCACGACGGGCATCAGGGCCCCAAAGAAATAGGTGTAAGCAAAGAATTTTTAAGCTGGTTAACCGATCCGGATAAAAATGGGGGAGGAGCCCTGGTTGATTTTGGTTGCTACGGCGCTAATTTAATGACCTGGTTAATGGATGGACAATTACCCATTTCAGTTACGGCCATTACCCATCAAATTAAGAAAGACATTTATCCAAAAGTTGATGATGATGCTACCATTTTACTTGAATATCCAACTGGCACAGGAATTATTGAAGCCTCATGGAACTGGCCGTTTAGCATTAAAGATATGGAAGTGTTTGGTGCAACCGGATATCTGCAGGCCGTTAATGAAAAAGATTTAAGAAGTAAAATTAAGGGTAATGGCGATTATCAGGTATATAAGGCACAACCTTTAGCGCCAGCCTACGCTAATCATTTAAATTACTTACTGGCTGTTTTAAAGGGGGATATTGACCCAGGAAACGATCTGTCATCGCTAGCCAATAATTTAGTTGTGGTGAAAATTCTTGAAGCAGCTAAAATTTCTGCCAAAACAGGTAAAAAAGTGATGTTAAAATAGTGCCTTTTCCTAAATAAAAATAGCCATCTGTTTGATGGCTATTGATAAAAGATTTCTGATCTTTTTATGGTGTGCCTGCCCTCCGCGGATCTCCCGCTCACAGGACTTTTTTGTCGTGCTATTATGATAACAATTTAAGGAAATGTTGGTTTTGTTATGTGAAATAATTATGCACATCCTGTGGAAAATGTTAATATCTCAAAGGCTGGTAAAATACCCCGCTCCGGATACATTTTTATAAACCAAAAACATTTTAACCAGGCTGCTGTTTTGTTGTAGCTATGCCTTGGCAGGCATCATCATTTTGCCCCAGAATTATCCAATTGATACGTTATGGCTCAACTCGATACAGATCTTTTTTTTAAGCTTGGTAGTTTGTCTGCTGACGGGTATTTTATTTTTGAGCAGACAAAGAATCGTTTCATTTATCTCAACAATGCAATAGGCGAGCTTTGGGAACTGGCTATTGATGATATTTTTAAAAAGCCTGATCTGCTGTTGAAAAACATTTATCCCGAAGATGCCGATCACGTGGTGTCTTGCTATGAGGAAAGCCTGGAAAGTAAAGCTGAAAAAAAATATGAATTCAGGTTGTTGTTTAATGACCGTGAAAAGTACTTGCGTGTCAGCGTTTTTACGATTACTGATGGAGCAAACTTATATTTATTGGGTACCGCAGAAGACACTACGGTAATGAGGCACAATAAAATCCACATTGAACAGATTAATGCCCGCAAGAATATTACACTCGAAGTTCTGGCCCATGATCTAAAAGAGCCATTCGGGATGATAAAACTTGCAGCATCCTCGATCGAGCACAATCTGATCAACACGGGCGATCTGAAGGTAATCGAAACTTTGGCTTTTATTAAAGACATGTGTGCGCGTAACCTGTTATTGGTTCGAAGCATGATTAACCGTGAATTTTTAAAATCGTCGGTTATAGAAATAGGAAAGGAGCGGGCCGATCTGGTTTGGGAGCTGAGGGATGTAGTGCGTTTCTATAAGCGATCCAAGTTGGGCCGAACAAAGAACATACAGTTTACCAGTTCAGCAGAGAAAATTTATCTCTTTTTAGATACCATGAAATTTTTGCAGGTAATCAATAACCTGATCTCAAATGCGCTAAAATTTACAGCCGATGATGGCTTTATTGGTTTACATGCCGAATCCTGCGAAACTAAAGTGCTGATTACTGTAACCGATAATGGCATTGGAATTCCTGAAGAATTACAGGCCGGGCTTTTTGATCGTTTGCCTCAAACTTTACGACCGGGTTTAAAAGGCGAAGAGTCGGGTGGTTTTGGCATGGGTATAATTAAGGCTATTGTAGAATTACATCAGGGAAAAATCTGGTTTACGAGCAAAGTTGGCATCGGAACCACCTTCTACATCGAGCTCCCGAAGTAGACGTTTTTAAATTTAAAATACCGTAAGTTATATTTGAATTATGATTAACATTATTCTTGCGGATGATCACAATATTATCCGGGCTTCACTTAAAGCACTTATTGAAAAATATGAAGGGATCAAAGTTATAGCAGAAGTATCAGATGGCTTAGCCGTTTTGGAACTTCTTGAAAAGGGAATAAAGGCTGATATTATTTTATCAGATATTGTAATGCCAAAGCTTGATGGAATAGCATTAACCAGTACAATAAAAGCAAAAGGATACCCTGTAAAAGTAGTGGTTTTGTCTATTTTAGACGATGAAAAATATGCTTCAAATGCCTTTACATCAGGTGCTTCTGCTTACTTGTCAAAGGACATTGAGGAAGATGAACTTTTGTTTTGTTTACAGCACGTAATGAAGGGAAAACGCTATCTTTCTTCTGATTTATGTATCTCTATTTTGGAGCGTTTTAACACTCAGTTAAACATGCTGTCCCAGAATATGAACAACGGAATCAGTTTTTCTGAGCGCGAAATTAATGTGTTAAAGCTTATCGCAGATGGGCTCACCAACCAGGAAATTGCAGATAAATTATACCTGAGCAGGCGTACTGTAGAAAGTCAGAGAGAGGCGTTGATTAGTAAAACCGGGACTAAAAATTCCGCTTCTCTGGTTCGTTTTGCCATGCGAAATGGGTATGTTGCCTAGTAATTTTGGTCATTTTTGGGGCTGTTTTTTGCCGTTTTAAATAAACCGTAAAAAATCGGGTATTTTTACAAATAACACAAAGCTGTTGTATTTGTTCAATACTTACACCATCCCAAAAACCAAGTATGGAAACCTTAAATTTCAATTGCGACATTTACCAATACAGACAGCCACTTTTTGATCGTGCTCTAGCATATACGCGTGATGAAGATGATGCTGCAGATCTGGTTCAGGATACGTTTATGAAAGCGTTCCGCTTTTCAGAGAAGTTCGAACTGGGCAGTAATGTGAGGGCCTGGCTTTTTACCATTTTAAAAAATACTTTTCTTAACCACTATTATAAGGTAAAACGTAAAAATGAAATGATACAACAGGAAGAAGATTTGACGTCCGTACAGCTGGTACCAAGTGCTTCGGTAAATGGCGGAAGCGCTAAGTTTATGATGGAGGATATCCAAAGATCACTAAATGCCTTGCCTGAAGATTGCCGGTTTTGCTTCTGCCGTTATTTTGAAGGTTACAAATACCATGAAATTGCCGCTGAACTGGGAATTCCACTGGGAACTGTAAAAACCAAAATACATGTGGCGAGGGGCCTTTTAAAAAAAATGCTCAAAAACTATAAGGCTGATATGGTTGCTTAAATTTGAGCGATAAGGCCGGAATTAAAAAGGGACAGACTAGACAGTCTATCCCTATATCTAAACTCAAACATGCGCTCAAACATGAATGAATCAAACACTAAACATTTCAATTTAGTATTGGTTTTAAAATTTAGTTATTTAAATAAATAAACTTCCTTTTATTTTTGTTTCAGTTCTAATTTTAACTCATTTATCTGCTCCCGCGCTTGTCTGTTTTCCAGATAAAAGTAAATGGCAGCAGCCAAAAATATTTTTCCTAAAATAAATACAGCGATAAAAATCCACTTCCAGGCTTTATTTACACGCATCTGATTCGACTCGGCCTCTACCTCAATGTATTTTTCTTCCCTGGCATCATCACCATTATCTGGTTTGGAATTTGGCCGGGCAATTTTTTGGATCACCTGACTACGGCGCTGAATCTCATTTATTTCAGTTTCTATTTTTTCTAAAGTACCAGGAGGAGGCGTAATGGCCATGCCTTGTGCTAAAACTTCCATATCCAGTTCGAGGTTTGTCAGCGCATCTTTAAATTCGGGATATTCTTTTTTCAGGAATAAAACCTTTTGCACCTCTTCTTCGGTGGCTATACCCATTACATAGGTTTCGATTAAACCACTCTCTATAATCCTTTTAATTTCCACGGCCCCTCCTCATTTTATCTATTGATTGTTTCAATTGATTGCGGATTTCATCTGCTTCACTGCCTAATGTTGCGGCAAGTTGTGAAATTGATTTTCCGTGATAATATACCGCACAAAAAATTTGTTTTTGCAAATCGTCCAGCAAATCCAGGTTTCCATTACTGTTTACCTGAACCGGCGTTAACGAATGGCCTTTTTCGTTAATCAATGCCAGTTTGCTTTGTGCATATTGGCGTAGCTCCAGCCAAATATTGAGTTGACTTTTTTCTGTTGCATTAAACTCTGCCGTAAAGCCGGTAAGAATGGAAATCAGGTAATCTTCCGATTTTCGGTGATCCTGAACAATGCCACTAATATAGCCAAGCAGCATGGCGGCATACTTGTCATAAAACCAACGGATATCCTTGGGATCGGCAGTGGGAACGTTTAAAACTGCTTTCTGCATAAGCATTGAGTGGTATAATTTGATTAACGCGCAAGATAAGGGCTATAGTTTAATTTACCTTTAATTATTTTAAATAAAAGTACTTCAAAAGGTGTTGTAACGGTTTTGAAACAAAGTATAGGCACAGGTTCTATTTTTAAATTTTATTGCTGAGATTTATGAGATGAAAATAGCGACTTATAATGTAAATGGCGTAAATGGACGTTTGCCTGTTTTACTACGCTGGCTGGAAGAAACGCAGCCTGATGTAGTGTGTTTACAGGAATTGAAAGCTCCCGAAGAAAAATTTCCGGAACAAGCGATTAAAGATGCAGGTTATAAAGCCATTTGGCATGGACAAAAAAGCTGGAATGGTGTAGCCATACTGGCCCGGAATTTAGAAATAGAAGAATCGAGACGAGGTTTAGATGGCGATCCGGAAGACTTGCAGAGCAGGTATATTGAAGCTACTGTAAATGGCGTGCTTATTGGCTGCCTTTATTTACCCAATGGTAATCCTGCACCAGGACCAAAATTCGATTATAAACTACAATGGTTTGAGCGGTTTACTGCTCATGCAGCTCAGCTTTTAGCAAGTGGAATGCCTGTCATTTTAGCGGGTGATTATAATGTAATCCCAACCGAACTGGATGCCTACAAACCAGAGCGCTGGGTGGAAGATGCATTATTCCGTCCGGAAACACGCGAGGCATTTAAAAAATTATTGGCGCAAGGCTGGACAGATGCCATTAGAAAGTTATATCCCACTGAAACCATTTATACTTTTTGGGATTATTTTCGTAATGCGTATGGACGGAATGCAGGTCTGCGGATCGATCATTTTTTGCTTAATCCATTGGCCAATGACCGCTTAATATCGGCTGGTGTTGACAGACAGGTGAGGGGTTGGGAAAAAACAAGCGATCACGGTCCGGTTTGGATAACGCTCAAGGAGGGCTGATTACAGCAAGGATTATTTCTTCAGATCTGTTACATCCAGTGTCGTTCCAACTAATTTTAATGATTCACCATCGGGTTGAGACATCATCCCGTCTGCCCTGATCCACCGGATTTCACCATCAGGTCGACGGATTCTATATATCGAATGGTAAATGTGCTGTTCATTTGAAATGGTTAATTCAATGTCGTCCTGAACCCTGTCCAGGTCTTCTGGAAGAATTAAGCCTAATATTGTTTCGTAAGTTAATACTCCATCAGCAGGGTAGCCGAAATTTTTTTTAAATGATGTGCTGGAGCGTAATGTGCATGTTGGTAAACTTAATTCCCAAAAACCCAGGCCAACCTGATTAAAAACCACATCCCAGTGGTCGTCGCCAATTAAGGCAAGATCTAGTGTTCTATGGCTTAATCTCATAAATGAATAAACTAGTGGATGAATATAGCTTAACAATGTAGAGATAATTTGAGCAATAATATAAAAAAGCGTAGTGCTATAAGTTTTAAGGTAACTGCTGTCTAACAAAGCCTCTGTTCAATAAAAAAGGAGTTAAGTTTTTAAACCTAACTCCTTTAAGGGCTGTTTTCTAAACCGCTATTTAAATTCTCTAAAATCCTGACCGTCGCTAATGTTTAACAAACTTTCATAAATTAAACTGATTACATTGTCTACATCTTCCTTGTGTACCATTTCTACTGTGGTATGCATGTATCTCAATGGTAAAGAGATTAGTGCTGAAGGTACACCACCATTTGAATATGCAAATGCATCAGTATCGGTTCCGGTAGAACGTGATGAAGCCTGACGCTGAAACGGAATATTGTTTTTCTCTGCTGTTTTGATCAATAGTTTGTTCAGATTGGTTTGTACCGCGGGTGCATAAGAAACTACTGGGCCTTTTCCGGCGGATAAATCGCCCTGGGTGTTTTTATTGATCATTGGCGTGGTAGTATCGTGTGTTACATCAGTAACGATAGCCACATTGGGTTTAATACGTTGCGCAATCATTTCTGCACCACGTAAACCAATTTCTTCCTGTACCGAGTTTACAATATATAAACCGAAAGGTAGTTTTTTCTTGTTTTCTTTTAATAAACGGGCGACTTCTGCAATCATAAAACCACCAACACGATTATCAAGGGCGCGGCCAACGTAATAACGGTCATTCAGCACCATAAATTCATCTTCGTAGGTAATGACACAACCAACATGGATACCCAGTTTTTCTACTTCTTCTTTCGAGGTACAACCGCAATCCAGGAAAATGTTTTTAAGCTCGGGAGCTTGTTCTTTTTCGCCGTGACGGGTATGAATGGCTGGCCAGCCGAAAACAGCCTTAACCAAACCTTTTTCCGTATGTATATTTACCCTTTTTGACGGGGCAATCTGATGATCTGAACCTCCATTCCGGATGACGTAAATTAAACCATCGGCCGTAATGTAATTGACATACCATGAAATTTCATCGGCATGCGCCTCAATTACAACTTTATAGGCCGCTTTCGGATTAATTACGCCTACTGCAGTGCCATAATTATCAATAAAATGCTCATCAATATATGGTTTTAAATAGTTTAACCAGATTTTCTGACCTTCCCACTCGTAACCTGTAGGGGCAGGGTTATTGATGTATTCTTCTAAAAACTGTAATGATTTTTTAGTCACTACAGTTACATGTTTTTTCTTGTCGTCGTCTTTTTTCTTAGCCATATGATAATTGTTTTACCACTTAGATACAAAGGCCACAAACTTACTTTTCTTTGTGTGCTTCATCTCTCTGTAGTTCTTCGTTATTTAATATTAATTCCATTAACACAAAATCATTTCCATCTTTTGAAAAAAAATTATTGGTTTCGTGGAAGCCAAATTTAAAATAAAATTCCTTAGCCTGTACACGGGCATTGCACCATAGTTTTGTAGCTTTTTGAATTTTACAAAAATCAATCATGTAGGCCATTAACCTGGATCCATAACCCATTTTTTGCGCTGAGGGCAATACAGCTAATTTCCTGAACTGATAAATATTGCCTGCATAAAAAAGCGAAACCACGCCGGTTAGTTTATGATCGGCATATAATCCAAAATGTATACCCTCAAAATCATCCTTTAGCTTAACAATGTCAAAAGGCTGATTGGGATACATAGCTTCATGCCTGATGCGCCAGGTTAATGATGGGAATATTTGTTCAATTTGAACCATTGATAAACTTTTTTTGACCGTAAAACTTATAAATCAGGATATTGATTAAGGTAATACCTGTCATGCCATAACAGAATAAAGTCCAGCCCCCTTGCCCCCAGAGCCATAAACCTAAGGCCGAACCACAACTGGCGCCTATAAAACTTACCGACATAAATATGGTATTCAGCCTGTTTCTGGCTTCTGGTATTAACGTATAAATACGGGTTTGGTTGGTAACGTGAATGGCCTGCTGAGCAATATCGATTAATACGATTCCGATAACAAATAGATATAAATGACTACCTGTGAAATAAAACAGGATTATACTCAGGATCTGAAGGATAAAGCCAATCATCAGGTTTTTACGCGGATTGCCACCATCACTTAATTTACCAACGAGCGGAGCAGCCAAAGCGCCTGCTGCCCCTGCAATACCGAATAAGCCAATCTGTAAGGTTTGAAAATTAAAGGGTGGATTAGCCAGGAATAACACCATGGTGGTCCAAAAGGCACTGATAATGGCAAAAGCCAAAAAGTTAATAATGGAGGTTTCTCTTAAAGCAGGCTGGGTTTTAATGTAGCCAAACATAGAACGCATCAATTCCCGGTAAGTACCCTTAAAGGCTGGGTAGCTTTGTGGAAAACGCCTGGCCATGAGGATAATTAATAAGGCACAAATTGCGGCGGCAATATAATAAACTGCCCTCCAATCCAGCCAAAAGCCTATACTGCCACTCACAGCCCTTGATGCCAGAATGCCAACCAGTAAACCACTCATAATCATCCCGATATTAGCGCCCCGGTTTTCGTCGGTACTGAGGTTGGCGGCCAAAGGTAAAATAAGCTGCGGTACAATAGAGCAGGCGCCAATGAGTACGGAAGCAATTTCCAGCACAAAGAAAGTATGCGAAACGGCAGCCAGCAATAAAGCTAAAATTGCCAGCCCGGTAATGATCAGAATCTGTTTTTTTCGCTCAAACATATCGCCAAGCGGTACGAGAAGAAAAAGCCCTAAAGCGTAACCAATTTGTGTAAGGTAGGTTATCCGGCCCGCTACGGTTTCAGTAAGATTAAAGTCTTTGGCAATTAATACTACCAAAGGCTGGCAATAGTAAATGTTGGCAACAATAAGGCCCGTACAAAAGGCCATCAGTAATATGTCTGTTTTTTTTAACATGTAAATTTAAGCATGTAAAATGGATGATGGAAACAAATAGGTGAACAGGTGATTGGAATTTAGTCCTTCTTCTGGTTTACCTTGTTCATCTCCCATCCTTACAAAGGTATATTTCCGTGTTTCTTCTTTGGATTATTGACTACCTTATTTTCTAACATTTTAAAAGCTTTTATCAACTTTACGCGGGTTTGAGCCGGTTCTATTACCTCGTCAACAAAACCACGTTCTGCTGCACGATAGGGGTTGGCAAAAATATCCGAATAAAGTTTTTCTTTTTCCAGCCACTTTTCTTCAGGATTTTCTGATGCAGTAATTTCTCTTTTGAAGATGATTTCGGCAGCGCCTTTTGCCCCCATTACAGCAATTTCGGCGCTTGGCCAGGCATAATTCATATCTGCTCCTATATGTTTGCTGTTCATCACGTCGTAGGCACCCCCATAGGCCTTTCTGGTAATGACGGTGATGCGTGGTACGGTTGCTTCGCTAAAGGCATACAATAATTTAGCTCCGTTGTTTATAATACCGTTCCATTCCTGATCGGTTCCTGGCAGAAAGCCTGGTACATCCTCAAATACCAGTAGCGGGATGTTAAAACAATCACAAAAGCGGACAAACCGAGCTGCCTTGGTAGATGAATTACTATCTAAAACTCCGGCTAAATATGCAGGTTGATTGGCCACAATACCGATGCTACGACCCGCCAGCCGGGCAAAACCCACAACAATATTTTCAGCATAAGCAGCATGTACTTCCAAAAAACTCTCGGCATCTGTAACGGCAGTAATCACCTCGCGAATATCGTATGGTTGAGCAGCATTCTCTGGCATAAAGGTATTTAACTCCGGGCGGGTTTCATCTGCAGGTGGATAGGGTATGTGACTGGCTACTTCCTCGCAATTCTGCGGCATATAGCTTAGTAGTTTTTTTACATGATTAATGGCTTCAATTTCATTGGCACAGGCAAAGTGTGTAACGCCCGACTTTGTAGCATGTGTACTTGCGCCACCGAGTTCTTCTGAGGTTACCTCTTCATGTGTTACCGTTTTAACCACATTAGGGCCGGTAACAAACATGTAGGAGGTATTTTCGACCATCAAAATAAAATCAGTGATGGCTGGTGAATATACAGCACCACCAGCACAAGGCCCCATAATGGCCGATAATTGAGGAATTACCCCCGATGCCTGCACATTTTTATAAAAAATATCGGCATAACCGCCTAAAGAAACTACACCCTCCTGGATCCGCGCACCACCACTATCATTTAAACCAATTAAGGGTGCACCGTTTTTCATGGCCATATCCATTAACTTGCAGATTTTCTCGGCATGTGTTTCTGATAAAGAGCCACCAAATACGGTAAAATCCTGTGAGAAAACATAGGTTAACCGGCCATTTATAGTGCCATAACCGGTAACCACTCCATCTCCAAGGTATTTTTCTGCTTCCATACCAAAATCGGTACTGCGGTGGGTAACCATCATTCCAATTTCTTCAAAACTGCCTTCATCCAGTAAAAAGTGAATGCGCTCGCGGGCAGTAAGTTTCCCTTTTTTATGCTGACTATCTATTCTGGCCTGGCCACCACCAAGGTTAGCCTGCTTTATTTTATCCTGAAGTAATGCTATTTTTTTATCCATTGCCTAATGATGAGATTTTAAATTTAAAAATTAACAACGGTATTGCAAGGATGGAGAAATGTAATTTTATACAGGAGGCTGCAGCTGTGTGTGAAATAGCCAAATTATCAGGTTTTAGAAAACGATGAGATTTGAGATAACAACTAAACGGTGATCATTTTTAGTATATTACATTTTTTTTACAGCCTAAAGTATTGAAAAACCAAATATCCGTTTATTTTTGTAACGTTACATTAGAATAAGATTAGAAATCAATCGATGTTTTTAAGAAAGTACAAATATTTAATCGTTTCATCATTCATGTTTATCTTCATGGCGAAGATGGGCATTTCTGGTGCTCCGGTGTTTTGTACAAGCATTGATAAGGAAATCATGAACGCGGTAATCATGCAAATTGAGTTAGAGCATGAAGGCGGAAAGGATGCCGCCAAAGACACTGCGAAATTTACCGATTTCAAACTTATAGAACTTAACCATCCTATTTTTGCTTACGAGTTCTCTTCGAGCCATTTCTTTTTGAAGAGCAGTTTTATAGAACATTTTAAGCGGTATGTAGATCCATATCATCCTACTGTTCCAACTCCGCCACCTAACTTTATCTAGTTTTTTTTCAGGATAAACCATTTTTCATTATCTGATGCTATACCGCATTTGGGTAGTGGTCAGGTTATGGCATTTTGGTTATCCACACGATTTATTCGTTAAAATTTACCAGATAATTTTATTGTTATGCAAAAGTTTAACCCGGCCTTTTCAGGCACGGATGTGAAGAAATATTTTCTTAAAAAGAATCTAAAGAAAGATTTACCCTCAAGTATCGTAGTTTTTTTAGTGGCCTTACCACTGTGTTTAGGTATTGCACTTGCCTCAGGCGCCCCTTTGTTCGCGGGTTTAATCACCGGGATTATTGGCGGTATAGTGGTAGCCTCATGTAGTGGTTCGCAGCTTAGCGTTAGTGGCCCAGCAGCGGGCTTAACGGTTATTGTTTTAGGGGCAATAACTTCATTGGGCAATTATCAAACCTTTTTACTGGCAGTGTTTTTAGCAGGCTTTTTTCAGCTGATTTTAGGTTTGATAAAGGCAGGGACCATTGGTAACTACTTCCCTTCGAGTGTAATTGAAGGGATGTTGGCTGCAATTGGTATAATACTCATATTAAAACAATTACCACATGCATTGGGTGTAGATAGTGATTTTAGTGGTGACGAAGGTTTTCTTCAGCAAGATCATGAAAACACATTTTCGGCAATAACAGCAGCTATTAGTCATTTTAGCTTGGCAGCGGTACTAATCAGTGTTATTTCTGTTGCTGTATTGTTAATTTGGCCAAAATTGAAAAAGCTGAGTATTATACCTGCTCCATTGATTGTAGTGCTTATTGGTGTGGTTGGCAGTCTTGTTTTTGCAGGTACTGATCACCAGCTTAGGGCCGATCAAATGGTAAAAATTCCGGTAGTAAGCGGTTTTGGAGAGTTTTTAGGCTTATTTTCAATGCCCGATTTTTCTGCTTTAGGTAATAAGGATGTGTATATCGTGGCTTTAACCATAGCGGTTGTTGCCAGTTTAGAAACCTTATTAAGTATAGAAGCCATTGATAAGATCGATCCGATCAAGCGTGTATCGCCAACAAACAGGGAATTAGTTGCGCAAGGTATTGGTAACATGACCAGTGGTATGTTAGGTGGTTTACCTTTAACATCTGTAATTGTACGGAGCTCCGCAAATACAAATGCAGGTGCCAGGACTAAAATGTCAGCTATTTTTCATGGTATTTGGCTATTACTATCGCTATTGTTTATTCCACAGGTTATTAATATGATTCCGCTTTCTTGTTTAGCTGCAATTCTTTTGGTAACCGGATATAAATTAACCAGGATAAGCCTTTTTAAACACATGTATCACAAAGGTTGGGATCAGTTTGTACCATTTGTAGTAACTGTCGTAGCTGTAATTTTTACTGATTTGTTAAAAGGTGTGGCAGTAGGTATGCTGGTTTCTGTTTTCTATTTGCTGCGTACCAATATGCGTAACCCGTTCTTTTATCGCATTACCAACGAAGGTGATAAGAAGCACATCAGGATTAAACTGGCCGAAGAGGTTTCATTTTTAAACAAAGCTGCAATACAGGTTGTATTAACGAATATCCCGAAAGAAACCAATGTGATTATTGATGGTACCAATGCCCGCTTCATCGATCCGGATGTTTTGGAGACCATTTTTAATTATAAACATAATGCCTACACCAAAGGGATAATTGTAACCCTTGAAAACATACAAAAGCATTATGCTGTTCCAAAATTAAATATTAAAGTAGAAGAAGATATAAATAAATTATAGTTATGTGTGCTAAAACAATTGAAACAAAAGATATAACATACGACAGCCTGTTACAGGGTAACAGAGACTGGGTGAAAGATATGATCGATAACGATCCTTCTTTTTTCGATAAACTTTCGGCAGGTCAGAGTCCACCGGTGTTATGGATAGGTTGCTCGGATAGCCGGGTACCGGCAAATCAGATTACCAATACTAAACCAGGTGATATTTTTGTACACCGTAATATTGCCAATGTGGTGGTACATACCGATATGAATTTACTTTCCGTATTGGATTATTCGATTAATGTTTTAAAAGTTAAACATGTAATTGTTTGTGGCCATTATGGTTGTGGTGGTGTTAAAGCCGCACTGGGGAACAAACAAGTGGGTATTATTGATAACTGGTTAAGAAACATCCGCGATGTGTATCGTACACATGAGCGTGAAATGTCTACCATCAAAGATGAGGATCAACGTTTTGACCGTTTAGTTGAGTTAAATGCTATTGAGGGAGCATCAAACGTGATGAATACTTCTATTGTGCAAAGTGCATGGGCAAATGGCCAGGAATTGGCAGTTCATGCCTGGGTATATAGCTTAAAAACAGGATTAATTAAAGATCTGAAAGTTACCAGTACAGGTCTTGATGATGTTTCTGCTGCTTTTAAGGTAAGTTAAAACATCTTTTAGATGTTATTTTTTAGTTGTTAGGAAAGCCCGGATGTATCCGGGCTTTATTTTTTTGTACTGTTTGGCATATTTCCAGCATGCCCTTTATTGCCCTTTTCGGCATCAGTTCTGGCTTCTTCTGAGCCAAAATCTCCCATTCCAAAATCCCTGCCCAGGTTACCTGCTTCGGTTTCTACTGTATTCTTCTTCTCGTTATCGTTGCTGCGGTGACGTGGTACCTGTTGACTGGGCATATTGCTTTGATCTGCCGTATTTTTGATGTTTTTGTCGCCGAGATTTTTGTTGTTTTCTTTGCTGTTTTCCATAATCTGTTTTTGTTCTGTTTTATATCAAACAGAACAAAAACAGATTGGTTTTAGATTCCTGCTTTAAGGATTTGGCTTAACCGTTAAGGTTTGGTTTATTTCTTCTGCTTAAGCTGAGTTAAATAAATGAAATCAGGCTAATGTTTTTTTACGGCATATAAGAGCAATCCCACAAATATGAGGCAAATCGAAAAGATAAACATGCCTAAAAGATAACCGCCAAGTGCTTTGAGGTAATTGATATATTTGTTTTTTTCGAAAAACTGCCCCACTGCCCAGGAATAATAGACGATAAAAAGCATACCCGAATATTGCAACAGATGAGTATGGGTAAGTCCTTCAATTATACCAAACAGGGCAAAAATTAACATGCCTATGCCTTGTACAAAACACAAAAGAATCAGCAGCTCAAAGAAATTATAGCCATATTTCCTAAAAAAGAGTTTCATCGATAATGCCAAAAATACCCCCATGATGATATTGGCATAACCATAGTGGCTCTGTATCCATTCATTAAGCGGATTTATGGCTGTCGTTTTGCTTTTGTCAAAATTAAGGTAACCGTCTTCGATGTGGAAAAAGTGGTTAACCAGTGTGTAAATTAAAGAGGTTACAATAATGAATACAATTGGTTTAACCAGTCTGCTCCTGTCATTGGATATAAAATTGTGGATTGTTTTTCCCGGCCTGATCAATAATTCTTTAACCGTATAAAATATTCCCTTTTCTAAATGTAGAATGTGTTCTATTTCATGCTGGATGTAATGCCGGTCAATTCTTTTAAGTTTGGCAGGTTCACCGCATTTGGTACAATAGTTTTCAGGTATATCCTGCTTGCAGCTGGTACAGATCGCCATCATTGCCAGTTAACTTTGATTGCGTGATTTTATTTCTTTATTAACCTGGATTATGCTGCTTACTGCAGGTAAAAATGTGAGTGGTATAGCAATAAGGATTGTTACAAACGGTATAGCCGATTTCGATTTAAATATGAGCAGGTATATTACCGCTAAGAGCAAAAACAACCAAACAATTGCACCCGCAATAATGAGGCCTTTAATTTTGCTTTGTTTTTGTTCAGTTCGGTGAGGTTTAGTTTAGTCAGTTCTTCCGTTGCCATATTTAGATAATAATAAACACAAAATTCAGAAATGTAAACCGATTCCAAACTACACTTTGGTGTAATTTTGTTACTTTAGAAGTTCTATGAAAGCGGATAACCATACACGACTACTGACTAAAAATAAAATAGAAAAAGTAAGCTACGAAGATAAACGCCAGATGGAGAATTATCTGGAAGCCATTGGTGCATTCGAAAAGCTAACCTATCAAAGCGTGTATGTTATTGATTATGCCGAAATGAAATTTGAATATGTATCAGGCAATCCGCTTTTTCTATGCGGCCATACCGTAACCGAAGTAATGGAAATGGGTTATGATTTCTATTTTAACAACGTGCCCGAAAAAGATTTGCAGTTGCTGGACCTGATTAATGAAACGGGCTTCGATTTTTTTGAGAAATTGCCTCTTAATGAAAAAAAGCACTATAGTATAACCTACGACTTTCATTTGCTGAACAAAAGCGGCAAGGCCACATTGGTAAACCATAAGCTTACCCCGCTGTTCCTCAATGCAGAAGGGAAAATGTGGAAAGCGGTTTGTATAGTTTCCATTTCGGCTAACAAAACAGCGGGTAATGCAGCTATCCATAAACAAGGTTCAGATCAAATCTGGCAGCTCGATATTGATAAACAGCGTTGGAAGAAGCAAATAAAACCACAACTTACCGAGCGTGAGTTAGAGGTTTTACGTTTGTACGCACAGGGTTTAACCATTAGTCAGATTGCCGCTAAAATATTTGTTTCTCCCGATACTGTAAAGTATTACCGGAGGCGGATATTTGCGAATTTTGGGGTAAATAATATTGTAGAGGCACTCTCTTATGCTGTAAATAATAAAGTGATTTAATTTTAATAAAAGGTAGCTTTCTTGCTAACCTTCACTTGCTGCATTGAGTTCAGCGAAAGTCCTTCGGCAAGCTCAGGATGGTACCCAAAGGAAAAAGAAAAACCTCCGGGGAGCCGGAGGTTTTATTATAACGTATTGCTTAAGCTGAATTAATCTTCAGCTAAGAAAGGATAACGGTAATCAGTTGGCGATTCGAAAACCTCTTTGATCGTACGCGGAGAAACCCAACGCAGTAAATTGATCATTGATCCGGCTTTATCGTTAGTACCCGAACCTCTGGCACCACCAAAAGGTTGCTGGCCAACTACTGCACCGGTACATTTATCGTTAATATAGAAGTTACCCGCCGAGTTGCGTAAAGCGTGGCTTGCTTTATCAATCGCATAACGGTCTTGCGCAATTAAGGCTCCGGTTAAAGCGTATGGTGAAGTGGTATCAATTAACTCTAAAACAGAATCGAAATCCTGATCGGCATAAACATACACCGTTAATACCGGGCCGAACAATTCTTCGCACATGGTCGTATATTTTGGATTGTTAACCACAAGAACCGTTGGCTCGACAAAATAACCTTTGCTCTTATCGTAATTACCACCTGCAATAATTTCAACACCTGTATCTTTTTTAGCCTGATCGATGTATTTGGCTAGTTTATCAAACGAACGCTCATCAATTACCGCATTAATAAAGTTGGTGAAATCTTCTGTACCGCCCATTTTAAAAGTAGCCAGGTCAGCTAACATTTGTTCTTTAATTTCCGGCCAAAGGCTTTTAGCAATATATACTCTGCTTGCTGCCGAACATTTTTGTCCCTGATACTCGAAAGCACCACGTACTATAGCTGTACTGGCTACCTTAGTTTGCGCAGATGGGTGAACCAGGATAAAGTCTTTGCCGCCTGTTTCGCCCACAATACGTGGATAAGATCTGTATTTATGAATGTTGGTACCAATGGTTTTCCAGATTTCCTGAAATACTTTGGTCGAACCTGTAAAGTGAATACCTGCAAAATCAGGGTGGTTAAAAATTACCTCGCCGGTTTCCGGCCCGTCGGCATATACCAAATTTACTACTCCATCAGGTAAACCTGCTTCGCGGAAAATTTCCATCAGCAAGTTGGCTGCATATACTTGTGTATCGGCAGGCTTCCATACAACTACATTACCCATCATGGCTGCAGATGCAGGTAAATTAGCTGCAATTGCAGTAAAATTGAAAGGGGTAAGGGCAAATACGAAACCTTCTAGAGGACGTTGCTCAACACGGTTCCAGCTTCCGCGTGGCGAAACCGGAGGTTGTTGTTTGTAAATATCAGCCATATAGCTTACGTTAAAACGCAAGAAATCGATCAGCTCACAAGCGGCATCAATTTCTGCCTGATAAGCATTTTTGCTTTGGCCCAGCATAGTTGCTGCGTTTAATTTATAACGGTATTTGCCAGCAATTAAATCGGCAGCTTTTAAAAAAATTGCTGCTCTGTGTTCCCAAGGCAGGTTTTCCCAGTCTTGTTTAGCAGCTAAAGCTGCATCGATAGCTTGTGCAATATGGGTTTTATCGCCAATGCTGTATTGCGCTAAAATATGTTGATGATCGTGAGGTGGAACAACTTTACCTTTTTTGGTAGTATGAACTTGCTTACCGCCAATATACATCGGAATGTCTTGTTGGTGTGCGCGGGCTTCGGCCAATGCTTCTTTTAAAAGAGCACGTTCTTTACTGCCTGGTCCGTAGTTTAAAATTGGTTCGTTTACCGGGGTAGGTACGTTAAAAAATCCTTTAAGCATAGTGTATTTTTTATGAGTTGCGCAAAGATACTGCTTTTTAACATAGGCCATTCCATTATTCTGTAAAGAAAATAGGGCAAACGTTTGAGTAAAGTAGCCGCGTTAGGAAGGTGGTAATTTTAAGCTGGTTTCGGTTAAAATCCTGTTCCCTTAGGCTATTATCCAAAATGTTAATGCTGGAAAAAGAAGATTGATTCCTAAGTCAATCAGATTACACGAACGGTTTTTGTTTCATTATATCCAGAAAATCTTTGCGGCAGGTTTCTCCAATAATTACTTCTGCAGTAACCCCTTTTATAAATACCTGGTTCCCATACATTCCATTGTAATTTTAAATGGATAAAAATACTTAAGTAGGAATAACAATGCTGCATGCTCCGATCCGGGCAAGCTTTTTTATATGTTCAGTTTCTCTTTACATAATTTCTCAAATAAAATATTTTTAAAATAATTTCATTTTATTAACAGTGTTAATTATGTTTGCACTGTAATTGTTTTACTATGGGAATAAAAGAGCGTAAAGAGAAGCACAAGGAAGATTTACGTCAGCGGATTTTGGATGCGGCGAAGGAACTTTTTTTAAAAGATGGCTACGAGGCGACCTCAATCAGGAAGATTGCAGAGAAAATAGAATTCAGCCCAACTACCATTTACCTGTACTATAAAGATAAGGCTGACATCATTTATGCCTTGCACCAGGAAGGCTTTAAACTATTGGGTTCGCAGTTTGGTGTTTTGCAGCACGTGAGCGAGCCTTTTGAACGTTTAAAGGCCATGGGTCGTGTTTATATGAGCTTTGCTTTAAATAATCCGGATTTTTATGAACTCATGTTTATCATGAAAGAGCCCATCGAATTTGTTAAGGCGCACTGTCACGACGAGGAGTGGGAAGAAGGTGAACAAGCGTTTACAGCTTTAATTATGACGGTAGATCAATGCAAGGCTGCGGGTTACTTCACCAGTTTTGAGACCACCACTTTTGCGCTTAATGTATGGTCGTTAATGCATGGTTTATGCAGTTTAAAGTTGCAGGGCCATCTCGATCATATGGCTACAACTAAAGCGCATATATTGGAAGAAGGCGACTGGCTGGAGAAAACTTTTGATGGTTTTATTGCTATGCTGAATAGTTTAAAATAATATAAATTAACACTGTTAATTATGAGAACGAAGTTATTTGGTCTGTTGCTCTGCTCCCTTACAGCCTGGATTTCGGAAGCTAACGCTCAGCAGTTGCTGGATGGTTATGTTGCCGAAGCTTTTAAGAACAACATTGTTTTGCAACAAAAAAACATTTCGTTAGATAAAGCCCAGCTGGCATTAAAAACAGCCAGGAGTTTATATCTTCCGACTGTTGCTTTTTCTACCACCTGGTCTACGGCCGATGGTGGCCGTAACATTCCGTTGCCACTTGGCGATTTGTTAAATCCTGTTTATTCTACCCTGAATAAATTGACAGCTACCAACAGTTTTCCCTTGATGGAAAACCAGAGCATCAACTTTTTGCCAAAGAATTATTATGATGCTAAAGTGCGTACAACGGTACCAATTATTAATACTGATTTAGGTTATAATAAACAGATTTCTGCGCAGCAGGTAAGCTTGCAGGAATTTGAAGTGCAGATTTACAAACGCGATTTGGTGCGGAGCATTAAAACGGCCTATTACAACTACCAAAATGCGATGCAGGCAGTTGAGGTTTATAAATCGGGTTTACAGCTGGCTAATGAAGGGTTGCGGGTAAATCAAAAATTGCTCGATGGCGGGAAAGGTTTACCAGCCTATGTTTTACGCTCTAAAAGTGAAGTGGAAAACGTAAATGCACAACTGGTTTCTGCGGAGCAGCAGGTAATCAATGCCCGCATGTATTTTAATTTCCTGTTAAACCGTGATGCTAACGAAAAGATTGATACAAATTTTGATAACCAGGCAGATCTGAACAAAGCGACTGCACTGATTGCTAATTTATCAGTAGTTGGTGGAAGGGAGGAGTTAAAGGCGTTGGATCAGCTGATCAGCATCAATAAAACAGTACTTAAAATGAACCGGCAATTTGCTGTGCCGAAATTGGGTGGCTTTGTCGATCTCGGCTCACAGTCGGAAGGTTTTCATTTTAATGATAATACGCGTTATTACATGATTGGTTTACAGCTTGATATTCCGATTTTTACCGGAAACCGCAATAACTTTAAAATCAAACAGAGTAATCTCGACCTTAAAAATGCCGAACTGAATGCCAGTTTAGTGGCACAACAGTTAAGTCTCTCGGCCAAAACGGCACAAAATAATTTAAAGGCAGCCTACCAAACCTATCAATCTTCGCTCAAGCAGTTCGAGGCGGCCTTTAGCTACCAGCGCCTTATCGAAAAAGGCTATAAAGCCGGTACCAATTCATTTATCGAAACCATCGATGCCCGAAACCAGTATATAGCAGCCCAATTATTAGTTAATATAAACCGGTACAAAGTTTTGTCGGCCATGGCCGATGTAGAACGCGAAACTGCAACCTATTCAATAAATTAATTTTATGAAGAAGATATTTATTTACTCAGCCCTGCTTGCTGTGGTTTTTACCCTAAGTGCATGCGGCAACCATAAAACAGATACTGCCAGCATTGGTAATCAGGATACCGTTCCGGTAAAAGTTATGCTACTTAAGGTAGAAGATGCCAGTCACGCCATTGCTGCTTCCGGACAATTTACTACCAACGATGAAACTTTCCTTTCTTTTAAAAACGGAGGGATTATTAACCGGATTTTGGTAAAAGAAGGCGATGCGGTACATCAGGGGCAATTGCTGGCCACGGTAAACCAGACCGAAATTTCGGCGCAGGTGCAGCAGGTTAACCTGGCTTACCAAAAAGCCGAACGTGATTACAGCCGTGCAAACAAATTATATCAAGATAGTGTAGCCACTTTGGAGCAAATGCAAAATGCAAAAACTGCACTGCAGGTAGCTAAGCAACAACTGAATGCGATAAAATTTAATCAAAGCTATTCTGAAATCAGGGCTACCAGCAGCGGTTATGTGCTTAAAAAACTGGCCAATGATGGTCAGGTTGTTGGTCCCGGAACGCCGATTTTACAGATAAACGGTGCAAAACAAAGCAAATGGATTTTGAAAGTTGGTTTGAGCGATACGCAGTGGGCGGCTTTAAAAATAGGGGATGGTGCTTCCATTACTACCGATGCGCTTCCTAATCAGACACTGAATGCAAAAGTGAGTCGTAAGGCAGAAGGCATCGACCCGCAAAGCGGAACTTTTGGTGTGGAGCTTAGCCTGAGCGAGGTAAAAGTTCAGGGACTTGCTGCCGGCTTATTCGGAAAAGCCACAATCATTCCTACAAAAACAAGCAGCGGCTACACTATTCCTTACGATGCCCTCCTCGATGGTGGCGAGAATGAAGGCTATGTTTTTATTACCAACGATAACAAAACGGCTCAGAAAGTAAAGGTTCAGCTTGGGGCTATCCAGAATGATAAAATCAGTATCACCGGAGGTTTAGAAAACGCAACGGGCTTAATTGTTTCGGGAAGTGCTTATTTAACCGATGGTTCGAAGATTAAGGTTGTTAGGTAGGCCTAAAGCTGAAAGCGAAAACCAGGCTAAAAAGAGGTGCTTGAATTTGATAGAAATGTGATTGAGCGAAGCCATGATTGGTGTAATTACTCAAGCTGTGCAATCACTTTCAAAAAATATAAACCATAGCTAATAAGATGAAAATATCAGAATACGCTGTAAAAAATTACCAGTTTACACTCATCATGGTGCTCATGGTGCTGGCGCTGGGTATTACCACTATATTCAACATGCCGAGATCGGAAGATCCAGACATGAACGCACCAAACTACCCTGTTGTGGTAGTGTATCCAGGAGCAAGTCCAAAGGATATGGAAGAGCTGGTTGTAAAACCTTTGGAGAAAACCATCTATGGTCTGGATGATATCAAGAACATTAAAACGACTATCCGCGACGGACTTGCTGTACTTTTTGTAGAGTATAAATATGCCGTAAATGTTGACGATAAATACCAGGAGCTGGTGCGCGAGGTAAACAGTGAACGGGCCAATCTTCCGCAGGAAATTTACAGCATGGAAGTGCAAAAAGTTTCCCCTTCAGATGTAAATGTATTGCAAATTGCACTGGTATCAGAAAATGCTTCACGCGATAAACTGAAAACGAAGGCCGAAGATCTGCAGTCGGAGCTCGAGAAAATCCCGTTTTTGAAAAATGTAGAAATTATGGGGTTGCCCGATCAGTTGGTACGGGTTGATTTGAACCTCGAAAAGCTGGCACAGTTGCACATTCCGGTTACCTTTATTGCCAATGCAATTCAGAGTGAAGTGGCCAATATCCCTGGAGGAAGTGTAAATGCAGGTACCAAATCGTTCAATATTAAAACCAGCGGGAACTACCAGAATATCGATGAAATTAAAAATACCATCGTTTTTAGCGGCAATGGTAAAAATACGGCTTTAAAAGATGTGGCAAATGTTTATTTTGATTATTCTCAGGAAAAAGACATTACCCGCTTAAACGGTCACCGTTGTGTTTTTGTGGTAGCCGCACAAAAATCGGGCGGAAACATTACTGCTGCCCAGAAAGCGTATTTACCCGTAATCGAGAAATTCAGAAAAACTTTACCTGCCAATATCGATCAGCAGTTAATGTTCGATCAGGCTGATAATGTAAACAGCCGTTTGGGTGGTTTAGGTACCGATTTTATGATTGCCATTTTATTGGTTTTGGTTACGCTTTTACCTTTGGGTACCCGGGCCTCAGTCGTGGTAATGGTTTCTATCCCGCTTTCTTTAGCCATTGGTGTAGTATTGTTGAGTGTTTTGGGCTTTAGCTTAAATCAATTGAGTATTGTGGGATTGGTGGTATCATTGGGCTTGCTGGTTGATGACAGTATTGTAGTGGTCGAAAATATAGAACGCTGGATGCGCGATGGACATAGCCGGCTGGAAGCTACGCTGAAAGCCACCAAACAGATTGGCATGGCGGTAATGGGATGTACCGCTACACTGATTATTGCCTTCATGCCTTTGATGTTTTTACCGGAAGCTTCAGGCGAATTTATCAGGAGCTTACCTGTAGCTGTAATCTGTTCGGTTATTGCCTCTATGCTGGTGGCCTTAACTGTGGTACCTTTTTTATCGAGCAAACTGTTAAAACCACATGCCGATGCCAATGGAAATATTTTTCTGCGCACTTTACAGAAAATCATTCACGGTTCGTATTCTAAATTGCTGGATAAGGCATTGGCTAAGCCAGTTTTAACTATTGTGATTGCTGTAGCCATTTTTGCAGGTTCCATTATGCTTATTCCGGTCATTGGGTTCAGCTTATTTCCAGCCTCAGAAAAACCGCAGTTTTTGATCGATATCTCTACACCTTTGCAATCGAACCTGAATTATACCGATTCGGTTACCAAAGCGATTGAAAAGGAATTAAAAAAGATTCCCGAAGTAAGGTATTATGCATCTAATGTTGGAAAAGGTAATCCGCGGATCTATTATAATGTATTGCCCCAAAACGAAAGAACAGACTTTGCCGAACTTTTTGTGCTGCTGCAACCCGATATTAAATCAGACCGTAAAATCGAGATTATCGAAATGCTACGCAAAAAATGGACACCTTATCCCGGTGCAAAAGTAGAAGTTAAAGATTTTGAACAGGGACAACCTATTATTTCGCCGGTTGAAGTGCGCTTGCTTGGCGATAATTTAGATACTTTAAGAAGTATTGGTGGCCGCGTAGAAAATATGTTGCTTAAAACTGCTGGTACCATTTATGTAAACAATCCGCTTAAAAACCTAAAGTCTGATATCAAAGTCGATATCAATAAAGACAAAGCACAGGCATTGGGTATTCCTACCGTTAATATCGACCGGACAGTGCGGATGGCGGTAGCCGGTTTGGAAGTAGGCAAGTTCATCAACCCCAAATCTAATGGCGACGATTATAATATCCTGCTTACTACCAAGCGACCATCGTACCCCGATTTAACAGTTTTCAATAATCTGTACATCAATAATAACCAGGGCACGTCCATTCCATTGATGCAGGTGGCCTCGTTAAAGCTCGAAACTTCGCCTTTAAGCATTAATCATTACAATAAAACGCGTACAGTTTCAGTCAATGCTTTTGTTCAGAAAGGTTTTTTAAATGATAAGGTAATTCAGGATGTAGAGGCACAAATGAAAAATTTGAAACTGCCCGATGGGTATACTTTTGAAATGGGTGGCGAAATTGAAAGCCGGAATCAATCTTTTGGTGGTTTTGGCAGTATTTTGCTGGTTACCCTTTTCCTTTTTATTGCTGTGCTGGTACTCGAGTTTAAAACTTTTAAAAGTACGCTTATTGTACTTTCAGTTATTCCATTGGGTATTGTAGGGGCGGTACTGGCGCTGATGGTTACAGGTAATTCGCTATCCTTTGTTGCAACTATTGGTATTGTAGCTTTGGCGGGTATTGAAGTAAAGAATACTATTTTGCTGGTCGATTTTACCAACCAGTTGCGTGCCGAAGGGATGCCTTTGAACCAGGCCATTGAAGAAGCAGGCGAAATCAGGTTCCTGCCCATTATCTTAACTACGTTTACAGCTATAGGAGGTTTGTTGCCTATCGCGTTATCCAGCAATCCGCTTATTTCGCCGCTGGCCATTGTAATGATTGGCGGTTTAATCAGTTCTACCTTATTATCGCGGATTGTAACGCCAGTGGTTTATAAATTAATGCCGCCAAGGGTAGCGGCGAATACTTAGAGGTGTTGCAGTGAATTTTGAATGACGGAATATTTCGGTTTAGCACCTATTCACCCATTCAAAATTCACTTATTCCATTAGCCCCGATTACTACCGCTCACTCCGTTCTTCCATATTCAAATTGGTATCGAACGGACTTTTGGTAAAAGGATAAATGGTTTGCTTTACAAATCCTTTCGGATAGGCTGCTTCATGCACGCCGGTTCCGGCTGGCCACTCTTTCCCGGGTAAATAATAGGTGCCAAAAATCATGTCAATAAATGGAAATATCGAAGCGAAATTGTGTCCGTAATATTTGGGATCTTCGCAATGATGCCAGTGGTGATATTGAGGAGTGGTGAAGATGTATTTTAAAGGCCCGAAATTAATGCGGGTATTGGCGTGAATTAGCACTGCATGAATGGCAATAAAAATGATGTAAACATTAAATACGGTTGACGAAAAGCCCAGAATGTAAAGCGGGATAAAAGTCATGGCACGGGTAAAAAAGATGTCGATAAAGTGGGTTCGGCTTCCGGCCAGCCAATCCATATTTTGTGTAGAATGGTGGATAGAGTGAAAACGCCACAAAGCCACTTTAGTATGGAAAAACCGGTGCGCCCAGTACTGAAATAAATCTGTACTGAAGAAAGCCAAAAACAAGGCCAGGGCAAATGGCAGGCTTTGCACCCAGGTATGAATTTTATCTAAACCGATCCAGCCAAAAAACAATACTGCTGGTTTTTGTGTGATAATACCGAAAAACTGGATAAATAAATGGCTGATTACGAAGTAGGTTAAATCGGTACGCCACTCTTCGTGAAATTTAGTTTGGTTGTTGTTTTTCGGAAAAAACAATTCCAGTGGGACAAAAATTGCCACCATTAACAGCAAATCCAAAATCATCCAATCTAATCCAAAATGCCAGCTTGATTTGGCAACGTCGCGACCTTCAACGGTTACAGCGCCCAGTAATACAGCGAAGGCAGCAAGTAAAAAACCTGGCCAGGCCCATTTCAATTTTTTGCTTAAAATAATGCTCAGTGCCGAAAAGAAAAATGCAGCAATCACACCCCCAAGCATGAGTACTTCCATGCTGTCTTTGGTGTAAATTTCACGAAATTCGGGTGTGGTTAGTTTCTCAGGATAATGGAAACAAAGGATACCCAGTAAAGCCAGAACAGCTAAAAATATAGAAATGTAGCCACTAATCTGACCTTGACCAACTACTAAGCGTTTATTTGGAGACATGCGTTTACGTTTTGATAGAACAGCAAGTATATAAAGAAAATTTAGTCTTGTCAATTTAAATCACACCTGTGTTCAATACGGCTGAGATTTAGCAAACATTTTTAAACAGCAAAGGTTCATTTAACAGGCATTGCCAAAAGCAATGCCGTTCTTTTTTAAATAATCAGTATTTTTGAAAACACGACACTATGCTAGTTAATTATTTACGTCTTCTGCTGCTTCCTTTTTCATTGGTTTATGCTATGGCCATCATACTCCGGAAAAAGCTTTACGATTGGGGGATCCTGCACAGCGTATCGTTCGATTTACCTATAATTTGCGTTGGTAACCTTGCGGTTGGCGGCTCCGGAAAAACACCTACAACCGAATATCTGGTAAGGCTGCTGTCCGGTTATAAAGTGGCTATTTTAAGCAGGGGCTATGGGCGTAAAACTAAAGGCTTTATTCTGGCTGATAGCCATGCTACAGCCGAAACCATTGGCGATGAGCCCTTACAATATCACCAAAAATTTGAGCAGGTTACAGTAGCTGTTTGCGAAGACCGGGTGGCAGGAGTAAGGCAGCTGCAAAACAATCACGATATAATTATTCTGGATGATGCTTTTCAGCACCGGGCAATAAAAGCTGGTTTTAATGTATTGCTTTTCGAATTCAGAAAACTGGGGACCTTACAATTTTTATTGCCGGCAGGTAATTTAAGGGATGTTTTTGCTTCACGTAAAAGAGCCGATGTGCTTTTGGTGACCAAATCGCCGGTGCCTTTATTGCATGTAGCGCAACAGGCGTCGGTAAACGAACTACAGCCTGACAATAACCAGCCAGTCTTGCATGCTTATTTAAAGTATGGTCATTTGCAGCATTTGTACAGCCATGATAGCAGACCGCTCAGATCAATTCAGAATTTTGAAGTTTTTCTGCTCACAGGTATCGCTAACCCTGAACCTTTGATTGAAGAACTGCAAAAATATACACAAACGATAAAACATGAGGCTTTCCGTGATCATTATGCTTTTAAAATGACTGATATCATTAAATTGAAATCTGCCTTTGAAGCTGAAACGAAAAAAGAAAAAATCATTATCACAACAGAAAAGGATAGCAAACGTTTAAGAGCTACCGGATTTGAGGATTTACTGGTAAATTTACCCGTATATTATTTACCCATTGAGGTCGAATTATTTGAAGAAGATAAGATTACCTTTGACGAATTCATTTTAAATTATGTTAAGAGCAATAGAAGAAACCGTTGAATACATAAAACGTAAAACAGAAAATTTTAAACCAGAAGTAGGCATTGTTTTAGGCACTGGTTTGGGCGGATTGGTAAAAGATATTGAAGTGGCCCACCAGCTTATGTATTCCAATATTCCAAATTTTCCGATTTCTACTTTAGAGTTTCACAGTGGAAAGCTCATTTTTGGTACTTTAAACGGAAAGAAAATTGTAGCTATGCAGGGGCGCCTGCATTATTACGAAGGTTACAGCATGCAGCAAATTACTTTTCCGGTGCGTGTAATGAAAGGATTAGGAATCGAAAACCTGATTGTTTCGAATGCAGCAGGTTCTTTAAACCCGGAGTTTAAGAAAGGTGATTTAATGATTATCGAAGATCACATCAACCTGCAGCCCGATAATCCGTTAAGGGGCTTAATTGAAAGTGAATTGGGCCCGCGTTTTCCGGATATGAGCCAGCCCTATAAACGTGATATCATTACCAAAGCGCTGGAAATAGCAAAAGAAGTGGATGTGAAATGCCATAAAGGCGTTTACGTAGCCGTTTCCGGACCTAATTTAGAAACTAAAGCTGAATATAAATACCTGCGTTTAATTGGTGCCGATGCAGTAGGGATGAGCACCGTGCCCGAAGTGATTGTAGCTAACCATGCGGGTTTACCTGTTTTTGCCATTTCGGTATTAACCGATGAAGGTTTTCCGGAAGATTTGCAACCTTTTAACTTGGATGAAGTTTTAGCTGCCGCCGCTAAGGCTGAGCCTAAAATGACCGAAATTTTAACCCGCTTAATTGCCGAACTGTAAGATGCGTAATATTGTTCAGATTTGTTTTTTGATTGTCGTGCTTTTGGGCATTAATAAAGCCTTTGCACAAGATTTAAAAACGAGCGTTGGTACCAATAAAGAACTTGACTCGGTTAGGAAAAAGTTAGACGGGGGTAAAGATTCGGTAGTGTTTACTGCAAAATACATCCGCTTTACCAAATTATCGTTAACAAAAGACAGTATTGTGCTGCTGCCGCTGGATACCTCCACAACCAATATTCAGAATTACAGCCCGCTTTTACAACCAACACATCCTACCATTAGCAATGGTAATATGGGGCTTTCAGCGAGGCCCTTGTTGTTTGAGCCCAGCAAGCGCATTGGTTTTGATGCTGGTTTCCATTCACTGGATTATTATGCCCTTACGCCCGAAGATATTATTTACTATCAGGCACGTACACCCTTTACCAGTTTGTATTTTGTAAGCGCAGGCCAGAAAGAACAACTTTTCAGGGCTATTCATACGCAAAATATTAAGCGAAACTGGAATGTGGGCGTAAATTTTAACCGGGGAGATTCTAAAGGCTTTTATGCGAGGCAACGGGGTGATAACTTAAATGTGGCTGTGTTTTCGTGGTATCAATCGCCAAGCAAACGTTATAATATGTGGGCTTCAGCAATTTTTAACACCATGCGCGGTTATGAAAACGGATCGGTAACTTCTGCCAGCCAGATATTTAATCCTGATTATTCAACCATCAGTAGGGATGCAGAACCGGTAAATCTGTCGTCGGCCAGAAATATTTATAAGAAAAATACCCTGTTTTTAAAGCACACTTATTATGTTGGCCGGATCGATACCTCTGCCAATGCCAATAATGCGGTTTTGCCAACCAATAAGCTTACCCATACTTTTGAATACAATACCAATACCTACGATTTTTTAAAAAATGAAACAGATGTAAACAATGTATTGCCACCGGGAATTGCCAGTACTACTTTTACCAACGATTCGACCCGCGTGTTGCATGTTAAGAATGAATTTATCTATAGCTTCTTCTTAAGACCTAAAAATCTGTCAGTAATTAAAAATGAATTAAAGGTAGATGCAGGGATCAGACATGATTATTACAAACATGAATTTCTGGGACTTAAACTGGATGGTACCAGCTACGAGCAGAGCCGTACCTACTACCAGAATATTACGGTTTTAGGTGCTGCGGGGTATCGTTTCTCTACCAATATTGATTTTAATTTAAATTTACAGCAAATTCTGCAGGGCGAAAATGCCGGCGATTATCTATATGAGGCGAAAAGTAAAATCCTTTTAGGCAAAAGTATTGGCCGGATAGAACTTGAGGCTTATGCACAAAACCAGAGCCCGGCTGCGATTTATGATTATTACCATGGCAATCATTACAAATGGACCAATAACGATTTTAAAAATACCAAAATCCTGAATCTCTCTTTCAGTTACATCAACGATAAATATGACCTCACCGCTGGTGCAAAATATTTCTTAACGAGCAATTACGTTTATTTTGGTGCCGACCACAGTAATGGTACAACGGCTATCCTGCCTAAACAAGCCAGTGCGGATATCAGCCTCATCAGAATTGATGTGTTAAAGAAGTGGCGCTTTGGTAAGTTTGCGATGGAAAATTATGTGGCTTATCAAAAAACCGACAAAAACGCAGTTTTAAGAACACCGGAAATCTACACTTATAACAGTATTTATTTCAATAATACCTTTTTTAAAGTACTGAAAGCAAATATTGGATTCGATATCCGGTATAATTCTGAGTATGCCAACTATTTGTACTCGCCTGCTACCGCACAATTTTATATCGATGAGGATAATCCGGTTAATCTGCAATCGAAGCCAATTATCGATGTCTTTTTTAAGGCAAATTTAAAAAGGGCCAATATTTTCGTTAAATATGATTTTGTAAACCAGGGCCTTTTCCAAAAAGGGTATTTTACCGTAAACCGCTACCCAATGCAGGATGCTTTACTGAAATTTGGTGTAAGCTGGAATTTTTACGATTAGAAAGTTCAGTTTAAAAATAAAAAAACCTGTTCCGGTTGCCCGAAACAGGTTTTTGTTTTTCATAGGTATCGCTATTATTAGAAAGAATAGCCTACTGTAAATCCTAATACGCGATTGGTAAATTTATTTGAATTAGGCTGTCTGTCTTTTGGAGTCAAATCAGATAAACCTAAGCCATAGTTAGCACCCACTAAGAAACCTGATGAGGTGCGGTAAGCTAAACCAAAGTTTGCACCGAAATCTGTACTGCTCTGATCTTTATCATTTGCACTGCCAAAACTCAAGTCTCTATCATTACTGGTTGTGCTAGTTACACTTGAATTCGTGTTGTTATTAACCGTAGTAGTGGTTGTATTTCCTTTGTTTTTACCCGAAATATTAAATCCTATGTATGGACCAGCACTAATTTGTACTGCACCTGTATTTCCGGTTGGAATGTTAAATACGGCATTAACGGGTACTTCAATTGCCATTACATTGGTTTTTACAGAAGAGGTAGTAGTGGTAGTAGTTGAACCTACTGTTGCCGAATTGGTACCTTCAAATTTAACCCCTTTGTTTTGTAACGAAATACCAGGCTGGATAAAGAAGTTGTTGGCCACACCAAAATCTCCGAACGCAGTAACGTTATAACCGAGATTGTTTTTAGCATTATCGTTATAAACAGACTCATTATCTCCGCTTGAATGGATTTTAGCTAAATTAACACCTGCTTTAATACCAAACCTCGAAGTATTACCCGTAGTTGATTGTGCGAAAGCACCTGTTGCTAATAAAATAACCGATGCACTTAATAATAACTTTTTCATAATATTTTTCTTTTAGAAAGATCTTGTTTAAAAATTCCAGGCTTTTACCTGTTGTTAATTAATGCCTCTTTTCCAAAAGCTGTGCCAAAGTATCAAGTGTGTTACAAATCGGTTTGTAATATATTGGTTTACAGGAGTGTATTTGTAATAAATTGGTATAATTACGGTATTGCTTTGCGCAACAGTTTTGTGTTTCCGATTGTATACATAACAGGAATATAGGGTAAAAATTAAGTGTTTCCAGGCATAGAATATATAATGCCAGAAAATATTAATGTAAAAATTAAGTTTTTTGTGGTTTCTTTTTGGCTGCAGGAAAAAGCACATTGTTTAAAATGAGGCGATACCCTGGTGAGTTTGGGTGCAGATTTAAATCAGTTGGCGGATCGCCTACGGCATGCTGGTAATCTTCGGGATCGTGACCCCCATAAAAAGTAAACTGGCCCTTGCCAATTTCGCCATGCAGATAGCGTACCTCTGCAGCTCCTTTATTTTCGCCCAATACGGTAACACTTGTTTTAACCAGACTCTTTTTAAAAGCTGTGGTTTGCCCCATAAAGCCTTTAATTACCTTGTCGTGGTCTTGTGTAAGCATGGTTGGCACCAAATCCCACTTGGCCGAAAAGTCAAATAGCGTAAAGTAATCGTTGGTTTGGTTCAGCGTGCGGGTTTGCGTAACATCAATATCCGAAAATTCGTAATTCATCGGATTGTTATCCAATCTGAAATTCTGAAAGGCCAGCGCTTTGTTAAAATCAAGTTTTGATTGCGCATTTGGATCTGCTGCATCGCCATCAAACATCTGGGCACAGATATCCACACCCTCGGCCGCCAGGGCAATATCAAAGCTATCAGTCCCTGAGCACATGGCGAATAAGAAACCACCACCGGCACAGTATTCTTTAATGTGTTTGGCTACCGCTAGTTTCATTTCTGAAACCTTTTTATAGCCCATGCGTTTGGCCAAAGTTTCCTGGTTTTTTACATCTTCCTGGTACCAGGTTGCATACCTGAAATTAGCCCAAAAACGACCGTACTGACCGGTAAAATCTTCGTGATGCAAGTGCAGCCAATCGTATTTGCTCAGTTTATCCTGTAAAATATCATCATCATATATTACCTCGTACGGAATTTCGGCATAAGTTAAAACCAATGTAACAGCATCGTCCCAGGGTAATTTGCTTTTGGGGGAATAAACGGCGATTTTTGGTGTCTTTTCCAATTTTACCATCTCCATATTTACTGATGGATCACTGATCTCGTTTAACAGATTCACCACTTTGCTGTCGGCCATTACCTCATAGGATACGCCCCTGATTTTCAGTTCATCTTCTACCATTTTATTGTATTTGATGAGAAAGCTGCCTCCATGATAATTTAAAAGCCAATCTACCTCAATTTGTTTGCTGATGGTCCAATAGGCAATACCATAGGCTTTGAGGTGGTTCTTTTGATCTTCATCCATGTAAATTAACAATGATGAAGCTTTAAGGCCCATGGAGCAAAGCAGGCAGATGAGGAGGATATAATATTTCTTTGTCAAAACTGATTTACTTAAAATACTAAAATACCTCATTTATACTGGATAGAAAAATTTAATGGTGTTATAAGTTATACAATTTTGTTATTTTTGCCCTCTACTTAAAAAACGTTGTTCTTTTAAGTGAGCAGATTTAAAAAAAATAGTACCGATATTAAGATGAGTAAAGCAATAATAAAAACAGAAAAAGGCGATATGACCGTAGAATTCTACGATAACGATGCGCCAAAAGCCGTTGCAAACTTTAAAAAATTAGCTAAAGA
>Ga0308157_10001314_pt1 | contig 53469 bp, 48 predicted proteins | sample PhyBR1_FD_201035 | JGI IMG/M metagenome (GOLD analysis project Ga0308157, IMG submission 201035) | Phyllosphere microbial communities from UC Gill Tract Community Farm, Albany, California, United States - DLSLB.R1 | ecosystem: Host-associated > Plants > Phyllosphere > Unclassified | place: USA...
CTCCAGATAATAGATGATAATTTCTATATATTCTTCGGTATCGAAATAGAATTCATCATTATTCTCTATCATTTCTTCGAACTTTTTAGCAAGTTCGTTTTCAAAAAATTCTTCCAATATGTATGATTTAGATTTGAGATTCAGCTCCGCTCAGATTGTTTTTCAATGTGAGATCTGTAAATAAATTACAATTGCCCGGTCTTAAATCTTCTTTTATAAAATTACTCAATTTAATTTTGAAAATAAACTATTTGAGTATGACAATTTATTAACATTAATCCTTTTTCTGTTCTGTATATACAGTAGTCAAAAACATACCAAAAGACTTTTCTAATCCCGTAATATCGCCGGATTTGAAGTTAACACCGCCGTAGATACTATCATTGCTACGAATTTTGAAATTAGACAAAGAAAAATATAAAGATTGTTGCCCCGCTTTTCCTGCCAATTTTACCGTTGATCCCAATAATTTTCGGGTAGAGACTGTCAGAACTTCATTATCTACTAAATTCAGTTTAAGAAAGCTTCTTGGTTGAATTTCGGTTGTTCTGTTATCGATATTGATTTTCTGAGTTTTGTCTGCTGAAGAAATCAGGAAAGCAACATTCTGCTCGTCTGCGATTTCATCAGCTTTGGTATAATACAAATTCAGAATATAATAAGCTGGATCAAATTTTTGTATTGTTCCGTCTACGTTATCAATGGGTTTCAGAGAAAATGTATTAGCTCCTACTTGTTTGGCTTTTTTATAAATTTCTCCAAACATTTTCACATCATCATTGGAAAATCCATTCACTAATATTTCTCCTAAAAATTCCGATTTAGAAACATCCGATATTTTATAGAAAATTTTGTCTTTGTTATCATTCGTTTTATCGACTTTGTTGAGGATAACCGTCTGAAGATAAAAGAACTGAAAACAAAAAACTGAAATTAAAAATAATAATTTACGCATTCGTTAATTTTAAGATTTCTACACAATCTCTCAGACTATTTTCCCAATGTTTTGGTTCAATTTGATAATCTTTTTCGATTTTGTCTAGAGACATTGTACTTCTTTTTGGACGTTTTGCAGGCGTTGGAAATTCTTGTGTTGTAATTGATTTTAATATAACGTTGGAACCTGAAAATTCTTTTATTTTACTCGCAAAATCAAACCAAGTAGTTTCCGGATAATTGGAGAAATGGTAAATTCCGAACGTTTTATTTTTAGCATCAATAATTTCTAAAATAGCTTCGGCAAGGTCATTAGCATTGGTTGGCTGACCGAATTGATCGCCTACAATTCCTAATTCATCTTTAATCTCAAATAAGTGAAGCATTGTTTTCACAAAGTTCTTATTGAATTCCGAATACAACCAAGACGTTCTAAGAATCACAGTCTCCGGATTGTTTTCCAAAGCCAATTCTTCACCTTTCCTTTTTGAAGCACCATAGACGCCAATTGGATCTGTAAAATCATCCTCAGAATAACTCAAATTAGTTTCACCATCAAAAACATAATCTGTTGAAACGTGAATCAAAATTGCATTGTTATCCTTGCAAACCTGAGCCAAATTCCCAACACCATCTGCATTAATAGCAAAAGCCTTTTCAGTTTCTGTCTCTGCCAAATCTACAGCTGTATAAGCAGAAGCATTAATTACAAAATCCGGTTGATATTCTGCAAAAACAGTCTCTACTTGTTCAAAATTCGTGATATCTACAACGGATGATCCGGTAAAATTGAAATCGTATTGATCGTGGTATTTTGGCGCTAACTTTTGCAGACAATGTCCCAACTGACCATTACCTCCTATAACAATTATTCTTTTCATAACTATTTTGTTTTATTTTGAAGTCTCAAATAACCGACTCTTTCCTTGAATGTTTTATGATCGATTTCAACCAAGAACTTAGAGAATTTTTCTAAGCTCTCATCCGACATCATCTCAGCTTTTCTGGTTTTCATATTGAAGTAAATCACTGTTAACCAAAAAACGGCATGAACTATACCATTTTCATCTTTCATCAATAATTCTACAACTGATGTCATATTATTCACCGCAATTGTTTTGCTGGTAATCTCAACTGTAGAATTGTATTTTACTTCCTTCAGATAAGCAATTTCATTTTGAATGGTAACCCAAGTGCAACCCGTTTCTCTAGTGTATTGCTCATAAGTAAAACCGTAGTTCTCTTCTACGTGATCTTCTCTTGCGTTGAGCATATATTCCAAATATTTGACATTATTAAGATGTCCGATCGGATCACAATCTGCAAAACGGATTTTAAAGGTTGATGAAAATTCTTTTTCCATAATTGCTATTCCTAAAAAACCGTCTCGTTACAAGAAACGAGACGGTTTTAGATATTAATTGTCTTTGTTGATTAAAGACCTAATTCTTTTCTAACTGCTGGTGTTGCATCTGTTCCTGCCTTGTAAACTAAAGCTGGCGTAGAAGCATCAAATACATACTCGTAACCTGCTGCTTTAGCTACTTTAGAGATAGCATCATTGATTTTTTTCTCAAGTGGTGCTAAACCTGCATCTCTTTTTTCTGCGATATCTTTCTGAGCTGCAGAATACATCTGCTGAAGGTTTTCCTGAAGTTTTTGAACTTCCTGGCTTCTTTGCTCATTGATAGCTGCTGTCTGTTTAGGAGCTTCATCCTGATATTTTTTCATCAAGTCCTGAAGAGACTTTCCTTGTTTTTCTAATTCACCTTGCTTTGCAGTCTGCAAATTTTGCAATTGCTGATCAAGAGCTTTCATTTCTGGCATAGCCGTGAAAATTGCGTTGATATCTACAGAAGCAATTTTCTGAGCGTTTGCAAATCCTGTTGCAAAAACCATTACAACTGCTACTAATAATACACTTAATTTGTTCATTTTAAAAAGTTATGTTTATAATTTATATTAATTTTAATTTGATGATCATTCTGACATCACTTTTTTCTTTAAGGCATTAACCTTTGATTTTAAATTGGTCTTTCCTCCTCTTTCATTTTTACTGTTAGGGCTTGATATATTGTTACCTTTCGTTTCCTCAACTTTAGGTGTATTCTTTCCCAACAAAGCTAAAACAGCATCCGTGTAGTCATACTTTTTATCTAAAAATATAACACTAATGTTATTACTTTTATCAAGAACTATTCCCAAATTATTCTTTGTAGAAACAGTTTTGATAGCATTCCAAATCTGATCTTGATAAGGTTTCGTCAAATTAGAACGCAACTGATTAACCTCTCCGTTGGTTCCAAATCTCGCACCAATTGTGTTACGTACACTTGCCTCCAAATCTACGATTTCTTTTTCTCTTAGCTTCAACTGATCGCCAACAAGCAAAACTTTTTCATTTTCGAAAGCTTCTTTTTTTCTCTCGTATTCTGCCTGTAATTGTTGCAAATCAGAACGCCATTGTTCGACTTGAGTATTGAGTCTGTTTTCAGCTTCTTTATACTGAGGCAATTTACTCAACACATAGTTCGTATCTACAACACCTATCTTTTGTGCATAGATTTGTGTAGTAGTAAAAAGAATTGTTACAATTAATGCTAATTTTTTCATCCTATAAAAATAGTATTTATTTTTTATAATGGTTGGTTCATCAAGAAGTGTTGTTGCCATCCTGATGGTTCTGAGCTTCCTAATGTTTTATCAAATCCATAAGCGAAATCAAATCCAATTAATCCGAATGCTGACATCGATACTCTGATACCTAAACCTGCAGATCTTTTCAATTTGAAAGGATTGTAAGTTCCAAAGCTGTTCCAGGCATTTCCTGCTTCTGCAAACGTCAAAACGAAAATCTTCGCTGTTTGGTTCATTGATATTGGATACCTTAACTCTGCTGCAAATCTGTTATAAATTGTTGCTCCACCATATGGTGTGATATCATAAGTTGATGAAGAACTGAATCCTGTAGAAGAAGCATTTTCATAACCTCTCAACGGCACCAATTCTCTACCATCAAATCTACCATTGAACAAACCAACACCTCCAACATAATATCTTTCAAATGGTGGTGGACCTAATTCTTTGCTATATCCGTTCAAGAATCCCATTTCTCCAGTTGTTCTAAGAACCAATTTTCCAATAACTTCGTTATAGAAATCAGCTTTTAACTTCACTTTATAGAACTCCATCCACTTGTACTTGTCCAAAGTACTCATTGTAGAATAATCTTTGTTACTGAACCAAGAATATGGCGGCGTAAACTTCAAAGACGCTTCTATATTAGAACCATAAGTTGGGAAAACAGGATCCAAACCAGCTGAGTTTCTACTCAAACCAATATTGAAACTGAATGATTTTGTACTACCATTATACTCCAATGCATCACCAAAATAGAATGGATAATTGCTGAAGTTATAACTTTGATACTGTATCCCAGTATAAAGAGAGAAATAATCATCCGGCCATTTCAATGATCTAGAAAGACCTGCAGTTGCGGAGAAAATGTTCATGGTTTGATCTCCTGTAGAGTAAGAATAATTCACATTAGAATAATTCAAACCGACGCTCAAAGCGGTTGGTCTTGTTCCAAATACCCAAGGTTCTGTAAAAGAAACTCCATAATTCCTAAAATATTGTCCTGCCTGAGCCTGAAGCGATAAAGTTTGTCCGTCACCTTGTGGAACCGGTTTGAAATCTTTGAACTTCAAAAAGTTTCTCAAAGAGAAGTTATTGAACGTTAATCCCAATGTTCCGATGAAAGAACCTCCACCATAACCAGCTTGTAACTGCACCTGAGAAGAACCTTTTTCAACCAACGTCCAGTGCATATTAACGGTATTATCCTGTGGGTTCGGTTTTACATCTGTTCCGATTTGTTGAGGATCGAAAAACTGCATTCCAGCCAATTCGAAATAAGTTCTCTTGATATCAGATTTTGCGAACAATGTTCCAGGCTTAGTTCTAAGCGCTCTCAAAATCACGTGATCGTGTGTCGTAGTATTTCCAGACCAGGTTACACGATTCCAAGTTGCTTTTTCCCCTTCATTAATTCTGATTTCCAAATTGATAGAATCTCCTTTGATTGATTTTTCAATCGGTGTAACATTGGAGAACAAGAAACCATTATTCATATAAATGGACTTCAAATCAGAATCATCTTCTTTTCCTCCATCTTCTCCAACTTTTTTATTGAATCCTACTGCATCATAAATATCTCCGGTTTTGTAGCCTAAAATTTTCTGCAAAAACTCTGTAGTAAAAGTGGTATTTCCGATGAAGTTGATATCACCGATATAGTATTTTTTGCCTTCATTCAGTTTTACATTGATATTATAACCTTTTTCGTTTCTGGTAACGGAATCCGACACAATTGTAGCATCTCTAAAACCTAATGAGTTATAGTAGCTTATCAAATTTTTCTTATCCTCATCATACTTATCCTGGATAAATTTGGAAGGTTTAAGAATACCCAACAAAAATCTTTTCTGCTTGGTGTCTTTGAAACCTTTTTTTCTCAGCTTTCTGTCAGACACATTTTCATTGCCTTCAAACTCGATTTTATCGATTTTGACTTTTTTACCTTTAGCAACTTCAATAGTCCAGTCTACAAGATTAGCATCTGTACCATTTGCTTTTTCCTGAATATTGATTTTTGCATCAGCAAAGCCTTTTGCAACATATTCCTGAGGAATTTTATTTTGTAAACTAGAAACCAGATTATTATTAATCTTAGTTCCCGGCTTCAGGTTGTTATCCTTGATCAGTTTTTCATTCTTGGATTTTCCAATTCCTTTACCCGTGAATTTGACTTCGCCTAATTCCTTAAGGTCTTGTAACGAGAATTGCAGGACAACGTTTTGCCCTTCAACATCCTGAATATAGACCTCAACCTTAGAAAAAGATTGGGTTTCCCAAAGTTTTTTGACAGCATTGCTGACTCTCTGCCCCGGAATATCTAACTTCTCTCCTTTCACAAGACCTGTAAAACGCAAAATCTGAGCTGGTGTGTATCTTTTGACACCGTCTACAACGATATCTTTCAGAACATACTCTTGGTTTTGGTTTCCTGCAAGTTCTGTGCTTTCTGCATTGTTACCCTGTGGAACAACCTGAGCGTGAAAATACACTGAAGCTGTCAACAAAATAATGGGTATAAATCTTAATTTCATTCTTATTGAAGTTGTTCTCTTTTCTAATATATTTTATGAAGAAATCTGATCGCTGGTCATCCCGTATCTTCTTTCTTTATTTTGATAGTCTAATATGCACTGAAAAAAAGTGTCCTTTGTAAAGTCCGGCCAAAGTACATCTAAAAACTGAAGTTCTGCATAAGCAATCTGCCAAAGCAAAAAGTTGCTGATACGGACTTCGCCACTTGTTCTTATCATCAAATCAACCGCTGGAAAATCTTTGGTATAAAGATGACTTTCGAATATTTTTTCATCAATATCTTCAACACCTACAATCCCATCTTTCACATCTTGACTGATTTCTTTTACTGCTTTTAGAATTTCTTTCTGTGAACCGTAATTCAGAGCCAGAATCAGATTTCCTTTGTCATTATTTTTAGTCAGTTCAATCACATTAAGTAGTTGATCTCTAACTAATTCCGGAAGCTGCGTGATATCTCCAACTACATGCATTCTCAATCCTTTCGTAAAAATCTCTTCTGCCTCCAGCAATAGGGTTTCGGATAAAAGACTCATTAAAGTATCTACTTCTTCTTTCGGTCGATTCCAATTTTCTGAAGAGAATGTATAAAGCGTAAGATATGGTATGTGAATCTCGTTACAGGCATTAATAACATTACGAACGGCAGTGATAGCATTTTTGTGTCCAAAGGTTCTTTCTTCCCCTCTGGATTTTGCCCATCTACCGTTTCCATCCATTATAACAGCAACGTGTTTCGGTAATTTGTCTTTATTTATTAGCTTTTTTAAGTCCTGCATAATTTTATTTGCAATAACAAGGTGGTCTTCCAAAAGAGTAAGACAAAATCAATGTTGCAGAATTAACCCAATCTTTAGAATTGACATTACCCACATTTCTTTGATTCATAAAACCCTGTACAATAACAGCTGTATCGTCTTTTCCAAGAGAACTTTTCACTGTCACATCTCCATCTTTCAACATACTATAATCCACCTGATCTGAGAAAGTCGGGCGGAACGTAAATTCTCCTGACAATGCCCAGTTATAATTAAATTTATATTTGAGGCCTACACCAAAAGGAAGTCCCATTGTGAAAGCCTTTTCTTGTCTGTATTTAGCTTCTACAGTAGTATTCGTGATTGTTAAATCTGCTTTTGCCGCATCCATATATAACCCGGAAATACCTGCAAATATGTACGGACTTATCATGCTAATCTGCTCGTCATTCACTGGCAAAAAATTATACTCGAAAAGCAAATCAGCTGATATCACCGAATTGGTTCCTCTCAACTGCCTAATTCTCCGATAATCTTCTTTCGCATACCTATCATCAAACTGAATGTTACTAAATCCCACATTAAGCCTGACGGTTTGATAGGGATTAAAATTCATTCTGTACATTACGCCTCCATAAAATGGAAGCCCGTTCTCAGATACATTTCCGAGAGGTTTTTGAAGAATATAGTTAGTTCTCCCGATATCTCCAACAAGATTACTCATTCCTAATTGTACCCCGATCTCGTGTCTCTGAGCTTTTGCAAAACTCAAAAAACAAAATATAGCGACAAGGGCATAGGTGAATTCTCTCTTCATTTTCAATATACTGAAACGTCTATTACTCAAAAATTTGGTGCAAATATAAAACATTTTTAGATTAAGGAACTTCTTAAAGTTTAGTTAAATAAAAACAAAAAAATATAATTTATTGTTATAAAAACGAACTTATTCCCAAAATAGTCTATAAAAAAATAAAAGCCTTGATAAAGACTTCTATTTTTTATTAAAAAACATTTTCAGCTTATTCCTTATTTTAATTATTGTTGGTTCTTTATAATTTTTATCTTCATCAAAATAGCCGTAACCATAGCCGTAACCATAGCCGTAGCCATAACCGTAACCGTAGCCATAACCTTGCTTTACTACAAAATCATTATAAACTAATCCTAGATTCGCTATTTCTTTATTGAAGTATTTTTCGGTAATCATCTTCAACATATGTTTTTCCGTGTACTCGTGACGAACAACATATATTGTGGTATCTGCTTTTTTAATCAACTCAAAAGAATCGGCAACCAATCCTACAGGTGGCGAATCTATAATAACATATTCATAGATTTCTTTCAATCTTTCTATGAACTTCATATTGTTATCACTCATTAATAATTCTGAAGGATTCGGCGGAATAGGACCTGAAGTAATAACATCCAATCCAGGAATACTTGTATGATTGATGATTTCGTCCAGTTCTACCTGACCTGTGAGGTAATTAGAAATTCCGTTTTTGTTATTAATTTTAAAATCACCAAAAATCTTTGGCTTTCTAAGATCCATTCCTAACAAAACAGCTTTTTTCCCACTTAATCCTAGAATCGAAGCAATATTGATCGAAACGTATGTTTTACCTTCTCCACTAATAGAAGATGTCACCAGAATAACTTTACTTTTCTGTTCTTCATCAAACAAGAACCTAAGATTAGCTCTCACGGCTCTGAATGCTTCCGAAATGGAAGATTTTGGTTCTTCTAAAACTGTTAAATTGTTATCATAACTATTATGACCAATTACGCCAAGCAATGGGATTTTAGTTACTGTTAACAACTCTTTCAGATTTCTGATTTTATTATCTAATAATTCGGCAAGAAGAAGAAAAATAAGCGGAATCAATAACAACCCTCCTATAATCTGCATTTTTGTGCCCTTTACATCCGGAGCAATAGGTCCCTGTCCAAGATTTTTTGCACTGTCAATAATATTGAGATTACTTTGATTGGTCGCGACACGCATTTGAGATTTTGCCTGTTCTGTTAATAAAGTATTATAAGTATTTTCAATAATGTTATAACCTCTTTGAGCATCTAAGAAAATCCTCTGTTTTTCCGGAAGCGTAACAAGTTCCTGATCTATCTTTCCAATTTGGGCATTGATATCAGCAAGTCTATCATTATAACCTTGGAAATATTTTTTCAATCCCCCTTGGGAAGTAAATTTAGCTTCATTAATCAATCGATTAATTTCACGCATTGGCTCAGAGTTAGGCGTATAAATTTGAGCCATCTCTCTGCGTTTTGCATAAAGTTGCTTTAATTCTGAAACTGACGCATTGAAGCTTCCGTCCTCAATTCCTGCAATATTCAGGCTGATGATTTTCTCAATATTATTTGTATTAACAGAAGATCTAACATCATTGAGAGAATTGATTTTTGTAACTAATTCAGCTTTTTGAGTTTCTAGATCCGTCAATTTTGCCAGTGTCTTAGAATCGATATTTTCCATATCAAAAAGACGGTTGTTGATTTTCAAATTATTGAGAACCGTGCCACTGGAATCCAGTTTTTTTCTTATCAAAGAAAGATTTTCATTAAGATATTCTACAGTGTTTTTATCCACCATATTTTGATCCAACAATCTTTTTTTGATTAATTCCTGTACCGAATTATTAAGGAAACTAACGGTATTGTTGAGGTTATAACCAGTTTTTGTAATAATCATTATAGAACTCAACTCTTTGTCAAATTCTACAGCCAAACTGCCAATGATTCCATTAACAGCCTGATTTACCGGAACCAGAGTGACAATAATATTATCAAGTCCTAAATTATTTGGTGTCGGATTCGGAACTAATTTAAACTTAAGATTAGGAGTCTCATACCATTCATTCAGCCCCAAAATTTTATTTTTTGGTCTAGGATATGCGGGTATAGTTTCCATACTTTCTGTATCGTAATTATACAAGTATGGAGATTGCCCCTCTTCCGGTAAAACTACCTCATATTTATTTTTGTCCTTTGGTATTAAGCTAATAGGATAATTAACCTGCTGCAGGTGGTTTCTATCAATTTCCAAAAACACAGGACTATCTTCCTGATCCAAATAAGTAGTTTTGATTAATCCTTTTGTAGTGTAATTGGTAATTAAATTCAGTTTTTTAACCAAATATTCATTATGACTTCTTGACAATAATATCTTCTTCAGATAAACTCCATCCTGATTTCCGCCTTGCCCCCAAATGAAGTTAATAGACTGATTGGGTGTAAAATAACTAGCTGTATTATTAGAAATACTTAAGGATAAACTTGAAGAATAAACCCTTTGAGCATAATATTTACTATAAACATAAGAAATACAATACCCTATAAATCCAAGAATCACAAACCAATACCAATTACGAATAACCCTTTGTACAAAATGAGCTGGATCAAACAAATTGAAAGATCCCATTTTTTCAGCTACCTGAGCTGCATCTTGTGCTTTATTTCCGTTTTTATCAGGAATCATTATAATCTGGTAATAATTAGATAAATAGACATCACTGTAGTAATCAATGATACTCCTGTTGTCAAAGTCTGTAGTGGCTCTTTCCCAAATCCGTTGATACTTTTGCCATTAGTATTAAGATAGATGATATCACCATTCTGTAACCAGTAATAAGGCGAATTCATAGCATCTTCTCTTGTAAGATCTAATCTTGCGGTTTTTATACCTTCAGGATATTTTCTATGGATCATTATATTTTTACGATCAACAGTACGATTAAGACCACCATTCATAGCGATGGCCTGCATTATATTAAGCTGAGTTACATAAGCTGTTTTTTCTCCTGTTACTCCAACAGTTTCCATGTCACCCAATAGATAATAACGGATACCATCAAGATTCAGTCTAACTTCGGATTTGCCCTGTAAGAAATTTTCGTTTACCTTTTCCTGTATCTCTTTGGTCATATCTTCCAAAGTTCTGCCTTCTGCCTTGACATATCCGATCCCGAAAATATTAACATCTCCTTTAGAATCTACTTTCAATCCATTAAAATAAAAAGTAGCATTACCCCCATTGCCATTGCCGCCACCAGTTTGCCCTCCTCCTGTCTGACCAGTATTATTACTGCCCGCAGCAGATGCGTTGAGTGAAGAATAAAATTGGGCAGCATCACCTTTTGGAGTTGTCACAACATTTAAACTTAATATATCTCCTTTTGTAACTCTGTATTCTGGAACATTGTAAGGGACTAGACCCTCCTCATTAATAGTGAGACTTTCGCTAGGCTGTAGATATCGAACATCTTTTTTTGTAACGCAGGAAGAACTAATTCCCACAAGAATAAGTAATAAAAATATGTTAAAAATATAACGGTGTTTCATCAATGTTTCTTTTTGCAAAAGTATAACAATTTTAATCTTTTTTGAATCGTAACAAAAATATCGGAAGATAAGCCCCTAAAAAACCTAATGTTACAATAATTAGTAATAATTGATTTACATTAAGATGTCTTAAAAAATAGGCCGCTATAATTATAAAAAGATAGTAAGCAATAATGTAAGCAGTAGATCTGCGGTGAGTTAATCCAAGATTCAATAGTTTGTGATGGATATGATTTTTATCCGGAGATAATACTGATTTTTTGTGATAAATTCTGGTAATAATTACTGTAAGCGTGTCTATAATTGGTAAAATTAAAATAGCCACTGCAATTACCGGAGCAGATTGTAAGTGATAAAAGACGTCATCTCTTTTCGCAATAAAAATATCAATAAAAGATATTCCGGTGAACGACAACAAAAAGCCCAATATCATGGAACCTGTATCACCCATAAATATTTTGGTACTTCTTTTATTGGACAAATTATAAAATAGAAAACCTAAAGAAGCGGCAATCAAAATACCGCAAAGAATAACCAAAGGATCATTGTGACTTCCTAATCTAAAAAAACTGATCCCAAACAAGGCACTTGTGGCAATGGTATAACTGCCCGCCAATCCGTCTATTCCATCAATCAGGTTAAAAGCATTAATTAAAATAATAAATGTCAATATACTGAAGGCTACACTCACATAATAATTAATCTCATAGACCCCAAAAACCCCGAAAAGATTTCTGATACGGACATCCGAGCCAATTACCAACAATGCTGAAACTAATATCTGAGCCAACAGCTTTTTATATGCCCGCAGAACCATAATATCGTCCATTACACCAACAAAAAACAGAATAATAAAGGAGGCAAACAAGAATTTATAACGGTCAAATAATTCATATGCGAAGATTGGAGCGCAAACGCCTAATGAAAAAAAGATGGCAATTCCACCAAGATTAGGGATTTTTCTCAGGTGAGAACTCCTTGCGCCAGGCTCATCCATCAGATTTTTTCTTCTGGAAATTTTTATGATTGTAGGAATTGCAATGTAAGTAATGAGAAACGAGAATGCAAAGCCGAGCAAGAGCTTAAAATAAAAGAAAGATATTCCGGTGCTTTCTAAAAAAGTTTCGAAATTATTATTCATTCAGTGTTTTTATGGCTTATTATTAATTTATCAATAACCTGACGAGCTTCTTCAATCTCAACAGACTTAGGGTGTAATAAATTTTTTTCTTCAGGGGCAAAGATAATAGATAATTCCTACCAAACCGCTTATATTGCAATATATCTTTAATTTTTAAGCCATTAGTTTTGATAAAAGTATCCAGTTCTTGTGACATTTTATCAAAATCGCCTGCATCTTTTACGAAAGCCAAATAAGCCAGAAATGTATAAACGCCTTCCAAAATCTGAAATCCTTTCAAAGCTTCTAATTGATTAGAAAATTGACTTTGATTAAATTTCTTGCTCACAGTTTCTACAGCCTTCAGAATATCAAGACCTTTCATAGTATGACTTTTACTGATAGAATCCTGTCTTTCCAAATATTGATAATGATAATTAGGCGTGAATGCTAAGGTCTGACACTGAAGCAACAATTGAGGAATCAATTCAATATCTTCGAAATGAATTCCTTTTTTGAATCTTTTATCTTGAAATAATTCTCTTCTGAAAAGCTTATTACAAGCAAAATAAGAAATATCCGAAAAAACCGAAAGATTATTTTCCAGAACAATTTTCTCCGGAAAGTTTGAAAGTTGTGTTAATTTTTGAGTAACATTTCCATTTTCATCCACCTTTTGAAGATTACATATTGCCATTTCGGCGTTGTATTTTTCGGCAAGATTGTACATCTCTTCAAACATCATTTCGGAAACATAATCATCGCTATCAACAAAACCTAAATACTTTCCTTTCGCTCGATCTATTCCGAAATTTCGTGCATCGCTTAATCCACCGTTTTCTTTCATAAAGCCAAAAATCCTGTCCGGATATTCTTGCTGAAATTTATCAATAATCTTTTGAGACTGATCCTGACTACCATCATTCACGACAAGAATTTCGATTTCCCGCAAAGTTTGATTGACTAATGATAACAAGCATTTTTCCAGATATAACTCGACGTTATAAACCGGAACAATGATCGAAACTTTAAATAAATTTTCTGGATTTATCATTACCAATATGTCACAACTTCGTAGCTCTTCTATATATGAATATTATTTCTACCAATATTTCGAGACTTCGTCGCTTTATTCTAAATCAATTTAATTTCTTGTAAATCTTGGACCTAAAAAGCCTCTCTTAGCTTCATCAAAATCCGATCGTGAACACGGAATGCAATTATCTATGTTTTCATCCTCGCCAAAATACCAAAGATTGCTGAAAACCTCTCTCTTGAAAGCGTATTGCTCATCATTAATCAAAACATAAAAAGTCTCATAAGATTTCTCTTTCGGATGTGATTTTTGAATATTGATTCCTTCTATCAAATACCAAATCATTTGTGCCAAAAGCTGATGATTGAGTTGAGAATCAGAATAAATATTATAATTGAAAATCCCAACAGATTTCAGTCTCTCGCTCAAACCAATTTCTTTCATATAAGCACAAATTTCCCTTCTATTCAGTCCATTGACTTGTGGATTCATAGAAAAAGCTTCGGCAAAAGTTTCAATCGCATCACAATTAATTGTAACCAAATCTGCTTTTCGAAAATATGGCTCAGTTTTCTCGGTGGAATTCATCATCTCCGCCAGACGGATGATGTCGAACTGAACTTCTTTGATGAGTTTCACAGAATCCATTTCGTTGAGATGTTTCTGATAACCTAAGTGATGATAATTTTTTATTGAGAAATTTTTGGATCCTAAGATTTTGCTCAAGAAATTGGACTCGTGGATTTCCTCATCCTGCTTCAAAGAAACCACGTTGCTGATTTGAGTATAATTGATATCTTTCTGATGAAAATTGAGCGCTGAAAACAGCGAAAAAGCCAAATCGTTGCTACCTCCAATAATTACGGGAACCGCGCCTTTGTAATGACAAGCCGACAAAACTTCCTGCAGAATATAATGCGAATCCTGAGGCGTTTTTCCGGAAACCAGATCGCCTAAATCAATAATCGGAATATCGAAATCCAGTTGTGATAATTTATAAAATTCTCTTCTGATTCCCGTGAAATCCTGACTTTCTGCATCGCCATTCGCACCACGATAATCTGAAACGAAAAGCAAAACAATACTATCTTCTTTGATTTCGTTTGTTATTTTATTTCCGATTTGCCACTTCTCGGTTCGGAATAATCTTGGCGTAATAATAAAGTCTTCGAAGTTCATAATTTCTAATCTACAATTTTTATAATAACGTCTTTTGGTGTCTTTTTGGAAAATTCAATCAGTTGATTTCTAAGTCTAAGTGTATTTTCTTTCTGCACAGAATAAAAAGAAACAGTTGTTCCGCCAGCCATATAATTATTCTGGATTGTCAAAGTTCCAACTTTCGAAAAATAATCCGGCATTTTTACCCATTCATCAAAAACCAAAGCCACATCAAACATCTCATTTTTTGCAGTTTTAGAAATATAATTCTGAAGGTTTTTATTATCCAGAAACTTTCCGTGATCGTTCTTTCTAAGCTTCGCTACCTCAATACTTCCCAAACCATAAGTATCCAAAAGATGAATATTATTAAAGTAAGTAATCGCACCAATATCGTTGGCAACAACTCTGGAATTTCTGTAATATTGATGAAGGAAATCTGCCAGTTGAATCTGCTGGTCAAATATATTTTTAGAAGCAATCGGCTGTTTTTCCAACATCGTTCCGAATCTCATATAAAGTGCTATCAATAAAATAAAAACTGTTCCGAATTTTAAAACGTTATTAGCCACATTTTTCTGAAAAACCTCATCAATAAAAGGAGTAATCGTAAATAAAACAATGACAACCAGATAAGACTCATATCTAATCAGCCAGCCAAAATTGGCGAACAAAAGATGAATTGCAAATCCGCAAAACACAACAAAAGGAACAGCATTTTTGGAGTGTTGGAGAATTTGAGGGTTTTTGAGTTTATGAGTTTTTACGTTTCTGAAAATCTGGATTAATAATATTAAAATCAATACCAGAACCGAAATTCCACGATAAGCATTTCCTGCAACTCTGGTAAAGAATCCGACAATTCCATCGTTCGTATTGCCCTTTAAAATTAAAGAATTAGGCAGAAAAAACGATCCGTGATCCAATGAGATCCATCCGTAAACCAAAACAGGAGTGATTGCAAAAAGCCCCAAAGCAATACTTATGACATAATCTCTTTTAAGAAAGAAAAGATAAACACAAATAAAGAAAATGAAAAATAAGCTCTCATATCTGAAACCTACGGCAATGATAGAAGACAAAGCAAGATTCGAAAAGTTTCTCGGGGTTTTATCTTCAAGGTATTTTTGAAATCCTAGTAAAACCAAAACCATCGCCAATGTATGAAAAACGTGTTCCATCCCTGTCATTATCATCAGATGCAATGGCATTAATAAAACTACAGATGATAAAACAATGATATAAGTTGTCGGGGAAAATCGTTTCAGATACCGATGAAAAATCAGAATTAATCCAATCCCTGCAACACTATTTGCAACCAGCGGGATATATTCCCAATTTCCAAATACTTTAATCAGAATTGCTAATAAAAATGTGAAAAGCGGAGACGATGTTGTGGAAGAAAATTCATATTGGGTAATTCCCCAAGTTTGAAATTCAGCGAAATTCTTCGCCATAGAAAGATGAATGTACGCATCATCCAAGGGATAAATATATCTTCCCGCAAAATCCACAACCACCTGAATATTGAAAAAAATCAATAATCCAAGAATTAGAAATATTATTAAAAGTGTTATGTTATTTTTCATCTATTTTTATTGAGGAAACCAAAGGAAGTTTTGATATTTATCTGGTGTGAATCGTCCAGCATCTCCCTGATACTTTACAAATACAAAATAGTAAAATATCATAAAAACTACAAAGAACAGGTGTGCCAACTTTTTGATATTTTTATTATCCATAGCCGCAATAATATTAGTAATTACAAGCGATGCAAATGCTAAATATGAGCCCACCAATCTTGTAGAAAAAACAGGATTACTTCTCATTATAAAATAAAGACAGACACCCATCACCAAGAGATTTCGCATATACTCGTAATAATATATTTTCTCACAGGCTACTTTATCATAAGTAATCAGCAAAAAGCTGAAAACTAAGATTTGACCGTCCATGAAACTGGACCCTGAAGCTTCGTAATTGATATATCCATTATATCCATTAGAAACGTCCTGAACATTAAGTGTTTCCAAAAAGGAAGAAAATAGATTATATACTTGAAAAGGCGATAATATTACACAGGCAAGAATAGAATAAAAAATCTTATTGGAGTTCATAGGAATTGTTGCAATCCAATATGCCGGTAAAAAGATAATGGTTGATTTATGAAATCCGTATGCAACGTACATACATAAAAGGAACCACCAGACTTTTCTATCTTTGATAAATGTGAATGAGAGCATACACATCGTCATGCCCAATGCTTGTCTCATATGCCCGCTATCTGCAATGAAGTACCCTGGAATAAAAAATAAAAGAATAGCAAAAACAGGATATTTGGAGTCTTTGTAGAAAACCATCAGCTTTCCTCCAATCGTTATAATTGCGCTTATCAGTGTAAATTCTTTGAAAGGAAAACCTGTTGCATATACCCACTTATTGAGCATCGCATACATCCACTCGATATCTATTCTGGATTGTCGGAACAGCATTTTATCTACCAATTGTCCATATTCAATTGTAGGAAAATATTGGCTGTACATCGAATCGTAAACCGGATAGTCTGCTCCAACATAACGCCTGTAACCAATCGCAATAATCATATAAACACCAATCGTCCAAAAAATAAATTTCGGAATTTTAGAATTCTCGTCTCTGTTAACCTCTACAAAACTATAAAGGATTAAAAAAACAAAAATAATGGTGAAAATGGGGTGTAAAAATGCCATTAATTGCCTTTGTGCTATGTGTTTTTCTCGTTAGAATCTTCAAATATAATTCTTATTTTAAGATTATTAAACAAGTATTAATTTGGTTTAATTTTTCAGATATTAATTATTTTTTAATCATTTTTTTTAATAAATACAATCTTACCGGTTCTTCAAAATATTTGAAAGCCAAAGAAGCCATCGTCAAATTAATTAAAACCAATATCAACAACTCTACAGGACTGGAAATATATCCTGAGACATTCAGTTTTCCGATATAGTTTTGAAACGGCTTGAACAAATAAAACGCTGTTAGCTGAAACATATAAAAAGCAAAAGAAATATTGCCCAGATAAACCATCCTTTTTGAATTGAATAACTTATCAAAATACGTTGGAAATGATAATGAATAAATCATCATAGCAAACAGCAACATACACAAAGCATCAACTTTGTAATCTGTAATGGTAAGAATCAACAAAATCAAAACACTAGCTGCAAAAATCAAACTTGCGATTTTCTTTGAAATATTAAAATCAAATCTTAATAATCCTATCAAAATTCCCAGGAAAAACTCAGGAACAATCCTTTCGATTCCGTTAAAAGTATATTCATTAAGGTCAAAATTCTCTATATTGAACCATCTTACAATAAAGAAAAGAACAACAGCACCAAAAACAATTCTGCCCCAAAATTCACTCAATTTGATGATGAAAGCTGCTGTAATGAATAGGAACAGATAAGCAAACCATTCATCTGACAAACTCCAGGAATGTGTGTTCCAGCTCAATGCATCATTGATGTTCCAGGCGTGAATCATCAAGAGATTTGAAACAATATGATCAGGTCTTATAATCAGATCTTTTTGATGAAAAACATATTTTCCAACGAACACAAGCGCTCCAACAATTACAAAAGTCAATATCTGAAGCGGATAGATTTTTGCAAATCTTTTAACCAGAAAATTATAATATTTCTTTGAGGTTACTTTTTCCAAAATAAAGCTTTTATGATAAGCATAGGTCAAAATAAAACCACTCAACACAAAGAAAATATCAACACCCAAATAGCCTTTCTTCACGAAGAAATTATCCAATCCTCCGGTATAAACGCAAAAATGGTAGAGGAAAACCCAAAATGCAGTATAGAATCTCAGTCCTGTTAAATTGTTCAGCATTGCAATGTGTTTTACCAGTAAAAATTTCCAATCATCTGCATTCCAAAAGTTTGGAGAAGGCATAGATAAAACATGATTTTAAAATTGTCAGAACTAATATTCTTCAACAAAATAAGGAAATAAGGCACCAAAAACAGACAGGCTCTTGCTGTTTCTCCGGTTCCGTAAGCACCTGTCAAAAGCATTGTCGAAATGGCCGTGATGGCTGAGAAAAACAAAATATTGATATTCCGGTTTTCAAAAACTTCCGTTCCTGATTTCTTGGAAAAGAAAACGGCTAAAAAACCAAAAGACAGAAACAGAAAAATTTCTCCAATATCTTCCAATCTTGTCATCAGATATACAAATGGCTGATGGAATAATCGGAAGCCATCCGGATTTTCGGATTGTGATGCTAGTAGAAATGTCTCTAATTGATTATATCCGGTTGTTGAATAAATTACTGTGAAAGTCAAAACAAAAACAACAGCGCTTATCAAACTTAGCCAGACAAAATTCCATTTTCCTTTTACTAAAAAATAGAAACTGATACAGCCAAGGAATGCGAATAGAAATAATCCTGAAAACGTCAAAAGATTAGTCAAAATCAACCCAGAAGAAATCAATAAAAGTGAAACAGAATCAATTCTCTTCTGATGAAAAATTCTCGCAAATCCTAATAGAAAAATCAAGGTTGAGGTCAACACCAATGCATCAATAGAGACCAAAAGATAAATATTAATGGAAGGAATTACCGCCAACAAAAGCAGCATCCGTTTCCTTCTGGCTTCTTCAAATCCTAGATAAAGCAGAATCTTATAAAACAATGGAAAAGACAAACTTCCAATCGCAAAAAACACAATTGCAAGAGTCTCGATATTAGAAATATTCAGAATCCAATAATGCAAAAGCGTTACAAATGGCGGATGTGTTTTGGTATGCATCTGGAAATGCTCCAGATTTTTGGAGAAATCTCTTAACCAAATTTGTCCGTCGGAAATAGCCAAAGCATCGGTATAGTATTGTCTCCCTTTCAGGTAAAACGGTTGCAGAAAAGCAATATCAAAATTTCCCTGACTCAGATTGCCTAACAAAACCAAAACAATAGCGATAACAAAAAGAAGAACGACATTCAGTTTTTCAGAATACATGAAAGCGAAAATCCCTGCAATCAAAAACAGAAACGCAAACACAAATCCGCTCCACAAAAACTGATTGGGATAGATGACGGAAATCGGGAAAAGGATACCTGTGCCGTTGTAACCACCTTGATTCTGGTAATAAAAATTGGCGCCTGCCATTGCAACCCAAATAACGATCGCTACGAAAAAAATCAGCCAGGGAAAGTTTTTAAGATTTGCCAATTGTAATTTTCCACCCATCAGGAAATGTGTTTTCTTGGTTTTAAGGGCAAAAATATTAATAAAACTTCAGACTGTTCATTAATTTTTTGTGATTTGCTAAACACAAAGACACAAAGTTCATCACAAAGTACACAAAATTTGATGAAGTTTTTCTCGTGATACCTGTTTTTAATCTATTTATTCAAAATCTCAAACACAAAAGTGGTAGAAGTTTCAAACGCTCCGCCTTGTGTAGCTCCGAATAAAAACTGAGGTTTCTTTCCATCTTTGCTCATCAGAAGCATCGGGCGCTCCAGTCTGCCAAATCGTTTCAAATGTTTTGGAGGCGTTGGTTCTGTGACATAAGATTTCATATCGAGATAGGCGATTTTTGGCTTTGTCCAGCTCACACCATTTTTGGAGGTTAGATGCAAGCCAAATTCGTGGTTATAAAACCCCATATCGCGCGCCACAAGGTGGAACTTTCCATTGTGTTGCCAGACAAAAGCATCTTCCAATTGGGCATTGTTTGGCATATTCGAAAAGTCAATGACGGGATTTTCGGAGACTTTGGTGTAAGGTCCCAGAGGTGAATCAGCTTTTGCTAAACCATACTTTCGGTTACCCCTCACTGCGCCTTTTTGGGTTTCATATTCGTGGGTGTTCCAGGATTTGTAGAACAGCCAATATTTACCATCATTCCCTTTTACGAAAGCAGGATTGGTGGTACAATGATCATCCCAAGCGCCTTCTTTTCCCGGAAGCAACAAAGGTTGCTCTGGTCTTTGCCAATCGCCGCCCAGAGTTTTGGACGTTGCTAATCCTATCCTTTTGCTGTTGGTTTTCCCATTAGAATTTCCCATAAAGAATAACAGCCATTTGCCATCCACTTTTTTGATCAACGGATTATGGCAAGTCGTCGCATCCCAAAACCCTTCACCTCTTGGACTTAGTATCACCTGCTTATGTTCGAATTGATGAAACGGCGAATCTGCCTCGGCACGGCAAATCTCAGAGCCATTCAGCCAACCGCCCATCCCTTTTTCCTTCTTCCAGCGGGAATAAAAAAGATGAACTTTGCCATCGTCTCCCCAGATGGGTGAGCTGCACCATATATAATAACCTTCCAAAGACAAACAACGCCCAATCGGTTTCAAATTGAAATAGGGCTTCTTCGAAAAATCAAGTACCTTGGTAAATGACGAACCAAAAAATACCGCAGCCATTCCCAAAGCAGAGGTCTGTAAAAAATCTTTTCGGCTAAAGTTTCTAGATGCGCTCATATCTTATGATTTTCAGCTAAGTTAAAGCAATCGGTTCAGGGAAGTATCCTGCGGTTTGATGTTTATTAAAGTTCGTAGACAACACCATTAAACAATTCAAACAACACCATCATTTCGTATATTAAAATTGATTACATTTGATTGTTTAACAAAAAAAATCACAAACGATGAGCACAAAAAATCAAATCAGTGTAGCGATTCCTGCTACAGTAATCAACAGCGTACAAGAAAAATTACAAGAATGCAGAACCTTGCTTGCGCCTTATTTGCAGGGACTGACTGCTGACGAAAGAAAATCTCTTTTCAAAATGGGTGACAAGACTGTAGCTACAGTACAAAAAGTCAAGGATTATGTAGAAACTAACCCAGAGTTCGCCCCCTCCTACATGGATAAGGAAGAATTTTTAAAAGACGAAGTGCTGGTAACAGGACTTACCCCTATTGGTAATCTGGCTACACAGTTGGCATCCGACATCTCGGATACTATTATGCTTGCCGGAAGCGAGGCACTTGCTGCCGCCCTATTCTACTATGGTACTACCAAAGAAGCCGCAGACAGAGGAATTGCAACTGCTGGTCCTATCTATGATGATCTGAAACAGCGGTTTGTACAAAAATCAAGAAGATTTCCTCCTAAAGCTGAGTAACAACTTCTGAAAAACCTCATCAACGACTCTTTTTGTACGTTGATCGTCTGAAAAGAGTCGTTTTCGTTTGAATTCAGAAGTTGGTCGTCTAAAAATAGATGACGGAGACAAAAATCAACCATTGTTTGTGTGAAATCGGACGAAAACGAGAGAAAACAGAGGTTTGTGAGACACAAATTGCGTTTAACTTCTTATATTTTTAGGATAAGCGCAACTGGATATATTTTATATTGGCGCAATGCGTATATTTATGAGTTAGCGGTCATTGTAAACCGCCACCCTTAACAAAATGAAATTAACAACAATAAACATAATTTTACTCGTTCTCGTTGGACAATTTTGCTACGGACAAAAAACGATTAACGAAAAAACAAAAATGGAACATTCAGACAGATACAAACAAGGTTGGGAAAAACTCAAAGAAATTGACGGAGAAGCAGGCGAAAAAGTCATTAACGGACTTAAAGATATTTCACCCGATTTAGGAAAATTCATTATTGAATATGCTTTTGGCGACATTTATACAAGAGAAGGACTTGATTTAAAATCAAAAGAAATCGCAGTTGTTGCTTCTTTGACAGCAATGGGAACCACACAACCACAACTAAAAGTTCATATTAACGGAGCATTAAACACAGGAAGTAGCATAAACGAAGTAAAAGAAGTGATTTTGCAAATGTCCGTTTATTCGGGTTTTCCCAGTTCTATAAACGGAATGAACGCTTTGAAAGAAGTTTTAAAAGAGCGAAAAGAACACGGAATTAATGACGAAATTGGACAAACTGCAACTAATACAACTCAAACAGACAGACTAAAATTAGGCGAAGAAGAATTAACAAAACTCGACAGTTTGCAGGTTGACAGACTAAAAAATGCTTACAATGACTTTTCGCCTGAATTGGTAAAACTTACTCTTGAATTTGGCTATGCTGACATTTTTTCAAGAGACAATTTAGCCCCAAAATATAGACAAATTGCAACTATTTCGGCTTTGACAGCATTAGGGAACGCACAACCGCAATTAAAATTTCACATCAACGCAGGACTAAATATTGGACTAACAGAAACAGAAATCAAAGAGATTATGTTGCTTATGAGTGTTTATGCTGGTTTTCCATCTGCAATAAACGGAACGAATATTTTGAAAGAAGTAATTAACGAACGAGCGAAAAAATAACAACGAACCGCTAACAAGGGTTTTGCGATAGTGGGGCGAAACTGCAAAGTTCAACGGTTGTTCTTCGGTTCAACTTTTGCGCAAAATTGAAGATTTGTGCTTCGATTGCCCCACCATCGCAAAGCCCCGAAACGTTATGCCTAATTTTAAAAACGAACGAAACAATGACACATTTAATTGAAGAAAATAAATTTGACGAGTTAAAGGAAGCCTTAAAAAATTCAACTGAATATAAAATATATTCATTTCTTTTGAACGTTTTAAATGACAAAACGGTCGAAATAGGTGGAGAAAGTTTTTCAGCAGATAGATACCAAGAAGAATTTTTAGAAGGCTTGCAAATATTTGAGGCTCTCATTAAATCAAATATTGACAAAGTAAAATTGGATAGTTTTCTAAATATCTTAGTTGAACTAGCTTTCAAAATGGGTGGATTTATTCAACTAATGTCACAAACTGCAATGAACAAAGGTGTCTACTTATCTGACATTGAAGAATTGTATAAAGTAAATCCAATTATAAGACAGAGACTACAAGATTTCATTGAGTTTTTAAAAAAATCTGAAAATCAAGATAAACCAATTGCAAATCTTTCAGCTACGAAAGCACAAATATCTAATTCAATTGGAAATTTATTGAAAAAATGTGAAATTGGTGAAGATATGCTACAATTCGCTCAGTCATATGAAAGAGTTGAACAAACAGAAACAGCAATGAAAATTTATCAAGGTATTATGAATGATTTCGAATCCGAATCCGTGAAAGCGAGTAGTGGTTTATTTCCTGAAATTTCATATGTTGACGACAGACCTGAAAGTGAAATCAAAATATTTGAAACTGCTAAAAAAAGTTTTGAAAGGCTAAGTGGACAAAATATAGCTGAACCAAAAAGAGTTCACGTAAACGAAAATGAAAAAGCGAAAGAAATGGTGCTTGAAATGGAAAAAGCAAGTAACCAAACGTCACAAAAAAATGAAAACGGATTTCTAAATAAACTAAAACAACTGTTTAAGAAAAACTAGGCATAACAAGGGCTTTGCAATAGTGGGGCGAAACTGCAAAGTTCAACGGCAGTTCTTCGGTTCAACTTTTGCGCAAAATTGAAGATCCCGATGTCGCGGATTTGCAATCCGTGACTATCATTCAAAGCACAGATTACAAATCCGCGCTATCCAATTTGGCAACAAACAAAAAAGCACAGACCAAAAATCTGTGCTTTCTATTTTTATAGAAGTCTAATTACTTTTTCTTAGCAGGCGCTTTTTTCGCAGCAGGCTTTTTCGCAGCTGGTTTCTTAGCGGCCGGTTTTTTCTTTTCAGCAAAAGCTTTCGGGTCTTGTGCTGTGATCCATTTTTTCACCTCATCTAATGAAACATCTTTCAAGTCGTCTGCTTCATATTTGGAATCATCTTTCTTTTTAGGGATTTTGTAGATATTTTTGCCGTGTTTTACAATCGGTCCCCATCTCGCATTTTCGATAGAAATTTTTTCTGCTTCCCAATGCTGGATGTATCGGTTGGCTTCTTTCTCAAGTTTGGCATCAATCAATTCATTGATGTCGTTTTGAGACAGATTATCGAAGTTATAACGTTTCGGAACGTTGATGAAAATACTTTGATATTTGATAAAAGGTCCAAATCTTCCCGTCCCTTTGGTTACAGGCTCACCTTTATAGTTAGCAATCGGTGCATCTGCCACTTTCTTTTCATTGATGATTTCCTCTGCTCTATTTTGGTCAATAGATAATGGATCTTCACCTTTCGGAACACTAATGTAAGTCTCGCCCCATTTCACATAAGGTCCAAATCTACCAACCCCCACAGAAACGGGCTGACCATCCACTTCTTTCAAATCGAAAGGTAACTTGAACAATTCCAAAGCTTCCTCCAGCGTGATGGTCGCAATATTTTGATTCGCCATCAGTGAAGCAAACGTTGGTTTCTCCTCATCGTCCTGCTCGCCTATCTGAATCATCGGTCCAAATCTTCCAATTCTTGCGTGAACGTTTTTACCGGTTTTAGCGTCAACACCTAAGATTCTTTCGCCATTGGCACGGTCTGCATTTTCCTCAACATCCTCAATCCTTGGATGGAATTTCGAATAGAAATCCGTCATCATTTCCTTCCATTTCTGGTCACCGTTGGCAATCTCATCAAAACCTTCTTCAACTCTCGCCGTGAAACCATAATCCAGAATCTCAGCAAAATTGTTGATTAGGAAATCATTCACCACTTCACCAATATCTGTTGGAACGAATTTATTTTTATCTCCACCAAACTTCTCATCAAGAACTTCTTTTTTGATGCCGGTTTTGCCTAGAGTCATTTTTACGATTTCTCTCGTTTGTGGCTCTATTTCTCTTTTATCAACATATTCACGATTCTGAATGGTTTGAATTGTCGGTGCGTAAGTCGATGGACGACCGATGCCTAATTCTTCCAGTTTCTTGACCAAACCAGCTTCGGTAAATCTAGCTGATGGTCTCGTGAATTTTTCTGTTGCCGTAATTTTTTTATAGTCTAAAGCTTCGCCAATAGAAACTTTCGGTAACAATTTTTCGTTGCTTTCATCATCCTCATCTTCAGTTTTTACAATGCCGTAAGCTTTTAAGAAACCATCAAAAACAATTACTTCGCCTTGTGCTTCGAAGTGTTGTGGCAATTTTGCATTACCAATCTCGATAACCGTTTTCTCGATTTTAGCATTCTCCATCTGCGAAGCCAAAGTTCTTCTGTAAATTAATTGATACAATTTGTTCAGTTGTGCATCACCAATGGATTTCACAGAAAAATCTGTCGGGCGAATCGCTTCGTGCGCTTCCTGTGCAGAAGACGATTTTGTAGTATAATTTCTCGGCTTGGAATAATTCTCACCGTATTCTGAGATGATTTGTGTCTTTGCTCCATTGATAGCTTCCTGAGAAAGATTCACGGAATCCGTTCTCATATATGTGATGAATCCTTCTTCGTAAAGCCTTTGTGCCAGACGCATCGTTGTTGTCACACCATAACCCAATCTGGAAGAAGCTTCCTGCTGTAACGTAGATGTTGTAAACGGAGCAGATGCTGTACGAGATCCAGGTTTGGTCTCAACATTCAGAACTTTGAAATCTGTTGTTTTTGCTAATTCCAAGAATTTTTCTGCCTCTGATTCTTTCTCAAAATCTTTTTTCAGTTTAGCAGCAATCTCATGTTTTGCATTGTTAAGAAAAGTCCCTTCCACTTTGAAACTTGGCTTTGGAACAAAACTTCTGATTTCCTTTTCTCTTTCTACCACCAATCTTACAGCAACAGACTGAACTCTACCAGCAGACAAACCAGTTTTTACTTTTTTCCAAAGCACCGGCGACATCTCAAAACCTACGATTCTGTCCAAAACTCGTCTCGCCTGTTGTGCATTAACCAAATTCTGGTCAATATCTCTTGGATTATCGATTGCTTTTAGAATTGCATTTTTGGTAATCTCATGGAAAACAATTCTTTTTCTATTTTCCGGCTTCAGTTTTAGCTCATCTGCCAAATGCCAAGCGATAGCTTCTCCCTCGCGGTCCTCATCGGAAGCCAGCCAAACCATTTCTGCTTTTTTAACTGCAGCTTTTAGTTCTGTCACCAATTTCTTCTTATCAGCAGACACTTCATAGTCCGGTGTGAAATTCGACAAGTCGATTCCCATCCCTTTTTTAGGCAAATCACGAATATGCCCAAAACTGGACTTAACCTCGAAATCTGAGCCTAAATATTTCTGAATTGTTTTTGCTTTTGCCGGAGACTCGACGATGACTAAATTTTTTGGCATCCTAGAAAAATTTTTGCAAAAGTAGGGGTTTTTTATTTTATATAGTGTATTTGTAATTATTCAAAAAAACTATCGGATACAAAGTCTATATTTTTGATATAAAAAAGCCTACATCGTTTGACGTAGGCTTTTTGCTATTTCTTTATAACTTTCTGCGAATAGGAATTTCCTGTCTTGTCATTTGCAACAAGCAAATATGTCCCTGAATTTAATTGCTTAATAGATATTGAATTTTTGACAACGTCTTTCTGCAGAACTATTTTTCCATTCATATCATATAGCTTTACTTGAATAGGTAAAAATCCTTTTTCTGTTCTGAAGTTAACAAGATCATGACTTGGATTAGGGTAGACAGTAAATGAATCTTTGTCAACCGGCACATCAGAAACTCCTAATGTAGAACCTTCTACAATATTTAATGTCGTATTAGGCGTTACGTTCTCAACAGTATCTACTTTTCCGGACGGCCATTTTACTACAACTTTAGCAATTGCATTGGCTTGTCCAATCCCGAAATGGGTATTTAGTGTACTCATATTACCGAATCCTGTCCCGCTTTGTACGTCACGGATCTGCTTCCCCCAAGCGCCATAAATCTCCACTCTTGCACCAATCCCATTTCTGTTACTTTGAACCCCTTTCAATGTAACTTTCAACCATTTATTACTATTTCCTTTATTGATCAAGATATTCTGTCCACTCTGGATATCCAAAAATCCATCATTATTAAGATCTCCAACGGGTCTGCGGTAGATGTTCAGGTTGTAAGGATTGCCATTGGGAGTGAACTTGAAGTTGCCATCGCCGAACATAATGGTGTTTCCAGCCCCTAATATATCAAGGAAGCCGTCATTATCAAAATCGTATGTTACATATTCTCGACTAGAGTCCGTGATGTTTTCATATCCTGATCCTGCGGTAACGTCTGTAAATGTTCCATCTCCGTTATTTTTCATAACCTTATTTAGTCCATCAGTATCAGAATTGATTCCGATCATTGTGTCCATATATCCATCATTATTAAAATCCCCCCAAGCAGCAGACCAACTCTGGGAAGGTTCTGCCAAATTAGCGGAGTTTGCTACATTAGTAAAGGTTCCATTACCATTGTTTCTGTACAACTCATCAATATTACCTCCAACTCCTGAACCGCCTTCTCCACATTTTGCGATGAAAAGGTCAAGGTCTCCGTCATTGTCATAATCTGTCCAAGTTGAAGCATAGTTTCCGCCTGAAGGAAAATCGCCTAAGCCACCACGATTATGATTCATATTGGTTCCGTCATTCAGGTAATATCTGTTAGGACCATTATCATCACAAACAAAAGCATCCAATTTTCCATCATTATTGATATCTACAAAATTGGTACGCTGTGTCAAATAGTTTTGGGTCTTTCTCTCAATAGTGTAGCCAGTTCCGGTAGCATTTGCTTTCACAAAAGTGACACCGGTTGATGAACCATAGAGCAAATCATTAAAACCATTATTATCATAATCTCCTGCAGCAATGCTCCATTCTGGTTCTACTATGGTACTTGGAATCGTATAAGTAACATCGGTAAATCCTCCGTCCGGTTTTTGATGAGAAATGACAATTTTTGTTTTATTGACCACAGAGACAATATCATCCAGATAATCTCCATTCATGTCAACTATGCAATTATTATATGCCGCAGAAGCCCCACTTACGATTTGGGAAGTGAAAGAAAGCCTATCCGGTACCACTACAGATTCTGATAATTTGAATTGAAATCCGGAGCTGCTCCATTTATTATCAAAGACGATATAATATGTAGTGTTGGCTGAACTTCTGAAATTTACCTGCGCAGAATATCCGGAATAATCATCATTACTAACTAAACAAGCTAATGTTGTACAATCTCCGGAATATACCATTATCCTCGTATCATTTGTTTGTCCTGCAATTACGGTGGACACAGTGACATTCATTTCTTGAGTTGGCGTATATTTGTACCATGCTCCGGCTGTTCCAATACCATACTCCAATCCGCATGCAGAAGGAGCTGCCGTTCCGGTGATCCCACTAACCGTATATGTTCCTACACCTGTAAGATTCACCGCATTATTACAGGATGATTGTGCTGTCACAATAGTTATAGAGTACAAGAAGGTAAATAGTAATAGTTTTTTCATGTCTGTTATCAGTTTTAATTACAAGTTTGTGTTAGTGAATTGATCCATTCCCGCACCAATAGGATACCTTCGTCGTGCACCACTGTTCTTCCTAACAATGGCATCATGTTACTCCCATCTGTGGATTGCAGTCTATAGTGCATTACCGATTTATTATAATTTCCTGGAGCAACAATTTTTGAAATGGTTGAACTCACAGGCTCGGCTGCTGTGACACATACACCAAGATTTGTCAAGTTTGTGGTCTGATTAAAATTCAGCCTTAGCGCACGATAATCACAACGGGCATTTTGTTGGTGGCAATGGGAGCAATTTGCATCAAGATAAGAACGTAAGCGTATGTCCACAGGTTTACTTTTATCACGATAGTCTACTGTGGAATTAATAGCAGAAGGATAGCTCGCCAAATAACCTTCATCTACCAGTTTTTGTAACTGATTTTTAATATTCGTGGTAGAATAACTATATATATTATTCAAATTTTGAGGTTTCGTCCCAATTGGAATTGCTTTACCGTCTAATCTGTGGCAGGCAAAACATTCAGTTTCCGATGGTATTCTATAATTTGTTGTGACGCTCTCGCCATTTGGTTTTTTGAAAGTAATTTCCTTAGAACTTCCGCTTTCAAAATCTTCCCCGGTTAAAAGAGTAGCCTCTGTTTGGGCATCATTCCATACATATTCTGCAAAGACCCATCCCGTGGATTTTTTGATCATCAATCTTGTTTCGATGATTTTCGTTGCATTATTGGGTTGTATAGTATTATAATAAAAATTCTTTATCAAAGTTGTTCCAACCGGAAAATCTAGTATTTTGCCATCTTCTATGTATTTAGCTTTTGTATTTTCAGGCATCCAAATAAATCTTTTCTTTAGAGCATAATCCGTAAACAAAGAACTTGCCGGCTCATAAGGAATCACTTTGGCTACTGGTGTCAAATCTTTCAGGTCTCCACTAAAGAAAGAATAGGCCGATAATTTTGAATACGGAACAGCATTAATATCAAAATTGACTGTAGGTCCTGAAATTGAAGATTCTATTACAGAATTATCATCTTCTTTACACGAAAACAATAAAAAAAGCGATACGATGTATAAAAAATAGATTTTTTTCATTAATTATGGTTTTTTGACAACGAATATAAATATTTAATCTTATTTCTCAAGTCTTTCCAAGTCAAAAATCATTAAATTTGCCAACTTAATGATCATTCCATCAGTAGATGGTGTATTGAGTTGATTTTAGAAAAAAACAAAAACCTTAACGCCATCATATCTGTAATCATATTATTATAATCAGAAATGCATCGCATTTTCATCCAGTTATATTATTTTATCTCTAAAAACCGGCTAGTTTCCATCGCAGCAGCTTTGGGAATTCTTGTCATTTGCGGATTTTTTGCTTCCAAAATTAACTTTGAGGAAGATATCAATCAGATTATTCCGAAAAATGACAAGTCTGATTTAACGGCCAAAGTTCTGAAACAACTCAATTTTTCAGACAAAATTATTGTCATCATTGAGAACAAATCGAAAGACGACAATTTCCAACTTTCAGAAACTGCAGATACTTTTTTAAATAAAATTGAACCTTTACAAAAATACATCGGTTCGGTTCAGGGAAAAGTAAATGACAACGAAATTTCCGAAACTTTTGATTTCGTGAATCAGAATTTGCCGTTGTTTTTGGATGAAAACGATTATAAAGAAATCGAAAGAAAGCTCAATAAAGATAGCATTACGAAGCAAGTTGAGAACAATTATGTTTCGTTGGTTTCGCCAACAAGTTTGGTAACGAAAGAATTCATTAAAAAAGATCCACTCGGAATTACTTTTCTTGGAATCAAAAAACTCAACGCATTAAATATCAGTAAAGATTTCAAGCTTGAAGACAATTATATCGTCACCAAAGACGGGAAAAACCTTTTGCTTTTCATCGATCCGAAAAATAAAAGCAACGACACCAAAAACAACGAAGTTTTTGTCAACAATTTAAATGAAATCAAAGACGACATCAACAAAAGTTTTAAAGGAAAAACAGAAATCAGTTATTTCGGTTCGCCAGTAATTGCAGTTGCCAATGCTCAACAGATCAAAAAAGACATTCAGAATACAGTCATTATTTCGATGACAGTCTTGTTGATTTTACTAATGTATTATTTCAGGAATTTCTTTACGCCGCTCATTGTTTTTTTACCGACCGTTTTTGCCGTTTTTATTTCACTGATGATTTTATACTTTATTAAAGATAAAATTTCGGCAATATCGTTAAGCGTTGGTGCGATTCTTATCGGAATCACGATTGATTATGCACTCCATATTTTAACGCATTACAAACACAACAACAATATTGAAGAGCTTTACAAAGAAATCACGCAACCAATCATTCTGAGTAGCGCAACGACTGCCGTTTCATTTTTATGTTTGGTTTTCGTTCGTTCTGAAGCATTGAAAGATCTCGGGCTTTTTGCTGCAATCACTGTTTTCCTTTCTTCGTTTGCCGCTTTAATTATTGTTCCGCAATTGTATCATCCGAAAGAAAAATCAGATAAAGTAAGCACGAACTTCATCGATAAAATCGGTAATTATCCTTACGAAAAGAACAAACCTGTGATTATTGGTTGTTCAATTATGATTATTGCGTGTCTTTTTGGGTTTCGCCACGTTGGTTTTAATGAAGATATTGGCGATTTAAATTACATTCCGAAAGATTTAAAAATCAGTGAAGCCAAGCTTGAAAAGTTATCAGACATCACTTCGAAATCTATTTATACAATTTCCTACGGAAATTCGGAAAATGAAGCTTTAGAAAGAAACTCCCAATTGAGTCAGTTTTTAGAAAAAGAAAAAAAAGAAGGTAAAATTTTAAGCTACAATTCGATTGGAAATGTTGTTTTATCGAAAGAAGATCAGCAAAAAAAGGTTGAAAAATGGAATCAGTTTTGGAATCAAGACAAAAAAGATCAAACCATTTCTGAATTGGTTCAAAACGGAAATAAATTTGGTTTTAATTCTTCAGCATTTGATCAATTTAATGAAAATTTAAATAAATCCTACTCCACTTTAAATTTAAAAGATTACGAAAAAATAAAAGCACTACAAATTTCCGAATTTCTGAGCAACGAAAATGGTTTTTATACCGTTTCGAATGTCGTAAAAGTTGATGAAAAGAAAAGAGATGCTTTCATAAAAGATGTTGAAAAAAATCACGAAGCTTTGGCGATTGACCGTCAACAGATGAATGAGAACTTTTTAGGCTTGCTGAAAAATGATTTCAATACGCTGATTAATTATTCTCTTTTAGCAATTGTCTTAACAATTATCGTTTTCTTCAGAAATTTCGAATTATCGCTTCTCACGATGTTCCCAATTGTTTTAACGGGTGTTGTGACTGCAGGAATTTTATATTTTCTAGGTTTGGAATTAAATATTTTCAGCACTGTTGTCTGTACTTTGGTTTTCGGAGTTGGTGACGATTTCAGTATTTTCTTAACCAAAGCGATGCAGAAAGAACATACAACCGGAAAAAATGAACTTCCAACATATAGAATTTCTATTATTTTAGCCGTTTTCACGACGATTTTATCCATTGGCTCTTTGATTTTCGCAAAACATCCGGCTTTACATTCTTTAGCTTTGGTTGCTTTGATCGGAATGTTTTCTGTGATTGTGATTACCTCAACTTTATATCCGTTTTGGTTTAGGTTTTTAATTATCAATCGACAGAAAAAAGGATTATCGCCGATTACTTTCAGATTGTTTTTGCACTCTGTTTTATCGTTCATATATTATGGCTTAGGTGGATTTTTATTTTCGGTTTTCGGAAGTATTTTTGTGAAGAATGCAAAAGGTAACACTTTGATTTTCATTAAAAAATTCATTGCAAAGTTTCTTGCTTCGGTTTTATACACCAATCCTTTTGTTAAAAAAACTGTTATCAGAAATCCGAATGAAGACTTTAGCAAACCTTCTATTATTATCGCTAATCACACATCGTTTCTTGATACATTAGCAATGGCGATGACAACTCACAAAATCGTTTACCTTGTTAATGATTGGGTCTACGAGTCTCCGGTTTTTGGGAAACTTGTGAAGGCTTTAGGCTTCTATCCTGTTTCTCAAGGCATCGAAAATGGAATGGAAAAACTGAAAGAAAAAGTGAAAAACGGCTATTCTTTGATGGTTTTTCCTGAAGCGAAACGCTCTTTCGACAATGATGTTAAAAGATTTCACAAAGGTGCATTTTATCTTGCAGAGCAATTTGATTTGGATATTGTTCCAGTTTACATTCACGGAAATTCCGAAGTTCTTCCCAAAGGCGATTTCATTATTTACGATGGCGCCATTACAATCAAAGTTGGCGATAGAATCGATAAAAGTGATTTGAGTTTTGGGAAAAATTATTCTGAAAGAACGAAGAAAATCAATGCATTGTTCAGAGAAAAATTTTCAGAATTGAGAACAGAATTGGAAGATGAAAATTACTTCAGAAAAAAATTATTCTTGAGTTTCCTTTATAAAGAAAACCACGTTGTAAAAGAAATCAAACAAGATTTTGAAGCGAATAAATCGGTTTATTTTGAACTGGACAAACGCATTTCAAAAGGCGCAGTGATTCTGCACATTGCAGATGACTTTGGTCAAAAAGATGTTCTTTTAAGTCTTTATCACGCAAGTAGAAAGATTTTCAGCTTTGTTAGTAATGAAGAAAAAAGGGAAATTGCTGAACAGAGTTATATTGTTAAGACAAGAAAAATCAATTATATCAACAACATTTCTGAGGTCAATAAAAACATTGATGTGCTTTTGATTTCTGATGACCACTTCGATCTCTCAAAAATTGTTGATTTTCCGGAAACTGTTATTTTATTAAAAACAAAAGTGTTATTGTTTTCTAACAAGAATTATTCTTTAATATTTGACTCAAACACCATAAAAGTTTACAAAAAAAATGAGAATAAGGGCTAAATATCATAGTTTTGTATAAAACCATTTTTTTAATGCCTAAAAAAATTCTTGTCATATACTATTCACAAACCGGACAATTGAAGGATATTGTGAAGAATATAGCTCAGCCATTTGAGGAAAAAAAAGACGAATACAGTGTCACTTATTACAACATCCAGCTCAAAAAGGATTTCCCTTTTCCGTGGCCAAGTGATGTTTTTTTCAATACATTTCCAGAATCTTATCTGCAAATCCCAAGTGAAATATTACCTCCGCCAGAAGATGTTCTGAATCAAAAATTTGATCTCATCCTTTTCGGATATCAGGTTTGGTATTTAACACCTTCTATTCCAATTATTTCATTTCTGAAAAGCGGTTATGCAGAAAATATTTTGAAAGACACACCTGTGGTTACCATCTCAGGAACCAGAAATATGTGGATGCTTTCCCAGGAAAAACTAAAAGTCTATCTGCGTGATTTGAAAGCTCAATTGGTAGGAAATATTGCGTTGGTTGACAGACACGACAACTACACAAGCGTTCTTACAATCCTGCGTTGGCTAACAACCGGCCAAAAAGAAAAATCCGGAATTTTACCTGCAGCGGGAATTTCTGATGAAGAAATTTCTGGTTCTGTAAAGTATGGTAAGATTATTGAAGGGCATTTGCGCGAAAATAACTTTAAGGATCTTCAGCCCGAGCTGGTAAAAAACGGAGCTGTAGAAATAAGACCTTTTTTGGTAAGAGTAGAGAAAGTCGGGAACAAAATTTTCACCGTATGGTCCAATCTCATTATCAAGAAAAAAGAAAAGCGTCCTTTGCTGATAAAATTCTTTAAGGTATATTTGATGGCAGCGATCTGGATTATTTCGCCCATAGTTTTGGTCCCACATATCCTTATGACACCAATATTGTGGTTTAAAAGAAAAAAACAAAGAGAATATTTACAAGGAATTAATTTAAAATAAAAAATGAGTAACGTTTATATCACCAAATCTTCTACATACCTACCAAACGAACCGATAGCCAATGACGATATGGAAAGCTATCTTGGTTTGGTAAACAACACACCTTCTAAAGCAAGAGCATTGATTTTGAGGAATAATCAAATCAAAACCAGATATTATGCTCTTGACAAAAACGGACAACCCACTCATACCAATGCTCAGATTACAGCTAATGCGATTAACGGGCTTTTTGATGAGGATTTCAAAAAAGAAGATATGGAACTGTTATCTTGCGGAACAACGTCTGCAGACCAAATCCAGCCATCTCACGCATCAATGGTTCACGGTGAGTTGAATATTAATAAGTCTGTAGAAATCAACACTTCTATGGGACTTTGCAACTCTGGGATGAATGCGCTTAACTATGGTTTCCTTTCTGTAAAAGCTGGTGTTAAGAACAATGCAGTTTGTGTAGGTTCTGAGAGATTTTCTTCTTGGATGACAGCGGACAAATTTGATCACGAAGCTGAAAACCTGAAGCTATTGGAAGAAAGGCCAATCGTCGCTTTCAAAAGAGAGTTTTTGAGATGGATGCTTTCTGACGGTGCTGGTGCATTCTTATTGGAAAACAAACCAAGAGAAAACCAAACGTCTTTGAGAATCGAATGGATTGATTTCTATTCTTACGCTCACGAGATCGAAGCTTGTATGTACTCCGGATGTGAAAAGCAGGAAGACGGAAGTCTAAAATCCTGGGCAGATTATTCTTCTGACGAGTGGTTGAAGCAATCGATTTTCGCTTTGAAACAGGACACAAAAATTTTGGATCAATATATCCTTGTAAAAGGTGCGCAAAGTTTGAGAGCATCTTTTGACAAACATGAGCTGGATCCCAAATCTGTAGATCACGTATTGGCGCACATTTCTTCCGGTTATTTCAAAGACGGATTGAAGGAAGAATTTGCCAATGTAGGTTTGGATTTCCCTTGGGAAAAATGGTTCTATAATCTTTCCGAGGTTGGAAATATTGGTGCTGGTTCAATCTTCATTGCTGTTGAACAACTGATGAATTCCGGCAAACTGAAGAAAGGAGAAAAAATTCTTCTTTGTGTTCCGGAGAGTGGAAGATTCGCTTATTCTTGTGCATTATTGACGGTTTGTTAATGGAAATCACATTACCAAATTCTGACAAAGATTTTATAGAAGGTCTAATCCCGCAAAAGTTTCCTTTTGTAATGGTAAGCGGACTTTTGGAATATTCGGAAAATCATTTGATTTCCGAATTTGTCATTAAAGAAGACAATATTTTTGTTAATGAAAATACTTTTCAAGCTTCTGGTTTGATTGAACATCAGGCGCAGAGCGTGGCTTTACATACAGGTTACAAATACTTTCTTTTAGGCAAAGAGTCTCCAACAGGTTACATCGGTGCTATCAAATCTTTTGAAGCTGAAAATTTACCTCAAACCGGAGATGTATTGAAATCAGAAGTGACTATTATTAATGAAATGATGGGCGTAACATTGGTGGAAATTATTACTAAAATTAATGATAATGTGATTGCAAAATCGCAGATGAAAACCGTTGTGAAATAATTTTAAATGGAACTGAAAGATCAAAGCTTAATCAACATCCACAATTTCCTGCCCCATCGTGAACCAATGCTTATGACTGATTATATTTTGGAATTGACGGAAGAAAAAGTCACTACTTCTTTTAAAATTACTGAAGATAATATTTTTGTTTCTGATAATGAATTTGTAGAAGCTGGATTAATAGAAAATCTCGCTCAAACTTGTTCATCAATCCTCGGACAAAGTTTTTTTCAAAATCCGGATGTTGAAACAAAAGTAATTGGTTTCATTACGAATATCAAAAAAATAGAAATTTTTGCTTTGCCAAATGTGGACGATGTTATCATATCAAAAGCATCACTAATCTCTCAATTTGAAAACATCTGCAACATTTTTTGCGAAACTTTTCTTAATGATGAAATATTAATCCGAGCTGAAATTAATTTGTTTATTCAGGAAGTAAAACAATAACGATGAAAAAACAGGATATTCCACAAGACGAAAGTAATTTGCAGTCCGCAAATATGACCGAAATGTTATACGTGACTGATGAAAATAACAACTATACCACCGCACAAAGTATCGGTTGGGAAGCAAAAAAAGCCGCCCTTGACGAATCTATGGCACTCATCAACGAAAGGATTGAAGAAGCTAAACATAACGTTGCGAAAAATATAGCCAGCCCAATTTCCTATTTTATGGAACTCAATAAAATGGATGTACAGGTTTTGGCAGCTTATGTAAACAAATGGCAATGGACTGTAAAAAGACATTTTAAGCCAAACACTTTCAAAAAACTAAGCGATTCTACTTTGAAAAAATATGCCGATACTTTCGGAATTTCAGTAGATGAATTGAAAAATTTTGACGGGAAATAAACCTTAAATCTTTCAAAACTAAGGTTTAATTAAATCCAATTTCATAATGAAAATAAATTTTGAACATCACCAGACAGCCCATTGTGAAAACGGTGTAGCCTCCAATCTACTTCTCAACAGAGGTCTACAACTCAGCGAACCAATGATTTTCGGAATCGGTTCCGGATTATTTTTTGTGTATTTGCCTTTCTTAAAAGTAAATTTTGCGCCAGGTTTCAGTTATCGTCCGATGCCGGGAGCTATTTTCAGCAAGGCTGCAAAAAGGCTTGGAATTAAAATCAAAAGAATAAAATTTTCAAATCCAAAAGAAGCACAGGCAGCTTTGGAGAAAAATTTAGAACAGAATATCCCAACAGGTTTACAGGTTGGTGTTTTCAACCTTACCTATTTTCCGGAAGAATATAAATTCCATTTCAACGCACACAATCTTGTGGTTTACGGAAAAGAAGATGGTAAATTCCTGATCAGCGACCCTGTGATGGATTTTGCGACAACTTTAACCGAAGCTGAACTCGAAAAAGTTCGTTATGCTAAAGGCGCACTCGCTCCGAAAGGTCATATGTATTTCCCCACACACATTCCAGAGAATGTAAACTTAGAAGAAGCCATCAAAAAAGGAATTAAAGATACCTGCAAAAATATGCTGGCTCCGGTTCCGTTAATTGGTGTAAAAGCAATGCGATGGGTCGCAAAAAGCATCCCGAAATGGACTGATAAAAAAGGCACGAAAGTGACCAATCATTATCTCGGACAATTGATTAGAATGCAGGAGGAAATCGGAACCGGCGGTGGCGGATTCAGATTTATTTACGGCGCTTTTTTACAGGAAGCAGCTGTGATTCTAAAAAATGACGAGTTGAAAGAATTATCTAAAGAAATTACAGCCATCGGTGACCTTTGGAGAGATTTTGCCGTGGATATTGCAAGGGTTTACAAAAACAGAAATTCGAAAAGTGATATTTACAATCAGCTTTCAAAATCGATGTTGCATATTGCTGATTTGGAGGAGGCTTTTTATAAGAAATTGAGAAAAGCGATTAGTTAATAAGGAAAAAAACTACAACTATGAGATTTAAATTTTCAACTTCAATCTTTATATTCTTTTTTGCAACTTACTCTTATGCACAATCGGAAAAAACAGATTATAAAAATTTGTTGATTGGAAAATGGGAATATAATATCTCTTATGATACAATTGCAGTTGTAGATGATGGAAGAAATCGTTCTGATAATTTCTTTTTTACTGATATGATAATATCAAAAGATAAAATCAAAATTTTAGATTCTGCCGAAAAATTGGATGGAAATTGGGAACTAAAAAACAACAACCAGCTTTTCATTTATCTTAAAAATAAAAAAATTTTACAATACTTTATAACAAAGCTAGATAATGAAAATATTGAATTACAAGTTTTTGGATTTCCGATTCCCACATTAGGATATAAAAGAAAATAAAGAAATAAAATTCAGAAAATCCAATGTCAAACCCCATCATCGAAATAAAAAACCTCTACAAGAAATACAAAAATTCGGAAGACTTTTCGGTAAATGATATTTCTTTAAATATATCTAAAAACGAAATCTACGGTATTCTCGGTCCCAACGGAGCGGGAAAAACCACGCTGATTTCTATGCTTTCAGGTTTGATTAAACCAACTTCCGGAAGTTTTACCATCAACGGATTGTCGCCTAAAAAAGACAATTCAAAAATCAAACAAATCATTGGCGTTGTTCCACAGGAATATGCCCTCTATCCGACTTTGACGGCGAAAGAAAACCTATTATTCTTCGGAAGTCTGTATGGTTTAAAACATAAAAATCTTCACAAAGAAATCGATAAAGCTTTGGAATTAATGGGCTTAACGAAATTTGCCAATAAAAAAGTCGACCAGTTTTCAGGCGGAATGAAACGCCGTTGCAACCTGATTGCGGGAACGCTTCACAATCCGAAAGTTTTGTTTCTGGATGAGCCGACGGTTGGCGTAGATGTTCAATCGAAAAAAGCCATTATCGATTATCTTTTAGATTTAAATAAAAAAGGGACGTGCATTATTTACACCTCGCATCACCTTTCAGAAGCTGAAGAATTTTGTACAAAAATTGCCATCATCGACCACGGAAAAATCCACGCGACTGGAACGCCTCAAGAATTGGTGGAAAGAGTTACCAATGCTGAAAACCTAGAGGATGTTTTCATTTCATTAACCGGAAAAGAGTTGAGAGATGTTGTATAAATTGTGGAGAAGTTTCGTCAAGGAAATTCAGTTATTGAAGCGAGATTCTGGCGGAATTGTCATTATTTTCCTGATGCCGTTGCTGTTGATAATTACTATCACTTTAATTCAGGATTCGACATTCAAAAATCTGGAAGGTTCAAAAATTCCGATTATTTTTATTGATAATGATAAATCAGAAGTTTCCAAAGTCATCAAAAAAGAACTGGAAACCAGCAAAACATTTGAACTCGTCACCGATTACAATGAAAAATCGGCTGAGAAAGCTGTGTTTACGGGAGATTATCAGATGGCCATCGTCATCCCTGAAAATTTAACGAAAGATTTAAATTCAAATATCGATTCTAAAGTTCAGACCGTCGTAAGTTCTTTTGGTTTGGAAGCTGATTCGACCGCGACAAAAGCTGTGGCTTCGAAAGCGAAGGACATTCATCTCTATTTCGACCCCGCAACCAACGCAAGTTTCAAAAATTCTGTGATGAATGCCATTAATAAAATGGTTTTCGAAATCGAAAATAAAAAAATCTACAAAGCCTTCCAGGACCAACTCGGAACGACGGAAGACCTTGAGAATAAAAGCTTAATTACCTTCAAAGAAATCACACCCAACAAAGGAAAGGAAGAACTGATGCCGAATTCTGTACAGCACAACGTTCCAGCGTGGGCGCTGTTTGCGATTTTCTTTATTGTGGTACCGTTGTCGATTAATTTAGTTAAAGAAAAAAGTCAGGGAACGAGCGTGAGAGTTCGTGTGAGTCCGACCCCGTATTACATTCATATTTTAGGAAAAACATTTACGTATCTGATTATTTGCGTCATCCAGTTTTTGCTGATGGTTGCGGTAGGAATCTGGCTTTTCCCGCTGATGGACTTACCTCAGTTTGATGTAACCGGAAAAATGTTCCATCTTCTGATTGTCACGCTTTTTGCAGGATTGGCAGCGATTGGTTTTGGGGTTTTAATCGGCACCGTATCCGACACTCAGGAACAGTCGGCGCCGTTTGGAGCGACTTCTGTGGTAGTTTTGGCAGCGATTGGCGGAATTTGGGTTCCTGTTTTCCTGATGCCCGAATTTATGCAGAAAATTGCGCAGTTCTCCCCGATGAACTGGGGACTGAATGCCTATTACGATATTATTTTAAGAAACAGCGGCATTGGCGAGATTGCCAAAGAACTGATTTTCTTATTTTTATTTTATATTGCGATGGTAACTGTTTCTTTACTTTATGAAAGGAAACAAAACAGTGTTTAACTTATAATGATTGATTTATATAAGATTCCTCCCATATTTAAACACTATTAAAAATGAAGAATATTCTAATCATCATATTAAGTTTTGTACTTATTCAATGCTCAAGCAACAAAAAAGCAATTTCATCAGAAAACGAAAAATTGGGATTTAAACTTGACACTTTATCTCTATTTGACCAAAGTAGAAACCGAAAAATTCCAATTGCAATTTACCAACCAAAAGACACAAAACAAGCGAATAAAATCCCCATCTTTTTCAGTCACGGTTACGGAGAAAATAATGGAAGTGATTATTTGCAAGCTTATACCTATTTGACAGAGTTTTTAGCTTCAAAAGGTTATTTTGTTGTTAGCATTCAACACGAGTTGAAAACAGACGAACTTTTAGCGATGATTGGTAAACTTCAAGAAACTCGAAGGCCAAATTGGGAAAGAGGTTCTCAAAATATATTGTATGTTTTACAAAAAATCAAGCAAGATTATCCGCAATTAAAATATAATGAACTATCATTAATTGGGCATTCAAATGGTGGAGATATGACCGTTTTGTTCGCTCATCAATATCCGAATCTTGCAAACAAAATAATTTCAATGGATAATAGACGAATGGAATTGCCAAGAACTTTTAAGCCCAAAATATTCACTTTACGTTCGAAAGATTATCCAGCCGACGAAAATGTTTTGCCAACCAACGAAGAGTTGAAAAAATATAATATAACTGTTCAATTTACTGACATAAACCACAGCAGTATGGATAATGATGCAAACGAAAGTGAAAGAGAATATTTAAAAACAAAAATTTTAGAATATTTGAGAAAATAAACGTTTTTACTACTCATAATTAAAAATAAAAGCTGGAAGAAAAATGCAGTCTAAAAATTTAACTTGTACCGAAGAAGTACGCGTACGTTTCAACGAGACAGACCCTCTGGGAATCGTCTGGCACGGACATTACATCGTCTATTTTGAAGACGGAAGAGAAGCTTTCGGAAGACAGCACGGTTTGACCTATCTCGATATTCAGAAAGCTGGATTTGTAACGCCGATTGTGAAAAGTACTTGCGAACATTTTCTGCCTTTGAAATATGGCGAAACCTTCAATATCGTAACAACTTTCGTGAATTCTGTTTCGGCGAAATTGATTTATAAATACGAAATTTTCAATCAGCAGAACCAATTGGTTTGCAGTGGCGAGACCATTCAGGTTTTCTTGGATTCTGAAAATAATTTATGCCTGTATAATCCTGAGTTTTTTCAAACCTGGAAAGATAAAATGGGTTTATGATGAAAGAAATTTACATTACAGATTACAACTGCGTCACGCCTCTTGGTTTTGATGTAGAATCAAACTGGAAAGCACTTTTAGAAGGGAATTCCGGTGTTGCTTTACATAAAGTTATCGATAATCACGAGGCTTTTTTTATTTCTAAAATTGATTCTGAAAAACTGGAAGATGAATTTAATAAAAACTTCGACAATCAAAATTTCACCAGACTTGAAAAAATGTTTTTGCTAAGTTTGAAACCTTTGGTGGAGAGACATCAGATTTCAGATGAAACGGCTTTTATTCTTTCAACAACAAAAGGAAATATCAGTTTATTAAAAAACGAAAGCACTTTACCGGAAGGCGTTTACCTTTCAAACTTAGCTCAAAAACTGGCTGATTTTTTTGGATTTAAAACCAAACCGATAGTCGTTTCAAATGCTTGTGTTTCCGGAGTGATGGCGATTTCCGTGGCGAAAAATATGATTCAAGCAGAAAAATACAAAGATGCCTTTGTCGTTGCGGGAGATGAGATTTCTGAATTTGTGATTTCGGGTTTCAATTCTTTTCAGGCAATTGGAAGCGAACCTTGCAAACCTTACGACAAGAATCGCAACGGAATTAATCTGGGTGAAGCGGCTGCGGCAGTTTATATCACTTCAGAATTAAATCAGAACGAAAAATTTAGGTTTAAAGTTTTAGGCGACTCGGCGATTAACGACGCCAATCACATTTCCGGGCCATCAAGAACAGGCGACGGATTGTTTGCGAGCGTTCAAAATGCGATGAAAGAAGCAAATGTTTCGGCAGAACAAATCGATTTTATTTCCGCTCACGGAACAGCAACGCTTTATAACGATGAAATGGAAGCCATCGCCTTCAACAGAATGAATTTACAAAATGTTCCGCTCAACAGTATGAAAGGTTATTATGGTCACTGTTTGGGAGCTTCAGGACTTTTGGAAAGTATTATTGCAATGGAATCGGCTTTGAACAATACTTTGATTCCGTCTAAAAATTTTGAAGAAATGGGCGTTTCTCAGGATTTAAATATTATTAGAGAAAATCAATCGGCAGAAATTAAATATATTTTGAAAACAGCTTCTGGTTTTGGTGGTTGTAATGCGGCGATAGTTTTGGAGAAATCTTAAAATTTAAGTGATGAAGAAAACAGACATCTGCAAAATAGAAAACTCAAAAATAATCGTCAATGAACAAATTATTTTTGAATCCACAACAGAAAATTTCTCAGATTTCGCGAAAGAAGCTTATAAAAATTTAGAACTGAATTATCCAAAGTTTCATAAAATGGATAATCTCAGTAAACTGGCTTTTCTCGCTTCCGAAATGATTTTAAAAGATGAAGACCACAGCAGAACGGCTTTGGTTTTTGCCAACAAATCATCAAGTTTAGATACAGATTTTAAATATCAGGAAAGTATCAATTCTCAGGAAAATTATTTCCCGAGTCCCGCTGTTTTTGTCTATACTCTACCGAATATTTGCGTGGGTGAAATCAGTATCAAACATAAAATGCAGACTGAAAACGCATTTTTCGTTCTGGATGAATTTGATGAAGAATTTTTAAACAACTACTCGGAACAGATTTTGCAGTCGGGAAAGGCCGACAAAGTATTATATGGCTGGGTAGAACTATATCAGGAAAATTATAATGCTTTCGTATATTTGCTAAACAAGTAAATAATTAAACTATAATATAAAGTGTATTTGACAAGAATTATACACTGACAAATAAAAAATTATGAGCGACTTAAAATTAGAATTAAAAAACAAAATCGTAGATGTTCTTAACCTGGAAGATGTTGCTGTAGAAGACATCAAAGACAACGATCCTCTTTTCGGAGGTGGTCTTGGATTAGATTCAATCGACGCTTTGGAATTAATCGTCCTTCTTGAAAAGGAATACGGAATCAAATTATCTGACCCGAAAAAAGGGAAAGAAATCTTCCAGTCTATCGAAGTAATGGCGAAATTCATCGAAGAAAATCGTACAAAATAAATTAATATACCAATGTATCAATGTAGCAGTCTGGCAATTGGTAAACTGTTATATTGGTACAATGTTACATTTTGTAGAAAATGGGTCAAAAAATTGCCATAACAGGAATGGGCATCATCTCTGCGATTGGAAACAATGTGGAGGAAAATTTGAGGTCACTAAAAACCGGAAAGCACGGAATTTCAGAAATTAGCTTGTTTGAAACACGTCATTCTGGAAAAATAAAAACCGGCGAAATCAAATTATCTAATGAAGAATTGGTGCAAAAACTTCAGTTAAATGAGGATAATAATGCTACAAGAACTTCTTTGTTAGGAATGGCTGCGGCAAAAGAAGCTGTAGAAAGTGCCGGAATTTCTGATATTAATGAATATAAAACCGGATTCATTTCCTCCACAAGCGTTGCAGGAATGGATATAACCGAAAAATATTTCTACTCTTACGAAGACTTTCCTGAAAAGCAAAAATATATTGACTCTCACGATGCCGGAAATTCATCATTGCTGATTGCTGATTATTTGGGTTTGAAAGGTATGGTTTCAACTATTAGTACAGCCTGTTCCTCTGCAGCGAATGCGATTATGATGGGCGCAAAATTGATTAAAAACGGAGTTTTGGATCGTGTGATTGTCGGCGGAACAGATTCTCTTTCAAAATTTACTTTGAATGGTTTCAGCACTTTAATGATTCTTACAGATTCTTACAACACACCTTTTGACAACGACAGAAAGGGTCTTAATTTGGGAGAAGCAGCAGCTTTCATCGTTTTAGAATCTGATGAAATCATAAAAAAACAAAACAAAAAAGTACTCGGTTATCTTTCTGGTTATGGAAACGCGAATGATGCGCATCATCAAACTGCATCATCTGAAAACGGACAAGGTGCTTATCTCGCAATGGAAAAAGCTTTGAAAATTTCTGGTTTAGAAAAAGAAAATATCGATTACATCAACGTCCACGGAACAGCAACTCCGAATAATGATTTATCAGAAGGAATTGCAATGATTAGAATTTTTGGAGGAGATCAGGTTCCGGAATTCAGTTCTACGAAGGCGTTTACTGGTCATACTTTGGCTGCAGCGGCGGGAATTGAAGCGGTTTATTCATTATTAGCCATTCAAAATAATTTGATTTTTCCAAATCTGAATTTTAAAACTAAAATGGAAGAATTCGATTTGACTCCTGTGACTGAACTCAAAGAGAAAAACATCAATCACGTTCTTTCTAATTCATTTGGTTTTGGAGGCAATTGTTCAACCTTAATTTTCTCGAAATCGTGAGTACAGTTTACATCAACAGTGCAGCCTGTATCTCGGCTCAGGACACTTTAAATGAAAATTTCTCCGAGAATTTACAACCTCAAAATTCTTCTCAGGTCTTAAAAGTAATTGAGCCCAATTACAAAGAATTCATTCCGCCTGCGATGATTAGGAGAATGTCCAAAACTGTGAAGATGAGTTCTGTGGCTTCAAATTATGCTTTGAAAGAAGCAGGGATCGAAAATCCAGATGCGATTATTGTCGGAACAGGAATGGGTTGTTCGCAGGATTCTGAAAAATTTCTAAAGAATGTGATTGAAAATAATGAAGAGTTTTTGACGCCTACATTTTTTATTCAATCGACTCACAATACGGTTTCTGGGCAGATTGCTTTAGGTTTGCAATGCCACGCTTATAATTTCACTTATGTGAATACGTCTTCGTCTTTGGAATTTTCGTTGTTGGATGCGAAACTTCAAATCAATGATGGCGAAGCGGAAAATGTTTTGGTTGGTTCTACAGACGAGCAAACCGACAGAACGATGGAATTGTACAAACTAAACAATACCATTAAAAAAGAAGAAAATCTTCCGGTTGATTATTTGAATTCGACGACAGAAGGTGTGATTTGGGGTGAAGGTTCGAGCTTTTTTGTTCTAGGAAAAGAAAAAACTGAAACTTCTTATGCGCAACTAAAAGATATTCAAATCGTTAACACATTAGATCTAGATAAAACACGACAATTTATTGAGGTGTTTTTAGCTAAAAACAATTTAACGACGAATGATATTGATGCTGTGATTTTAGGTTTTAGCGGAGATTCAAAATCTGATACTTATTATCAAAATGCATCAGAATTATTTCCAAATTCTTCTTTATTATATTACAAACATTTAAGTGGAGAATTCAATACGTCAAGTGGATTTTCAACATTCCTGGCTTGTCATATCCTGAAAAATCAGGAAATTCCGGAAATGATTATGATCAATTCTGTAAAAAAAGAAGAATTCAAAAACATTCTTCTTTACAATCATCTTGGAGGAAACGACCATAGTTTGGTTTTGCTGGAGAAAGCTTAAACAATAATTAGATGAAACATTATTCATTCATCATACTTTATCTTTTTTGGAACAGCTTCATTTATGTTTTCAATGGAAGTATTTGGATATATATTTTCTGTTTCATTCTTTTTTCAGTAACTGTGGTTTGGGGTTCTTTTGATATTCAATTAAAATATTTCATTAATTCCATCACTCAAAAAAAAACAAAAATCAAGGAAGTTGCATTGACTTTTGATGACGGACCAACTGAATTGACTCCTAAGTTTTTAGATTTATTAAAAGAAAAAAACATACAGGCAACTTTCTTCTGCATCGGAAAACAGATTGAAAAACATCCCGAAACATTTCAAAGAATCATTGCGGAAGGTCATATAATAGGAAATCACACTTATTCCCATTCCAATAACACAGGATTTTTATCAAGTTCAAAAATGATTGAGGAAATTGAAAAATGTGATGAAGTAATTTCCAGAATTGGAAATATTAAAACCAATTTGTACCGACCGCCATTTGGAGTAACGAATCCGAATATTGCAAAAGCCATCAACAACACTCAGAAAAAAAGTATCGGCTGGAATGTCCGTTCTCTTGATACAGTCATTGATGACGAGAAAAAAATCTATAACAGAATCACTAAAAATCTTAAAAAAGGAAGCATTATTCTACTCCACGACACTTCGGAAAAAACGTACAACGTTTTGGTCGAATTATTGTTATTTTTGGAACGTGAAAAGTATTCGACCTTCACAATTGATTCAATGAATAATTCTACAAATAATGATTAAGAATATAGCTTTAGGCACATTTTTATTGATTTCAGGTTTCTTTTTTGGGCAAAATACAACAATGTCCGCAGCAGAATCAAAAGCGTTCGTTTCCAAAGTTTCTTCTGAAACCAGAAATATAAAGACATTACAAAGTGATTTTACTCAAACAAAAAAAATGGATTTCTTAGACAAAAGCATCGTGACTTACGGTAAAATGTCTTTAAAATCTCCAAATTCACTGAGTTGGAAATACACAAAACCTTATCAATACAGCATTATTTTTAAGGACAATAAAATATTCATCAACGACCAAGGAAAAAAATCTTCTGTTGATGCTAAAAGTAAAACCTTTGAAAAAATTAATAAACTGATTGTAGGAAGTTCAAACGGACAAATGTTCAACGACCCAGAATTTTCTGTAAGTTATTTCAAAAATGCGAATTTCAACATCGCTAAATTCACTCCAAAGTCTGCTCAATTATTGAAGTACATCAAGCAAATAGAACTGCAGTTCCCGAAAAACGAATCGACGGTTTCTCAGGTTAATATGACGGAAGCATCAGGAGATACTACGAATATTGTTTTCAAAAACACAAAAATCAATGCGCCGATTTCTGCTTCAGAGTTTTCTTTATAGTCTGCTTTTTTTCTTGTTTGTTTCGTGCAAAACTTACAAACTTACAAACGTAAAATCTATTTCTAATTCTGAAACAACGGTTGAAAATCTTTATTTTTCATCTAATGAAGATTATGTTTATAAATGTCAAATGGATATTTATAACAATCACGTTAGCGGAATTTTAATCATTAAGAAGATTGACCAAACAACACATCGCGTTGTAATAACATCAGATTTTGGAAACAAGCTAATTGATTTTGAGATTTCTGATAATGATTTTAAACTCAATTATGTTCTTCCTGATCTGGATAAAAAATTGGTGATTAATTTCTTAAAAAATGATTTTCAACGATTGCTAAAAAGAGAATACCAGGTCACAGAAAGTTTTGAAGACGATAATTCTAAAATTTATCTTTCCAAAATCGAGGATCAATCTTTTTATTTATTCTATAACAAGGATAATTCTCTATTGAAAAAAGTGATTTACACAAAGAACAACAAGGAAAAAATCGATTTTACTTTTGATGCGAAAAAACATATCTTCGCAGATAGTATTGATTTACAACACAAAGATTTTAACATCAACATCAAACTATTTCAAATCACGGATACCGAATAATTATGCAGAGCATTCTTAATGATTTTTACGCTGTTACATCTCACGAAAAAACAGAAAAAGGTTTTACGGCAAATATTACTTTAAACAAAGACCACAAAATTTTCAATGGTCATTTCCCGGGAAATCCAGTGACTCCAGGTGTTTGTATGATGCAGATCGTGAAAGATCTCGTGGAAGAATTTACCAATTCTAAACTGTTCCTGAAATCGGCTTCTAACGTGAAGTTTATGGCGATCATCAATCCATTTGAAACGCCGGATTTGGTTTTAGAATTGGACATCAACGAGAACGAAGACGAAATAAAAGTAAAAAACACCACCACTTTTGGCGAAACTATTGCATTGAAATTGTCAGTTACCTATAAAAAAATATAGTTATGAAACTGATGTTATCCTTACTGGCAGCTTTCGTGATGTTCTTTCAATCTTCGGATTTGGAAGCTTTGAGAGACAGTTACGCCGTCGCCAATCAATCCAAAGAAAATGCTAAAAACTTTATAGAGATTGCTGACAAAAAAACATCTTCTGATCCTGTAATTTCCGGTTACAAAGCAGCGGCAAAAGTTTTGGAGGCTAAAGTTTCTACAGAGGGCAAAAGAAAAGCGCTCGTAAAATCCGGAGCAACTAATCTGGAAAGCCTAATAAAAAGTAATCCTAACAATACAGAATTAAGATTAATAAGATTAAGTGTTCAGGAAAATGTGCCTAAAATTGTGGGTTATCATAAGAATCTGAAGGAAGATAAAGAATTCGTTCTCAACAATTACAGTAAGCAAAATTCTGCATTGAAAAGCTACATCAAAAAATTTGCTGCTCAATCCAAAACAATGACGGCTGCAGAAAAAGCGACTTTAAAATAAAACAATGACCATCTCCGAAGTACAAAATGCAATTTCTGAAAAGAAAATATGCGTTTTAATACCGACTTACAATAATGAAAAAACTCTGAAAAGAGTGATTGACGGTGTTTTGGACTACACCGGAAACATTATTGTAGTCAATGATGGTTCGACGGATTCTACTTCGGAAATCCTTAAAAATTATCCTCAAATTACAGTTGTTTCTTTACCCGAAAACAAAGGAAAAGGAAACGGTTTGAAAATCGGTTTCAGAAAAGCTCAGGAATTGGGTTATCATTATGCGATAACCATTGATTCGGATGGACAGCATTATCCCGATGACATTCCTGTTTTTGTGGAAGCTTTGCTCGGCGAAAAAGAAGATGTTCTGTTGATTGGAAACCGGAATATGTCACAGGACGGAATCCCAAGAAAAAGCAGTTTCGGCAATAATTTTTCCAACTTTTGGTTTTGGTTTGAGACAGGAATTAAGTTACAAGACACACAATCCGGCTATCGCCTTTATCCTTTAAAAAAAATTCCGCAAAAATATTTCACACCCAAATTTGAGTTCGAAATTGAAATCATCGTGAGAACAGCTTGGAAGCACGTTCCTGTAAAGAATGTTCCTATAAAAGTACTTTATGATCCCGCGGAAAGAGTTTCGCATTTCCGGCCATTTCGGGACTTTACAAGAATCAGTATTCTGAATACCATTTTGGTTTTCTTTACCATTTTCTACATTATTCCGAGAAATTTTTTCAGGAATTTCAAAAAAAAAAGTCTTAGAAAATTCATAAAAGAAGATGTTCTGGAAAGTGACGGCAGCAACCGAATCAAAGCATTTTCCATTGCGCTTGGAACCTTCATTGGTTTGTCTCCTTTTTGGGGGTTTCAGACGTTGATTGTCATTTCTTTAGCAGTCGTTTTTAAACTGAATAAAGTATTGGCTTTTGTATTTTCAAATATTAGTTTGCCACCTTTCATTCCGTTTATTATTGCGGCTTCTTTATTCATTGGAGCGCCTTTTATAAGTGGAGAAAGCGATTTTCTGAATCACGATTTAGATTTTGAATTGGTAAAAAACAATCTGCTGCAATATGTGATCGGAAGTTTTATTCTTGCAACAACTGTGTCCACCATTTTTGGTTTGGGATTTTATTTTTTCCTGAATAAAGTGAATCCAGAAAAAAATTAGTCTAATTTCCTCAAAGTTTTCTTCAAGTATTTTTCAACATTTTCCTTGTCTGGAATTGTTGTAATTTCCTTTGTCAAAGCCTTTTCAAATTCAACTTTAGCTTTAGAATATTCTTTTTGTTTGAAATAATATTTTCCGGCCAAATAATAACCCAACCAAAAATCAGGATTCAAAGATTGGTATTCTTTAGTAAAATCTTCACTCAACAAAACATCATCTTTTTCAATTGCTGAAATAATCTCTGATTGCATCAATTTATAAATCTCATAATTTTCAAATTCCTGAGAATCGACAAAAGGATCTTTTGCGATATTCAGTTCTGACTTGGCAAATTTTCCATTTTGCAAACGTTTATCAGTAAATATTTCATTCAAATCATAACAGACAAACTCTCCTAACTGATAAGGATTTGAAGAAACCCACACCAATTTTTTCTGAGGCGAAAAAATCACAGCGTGATGTACTAAAAGCTGGTTAAGTGCTTTCTCATTTCCATAACCAATTTTCTCTCCTTTAAGCCCCGATTTATCTCGTAAAATCGCAGCCATTTTTTCAGGATTGAGCTTTGGATTTTCATTTAAAAGTTCTTGTAGTTTTTCATAACGATATTCCGAATGACTTTCTAATATATGCTTTTGATTTCGCTTGTCATCTTTATAAGCGTCGGACTGAAAATGATTCGTGCAAAAAATCTTACTTGAATTTTCAACTTTATAAACACCAAAATTATCCGGAGAAACTTCTATAATTACCGCATTTTTATCATTTGCGCTTCCGACTAAAATCGATTCGGAAACGAAAACTTTCCGTTTTTTTGCGATTGCAATGGCTCCATCAATATTTTTTGCAAATTGTAAAATCTCTCTTGTCACTAGAGAAATCGGTGTTTTCGCCGTCAAAGGAATCTTTGATTTCCCTGCATTGATTGTCACTGTAATTCCTTCTTTATTCATCCCAGAAACAACGCCAATCATTCCTGGCCAACTGACAGACATATAAGGAATTCCGTTTTTTGGTTCTACAAATTCTACCAATTTATTTTTAGCAAATTCGTCGCCTACATAGAAATCGAAGTTCCGTCCAATCAACAGATCGCCATCTTCTGAGTTTTCATTCCAAACGGCAAGAGAAGAGCATCCAACCATCATCAAATCCTGCATTGCGTGACCGATATCGTGCGCGCCGTGCAGGTACATATTTCTCAAGAATTTGGGAGCAATGAAATCATATTTACCTGATGAATACTGAGATAATCCGTATAATTCAGCTTGGAAATCATCACGGACATTCAGGTACATTTTCCGATTATACCATTTTAGAAAACTTCGTAATAATTTTTGTTTGAATTTGGATGGTACAAAACCTTCAACCTTGGAAAAGAAGATGTCTTCCTGTTTCTGCATCAGATCTTGTGTCAATGCACCATTATTGTAACCTAACTGCAAAGGATTTCCTTTGATGTAAAGCTCCCAAAGCTGTTGTTTATTTTTTGTTAAGTAATTTTGATTGAAGCTAAAAGTTGAATCGTTGATTTTGTTAACCTTTGGAATTTCAAGAGAATATTGTTTAATATCTGGAACGTGACGAACAGACTTGGAAATTCCACAGGAAGTGAGATTCAGAATTAATAAAAAATATAGTAATGCTTTTTTCATCAATTCTTATTTAGAGCTTGCATCAAACGTTCGTCTAAAACTTCTTTCCCAATAATCTCAGAACAAGTTACAAATGCGCCAATCGTTACGCCCAAAATGCCGTGCATATTAACGGTTTGTCCTGTTAATAAAAGATTTGGGATTTTTGTTTTTGCAGAGAAAACGGTTTTCAACGGATTGTGAGAATCTTTTACATAACCGTAGATTCCGCCTTCGTAACAGCCGATGTAATCGCGATATGATAATGGACTTGAAGTGTAAATTTCTTCTATCGAATCTAAAATATAAGGATGCTTTTCCGCCATTTTATGAATCAGAATTTTAGCTTTTTCACTTTTAAATTCTTTGTATGATTGTCCTCTTTCTTCGCTGTCAGCAACTGTGTTCTGGGTATTTTCCCATTCTTTAACCTCATCAAAATTCATATACGCAAGAGCTGTAAGACTTTCGGCAAAATCGGGATTTTGTTTGGATTGTGTGGCGGAAAGCATATACCATTCTGGCCAATTTTCGGGTGCCAGAGAACTGGCATTCCATACTTTTTCTATGGAAGAATAATTATAAAAGTTGCAATTAAAATAAGGTAATGAGTTTTCTTTCAATTTGATATAAACCGAAAAGCAAGATACAACCGGTTCCAAATCATTAACTCGATTAATATAAGATTTCTTCAACTTATCTTCTCCTATTAGCTCGACTGTTCTTCTAATGTCGATATTGGAAATGAATTGTTTGGCGAAGAATTGTTTGCCACATTTGGTTTCAACAGCTTTCAGATGATTTTCTTCGTTATAAATAAATTGACAAACTTCTGAATGTTTGTAAACTTCAGCGTCGTGTTTTCTGAGTTCTCTGATTAATAATTTTGTGATCTGACTTCCGCCATTAATACATTTGAAAGCACTTTCGATGTAAGAATTGACCGTGAGTGCGTGAACATACAACGGCGTTTTCTCGCCAACTCCTGCATATAGAAAATTAGAACCTGCTAAAACAGCTCTCAACATTTCGTTTGAGGTGACAGAGTCTATAAAATCTTTAGCATTAGTGTAAAGAATTTCGTCACTATACTTTTCTTTTCTATAAAGGCTGTAACGAGGAAACTGTGCACAAATCTCCTGAATTCCATCACAATACTTGATGATATTTTCTTTTTCTTCAGGAAAAATTTTGGAAAGCTGCTCCACGAAATTATCGTAACCTTGAGAATGTGGATATTCCAGTTCATCATTATCAAAAGTGATTTTATCAAAGCCATTTTCGTCCAATTTTTTCAGATTCAAACCGTCCATTATTCCAAGATAAGTGAAATATTGATTGAGGTTTTGACCTTCTGACAATCCGCCTAAATAATGAACACCTGTATCAAAAATGAGTTTGTCTCTGGAAAAAGTCTGCAGATTGCCTCCGTATTGATTGTTCTTTTCCAACACGCATACTTTAAGACCTTCTTTCGCCAAAACAAGTGCAGAAACAAGACCTCCTAAACCGCTTCCGATAACCAATATGTCGTATTCTTTTTCCAATTTTTT
>Ga0308157_10001315_pt1 | contig 53450 bp, 42 predicted proteins | sample PhyBR1_FD_201035 | JGI IMG/M metagenome (GOLD analysis project Ga0308157, IMG submission 201035) | Phyllosphere microbial communities from UC Gill Tract Community Farm, Albany, California, United States - DLSLB.R1 | ecosystem: Host-associated > Plants > Phyllosphere > Unclassified | place: USA...
CTGGGGCGGGGCCCGCCCCACAACTCGATGCGGGCGGTACGTGTCGTCGATGAACTTCAGAGGGGGCGGGGGAGGAGGGACCAGTTGCTCCTCCGGCGGTGCGTGCCACAGGTCGAGCGCGTCGCCAGTCCCACCCCACGCCGGTCATGTGTCGTGACAGTCCCGCCGCGTGGCAGCCCGGTCGCGTGCCGGCCCTGTGCCGCGACAGTCCCGCCGCGTGCAGGTCCCGTGCCCTGGGGATCCCGTCCCGTGCCATTTCGGACCGGTCCCGGGACCGGTCCGAGCGCCTCAGCCGGCGCGGTCGTCGGGGCCGTCGGAGGTGCCGGGGCCGTCGGACGTGCCGGGGCCGGCGTCGGGGTCCTGGTCGCCCCGGCGCTGCTCCCGGCGCTCGCGGCGGATGTCCTCGTCGAGCTTGCGCAGGAAGTCGGGGTCCTCGTCGGGGGCGAGGGGACCGTCGCGCCGCGGACCGGAGCCGTCGGCGGACCCCCGGCCCCAGGAGCGCTCCTTGCCCACGAACAGCCAGGTGAGCGGACCCACCCACGGGATCAGCACGATCAGCACGATCCATGCCCATTTCGGCACGCCGCGGACCTTGTCGTCCTGGGTCTGCACGCAGTCGGCGAGCGCGAAGACGGTCAGGGCGATCGAGAGGACTGCCAGGATGCCGCGGGCCATGGGCTCATTCTAGGGCGTATACCTGGGACGGGGCTGGTCCCTGGAAGAGCAGGCCGGCGCAGGTGGGGCAGGAGCCGGGGGAGCGTCCCGCGAGCGCACGCGGGACAGGAGGCGGGCGCGAGGGGCAGCGTGGCGCGCATCGCCCCGGCGCGCGGGCCCTGGGGCGTGATCCTGCCCCCGACACGACACCGCGGACAGGGGGTTCCCGGGCGGGGGTCCTAGTCTGGGGCGATGCGACAGTTCCTGCTCTACGCCGTCATCCGCCTCGGGCTGTGGGCCGTGCTGTGGTGGCTGCTGACCGTCATCGGCGTGGGCGTCATGCTCGCCGGCGTGCTCGCGGCGCTGATCGCGATGCTGATCTCGATCCTCTTCCTGGACCGGCTGCGGGACGGGGCGGCGATGCGCTGGAAGGACGCGCACGAACGTCGCGTGGAGCGCCGCGGCGAGGTCCACGACGAGGACGCCGAGTACGAGGACGGCCTCTTCGCCGACGACGTCGAGATCGCGACGGCGGAGGGCACCGCGGAGGAGGGCCCTGCCGGGCTGCCGACGCTCGACGAGGAGCCTGTGCAGGATGTGGACGGAGAGGCGGCCGGGTCCGAGTCTGAGGACGAGGCGACGAGCGACCCCGAGGATGCTGAGGACGCCCTCGCCGACGACGCCCAGGCCGACGACGCAGGACCGGACGTCGCGCAGCGCTGACCGTGCGCGGCCTCCCGCCTCACCGGCTCAGAGGATCAGGCCCGCCAGCAGCAGCAGCGAGAAGACCAGCTCGAGGCGTCCCGTCGCGCCGAGCACGGCGATGAGGTCCCGGCCTGAGGCCCCGCCGAGCACGGTCCGCACCGGTCCGACCGCGAGCGGCAGGGCGAGCAGCACGAGCGCCGCGGGCCAGTGGGCGATCATCACCGGCACCATGAGCACGAAGGGCACCAGCACCGTCGCCGTGTAGAGCTGCCGTGTGCCGCGCTCGCCGAGCCGCACCGCGAGGGTGCGCTTGCCGGAGACGGCGTCGGTGGGGATGTCGCGCAGGTTGTTGGTGAGCATGAGCGCGACGGCGAGCAGTCCGATCGCGACCGAGGCGAGCAGCGCCACCCAGGAGAACGCTCCGGTGATCGCGAGCGCGGTGCCGTTCACGGCGACGAGGCCGAAGAACACGAAGACGAACAGCTCGCCGAGGCCCAGATAGCCGTAGGGCTTCCTCCCGCCGGTGTAGAACCAGGCCGCGGCGATCGCGGCCGCGCCCACCAGGAGCGTCCACCACAGCTGCGCGATGACCACGAGCACCACGCCGAACAGCCCGCCGAGGGCGAGGGCCGCGATCGCGGCGCGCTTCACGGTCGCGGCACGGGCCGCGCCGGAGCCGGTCAGGCGGAAGGGGCCCACCCGGTCGTCGTCGGTGCCGCGGATCCCGTCGGAGTAGTCGTTGGCGTAGTTCACGCCGATCTGCAGGGAGAAGGAGACCGCGAGGGCGAGCAGCGCACGAGGGACGACGAGGCCCCAGTCGACCCCGTCGGCCGCGCTCCCGAGCTCCCACACCGCGACGCCGGTGCCGGCGGCGACCGGGGCGAGGGCGGCGGGGAGGGTCTTCGGGCGGGCGCCCTGCACCCACTGCGACAGGCTGGCCATCGTGCTCCTCACGCGTGCTGCGGCCGGCGGTCGACGGCCCCGACGAGTTTACGCCCGCCAGCGGAGCCAGACGGCCCCGTGCCAGGGTGCCGTCATGTCCTCGAACCCTTCGTGGAGGTAGAACCCGCGGACGACCTCGTTGGCCGGCTCGTACTCGGTGAGGAGGTCCCGGCCGCTCCGGCGCGCGCGGTCCTTGGCCGCGGCGACGAGGTCGTGGCCGATCCCGCTGCCCTGCGCCGACGGCATCACATAGAGCTTCCACAGGACGAGGTCGTCGCCGAGGTCGTCGACTTCCGTCATGCCGATCACGCCGTCCGCGGTCTCCGCGACGTCGATGCGTCCTGCCGCGAGCGCAGGCGCGATCGCCTCGGTGCTCCAGTGCTCGTCGAGGCCTCGCATCACGTAATTCGCTCCGAGGCGAAGTCCGTAGGTGGCAGGCCATGTGCACACGCCGACGAAGCGCACTGCATCCAGGTCGTCGGGTGTCGCGCGGCGGATCGTGGACGTCATGGAGGACAGCGTCCCACGGCGGGGCTCACCCCTCGGCGAGGCGGCGGGCGGCGGCGCGGTCCACCTTCCCGATCCCCAGCAGCGGCAGCTCCGCGACGGCGTGGACGCGCTTGGGGATCATGTGCCCGGGCACCTCGGAGGTCCGCAGGGCCGCGCGCACGAGCGCGGTCGCCTCCGCCGGATCGGCGCCGTCCTCGAGGGTGACCACCGCCTCGAGCCGCTGGCCCCATTCCGGATCCGGCACGCCGACGACGACGGCGCCGCGCACGAGGCCGCGCAGCATGAGGGAGCGGTCGATCGCGCGCTCGACGTCCTGCGGGAGTACCTTGCGTCCCCCGGTGATGATGACGTCGTCGGCGCGGCCCAGCACGGTCAGCTCGCCGTCCTCCCCGAGCTCGGCGAGGTCCGAGGTGAGGAAGGTGCACCTCGCGCCGCCTCGGAGCGGCTCGGCCGACGGGCCCGGCCGGGCGAACACGCCGCCGTCGGTGGCGCCGTCCTCGGTGAGATAGCCGAGCGCGAGGGTGGGGGAGTCGATCCGCAGCCGGCCCGCCCCGGACTCGTCCGGATCGAGCACCGACAGGCTCGCGCCCGGCAGCGGCCGACGGTCGTAGACGCAACCGCCGGCGGTCTCCGAGGAGCCGTAGGTGGTGCGCACCGCGATCCGCTGGCCGCGGGCGCGGGCGAGCACGTCGGGGCCGGTCGCGGCGCCGCCGACGAGCACGGCCGCGAAGCGCTTCAGCAGGGCGCGGGCCCGGGCGTCGTCCCCGGTCGCGCCGGTGACGATGCGGGTCAGCTGAGTGGGGACGAGGGAGGTCAGCGCCGGCAGCCCCGCCCGCTCGGCCTGTTCGAGGGCGGGCCCCGCGAGCTCGACGAACGCCGCGGCGTCGAAGTGGCCGCGCAGGTCCGGCAGGGGATCCGGCAGCGCGGGCGCGGGCAGGCCCAGCACCTGGGCGGTGCGATGGGCGCGGGCGAGGACCTGCACCCCGGCGATGTGCGTCGGCGGCAGCAGCGGCAGCCAGAACCCGTGCCCGCGGGTACCCGGCGCCGTGCCGTCGGCGGCGAAGAGCTGCGCGGTGGCGTCCTGGGAGGCGAGCAGCGCGTCGCGGGTGAGCGCGACCGCCTTCGCGGTCCCGGTCGAGCCGGAGGTGGGGACCACGAGCGCGGTGTCCTCGAAGCCCGTCGGCAGCGTCGCGGGGGCGGGGAAGGGGCCCAGCCACAGCCGGGCCCGGCCGGCCAGGACCTCGCCGATCGCCTCCGAGTGCGCGGCGAGGGAGGCGGCGGAGGCGTCGTAGGTCGCGGGGACCAGCCAGGGCAGCGCGCCGCCCGCGGCGGCTGAGGTGGTCATCTCAGCCCTGCGGATGGGGGAAGGAGGTCCAGTCGGGCTCGCGCTTCTCGAGGAAGGCGTCGCGGCCCTCGGCGGCCTCGTCGGTCATGTACGCCAGCCGCGTGGCCTCCCCGGCGAAGACCTGCTGGCCCATCAGGCCGTCGTCGGCGAGGTTGAAGGCGAACTTCAGCATCCGGATCGCCTGCGGGGACTTCGTCGCGATCGCCGCGGCCATCGCGAGAGCCTCGTCCTCGAGCTCCGCATGGTCCACGACCCGGTTCACGGCGCCCCAGTCGTAGGCGTCCTGGGCCGAGTACTCCTCGGCGAGGAAAAAGATCTCCCGGGCCCGCTTCTGCCCGACCTGCTTGGCGAGGTACGCGGAGCCGTAGCCGCCGTCGAAGGAGCCGACGTTCGCGTCGGTCTGCTTGAAGCGAGCGTTCTCGCGGGAGGCGAGCGAGAGGTCCGCGACCACGTGCAGGGAGTGCCCGCCGCCGGCGGCCCAGCCGTTCACGAGCGCGATCACTACCTTGCCCATGGTGCGCATCAGGCGCTGCACCTCGAGGATGTGCAGGCGGCCCGCGGAGCGGGTGCGCACGTCGGCCGTCTCGTCGAGCGCCTCGGACTCGTCGTACTCGTAACCGGCCCGGCCGCGGATCCTCTGGTCGCCGCCGGAGCAGAAGGAGTGGCCGCCGTCCTTGGGGGAGGGGCCGTTGCCGGTCAGCAGGATCACGCCCACGCCGGTGTCGAGCCGGGCATGGTCCAGCGCCCGGTACAGCTCGTCGACCGTGTGCGGGCGGAAGGCGTTGCGCACCTCGGGCCGGTCGAAGGCGATCCGCACCGTGGGCAGCTCCCGCGCGGTCAGCTCGCCGTCGGGCGACTCGATCCGCTCCACCGCCCGGTGATACGTGATGTCGGTGAGCTCGGGGCCGCCGTGCTCGCTCGCGGGCACCTCCCGCCAGCGGCGGGGATCGAAGGTGTCGGAGACCCGACGGGGCAGCGGGGAGGGCGGGGGCGTCATGACGTCCAGGGTAGTCCGGGGAGGTCCGGCCACGGATCGCTGCGCAGCCGTCCCAGGGTGCGCACGTCCAGGCGCTCCCCGTCGACGAGGAACTTCCCGCGCTCGAGCCCCTCGACCACGAATCCCGCCGCCCTGGCCACCGCTCCCGAGGCGGGGTTGTTCACCCGGTGACCGAGCTCGAGCCGCTCGAGACCCCAGCCTCCCTCGTCCGACGGGGTCAGCGCCCTGTCCGCCACGGAGAGCGCGGCCCGCGCCGCGAGACCCCGGCCTCGATGGGCGGCGTGCAGCCAGTAGAAGAACCAGCCGCTGAGGTCCTCCGCGTCGACGCTCACGGCCACGAGCCCCACCATCCGGTCCCGGGCGTCGACGATCGCGACGGCACGTCGTCCCGGCTCGAGCAGCCAGGCCACCTGCCGCCTCGCCTGCACGAGGGTGGTGACCTCGCCCTGCCGGGCCATGTCGGGGGCGGAGGCGAAGGCCTCCAGCACGGCGGCGGCGTCGTCCTCGCGCACCGGGCGGAGGCGGTGGTCGGAGGCTGGGCTGCCAGGGGCGGGGCGGTCGGAGATCTCGGGCACCGGCCCATCGTGCCCGCTTCGCGCCCCGGGAGCATGCTGATTACCCTCGCCCCCATGCGCATCCCCACCGAGCTGCTCGATCGCGGCATCGACCGCGTCCACGCCTGGTCCATCCCCATGACCACCCGGTTCCGGCAGATCACCGAGCGTGACGGCCTCCTGCTGCACGGCCCGGAGGGCTGGGCGGAGTTCTCCCCGTTCTGGGACTACGACGCGGCCGAGTCCGCGGCCTGGCTGCGGGCCGCGCTCGAGGACGCGACCTCGCCGCGTCCCGCGCCGCTGCGCGAGGCGGTCGAGGTCAACGCCACGATCCCCGTCGTCCCGGCCGTGCTCGCCGCCCGCATCGCGAGGGTCGGCGGGGCGCGGACGGCGAAGGTCAAGGTCGCCGATCCCGGTGCGGACCTCGCCTCGGACGAGGAGCGTCTCGAGGCCGTGCGGGACGCGATGGGCCCGGAGGCGAGGATCCGGATCGACGCGAACGCCGCCTGGACGCACGAGGAGGCGCTCGAGGCGCTGCCGCTGCTGGACCGTGCGGCGGGCGGGCTCGAGTACGCCGAGCAGCCCTGCGCCGCGCTCGAGGACCTCGCGGCGCTGCGCCGCGAGCTGGACATCCCGATCGCCGCGGACGAGTCGGTGCGACGGGCGGAGGATCCCCTGCGGGTCGCCCGGGCGGAGGCCGCCGACGTGCTCGTGATGAAGGTCCAGCCCCTCGGCGGCGTGACGCGCTGCCTCGAGCTCGCCGAGCAGGCGGGGCTGCCGGTGGTGGTCTCCTCCGCGCTCGAGTCCGGGGTGGGCCTCGGCGCGGGCGTCGCGCTCGCCGCCGCCCTGCCCGAGCAGTCGCACGCCTGCGGGCTCGCGACCGGGACCCTGCTCACCGGGGACCTCGTCGACCCGCCGCTGCACGCCGCGGACGGGGTGCTGCCCGTGGACCGGCGCGAGGTGAGCGAGGAGGCGCTGGCCCGCCATGCGGCCGATCCCGCGCTCACGGCCCGGTGGGAGGATCGCCTCGCCGCCTGCGCCGCCCGGCTGTGACCGCAGCGACGATCAGATCCTCGAGCGAGGCGGGACTACCCTGACGGGGTGCTCGAACCCTCCGCCCCGCCGCCCGCGCCCCTGACGATCCCCGCTCCGCGCCCGACGGGGTCCGGGGCCGTGGACCAGGCGGTCGCGCTGTGGTCGGCACTGGCCGAGCTCGGGCTCGCCGAGGCGGTGCTCGCCCCCGGCTCCCGCTCCGCGCCGCTGGTCTACGCTCTCGCCGCCGACGAGGTCGCCGGGCGGATCCGCGCCCATGTGCGGATCGACGAGCGCGCCGCGGCCTTCACCGCCCTCGGCATGGGGCGAGAGGATCCTGCGCGGCCCGCCGCGGTGGTGACCACCTCCGGCACCGCGACCGCCCACCTGCACGCCGCGGTGATGGAGGCCCACCACTCCCGGATCCCGCTGCTCGTGCTCACTGCGGACCGGCCCGCGGAGCTGCGCGAGGTCGGCGCGAACCAGACCACCCGTCAGCCCGGCATGTTCCGCTCCCTGGTGCGCCTGGCCGTGGACCTCCCCGCCCCCTCGGCTGAGGCCGCGAGCCCGCTCGAGCTGCGCACCGTCGTCTCCACGGCCGCGCGCGCCCTCGCCGCCGCGACCGGCGAGCACCCCGGCCCCGTGCACCTGAACCTCTCCTTCCGCGATCCGCTCGTCCCCCGCCCGGGGACGGCGCAGAGCACCGCGACCGACGAGGGGGCCGTCGGCGCCTCGGAGCGGATCGTGGTCACTCGTCGCCTTCCCGCGCCCGCACCTGCGCCGCAGCCCGTCCCGGTCGACGCCCGCACCGTCGTCGTCGCCGGTGACGGGGCCGGGCCGGCGGCCGCCGCACTCGCCGACGCGCACGGCCTGCCGCTGCTGGCCGAGCCGAGCTCCGGCGCGCTGGAGGCGGAGGGCCTCGTGCCCCGCTACCCGGCGCTGCTGCGCGAGGTGATGGCGGACCCGGACCATCCCCTGCGCCCGCACCGCGCGATCGTGCTCGGCCGGCCCACCCTGTCCCGTCCCGTCGTCGGCGCGCTGCTCGGCGCGGCCGACGTCGAGGTCGTCGTCGTGGACCCGCATCCGGACTGGCCCGATGTCGCGCGCCGCGCGAGCCTCGTGGTCCCCGCCGCGATCGGGCAGGAGACCGCCGGGGCCGATGCGGCGCCCGATGCGGCGCCCGGGACACCGCCGGGCGGGACGTCCGAGCGGGAGGTGCGCCGCGCCCGGATCGAGGCCTGGCGGGAGGCGGCCGACGCCTCCGCCGCCCGTCTCCCGCAGCCCTGGCAGCAGCGGGCCGCGCTCGCGGTCTGGGAGGCCTCCGGACCCGGCGACCTGCTGGTGCTCGGCTCCTCGAGCCTCGTGCGGGACCTCGAGCAGCATGCCGGGCCCACCGCCGCCCGGGTGATCGCGAACCGGGGTCTGGCCGGGATCGACGGGACCACCGCGATGGCCGGCGGCCTGGCCCTCGCCCGCGCCGGGCGGGAGACCGACGACCGGGCCGCTCCGCGGGAGCGGGTCACGGCGGGGGAGAGGGGCCGCACCCGCCTGCTCGTCGGCGATCTCACCGCGCTGCACGATCTCACCGGGATGCTGGTGGGCCCCGAGGAGCCCCGACCGGATCTCGACGTGATCGTGGTCGACGACGGCGGCGGCCGCATCTTCTCCGGGCTCGAGCACGCCGCCGCCCCGCCCGAGCTGCTGCGCCGCTTCTTCACCACCCCGCACGGCGCCGACATCGCCCGCGCCGCCGCGGCCCTCGGCGCGGAGGCGCAGGAGATCGTGCCCGAGCAGCTGCCGGGCGCCCTCGCCGCGCCCTCGCGCGGGTTGCGGGTCCTGGTGGTCCGGGACGCGGCCGTCCAGGAAGCGTCCAGCGATGTTTCGAGGAACTCTTGACCCGTGATGGTGACATGACCCCATGAACGACCAGCACGACCCGCAGCCGCCCCGCGACGAGGTCCCCGGGACCCCGGACGCGCCCCGCCACGACGCGGCGGAGCCCGCCCCGAGCCCGCCCGCCGCGAACGCCCCCGGTTCGAGCACCCCGGTCACCGCGCCGCTGCCGCCGGCCTCCGCGCCGAGCCCGACGCCCTCCTGGTACGGCGCCGGCCGCGCGGACGGTGCAGGGTCGCCGTATGGAGCCGCCGGGCGCTCCGGCGCCGCCTCCTCGTCCGACACGGCCCTGCTCTACGGCACCTCCCCGTCCTACGGCACGTCTCAGTCCTACGGCGCTGCCCCGTCCTACGGTTCCTTCCCGGACTCCGGCACCTCGACGCCCTTCGGCACCGCCGCGGCCGAGTCCTCTGCCGCGCCCGCCGCACCGCCCGCCACCGCGCGCCGCGGCCCGGGCTGGTTCGGGACCGGCGCGCTCGTGCTCGCCGGGATGATGCTCTCCACCGGCCTGACCCTCGGCGGCGTCGTCGCCTACGACCAGCTGCAGGACGACGAGCCGGTCGCGGCCTCGCAGGGAGGTGACGGCGCGGAGACACGACCGGCCGCGTCCACCACCGCGGAGGACCCGGACTGGGCCGCGATCTCCGAGCAGGTCTCGCCCAGCGCCGTCTCCATCCTCGCCTCGACCGGCTCCGGGACGAGCCAGGGCACGGGCGTGGTCCTCGACGCGGACGGCACGATCCTCACCAACGACCACGTCGCCGGTGACGCGCAGTCGCTGCAGGTCACCACCAGCGACGGCCGCAGCTTCGCCGCCTCCCTCGTGGGCACCGATCCCTCGACGGACCTCGCCGTGATCCGCCTGGACTCCCCGCCCGAGGACCTGAAGCCCGCGACCTTCGCGGACTCCTCCACGGTGGTCGTGGGCCAGCCCGTGATGGCGCTCGGCACCCCGCTCGGCCTCGAGAACACCGTCACCACCGGCATCGTCTCGGCGCTCGACCGCCCCGTCACCGCCTCCGGCGAGGAGACCGACGGGTCCGACACCACGTACACCTCCGCGATCCAGACCGATGCCGCGATCAACCCCGGCAACTCCGGCGGGCCGCTCGTGGACGCCGCCGGCCAGGTCATCGGCATCAACACCGCGATCGCCTCCATCCCCAACGAGTCCGGCCAGGCCGGCAGCATCGGGCTCGGCTTCGCGATCCCCTCGAACACCGCGATGCTGATCGCCGAGCAGCTCGAGGACGGCGGTCCCGTCGAGCACGCCTTCGTGGGCGTGACCACCACCGACGGCACCGCCGACGACGGCAGCGCCGGGTACCGCGGCGCGGAGGTGGTCTCCGTCGAGCCGGACAGCCCCGCCGCCGAGGCGGGCCTGGTGGAGGGCGACCTCGTCATCGGCGTCGACGACACCCCTGTCGGCGGCGCCGGCGCCCTGACCGGCGTGGTGCGCGGGCTCGAGGTCGGCTCCACCCATCAGCTCGAGGTGGTGCGCGACGGCTCCGTGCAGACGATCGAGATCACCCTCGACGCTAGATAGATCTAGCGAGAGCATTATCCAGCTGCGATGGATGGCTTGATGATTCTGTCATCCCACCTAGATGTAAACTTCGATTTGACTGCCTCGTGGGAAAAGCGTTGAATCGGGTCAGCCGAGCTTGGCAGTTTCAATTAAAGTAGCCGTTCGTGCTCGATTCTTGAAAACGTTGCCAGGGTACGCATTGTCGGGGAATGATTCGGAAAGCCTGTCGGCGGCGTCTCTTACGAACTGGGCCGTCTCTTGGTTCGAAGAAGATGGATCCCAAGAGGGGTCCTTCAACTTGCTTTGGCCAATCTTGACTAGGGCAAGATGGGCGATAATCAAACGTCCATGTACCGCAACGCCAAGCTCAACACCCGTGCTAGCAGCAGACACTTCGTCAAGAATGGCGTCCACTTGGCGCACTATTAGTACAGCCCGCTGAAGAAGTAGAGGGTCGGTCGAAGGGTTGAACAGCTTCTTGTAGTCACTGCCGCTCTGGGAGAATAGTCGAGAAACTTCCCGCTTTGCCGTAACTGAAAGTGCAAGATCCGTGTTGGCGCAGGCAAGTGCTACAGCTGCATCCCGGAGGTAGATGATCTTTGTGGGATCATCATTACTAGGCTGTTCTGCCTGACGTATAACATACTCGAATCCAAGGAGGGCGAGCTCCCTTGCGAGTCTGTGCTGCTCTTCGTCCAAGAAGGAGAAGTCCTGGCTCGAAACCTCGTTCTGGGTGTTCGCGTATCGGGTAATACCCCTCGCGAGCTCGGGGTCCTCAGAGGGGACCTCGACGCAACGTACAAGGACAAACACCTGTCCGAGGTTTGCTTCCAGTTCTGTATCGAGAAGCGAGCCGAGTGTTGAAACAGTCTGAGCGCCATTTACGATCGATGCGTCCCGGAGGGAGGCTCGAAGGACATCTCGATTCATGACCCCTGCCGGGGCATAGTCAATCGCGGACGATAGAATGACAATTCCGTTGTTGTAGTATCCAAAATGTTCGGGATTGGATCTAACGGTGCTCATCATGCCCGCATTGATCTCGGAGCGGGGGATTACCACCCTAATATTGTCGGCAAAAAGGTTCTCCCCATGCTCCTTGAACCACTGTGCAATATCTGCACCTGAGACTTTGCCATAGAGAATTCTTAGTGGATCGGCTGGGCCGCCTCCCCAGTTCAGTAGATCTACTTCGAGGTCGACCGCGATGCGACTTGTTGTTGTGAGGGACTGAAAAAGCTCTGCTTGGCCGAAATGCCTGTGCGACATGATTGGCTCGACGCCCTCAAGGTCGTTCATCTCGCTTAGAAGCAATTCAATGGGTTCGAAAACTTCAGGGGCGAGAGGGCTGCTCCCCGTCGTGGTTGTAACTATTGCAATTTTTGCCGAGGGAGTTACAAGTAGCTCGCGGACCGCCGTGCGAAGGTCGTCGGAGGCATGGACCGGTTCGGTGGAATTTCTAGCTCCGATTAGGGAGCGAACTCCTTCTGTGAACCGAAGAACCTCTCCTACGTCTAGGGAGCCATTTCCGTCGCGCCGCCACTTCGCTTGAGAGAGCACTAATAGACCCTGTACGGGGTCTACTGCGATCGCGTCAATGCCTCGGTCTTTCCCGCCATCTGTGATCTCGATCGATCTTTGGGCGGCCGAGGGGTCGTCAGGGAGTGCTAGATCGAGGCTGTACCTGGCTAGGAGGCGGCTCAAGTTGTTTACGTCGTCGAGCGAATGATCCCAATATTCACTTTCGAACTTTGCCCTAATGTGTGTCGCAATCTGATCAACATGAAATTTCGACATTGACATCTCTCTAGGGTTGGCGGACGCTACAGTTGACGCGCGTTGCTCGAAGGCGAGCGGACTGATCTTGCTGAGCCTATAGCGACTCTAGCTCTTATGTAAGCATTTCCACCCCGTGGTCATGCTCAACGACTTCAGGACTCGGCGTCGCCGCGCAGCGCCCGCAGCATCGGCCGGCACTTCGCGAGCGCCTCGGCGTGCTCGGAGACCGGGTCCGAGGCGGCGACGAGCCCGCCGCCGGCCTGCAGCACGGCCGTGCGCTCCCCGGTCAGGTGCGCCATCCGCAGCGCGATCGCCCACTGCCCGTCGCCGCTGCCGTCCATCCAGCCCACCGGCGAGGCGTAGCCGCCGCGGTCGTGCGGCTCGAGCCGGGCGATGATCTCGTCGGCCCGCTCGCGCGGGGTCCCGGAGACCGCGGCCGAGGGGTGCAGGCGCGCTGCGACGTCCAGGCTCGTCACCCCCTCGTGCAGGTGGGCGGTGACGTCCGAGGCGAGATGCTCCAGGCCCGGCAGGCGCAGCACGAACGGCTCCGGGGAGACGTCGAGCTCCGCGGCGAGGTCCCCGAGCCGCTCGACCACCGAGTCCACCGCATAGGCGTGCTCGGAGCGCTCCTTGAGGTCGGAGCGGAAGGCCCGACGGTCCGCCTCGTCGAGCTCGCCGTCGTCCGCGACGGGCCGGGAGCCGGCCAGCACGCGGGAGAAGACGCGGCCGTCCTCTGTCTGGGCGAGCATCTCCGGGCTCGCGCCGACCACGTCCTCGAGGTGGTACACCCAGGTGGAGGGGTAGTCCCGGGCGAGCCGGGTGAGCAGCAGGGCGGGGGAGAGGGGCTCCGGGGCGCGCACCGCGGTGCGCTCGGAGAGAACGACCTTCTCCGCCGCGCCCGCGCGGATCTCCCCGACGGCCCGATGCACGAGGGCCTGGTACTCGTCGGGCGTGTGATCGGCCTCGAGCTCGAGCGGCTCCTCGGCGGGCAGGTCCGAAGGGGAGGAGGGGAACAGGTCCCGCCAGGAGACGGGCAGCTCGGGCTCCTCGTCGATCCCGACGACGGTGAGGAAGGACTCCCCGTCGTGCACGCCCAGCAGCGCGCGCGGCACCAGCAGCGTGGAGGGCCGCGGCGAGGAGGCGGCGTAGGAGAAGGAGCCCAGCGCGATCAGGCCGCTGGTGCGCACCTGCACCTCGTCGTCGACCCGGGCGCGCGCGGCGATCTCGCGGAACGCGGCGCTCGCCTCCGCGAAGCGCTCCGGCCCCGTCGTGCGCACCGACCAGGCACGACCGAGGGCGACCACGCCCTGCCCGTGCCGCAGCCAGGCGCCGCTGACGCCCTCCGGGACATGGCCCAGCAGGTCCACCGGCTCCTCGATCCGGACGGTGCGCACGACGGGCGTCGCGGACACGGGCGCGGAGAGGTCGGGGTGGCGGAGCAGAGCGGACATCCGTGTCATTATGCGTCACCCCCGGCCCGCCGCGCCGTGACCCGCGTCCCGTCCCCGGATCCGTCGGCGAGAGCGGCCGAGGTGCGACCATGGACCGGCGAGAGACCACGGACCGGCAGGGTCCGGGCGCCTTCCCCCACTCCGAGGAGCATCGCGTGAGCACAGACGGCGACAGCATCACGACGCCCCTGGTGCGCGGACTCCTCGCGGCGCTGTCCGTGCTCGGCATCGCCCTCGCCGTGGTGGTCGTGCCGGCGCTCGCCGCGCAGGTCGCGGGCACCGCCTCGAGCGCCACCGCGCTGGACGCCGTGCTGATCGCCCTGAGCATCCTCGTGCTCGGCCACGGCGGCGGGGTCGTCCTCAGCACCGGGGTGATCGACGGGGCGGTGACGCTCACGCCCGTCGGCCTCCAGGTCCTCCTGGTGCTCCTGGCCGCGCTGTCCCTGCGCCGGGCGGGCAGGCGCCTGCAGCTGGTGCGGGACGACGGCGTGCTGCGCGTCGGGGCGCTGCGCGACGCCGGGGTGACCCTCGCCGCCTTCGCTGGGGCCTACGCGATCGGCCTGGCGGTGCTCGCGGCGATCGGCCGCAGCGCCGAGGCGGCCCCGGTGGTCACCTCCGCGCTCGTCTCCGGCGCGCTCGTCGCGGTCGGCGGCGGGCTGATCGGCCTGCTGTGGTCGCTGCGTCGCGAGGCGACCTCCACCGTGCCGGGGGTGAGGGTGCTCGGCCTGCTGCCCGCCCCCTACGACGCCGTCGCGCGCGCCGCGCTGATCGCGCTGCTGGGGCTCATCGGCTCCGGGATGCTGCTGGTGATCGCCCTGGCGCTCACGCACGTGCCCGCCCAGGCCGCGCTCTTCGACCAGCTCGCGCCCGGGTTCGTCGGCGGTCTCGTGCTCCTGCTGCTCCAGCTCGCCCTGCTGCCGCTGCTGGCCGTGTGGGCGCTCGCGGTGCTGCTGGGCGGCACAGTCGTGGTGGGCACCTCCACCGGGATCTCCCTCGGCGAGACGCAGACGGGCGTGCTGCCGGCCCTGCCGATCCTCGGCATCCTGCCCGAGCCGGGCGATCTCCCGTTCTGGACCTGGGGCCTCATGCTGCTGCCGGCCGTCGCGGTCGGGGTCGGCGCGGTCAGCCTCGTGCGGGATGTCGCCGAGCTCGAGATGCGCGAGCGCCGCACCGCCTGGATCGCCTATCCGGCGGTCGTCGTGGTCGCGGTGCTGCTGCTGGCGGGCCTCGCCACCGGCGGGATCGGAGACGGACGCCTCGTGCACCTCGGCCCGCAGATGTCCACGCTGGTCCTGCCGCTGCTGGGCGTGGTCGTGGTCGCCACCGGCCTCGTGCTCGCGGTGCGCGGCACCGCGCTGGTGCCGTGGACGCGGGAACGCCTCGGCGCGCTGCGCGGGCGCGTGGAGGCGGCCGAGACCCGGGAGCGGGGCGAGGCGGCGGACCGCGGGGCCACGACGTCGAGCGCGGGCTCTGCGTCGACCGCGGGCTCGGCGGGCACTGCGTCGTCTGCGGGCTCTGCCTCGGCCGCAGGATCTGCGGCAGCTGCCGACCCGTCGGCGTCCTCGGCCGGTTCCGCGCTCTCCCCGCAGAGCCCGGCGGGCTCCGCCATGTCGGCCGAGAGCGCGACGGAGTCCGCCGCGAGCCCGGCCCCGTCGGCCGTCAGCCCGGCCGCATCGCCGATGAGCCCGGCACGGTCGGCCGTGAGCCCGGCCCCGTCGGCCGCGAGCCCGGCGGCGTCCGCCGCGAGCCCGGCCTCCTCGGCGCAGAGTGCGGGGGAGGACCCCGCCGCGACCGTCTCGCCGGACTCGCCCGCGGACGAGGAACCGCCCGGTCCCCGAGGACTCAGCCCCCGAGCACCCCGCTGAGCCAGTCCACCATCGAGTTCTGCGCCTCCGCGTCGCACCCGACGCGCGCCTGCTCGGTGATCGCCGTGGAGCGGCACTCCTCGAGATCGGCCAGCGGACCGTAGAACAGGGTGCTCAGCACGGCCCCGGCGACGATCATCAGCGTCGCCGGCAGCCCCAGGAAGGCGCCGATCACGACCATGGACCAGCGGCCGTCCCGCACCGACTGCACCACCACGAGCACCAGCAGCACGAGCGAGACCAGCCCCGTCACCCCCGCCAGCAGCGAGACCGGCAGCGGCATCAGCATCAGCAGCCACGAGGCGAGCAGCGAGAGCGCGAGGGCGCCGACCCGACGACGATGTCGCCGCTCCGGCGGGACGTCGGAGCGGGAGGCCTGGGTGCGATCGCTGTTCACCCCACCCATTGTGCCGTGCCCTGCACGGCCCCGGCCCGGGGACCGGCCGATGACACGGCCCGCCCCGTCACTCGAGAGGGCCACTACCCTGGGGCGGTGACCCGCACCCCCGTCGTCGTCCTGATCTCCGGCACCGGCTCGAACCTCGCCGCCCTCCTCGCCGCCTCCGGGCAGGAGCAGTGCCCCTACGAGGTGGTCGGCGTGATCGCCGACCGCGAGGCCGCCGGCCTCGCCCATGCCCGCGAGGCGGGCATCCCCTCCCAGGTCGTGGCCCTCGGCGACCACCCGGACCGTGCTGCCTGGGACAGGGCCCTCGCCGACGCCGTCGCCGCCCACGCCCCGCAGCTGGTGGTGCTCGCCGGGTTCATGAAGCTCGTCGGCCCGCCCCTGCTCGAGTCCTTCGGCGGGCGGATCATCAACACCCACCCGGCGCTGCTGCCCTCCTTCCCCGGCGCCCACGGCGTGCGCGACGCCCTCGCCCACGGCGTCAAGGTCACCGGCTGCAGCGTGATCGAGGTCGACGCCGGGGTGGACACCGGGCGGATCCTCGCCCAGCGCGCCGTGGACGTCCTCGAGGAGGACACCGAGGACGCGCTCCACGAGCGCATCAAGGCCGTCGAGCAGCCGCTGCTGGTCGAGGTCGTGCGCCGTCTCACCGCCGCCCGCTGAGCGCGGCGCCCGGGCGCCGGCCCGGTAGGCTGGCAGCGACACGACTGGCGAAGGTGGGCGACCACCGGGGAGTGTGACGTCGGGGGCATCGACCGCCTGGGTGCCCGCCGCAAGCAGATCCGACCAAGGAGCACGCCACGTGAGCACCGCAGAACGCCGCCCGATCCGCCGAGCCCTCCTCTCCGTCTTCGACAAGACCGGCATCGTCGACCTCGCCCGCACCCTCGCCGAGCAGGGCGTGGAGATCCTCTCGACCGGCTCCACCGCCGCGACCATCCGCGAGGCCGGCATCGCCGTCACCGACGTCGAGACCGTCACCGGCTTCCCCGAGATGCTCGACGGCCGCGTCAAGACCCTCCACCCCCGCATCCACGGCGGCATCCTCGCCGACCAGCGCCTGGAGAGCCACCGCGCGCAGCTCGCCGAGCACGACATCGCCCCGATCGACCTCGTCGTCGTGAACCTCTACCCCTTCGCCGAGACCGTCGCCGCGGGTGGCACCTTCGACGAGATCATCGAGAAGATCGATGTGGGCGGCCCCACGATGGTCCGCGCCGCCGCGAAGAACTTCGCCTCCGTGGCCGTGGTCGTGGACCCCGAGGGCTACCCGATCGCGGCCGAGGCCGCCGAGGCCGGCGGCTTCACCCTCGCCGAGCGCCAGGAGCTCTCCACGATCGCCTTCACCCGCACCGCGGAGTACGACGAGGCGATCAGCGACTGGATGCTCGGCCAGCTCGCCGAGGACGGCGAGGACGCCGCGGCCGAGGCCGAGGCCGACGACGAGCAGCTCCCCACGATCCTCGACCTCTCCGAGGCCGACGCCGCCGAGCTCGGCATCACCGCGACCCTCCGCTACGGCGAGAACCCCCACCAGCGGGCCCGCCTGGCCGTCACCGACGAGGACGAGCCCGGCATCGCCGGCGCCGAGCAGCTCGGCGGCAAGGCCATGAGCTACAACAACTACGTCGACGCGGACGCCGCGGTGCGCGCCGCCCACGACCACGCCCGCCCCGCCGTCGCCGTGGTCAAGCACAACAACCCCTGCGGCATCGCCGTGGTCGACGAGGGCGAGGACATCGCCCGCGCCCACGCCCTCGCGCACGGCACCGATCCCGTCTCCGCCTACGGCGGCGTGATCGCCGCGAACCGCACGGTCACCCTCGCCATGGCCCAGCAGGTCAAGCCGATCTTCACCGAGGTGATCCTCGCCCCCGGCTACGAGGACGAGGCGCTCGAGCTGCTGCGCACCAAGAAGAACCTCCGCATCCTGAAGCTCGAGGGGGAGTACTCCCGCGGCGTCGAGATGCGCGAGATCTGGGGCGGGATGCTCATCCAGGACGCCGATGCGATCGACGCCGAGGGCGACGCGCCCGCCGGCTGGACCCTCGCCGCGGGCGAGGCGGCCGACGCCGCGACCCTCGCCGACCTCGAGTTCGCCTGGCGCGCGGTGCGGGCCGTGAAGTCCAACGCGATCCTCCTCGCCGCAGACGGCGCAGCCGTCGGCATCGGGATGGGCCAGGTCAACCGCCTGGACTCCTGCCGCCTCGCCGTCGCCCGCGCGAACACGCTCGGCGAGCACGCCGAGGGCGGGACCGCCCCCGAGCGGGCGCGCGGCGCCGTCGCGGCCTCCGACGCCTTCTTCCCCTTCGCCGACGGCGCCCAGATCCTGCTGGACGCCGGGGTGCGGGCCATCGTGCAGCCCGGCGGCTCGATCCGCGACGAGGAGGTCGTCGAGGCCTGCCGCGCCGCGGGCGTCACCCTCTACCTCACCGGCACCCGCCACTTCGCCCACTGAGGCCCCGGCGCCGCCCGCGCTCCCGACCGGTCGGGAACGGTGCGTCGGCGCCCCCGTCCTGCGCCGTCCGGGACCACGTTCCCGGACGGCGCAGGACCTCCGTTCACCTCCGGGTCATCCGCGCCCTCTAGAGTTGAGCGCATAGACCAGCGAGCGCCGAAGGAGTGAGCGTGAAGATCCCGGACAACCAGAGCCTGCGCGAGTACATCGAGCACCTGCGCGAGGAGGGGTACTCGGTCCAGGACGGGCACACGCCGGACCCGGACCTCATCGACCCGCAGGGGAACCCGGTCTACACCTGGCAGGAGGGCTACCCGTACGAGACCCGCATGGACCGGGACGAGTACGAGCTGGAGAAGTACAAGCTGCAGGTCGAATTGCTGAAGTACCAGTACTGGCTCGAGGACAACGACCAGAAGTCGGTCATCATCTTCGAGGGGCGGGACGCGGCCGGCAAGGGCGGCACCATCAAGCGCTTCACCGAGCACCTCAACCCGCGCACCGCACGGGTCGTCGCGCTGAACAAGCCCTCGGACCGCGAGCGCGGGCAGTGGTACTTCCAGCGCTACATCCAGCACCTGCCCACCGAGGGCGAGATGGTGCTGTTCGACCGCTCCTGGTACAACCGCGCCGGCGTCGAGCGGGTCATGGGCTTCGCGACCCCCTCCGAGTACGAGACCTTCATGAACCAGGTCCCGTACTTCGAGCGGATGCTGGTGGACTCCGGGATCCACCTGACGAAGTTCTGGTTCTCCGTCTCCCAGAAGGAGCAGCGAACCCGCTTCGCGATCCGTCAGCTGGACCCGGTCCGGCGCTGGAAGCTCTCCCCGATGGATCTCGAGTCCCTCGACCGCTGGGAGGCGTACACGCAGGCCAAGGAGGAGATGTTCCGCCGCACGGACAAGAAGTACGCGCCGTGGACGATCATCCGCTCCAACGACAAGAAGCGCGCCCGCCTGAACGCGATGCGCTACTTCCTCTCCCAGTTCGAGTACGAGGACAAGGACCACGAGGTCGTCGGCACCCCGGATCCGAAGCTCGTCATGCGCGGGAAGATGGAGGAGGCCGACGAGTGAGCCGCTGACGGCGCCGCACGTGCGACGGGCCGGTCACCCCGCGAGGGGATGACCGGCCCGTCGGCCGTCGTGCCGGCACTGTGCCGGCGCGGGACGCCGGCGGTCGCTCAGAAGTCCAGGCGCTCCGTGGGCGGCACCGCCACCTCGCCCGAGTCGAGCTGCTCCGTGGTCGCGGCGGGCTCAGCCGCCTCCTCCTCGAGCGCCGGAATGGTGCCCGTGAGGGTCGCGCGGTGCGGGGAGGTCATCGAGGCGGGGGAGAGCAGCCCCGCCAGGCGCTCCTCGTCCAGCAGCCCCCGCTCGAGCACCAGCTCCTTGACGGGTCGGCCCGTCGCGAGCGCCGACTCGGCGATCTCCGTCGCGGCCGCGTAGCCGATCACCGGCACGAGCGCCGTGACCACGCCGATCGAGCGGTGCAGGTAGTCCTCCAGCACCTCCTCGTTCAGGGTGATCCCGGCGACGCAGCGATCGGCGAGGGTGTTCATCGCCCGGGTCATGATCTGCGTGGACTCGAGGATGTTGAAGGCGATCACCGGCTCGAACACGTTCAGCTGCAGCTGCCCGCCCTCGGCCGCGAAGGTCACCGAGAGGTCGTTGCCGATCACCTCGTAGGCGACCTGGTTGACGACCTCGGGGATCACGGGGTTGACCTTGCCGGGCATGATCGAGCTGCCCGGCTGCACGGCCGGCAGGTTGATCTCGTGCAGGCCCGCCCGCGGTCCCGAGCTCAGCAGGCGCAGGTCGTTGCAGATCTTCGAGATCTTCACCGCGATGCGCTTGAGGATGCCCGAGAAGGTGACGAAGGCGCCCGTGTCGCTGGTGGCCTCGACGAGGTCGTCGGCGACCACGAAGGGGATCCCCGTCAGCTCGGCGAGGTCCTTCGTGGCCATCGCCGCATAGCGAGGATCGGAGGTGATGCCGGTGCCGATGGCGGTCGCGCCGAGGTTGATCTCCTGGAACAGCGTCGCGGTGCGGGTCAGGCGCTGGACGTCCTCCTCGATCGTGGTGGCCCAGGCGTGGAACTCCTGGCCCACGGTCATCGGGACCGCGTCCTGCAGCTGGGTGCGGCCCATCTTCAGGATGGAGGAGAACTCCTCGCCCTTGGCGCGCAGCGTCGTGATCAGGTGGTCCATCGCCTCGGCCAGCGCCGGGAAGGACAGCATGATCGTCAGGCGGATCGCGGTGGGGTAGACGTCGTTGGTGGACTGGCCGAGGTTGACGTGGTTGTTGGGGTGCAGCTCGTCGTACTGCCCCTTCTCGTGCCCGAGGATCTCGAGCGCGCGGTTGGCGATCACCTCGTTGGCGTTCATGTTCGTGCTCGTGCCGGCGCCGCCCTGGATCATGTCCACCACGAAGTTCTCGTGGAGGGCGCCGCCGACGATCTCCTCGCAGGCCCGGTCGATCGCGGCGAAGCGCTCGTCGTCGAGCGCCCCCAGGCGATGATTGGCACGGGCGGCGGCGCGCTTGACCTGGGCGAGGGCCTCGATCATCCGGGGGAAGTGCTGCAGCTGCACGCCCGTGATGTGGAAGTTCTCCTGCGCGCGCAGGGTCTGGACGCCGTAGTAGGCATCGGCTGGGACGTCGCGGTCTCCGAGCAGGTCGTGCTCGCGGCGGGTGCCGACCGACGTCGCACCGGGGCTGGTCATCGTGGGATCCTCCAGATGTCGCGGTGGCCGACGGCTCTGCCGGCCCCTGACAGCGTAACTGCGCACGGCTCGTACCCCCCGTACCATGGCCGGGTGCCTGCACCCCGTTCGCCCCACACGCTCCGCGCCGCCTTCCGGCGTCAGGCGGTGCTCACGCTCGCGCTCGTCGCGCTCGCGCTCATCGTGGTGCTCGGCGCGACCGTCTCCGCCTCCCTTGCCGGGATCCTGCTGTCCGCGCTGCTGCTCGCCCTCGCCCTGCTGCGAGTCCTGCTGCCGGTGCGGGCGGTGGGGGCGCTCGCCGTGCGCTCCCGCGGGCTGGACACCGCCGTCCTGGTGGTGCTCGCGCTCGGCATCGCGGCGCTGGCCACCTCGCCGAACCTCTGAGCCGCCGGCCGTCCGCGCCGATGTGAGCAGGCCGTCCCCGGCGACGGCAGCAGCAGCCGTCGGCGGTGTGGCACGATCGGTCCGTGCCCACCGATTCCGCCCGGCTCCATGCCGTGTTCGACCTCGCGATGAGGATCGGGGAGGGCCTGCTCACCAACGGCGCCGCGGCCTCGGAGGTCACCGCCACGGTGCTGCGGGTGACCAGCTCGTCCGGTCTGCGCAACGTGTCCGTGCAGGTCACCTTCAACGAGGTGACGATCTCCTATCTCGAGGACGAGTCCGCGACCCCGTTCACGAGGGTCCGCTCGGCGGGGGAGCGGACCCAGGACTTCGCGCGACTGGCCGCCTTCGAGGACATCTCCCACCAGTACCTCTCCGGCGAGCTGCCCCTGGACGAGGCCCGGCACCGCGCCGCGGCGATCCCGCAGCGCCAGCCGCTGTACCGCCTCGCGCTGGTCGTCAGCGGCTTCGCGGTCATGGGCGGCGCCGCCGCCCTCAGCTTCGGCGCCGGCAGCCTGGTCGTCGTCGCCGCGACCCTCGCCGCGGGGATGCTGATCGCGATCGCCGAGGTGCTCGCGCGCTGGAGCATCCCGCCCTTCTACAGCCAGGCGCTCGGCGGGCTCGTGGCCGTGGCCGCGGCCATCGGCGTCTCGGCCATCGACCCCACGGAGAACTCCTCGATCGTCGTCGTCTCCTGCCTCATCGTGCAGCTCGCGGGGCTGAGCTCGATCAGCGCAGTGCAGGACGCGGTCACCGGCTGGTACGTCACGGCCGCGGGACGGATGCTCGAGACGCTCATGCTCACCGTCGGCATCGTCGTCGGCGTGCGGGCCGGGCTCCTCATCGCCGAGGCGGTCGGGGCGGACATCTCCGTGACCGCGTCGATGCCGCTGTCGATCACCACGTCGCTCGTGGTGCTGATCTCGGGACTCGGGATGGGGCTCGGCTACGGGGTCGGCACCCAGACCCCGCCCCGGCTGCTCCCCGCGATCGCCGTGGTCGCCGCGGGGTCGGGCATCATCTCCCACGTGGTCACGGGGGTGCTGGGCGACCGCACCGTCGCCGTCGGCGTCGCCGCCTTCGCCACCGGGCTGGTCGCCACCGCGCTCGCCGACCGGGTGCGCGCCCCTGCGCTCGCCTTCGTGATGGGCGGGGTGATCCCGCTGGTGCCCGGCAGCCGCATCTATCGCGGCCTGCTCGGCCTGCAGGACGACCTCGGCGTGGGCATCTCCGAGCTGCTCGAGGCGGCGCAGATCGCGGTCGCGATCGCGGCGGGCGTCGTGCTCGGCCAGCTGATCTCCTCCCGCGTGATGCCCTACGTGCGGCGCAGCGGCATCGCCTACACCCCGGCGATCTCCTCGCCCTTCACCACGCTGCGCCGTCGTCGCCTCTCGCTCGGCACGAAGAAGATGCGCAGGCGCGGCGGCGCCCCCGTGATCGAGCCGTCTACGATGACCGGTGAGATGACGGCGCTGTCGCCGGCCCTGTTCGACGACCAGGACCTGCTCGACGACCTCGAGCCGCCCGCGGACCTCGAGGACCGCGGACCGCGCCGCGACGAGGACGAGGAGGTCTGATGAGCACCCACGCACTGCTGGCCGTCGGCGGCTACTCCACCAGCGGCACCGGCCGCGGGCCCGGGATCCAGCTGCTCGCCCTGCGGGCCGAGGAGCCCGGCACGGACGCCGACCGGTCCGGGGATCCCGGCACCGGGTCCGGCCTCACCGCCGAGCCCCGCGCCGTCGTCGACCTCCCGGACCCCTCCTTCGTGCTGTGGAGCGCGGACGGCGCGCTGCTGCACGCGGTGCTCGAGACGGACCCGACCCGGCTCGTCACGCTTCGCGTCGACGAGGACGGGAACCGCGCGGAGATCGTCGCGGACCTCGCGCTGGAAGGCACGGGCGGCTGCCACCTCGCCCACGGCCCGGACGGCCGCACCCTGCTCATCGCCCAATACGGCTCCGGCGCCGTCGCCACCGTGGGGCTGGACGAGGCCGGCGTGCCGAGCGCCCAGATCGACCTCGACGACCATCACGACCTCGTCGACGGCCTCCCCGACCTCGCCCCGCATCCCCACCAGATCGTCCCGCTGCCCGGCACCGAGGTGCTCGCCGTCCCGGACCTCGGCCTGGACCGCGTGATGCTCTACCGCCAGAACGCACGCGGCGACATCGACGTGGACGGCGAGATCCCGCTCAGCCGCGGCAGCGGGCCCCGCCACCTCGTCGCCGACCACGAGTCCGAGCAGATCCACATCGCCTGCGAGCTCTCGGGCATGGTGGCCACCGCCGTCCGCGCCGCCGAGCCCACCGCCCGCGCCGTCCCCGCCGTCATGCCGCCGGCCCCGCGACGCTGGAGCGTGCGCTCCATGACCCCCGCGAGCACCCGCGCGGCCGACGCCGCCCTCTCCCACATCGAGCTCGTCGCCGACGAGTCCGCGCTCCTGGTCGCCGCCCGCGGTCCCGACACGCTGTGCCTCCTCTCCCTCGACGCGATGCGCCCCCAGGCCGTGGCCGAGGCGGAGGTCGGCGCGCATCCCCGTCACTTCACCCAGTGGGGCGATCTGGTGCTCGTCGCCGCTCAGGAGGGCGACCGGATCGACGTGCTGCGGCGCCGCGGCGAGAGGCTCGAGCACGTGGCCGAGCCGATCCCGGCGCCCTCGGCCGCCTGCCTCGCCGTGCGTCCCACCCGCTGAGCTCCCTCCCTGCTGCGGCGCTGCGACCTGCAGGGATGCCGCCCGCGCGGACCGGTTGCCGTTCCTGTCCATCGGACGGATAGACTCACCGGCGGCCTGCCGCTCCACCGGCAGGACACCTCGCGCCCTCTGCCCACGTCCCGGAAGGACACTCCCGATGGCCGCTGCCGCCGCTCCCCAGACCGCTCCCGCACCGCAGGGCGTCGCGCTCTCGGCCGCGCCGGAGCGCTCCGCGGCCGCGGACCGCGCCGCGGAGAAGTTCGAGGAGTCCTTCGGCTACGCGCCCGACGGCGTGTGGTCCGCGCCCGGCCGCGTCAACATCATCGGCGAGCACGTGGACTACCAGGACGGGCTGTGCCTGCCGATGGCGATCTCGCACCGCTGCTTCGCCGCCGCGGCCCGCACCCCCACCTCGCGGCTGCGCCTGCGCTCCGCCCAGGACTCCCTCGAGCTCGACCTCGACGCCTCGGAGCTCACGCCCGGCGCGGTCGAGGGCTGGCCCGCCTACGTCGCCGGCGTCCTGTGGGCGCTGCGCCCCTTCATCTCCGGCGCCGTCACCCAGGGCATGGACGTCCTCATCGACGGGCAGGTGCCGCTGGGCGCGGGCCTGTCCAGCTCGGCGGCGCTCGAGTGCGCCTCCGCCGAGGCCATCGAGGCGCTGCTGACCCTGGGGACCGAGCCGCTGGACCGGGTGCGCGCCGCGATCACCGCCGAGACCGACTTCGCCGGCGCCTCCACCGGCGGCCTGGACCAGTCCGCCTCTGTGCTCTCCCGCGAGGGCCACGCCCTGTTCCTGGACTGCCGCGACTTCTCCACCCGGCCCGTGCCGTGGGACCTCGCCTCCCAGGGCCTCGCTCTGCTGATCACCGACACCCGCGCCGAGCACTCCCACGTCGACGGCGAGTACACGGCGCGCCGCGCCGACAGCGAGCGCGCCGCCGAGGCCCTCGGCCTGCCGACCCTGCGCGACGCCGATCCGGCCCGCCTTCAGGAGCTGCTGGCGAGCATCGACGACGAGGTGGTGCGCCGCCGCGCCCGTCACGTGATCACCGAGATCGGGCGCGTGCAGGAGTTCGACGCGCTGCTCGCCGCGGGCACCGTCCGCGAGCACGTCGCCGAGCTCGGCGCGCTGCTGGACGCGTCCCACGACTCGCTGCGCGAGGACTACGAGGTCACCGTCCCGCAGCTCGACCTCGCCGTGGATACCGCCCGGGAGGCCGGCGCGCACGGCGCCCGCATGACCGGAGGCGGCTTCGGCGGCTCGACGATCGCGCTGGTCGAGGCGGAGCGGGCGCAGGACGTCGCCGAGGCGATCGCCGCCGCCTTCGCCGCGGCCGGCTTCACCGCTCCGGAGTTCTTCCTGGCACTGCCCTCGGACGGCGCCGGCCAGGACCGCTGAGCCGGCTCGGCGTCGCCGCCGGCCCGGTTCAGGAGGCCGGGGCCTCGAGCCAGGCCCGCACCCCGTCCAGCAGACGGCCGCGCACCGGCTCGGGCGCGGCCGAGAGCCGGATCGAGGAGGCCGCGAGGCCCGCGAGCTCCGCATCGTCCAGCCCGATCCGACGCGCGGTCTCGTACTGGTCGAGCAGGCGCGAGCCGAACAGCAGCGGATCATCGGCCCCGAGCGCGATCTGCGCCCCCGCCTCCATCAGGTGCCGCAACGGCACGTCCTCGGCGACCTCGACCACCCCGAGGGAGGCGTTCGAGGCGGGGCACACCTCGAGCCCGATCCCGGACTCGACCACCTGCGCGAGCAGTCGTGGGTCCTCCGCCGCCCGCACCCCGTGGCCGAGGCGGTGCGGATGCAGGTGCTCGACCACGTCCCGCACGTGGGAGGGGCCCAGCAGCTCCCCGCCGTGCGGCACCGACAGCAGCCCCGCGTCCCGCGCGATGCGGAAGGCGGGGGCGAAGGCGGCGGTGTCCCCGCGCCGCTCGTCGTTCGAGAGCCCGAAGCCGACGACGCGGCCCGCATGGCGCGCGGCGAGGCGCGCCAGCGTGCGGGCGTCCAGGGGGTGCCGGGTGCGGGAGGCGGCGATCACGATGCCGACGCTCACCCCGGTCTCGGCCTCGGAGCGCTCCGCCTGGTCCAGCACGATCTCGACGGCCGGCGTGATCCCGCCGACGAAGGGCGCGTAGCTGGTCGGGTCGACCTGCAGCTCGAGCCGCCCCGAGCCCTCGGCGGCGTCGTCCTCGACCGCCTCGTGCAGCAGGCGGCGCATCGCCTGCTCGGAGTCGACCACGGCGCGGGCGGTGTCGTACTGGCGCTGGAAGCGGAACCAGCCGCGCCGAGTCGGCTCGACCTGCAGCGCGATGTCGTCGGTGAGGGAGCGGGGCAGGCGCATGCGACGCTCCCCGGCGAGCTCCCGCAGGGTCGATGGACGCATCGACCCCGTGAAGTGCAGGTGCAGATGCGCCTTCGGCAGGGCGCGCAGGTCCCGGCGGAGACCGGCAGGGGAGGGGCTCATCCCGCCAGGAGCGCGGCCACCCGGTCGATCCCCTCGACGATGTCCTCGTCGCCCAGGGCGTAGGAGAAGCGCAGATGGCCGGGCGCGCCGAAGGCCTCGCCGGGCACCGCCGCGACCTCGGCCTCCTCGAGGATCACCGTGGCGAGCTCGGTGGAGGTGGTGACCTTCCGCCCGCGGATCTCGCGGCCCAGCAGCTGCGAGACGTCGGGGAAGACGTAGAACGCGCCGGTGGGGGTGGGGACGGTGAAGCCCTCGATCGCCGAGAGCTTCTCGACGATGAGGCGGCGCCGCCGGTCGAAGGCCTCGCGCATCGCCTCGACGGGCTCGGTCGGCCCCGTGATCGCCGCGAGAGCGGCCCGCTGCGCGATGTTGTTGACGTGCGAGGTGAGGTGGGACTGCAGGTTCGTGGCGGCCTTGATGACGTCGGTCGGGCCGACCATCCAGCCCACGCGCCAGCCGGTCATCGCGAAGGACTTCGCGACCCCGCCGAGCAGGATCGTGGTGTCGGCGAGCTCCGGCACCGCGGCCAGCACCGAGGTGAAGGGCATCCCCTCGTAGGTGAGGGACTGGTAGATCTCGTCGGTGATGACCCACAGGCCGTGCTCGAGCGCCCAGCGCCCGATCTCGGTGACCTGCTCGGGGGTGAGCACCGCGCCGGTGGGGTTCGAGGGGGAGCACAGCAGGAGCGCGCGGGTGCGCTCGGTGCGTGCGGCCTCGAGCTGCTCGATCGACGGGACGTAGCCCTGCTCGGCGCCTGCGAGCACCGGCACCTCGGTCGCGCCCGCCTGGCGGATCGCCTCGGGATAGGTGGTCCAGTAGGGGGCGGGCAGGATCACCTCGTCGCCCGGGTCGAGCACGGTCGCGAAGGCCTGGAAGACGGCCTGCTTGCCGCCGTTGGTGACGAGCACTTGGGCGGGGTCGATCTCCAGATGCGTGGTCGCCGAGACCGAGGCGGCCAGCGCCTCGCGCAGCTCGGGCAGTCCGGGCGTGGCGGAGTAGCGGTGGTTGCGCGGATCGCGCGCGGCCTCGACGGCGGCCTCGACGATGTGCTCCGGGGTGGGGAAGTCGGGCTCGCCGGCGCCGAAGCCGATCACGGGCCGGCCGGCGGCCTTCAGCGCCTTCGCGGTCGAGTCCACGGCGAGGGTCGCCGAGGGCTCGATCGCGCCGATGCGCTCGGAGATGCGGGAACGGGTGGCGGGGGTGCGGGCGTCGTCGGTGGTCACGGGTCCATCGTGGCAGAGCTCGCGCCGCCTCGCCAGGATCTCCCTCCTTCGGACAGGGCGGCGCGCGCGAGGTCATGCGGGCCTGCGAGCCCCGCCTTCCGTGAGGTCGGAATGTGACGTGGTGCGGCCCGATTCGCACGAGCCCCCGTCGGCTTGTATGCTGGTCGCTGGTCAGAATCGCTGAGGCCTCTCCGGGCGTGTCCCGGAGCTCGGCGATCGGACCTCACGGGGCGAGTCCTCGTGAAGGGCAGTGGCGCAATTGGTAGCGCAGCGGTCTCCAAAACCGCAGGTTGCAGGTTCGAGCCCTGTCTGCCCTGCCGGTCCGGCCGGGGTCACCCGGTCGGATGCGGATGACCTCGACGAGATCGGACAGCTCCCACGTGAACTCCAGCCAGAACGCCCCGTCGGCACCGCGCACCGGTGACGCCCAGGGCTCCGGGTCCAAGAACCCGTTCCTGGCCATCGGTCTGTTCATCCGCCAGGTGATCGCCGAGCTGCGCAAGGTGGTCGTCCCCAGCCGTCGCGAGCTGATCCTGTACTCGATCACCGTGCTGCTGTTCGTCGCCTTCATGATCCTGCTGATCTTCGGGCTCGACGCCGCCTTCGGCTGGGTCTCCCGGATCGCCTTCACGGTCCCGGACGCGTGAGCGAACAGCCCGCCGCGCACCGCCCCGTGACCGTCCAGTCCACCGCCGCCAGGAAGGCAGGTTCCCGCCGATGAGCGAGACGACCTCTACCCCCGACGAGTCCTTCGACGACGTCGACGACACCCTCTCCTTCTCCGCCTCGGCCCCGGCCGAGCAGGCGCCCGCCGCGGAGGAGGACGTCGCCGACGAGGACGCCGAGCTCGCCGCTGCGGAGGGCGAGGGCGTCGCGTCCGAGGACGCGTCCGACGAGAGCGCCGAGGCGCCCGCCGACGAGGACGAGCAGCCGTCGGCCGAGGACTCCGAGGACGAGGACTCCGAGTCCGACGTCGAGGACGGCGCCGCCGAGGAGCCCGAGGAGGACCCGCTGCAGCAGCTGCGCATGCACCTGCGCTCCGCCCTCGGCGAGTGGTACGTCATCCACTCCTACTCCGGTCACGAGAACCGCGTGAAGACCCAGCTCGCCACGCGCACCGAGACCATGGACATGGAGGACTTCATCTTCGAGGTCCAGGTCCCGATGGAGGACGCGACCGAGGTCAAGAACGGCCAGAAGAAGATCGTCCGTCGCGTGCGCATCCCCGGCTACGTGCTGGTGCGCATGGACCTGACCACCGAGTCCTGGCGCGTCGTGCGCGACACCCCGGGAGTGACCGGGTTCGTCGGCAACGCCACCGAGCCGACCCCGCTCACCTTCGACGAGATCTACTCGATGCTCTCGCCGTCGGTCGGCCTCCCGGAGAAGAAGCGCTCCTCGGGCGGTGCCGCCTCGGCGAAGCCCGCCGCCGCGCAGAAGGTCCCCGACTTCCAGGTCGGCGAGTCCGTCACGGTCATGGACGGCCCCTTCGAGACCATGCCGGCCACCATCTCCGAGATCCACTCGGAGGCCCAGAAGCTGCAGGTGCTCGTGTCGATCTTCGGTCGCGAGACCCCGGTCGAGCTCGGCTTCGACCAGGTCGCCAAGATCTGAGCGAGACCTGTGCGGCGCGCCCGGCCCCGTGCCGGGCGATACGACCAGGATCACCCCTGATCCGCCTCGACGCCGCCGCGACGTGCAGGTAACGTCGCATCCCGGACCGGATCGCGCCCCGCGCGGGAGGGTCCGTCAGTGGGAGGAGCGCATGATGAGCTCCGCCCGGACCACACCACAGTGAGGAAGAGTCAATGGCTCCCAAGAAGAAGATCGCGAGCATCATCAAGCTCCAGATCCAGGCCGGCCAGGCCACCCCTGCGCCGCCCGTGGGTCCCGCGCTCGGCGCTGCCGGCGTGAACATGATGGAGTTCGTCAAGGCCTACAACGATCGCACCGCCGATCAGCGTGGCAATATCATCCCCGTCGAGATCACGGTCTACGAGGACCGCTCGTTCACCTTCATCACGAAGACCCCGCCGGCGGCGGAGCTCATCAAGAAGGCCGCCGGCCTCCAGAAGGGCTCGGCCGTGCCGCACACCGACAAGGTCGGCAAGATCACCCAGGCTCAGGTCCGCGAGATCGCGGAGACCAAGATGCCTGATCTGAACGCGAACGACATGGAGGCCGCGGCGAAGATCGTCGAGGGCACCGCTCGTTCCATGGGCATCACGGTGGAGGGCTGATCCAGATGGCATTCCGTAGCAAGGCTTACAAGAACGGCGCCGCTCTGATCGAGGAGGGCCGCACCTACTCGCCGCTGGACGCCCTGCGCCTCGCGCAGAAGTCCAGCCCGTCGAAGTTCGACGCCTCCGTCGAGGTCTCGATGCGTCTCGGCGTCGATCCCCGCAAGGCGGACCAGATGGTGCGCGGCACCGTCAACCTGCCCAACGGCACCGGCAAGACCGCCCGCGTCATCGTCTTCGCGACCGGTGCGCAGGCCGAGGCCGCTCTCGCGGCGGGCGCCGACGAGGTCGGCGACGACGACCTCATCGAGAAGGTCGCCGGCGGCTGGACCGATTTCGACGCGGCCGTGGCCACGCCGAACCTGATGGGCAAGGTCGGCAAGCTGGGCCGCGTGCTCGGCCCCCGCGGCCTCATGCCGAACCCGAAGACCGGCACCGTGACCATGGACGTCACCAAGGCCGTGGGCGACATCAAGGGCGGCAAGATCGAGTTCCGCACCGACCGTGCGGCGAACCTGCACTACATCGTCGGCAAGGTCTCCTTCTCCGACCAGCAGCTCGTCGAGAACTACGTCGCGGCGCTGGACGAGATCCTGCGTCTGAAGCCGTCCGCCTCGAAGGGCCGCTACATCACGAAGATCACCGTGTCCACCACCATGGGCCCCGGCATCCCGGTCGACGTGAACCGCACCCGCAACCTCCTCGAGGACACCGACGAGGCCTGATCGACGTACTGCGAGGTACGAGCGGTAGGAGATCAGGCAGTAAGTACAGTCTGATCGACGTACTGCGAGGTACGAGCGGTAGGAGATCAGGCAGCAGGAACAGCCTGAGCCTCGCCCAACCCTCGAACTTCGGCGCCCCGTCCACCGTCTCGGTGGGCGGGGCGCCGTGCTGTCCGGCGCCGGATCGCCTCTCCGCACCATCACCGAGCGCGCAACCAGGAGTTCGTCGACGAAACGTTCCACATCAGTGGTACGTATCGTCGAAGAAGTCCTCGCGACCGGTACGTATCGTTGATCATCTGCGTGGGGTGCTGGGGTGCTGGGGTGCTGGGGTGCTGGGGTGCTGGGGTGCTGGGGTGCTGGGGTGCCGGGGTGCACGGTGCGGGCGCCGGGGCGCCGGGGCGCCGGGGCGCCGCGGCGCCGGGGCGCCGGGGTGCACGGGGTCAGGGCGGCGCGGTGCGGGGTGCCGATGTGCCGGGGAGCGGGCCCCTCCGGCGTGGGCCGGCCCGTACCGCGGCGCTGCCCGTACCGTGGGCGGGTGACCGATCTGCTCTCGACCTCGCGCTCCGACCTGACTCCGGAGGAGCTCGTGGCCTCCGCGGGGGCCGTGCTCACCCGCTTCGACCACCGCACGCAGGACTCCGGCAACGTCTCCTGGCTGGTGGCGACCCCCGCCGGTGACCTCTTCGTGAAGTGCGCGGGGGAGGAGGAGCCGCCGCCCGGCACCGCCCCGCCGTACCTGGACCGGCCGGCGCGGGTGGAGCTGCTGCGTTCAGCGATCGCGATCGCCCGCTCCGTCGACCACCCCGCGCTCGCACGGCTGAGGAACGTCATCGAGACCCCGCGCGGCCCGGCGCTGGTCTACGACCGCGCCCCCGGCGAGCTGGTCGGTGTGCCCGCCCGTCTCCGGGAGGATCCCGAGTCTCCGTACCGCCGCTTCGCCACCGCGCCCCCGGAGCGACGCCTCGCGGTCCTCGACCAGCTGGTCGACGCGCACCGTGCCCTGGAGGAGGCGGGATGGGTGGCCTGCGACCTCTACGACGGCTGCCTCATGGTCGATCTCGGGACCGGCCGGCTCACGCTGATCGATCTCGACACCTACCGCCGCGGGCCGTCCACCAACGACATGGGCAGGATGTTCGGGTCCAGCCGCTTCATGGCTCCCGAGGAGCTCGTGCTCGGGGCGCCGCTTGACGCCCGCACCACGGTGTTCACCCTCGGGCGGCTGCTGCGCCACTTCGGGACCGGGCTCTCCGAGGACCTGGGACGCTTCTGCGGGGGCGCCGCCGCGGCGGCGGTCGTCGAGCGTGCGACCCGACCGGACCGGGCGGAGCGCTTCGCGGACGTCGCGGAGCTCACCGCGGCCTGGCGCGCGGCACGGGGGAGCGGCTCCGGACTGTGACGGAGACCGCCGTCCGCCCCATGGCGCGCTGACCCGGATCTGCACTACTGTGGACCTACCGAAGACCGCCGGTCGTCGCCCTCCACCCGGAGAGCGGCCGAAGCAGTCCCCACGGGGACGGCCTGCGCAGGTGAACGAACGCGACCCGCACGGTCGCGCCCTCCGCGGAGCAGCTGCTCCCGGGGAGCCGGATCGTGCGTGCTGGCCTCGACACCTGCGTGTCGAGGCCTTCTCCGTTCCAGGGCTCCTTCACCCGGTGGCGAGAGACCTCTGGAAGGAGGGCCATGGCGAATCCCGAGAAGGTGGACGCCGTCGCGGAGATCGCGGACATGTTCCGTGACTCCGACGCCGCCGTCATCACCGAGTATCGCGGGCTCAGCGTGGGGGAGCTCAAGGAGCTCCGTCGTGCACTGGGTTCCGAGACGACCTACGCCGTGGTGAAGAACACGCTCACGGAGATCGCCGCTCGCGAGGCCGGCATCGACGTGTTCGACGGCACGCTCAGCGGGCCGACCGCGATCGCCTTCATCAAGGGCGAGCCGGTGGAGCCTGCGAAGGCTCTGCGTGACTTCGCCAAGACCCACGAGAGCCTCGTGGTCAAGTCCGGCTACTTCGAGGGCAAGCTGCTCTCGAAGGAGGACGTCCAGAAGCTCGCGGACCTCGAGTCCCGCGAGGTCCTGCTGGCCAAGGCCGCCGGCGCCATGAAGGCGTCGATGTCCAAGGCCGCCGCAGTGTTCGCTGCGCCGCTGTCGAAGACGGCGCGCACCGTGGACGCGCTGCGGGCCAAGCAGGAAGCCGCCTGAGCCGACCGGCTCAGCGGTTTCCGCACCACAGCCTCAGCGCTGTCCACCGGCTGCCCCGTCGGAGCATCCGGACCGCATGACCCGGCGCGCGAGCGCCGCTCCACACCGCAGGGACGCAGGTCCCGACAACAGGAAGGAACGCCCTCATGGCGAAGCTCAGCAACGACGAGCTCATCGAAGCTTTCAAGGAGATGTCCCTCATCGAGCTCTCCGAGTTCGTGAAGCAGTTCGAGGACGTCTTCGACGTCACCGCCGCCGCCCCCGTGGCCGTGGCCGGTGCCGCCCCCGCCGCCGGTGGTGGCGAGGCCGCCGCCGAGGAGGAGAAGACCGAGTTCGACGTCATCCTCGAGTCGGCCGGCTCCGCGAAGATCGCCGTCATCAAGGAGGTGCGCGGCCTGACCTCCCTCGGTCTGAAGGAGGCCAAGGCGCTCGTCGACGAGGCTCCCAAGCCCGTCCTCGAGGGTGTCAAGCAGGAGGACGCCGACGCCGCCAAGGCGAAGCTCGAGGAGGCCGGCGCGACCGTCTCCGTCAAGTGATCTCCGGCGCATGCCCCGGCATGCGCCTCACCTGACGGCAGTCGCACTGCTCCGAGGAGGGCCGTCCCGCATCGCGCGGGGCGGCCCTTCCGCATGTCCGGCGGAGATACGGCAGCGGCAGATGGAGGCGACAGGTGCAGGCGACAGGCGGGGTCGACACACGTGCGATCTCGCTCTGACATGCCACGACACCCCCGATCCGGCCCCGCCTGCTTGACTGCGCTCTGATTTCCGTCCACACTTTTTCCCGTACGGGGCTGCTCCTGCCGCACGCGCCCGGTGTGTTGACACCGCCGGGCCGGTCGAGCCAGACGGGCAGGAGGCGCCGACGACGAACCCCGCGCCAGGCATATAGCGGCCGACGCGGATGGAACGGCTCCTCCGGGGGCCTTGTCTCCATCCGCGATTTTGTGTATGCTCGGTCCTTGCGCTGTGCGTCTCCCGTGGGTTCTGTCGCCTGACCTCGACAACGTTCGCTCCACCGCCTGACGGGTGTTCGCCGCGCCTGGGATTCCGTCATCGGCCTGTGGAAGGACCCCCCTTTGGCTGCCTCGAGCACCGATCGCACCACCGACATCGCACTTCGCACCGCCTCCCCTCGCGTCACCTTCGCGAAGCTCGGCGACCCTCTCGACGTCCCGGACCTGCTGAGTCTGCAGACCACCTCGTTCGACTGGCTGCTGGGCAACGAGCGCTGGCAGGAGCGTGCGGCCGAGGCCGCCTCCGCCGGCCGCGAGGACGTCCCGCAGACCTCCGGTCTCGCGGACATCCTCGAGGAGATCTCCCCGATCGAGGACTTCGCCGGCAACATGTCGCTGTCGTTCCGCGACCACACCTTCGACGACCCGAAGTACACGGTCGAGGAGTGCAAGGAGAAGGACCTCACCTACGCGGCTCCGCTGTACGTCATCGCGGAGTTCATGAACAACGAGACCGGTGAGATCAAGACCCAGACGGTCTTCATGGGCGAGTTCCCGCTCATGACCGACAAGGGCACCTTCATCATCAACGGCACCGAGCGCGTCGTCGTCTCGCAGCTCGTCCGCTCCCCGGGCGTGTACTTCGAGGAGTCGATCGACAAGACCTCGGACAAGCACATCTTCTCCGCGAAGGTCATCCCCTCGCGCGGCGCCTGGCTCGAGTTCGAGGTCGACAAGCGCGACCAGGTCGGCGTGCGCATCGACCGCAAGCGCAAGCAGTCCGTCACCACGCTGCTCCAGGCCCTCGGCATGTCCCACAGCGACATCCTCGAGGAGTTCGGCGAGTTCGAGTCGATGCGCTCCACCCTCGAGAAGGACCGCATCGCCTCCCAGGACGAGGCCCTCATCGACATCTACCGCAAGCAGCGCCCGGGCGAGCCGCCCACGCGCGATGCGGGCGAGGCGATGCTGAACAACCTCTACTTCAACGCCAAGCGCTACGACCTCGCGAAGGTCGGCCGCTACAAGATCGGCAAGAAGCTCGGCCTCGAGGGCAGCCTCTCCGAGTCGACCCTGCGCCTGCAGGACATCGTCGCCACGATCAAGTACATCGTCGCCCTGCACGACGGCGTCGCCGAGTACACGAGCGTCGACGACCGTCCGGTGCGCGTCGAGACCGACGACATCGACCACTTCGGCAACCGTCGCATCCGCGCCGTCGGCGAGCTGATCCAGAACCAGGTCCGCACTGGCCTGTCCCGCATGGAGCGCGTCGTCCGCGAGCGCATGACCACGCAGGACGTCGAGGCGATCACGCCGCTGACCCTGATCAACATCCGTCCGGTCACCGCGGCGATCAAGGAGTTCTTCGGAACCTCCCAGCTCTCGCAGTTCATGGACCAGAACAACCCGCTGTCGGGCCTGACCCACAAGCGTCGCCTCTCGGCGCTCGGCCCGGGCGGCCTGTCCCGCGACCGCGCCGGCATGGAGGTCCGTGACGTCCACCCGAGCCACTACGGCCGCATGTGCCCGATCGAGACCCCCGAGGGTCCGAACATCGGTCTGATCGGCTCGCTGGCGACCTTCGCCCGCATCAACCCCTTCGGCTTCGTGGAGACCCCGTACCGCAAGGTCACCGATGGTCTCGTGACCGACGAGATCGTCTACCTCACCGCGGACGACGAGGACCGTCACATCATCGCCCAGGCGAACGCGAAGATCGACGAGGACGGCCGCTTCCTCGAGGACGAGGTGCTCGTGCGCCTCTCCGGCGGCGAGCCGGACCTCGTGCCGATCGCGGACGTGGACTACATGGACGTCTCCGCGCGTCAGATGGTCTCCGTCGCGACCGCGATGATCCCCTTCCTCGAGCACGACGACGCCAACCGCGCGCTCATGGGCTCGAACATGCAGCGCCAGGCCGTGCCGCTGCTGCGCTCCGAGATGCCGCTGGTCGGCACCGGCATGGAGCGCCGCGCCGCGGTCGACGCGGGCGATGTGGTCGTGGCGAGCAAGGGCGGCGTCATCGAGGAGCTCTCGGCGGATCTCATCATGGTGATGGCCGACGACGGCACCCGTCAGACCTACCCGATCGGGAAGTTCCAGCGCTCCAACGCCGGCAACTCCTACAACCAGCGCGTGCTGTTCGACGAGGGCGACCGCGTCGAGGCCGGCTCGATCCTGGCCGACGGTCCCTCGACCGACCAGGGCGAGCTCGCCATCGGCAAGAACCTGCTGGTCGCGTTCATGTCGTGGGAGGGCCACAACTACGAGGACGGCATCATCCTGTCCTCGCGCATGGTCCAGGACGACGTCCTCACCTCGATCCACATCGAGGAGCACGAGGTCGACGCCCGCGACACGAAGCTCGGCAAGGAGGAGATCACCCGGGACATCCCCAACGTCGGCGACGACGTGCTGGCCGATCTCGACGAGCGCGGCATCATCCGCATCGGCGCCGAGGTCGAGCCGGGCGACATCCTGGTCGGCAAGGTCACCCCGAAGGGCGAGACCGAGCTGACCCCGGAGGAGCGCCTGCTGCGCGCGATCTTCGGCGAGAAGGCCCGCGAGGTGCGCGACACCTCGCTGCGCGTCCCCCACGGCGAGTCGGGCACCGTCATCGGCGTGCGCGTCTTCACCGACGACGAGGACGGCGACATCCTCCCCACCGGCGTCAACGAGATGGTCCGCGTCTACGTGGCCCAGAAGCGCAAGATCACCGACGGCGACAAGCTCGCCGGCCGCCACGGCAACAAGGGCGTCATCGCGAAGATCCTGCCGGTCGAGGACATGCCGTTCCTGGAGGACGGCACCCCGATCGACATCATCCTCAACCCCATGGGCGTGCCCGGTCGTATGAACATCGGCCAGGTCATGGAGACGCACCTGGGCTGGGTGGCGAAGGCCGGCTGGGACCTCGACGCCTCCGACGCGGTCGCCGCGGACCTGCCCGAGAGCGCGCTGCACGGCGAGCCCGGCACCCCGGTCGCGGTCCCGGTCTTCGACGGCCTCACCGCCGACGAGGTCACCGGCCTCATCGCCAACCACCGTCCGAACCGCGACGGCGAGCGGATGGTCAAGGAGAACGGCAAGGCGCGACTGTTCGACGGCCGCTCCGGCGAGCCCTTCCCGGACCCGATCTCCGTGGGCTACATGTACATGCTGAAGCTCCACCACCTGGTGGACGACAAGCTGCACGCCCGCTCGACCGGTCCGTACTCGATGATCACGCAGCAGCCGCTGGGCGGTAAGGCCCAGTTCGGCGGCCAGCGCTTCGGCGAGATGGAGGTGTGGGCGCTGGAGGCCTACGGCGCCGCGTACGCCCTGCAGGAGCTGCTGACCATCAAGTCCGATGACATCTCGGGACGCGTGAAGGTCTACGAGGCGATCGTCAAGGGCGAGAACATCCCCGAGCCCGGGATCCCGGAGTCGTTCCGCGTGCTGCTCAAGGAGATGCAGTCGCTGTGCCTGAACGTGGAGGTGCTGTCCAGCGACGGCACCGCCCAGGAGGTCCAGGAGAGCGACGAGGAGGTCTTCCGCGCCGCGGAGGAGCTCGGCATCGACCTGTCCCGCCGGCCCCACGAGGGCGTCGGCTCCATCGAAGAGGTCTGACGGACGGGGGACCGGGACTGAGGGCACCAGGCGCGCGACGCCTGATCCCTCTCCTCCCGGCCCCGCCCTCGACCCCCGTTCCCTCAGACACCACGACTTCCGATCGAGAGAAGGACACCTGTGCTCGACGTCAACACCTTCGATGAGCTGCGCATCGGCCTCGCGACCGCCGATGACATCCGCGGCTGGTCCCACGGCGAGGTCAAGAAGCCCGAGACCATCAACTACCGCACCCTGAAGCCCGAGATGGACGGCCTGTTCTGCGAGCGCATCTTCGGTCCCACCCGGGACTGGGAGTGCTACTGCGGCAAGTACAAGCGCGTCCGCTTCAAGGGCATCGTCTGCGAGCGCTGCGGCGTGGAGGTCACCAAGTCCTCCGTGCGCCGTGAGCGCATGGGCCACGTGGAGCTCGCGGCCCCCGTCACCCACATCTGGTACTTCAAGGGTGTGCCGAGCCGTCTCGGCTACCTGCTGGACCTCGCGCCGAAGGATCTCGAGAAGATCATCTACTTCGCCGCGTACATGATCACCGACGTGGACGAGCAGGCTCGCCATGACGACATGCCCGACATGCAGGCGCGCTTCGACCTCGAGGTCAAGGAGCTCGAGAACGAGCGCGACGCCGCGATCAACCAGCGCGCCGTCACGGCGGAGAAGGACCTCGCCCAGCTCGAGGAGGAGGGTGCCAAGGCCGACGCGAAGCGCAAGGTCCGCGACTCCTCCGAGCGCGAGCAGGCCCAGATCCGCAAGAAGTACGACGCGGAGGTCGACCGCATCACCCGCGTGTGGGAGCGCTTCAAGACCCTCAAGGTCGCCGACCTCGAGGGCGACGAGCAGCTCTACCGTGCGATGAAGCTCCGCTACGGCACCTACTTCGAGGGCGGCATGGGCGCCGAGGCGATCCAGCGTCGTCTCGCCGACTTCGACCTCGAGGCCGAGGCGGCCGCGCTGCGCGAGGTCATCGCCACCGGCAAGGGGCAGAAGAAGGCCCGGGCGCTGAAGCGCCTCAAGGTCGTCTCCGCCTTCCTCACCACCACCAACTCGCCCGTCGGCATGGTGCTGGACGCGGTCCCGGTCATCCCGCCGGACCTGCGCCCGATGGTGCAGCTGGACGGCGGCCGCTTCGCGACCTCGGACCTCAACGACCTGTACCGTCGCGTGATCAACCGCAACAACCGTCTCAAGCGGCTGCTCGATCTCGGCGCGCCGGAGATCATCGTGAACAACGAGAAGCGCATGCTGCAGGAGTCGGTCGACTCGCTGTTCGACAACGGCCGTCGCGGCCGCCCCGTCACCGGGCCGGGCAACCGTCCGCTGAAGTCGCTCTCCGACATGCTCAAGGGCAAGCAGGGCCGCTTCCGTCAGAACCTGCTGGGCAAGCGAGTGGATTACTCCGCGCGCTCCGTGATCGTCAACGGCCCGCAGCTGAAGCTGCACCAGTGCGGTCTGCCCAAGGGCATGGCGCTCGAGCTGTTCAAGCCCTTCGTCATGAAGCGCCTGGTCGAGCTCAGCCACGCCCAGAACGTCAAGGCCGCCAAGCGCATGGTCGAGCGCGCCCGCCCCGAGGTCTGGGACGTGCTCGAGGAGGTCATCACCGAGCACCCGGTGCTGCTGAACCGTGCGCCGACCCTGCACCGCCTGGGCATCCAGGCCTTCGAGCCGCAGCTCGTCGAGGGCAAGGCGATCCACCTGCACCCGCTCGTGTGCGCCGCGTTCAACGCGGACTTCGACGGCGACCAGATGGCCGTGCACCTGCCGCTGTCCGCGGAGGCGCAGGCCGAGGCGCGCATCCTGATGCTGTCCTCGAACAACATCCTCAAGCCGTCGGACGGCCGTCCGGTCACCATGCCTGCACAGGACATGATCATCGGGCTCTACCACATCACCACGGTCCGCGAGGACGTCGCGGGCGCCGGTCGCTCCTTCGCCTCCGTCGCCGAGGCGATCATGGCCCACGACCGCGGCGAGCTGCACCTGAACGCCCCGATCTCGCTCCGCTTCCCGGACATCGTCCCGCCGAGCGACTGGCAGGCCCCGGAGGGCTGGACCGAGGGCGATCCGATCGTCCTGACCACCACGCTCGGCGCGGTGTACTTCAACGAGACGCTGCCGGAGGACTTCCCCTTCGTGCAGGGCCAGGTCGGCAAGAAGCGCCTGGGCGGGATCGTCAACGCCCTCGCCGAGCGCTACGACAAGGGCCAGGTGGCCGCGTCCCTGGACGCGCTGAAGGCCTACGGCTTCTCGTGGTCGACCCGTTCGGGCGCGTCCTTCGCGCTGTCCGACGTCGTGACCCCTCCCGGCAAGGCCGAGATCATCGAGCGCTACGAGGGCAAGGCCGCGCAGGTCCAGGAGAACCGCGATCTGGGTCTCATCTCCGAGACCGAGCGCAATGCGGAGCTCATCGACATCTGGACCGAGGCGACCAACGAGGTCGACCAGGCGATGCGGTCGAACTTCGAGTCGACCAACACCATCTACCGGATGGTGGACTCGGGCGCCCGAGGCAACTGGATGCAGATCCGCCAGATCGCCGGCATGCGCGGCCTGGTGACCAACCCGAAGGGCGAGATCATCCCGCGCCCGATCCTCTCCAACTACAAGGAGGGGCTCTCGGTCCTGGAGTACTTCATCGCCTCGCACGGCTCCCGCAAGGGCCTCGCGGACACGGCGCTGAAGACCGCCCAGTCGGGCTACCTGACCCGTCGTCTGGTCGACGTCTCGCAGGACGTCATCGTCCGTGAGGACGACTGCGGCACCACCAAGGGCCTGGTCCTGCCGATCGCGGTCGAGGAGGCCGGCGCGCTGCGTCCCCACGAGCACGCCGAGTCCACGGTCTACGGCCGTGTCCTCGCGACCGCGGCGATCGGGGCCGACGGCACCGAGGCGGCGCCCGCGGGCACCGAGCTCGGCGACGTGCTCATCGAGCAGCTCGTCGAGGCGGGCGTGCGCGAGGTGAAGATCCGCTCCGTGCTGACCTGCGACTCGGCGGTGGGCACCTGCGCCCAGTGCTACGGCAAGTCGCTCGCCACCGGCCAGCTGGTCGACATCGGCGAGGCCGTCGGCATCGTCGCAGCCCAGTCCATCGGCGAGCCCGGCACCCAGCTGACCATGCGTACCTTCCACTCCGGCGGTGTGGCCAGCGCCGACGGCGACATCACGCACGGTCTGCCGCGTGTGCAGGAGCTCTTCGAGGCCCGCACCCCGGCCGGCTTCGCCCCGATCTCCGAGTTCGCGGGTCGGGCCGAGATCGAGGAGAACGACAAGCAGCGTCGGATCACGGTCACGCCGGACGACGGCTCGGACGAGGTCACCTACACCGTCTCCAAGCGCGTCACCCTGCTGATCGCCGACGGCGACCACATCGAGGTCGGCCAGCAGCTCACCCAGGGCTCGGTGGATCCGAAGCAGGTCCTGCGCATCCTCGGCCCCCGCGCGGTGCAGCAGCACCTCGTGGACGAGGTCCAGAAGGTGTACATCTCCCAGGGCGTGGACATCCACGCCAAGCACATCGAGGTCATCGTGCGGCAGATGCTGCGCCGCGTGACGGTCATCGAGTCGGGGAACACCGATCTGCTGCCGGGCGACTTCGCCGAGCGCGTCACCTTCGAGCGGGAGAACCGTCGGGTCCTCTCCGAGGGCGGTCAGCCGGCCTCGGGCCGTCCGGAGCTGATGGGCATCACCAAGGCGTCGCTCGCGACCGAGTCGTGGCTCTCGGCGGCCTCCTTCCAGGAGACCACCCGCGTGCTCACCGAGGCCGCCCTGAACCGCAAGAGCGATCAGCTCATGGGGCTCAAGGAGAACGTCATCATCGGCAAGCTCATCCCGGCGGGCACCGGCCTGTCGCGGTTCCGCCGCATCGCGGTCGAGCCCACCGACGAGGCGAAGGCGCAGATGTACCAGGTGCCGGGCTACGACGAGCTGGACTTCTCCGGCTTCGGCCAGACCGGCGCGGTCAACCTCGACGACATCGACTACGCCGATCCCTTCCGCACCGACTTCCGGTGAGCGGAGACGCGGTGAGAAGGCGCTGAGCGCCTCCTGACCGAGAACGCCGCGGGGCGGTCCCACTTCGGTGGGGCCGCCCCGCGGCGTTCCTGCACGCGGTGCCGCGCCGGCCGCTCCGTCGTGCGATGGCGCAGGGGCGCAGGGGATGACGATATCGCCGCCACGTGCTCCCCGGCGCCCGTCGACGACGGGGCGCGGCCGACGGGGAGCCGGCGGCGGAGGGTGGGGGAGTGGCGTGGGTCGCGGGGGATGGGGAGGAGGCGTGGAGCGGCGTGACCTGGCCAACCGCGAAGTTCACGAGAGGGTAAAGCCCTCCTTGGCGCTTGCTCAAACTCTGGTCGATCCCCTATCGCGCGCGTGCGGTACGGGAAAGCATGGCTCCTGGCAGTTCCCGTGCATCCCTCCCTGTGTCTCCCGTCCTCGGTGAGCCTCGTGTGCCGGAGCTGCAGACCCCGCCTCGGGGCGGGGTCCGAAGCTCCGAGGAACGACATGAATCGCCGCATGCGCGGCAGGGAACAGGTGGAACAGTGAAGAAGACTCCGTGGATCGTCGGCGCCGCGACCGTGTGCGTGGTGGCCGTGGGCGGCGGCGGCACCGCTTTCGCGATGTCGAACGAGGCCCAGATCACCGCCTACGGCGAGGAGTCCGCGGTCCGCGTCTTCTCCCAGCCCACCGTCGGCGACCTCCTCGCCGCGCAGGGCATCGAGGTCAAGGACACCGACCTCGTGACCCCGGGGCTCGAGGAGCTCGTCACGGACGGCATCGACATCCAGGTCGTCCAGCGCACCCCCGTCACCGTCACCATCGACGGCGTCGACCAGGAGCTGCTCACCACGGGCGACACCGTCGCCGACGCGCTCGAGGAGGCCGACTTCTCGGCCGAGGGCGCCAAGATCAGCCCCGCTCCCGAGACCGCCCTCGACGACACCGACGGCCAGGTCTCCGTGGTCACCCGCAAGACCGTCACCTTCGTGGGCCAGTACGGCAAGGACACCTTCGACGTCACCGCCCTGACCGTGGGCGAGGCGATGGAGAAGGTCCTCGGCAACATCGAGGACACTGACAAGGCCGACGTCCCCCGTGACGAGCTGCTCGAGGACGGCGAGACCTACACGGTCAAGCGCATCCGCGAGAAGGAGCGCACGGAGACCGAGGAGATCCCGTTCGAGACGAAGACCGTCGAGGACGACTCCCTCATCGAGGGCACTACCGAGACCACCACCGAGGGCAAGGTCGGCGAGACCGAGAAGGTCTACACCGACAAGGTCGTGGACGGCGAGGTCACGAAGTCCGAGCTCGTCTCGGAGAAGGTCGTCTCGGAGCCCGTCACCGAGGTCGTCGCCAAGGGCACCAAGCCGGCGCCCGAGCCGGAGCCCGAGGTCGAGGAGGAGGAGCCCGCCGCGCCGAAGGCCGAGAAGCGCGAGAGCGACACCAAGTCCAACCGCAGCTCCGAGCGCAGCTCCACCGAGGAGTCGGAGGAGTCCGAGGGCTCGGAGGAGTCCGATGACTCCGGCAGCACCGGCGCCTCGGCCCCGGCCGCGCCCTCCGGCGGCGTGTGGGACCGTCTCGCCCAGTGCGAGTCCGGCGGCGACTGGTCCATCAACACCGGCAACGGCTTCTCCGGCGGCCTGCAGTTCACGAAGTCGACCTGGCTCGGCTACGGCGGCGGCAAGTACGCGCCGGTCGCGCACCAGGCGACCCGCGAGCAGCAGATCGACATCGCCAAGAAGGTCCAGGCCGGCCAGGGCTGGGGCGCGTGGCCGTCCTGCACCTCCCAGCTCGGCATCCGCTGATCGACGTACTGCGAGGAACGAGCGGTAGGAGATCAGCGCGAGAGCGCAGCTGATCGACGTCCTGCGACGCACAGAGCACGAGCGGTAGGAGATCAGCGGGAGAGCGCAGCTGATCGACGTCCTGCGACGCACAGAGCACGAGTGGTAGGAGATCAGCGCGAGTTCACCGCTGAGCATTCGGCTGCATCGACGAGCGCGCCGCCCCGAGGGGCGTCGCGCTCGTCGCGTTCCGCAGGCCGTACCCCGCCGATTCACCCGGATGCAAGTTCCGGGACACACGCCGTCATGTGATCTGCGTCGGAACCCACCGGAAGCTTTGACCCTGCCGCGCGTGCCTCAGTAGAATCTGTATCGCGTCCGGAGTGCCCTCTGGTCGTGACCGGGACAGCCCTGCCCCTCCTCGGAGACGGCGGGAGGAGTCCCCCGCGAGGAGCGGATCCTCGCGGCGTGCCCGAAAGCGGGAAGGCGGCCAGGCCCGGCCCCTCTCCGCGGGCACCGATCACGGTCCTCCAGGACGCCCGGCAGGTGCCATCACCTGACGGGCGGGTCGAACCGCAGCGCTCCCCGGGCCGTGGGGACGGCGGATCGGGTCGCCGGTCGTGCGAACGGCCGAAGAAGTCGATCCAGCGGGACGAACAGTCCCGGTGGCCGAACAGGAAGAGAAGCTGTGCCCACTATTCAGCAGTTGGTGCGCAAGGGGCGGGACGCTCGGTCGTCCTCCTCGAAGACGCCCGCGCTCAAGGGTTCGCCCCAGCGCCGCGGTGTCTGCACGCGCGTCTACACCCAGACCCCCAAGAAGCCGAACTCCGCGCTGCGCAAGATCGCGCGTGTGAAGCTCTCCACCGGCGTCGAGGTCACCGCCTACATCCCCGGTGAGGGTCACAACCTGCAGGAGCACTCGATCGTGCTCGTCCGCGGCGGCCGTGTGAAGGATCTGCCCGGTGTCCGCTACAAGATCGTGCGAGGCGCCCTGGACACCCAGGCCGTCAAGGGCCGCCAGCAGGCGCGCTCCCGCTACGGCGCGAAGAAGGAGAAGAAGTAATGCCTCGTAAGGGCCCCGCTCCCAAGCGCCAGCTCGTGGTCGACCCGGTCTACGGCTCGCCGATCGTCACCCAGCTCATCAACAAGATCCTCCTGGACGGGAAGAAGACCGTCGCCGAGGGGATCGTCTACGGAGCGCTCGAGGGCGCCCGTGAGAAGAACGGCCAGGACCCGGTCGTCACCCTGAAGAAGGCGCTGGACAACATCCGTCCCTCGCTCGAGGTCCGCTCCCGCCGCGTCGGCGGTGCGACCTACCAGGTGCCGATCGAGGTCAAGCCCGGTCGTGCGACCACCCTCGCGCTGCGCTGGCTGGTCAGCTACTCCCGCGCTCGTCGCGAGAACACCATGACCGAGCGTCTGATGAACGAGATCCTCGACGCCAGCAACGGCCTCGGCGCCGCTGTGAAGCGCCGCGAGGACACTCACAAGATGGCCGAGTCCAACCGGGCCTTCGCTCACTACCGCTGGTGAGAGCACGGTGGGGTCCGCTCTCCGGGGCGGGCCCCACCGATCGCCTCCCGGCGGCTCCTGCAGCACCCGTTCTCCAGAAAGGCACAAGCCCGTGGCACTCGAAGTGCTCAGCGACCTGAACAAGGTCCGCAACATCGGCATCATGGCTCACATCGATGCCGGCAAGACCACCACGACCGAGCGCATCCTCTTCTACACCGGCGTGAACTACAAGATGGGCGAGACCCACGACGGCGCCGGCACGATGGACTGGATGGAGCAGGAGAAGGAGCGCGGCATCACCATCACGTCGGCCGCGACGACCTGCTACTGGCACGACAACCAGATCAACATCATCGACACCCCCGGGCACGTCGACTTCACCGTCGAGGTGGAGCGCTCGCTCCGCGTGCTCGACGGCGCCGTCGCGGTGTTCGACGGCAAGGAGGGCGTGGAGCCCCAGTCGGAGACCGTCTGGCGCCAGGCCGACAAGTACGACGTCCCCCGCATCTGCTTCGTCAACAAGATGGACAAGCTGGGCGCCGACTTCTTCTTCACCGTGAAGACGATCGTCGATCGCCTCGGCGCGAAGCCCCTGGTCATGCAGGTGCCGATCGGTGCGGAGAACGACTTCACCGGTGTGGTCGACCTCGTCGAGATGAAGGCCTACGACTGGCCCGAGACTCTCGAGGAGGACATGAAGGCGATCAACTCCAAGAAGGGCGACCCCTCGCTCGGCCAGTGGCAGCGTGAGATCCCGATCCCCGAGGACCTCAAGGACACGGTCGACGAGTACCGCGCCAAGCTGGTCGAGGACGTCGCCGAGAGCTCCGAGGAGCTCATGGACAAGTACCTCGAGGAGGGCGACCTCAGCGTCGACGAGCTCAAGGCCGGCATCCGCCACCTGACCGTCAACTCCGAGGCGTACCCCGTCTTCTGCGGCACCGCCTTCAAGAACAAGGGCGTCCAGCCCATGCTCAACGGCGTCATCGACTACCTGCCCTCGCCGCTCGACGTGCCCGACATGGTCGGGCACAAGCCGGGCGACGAGTCGGTCGAGCTGACCCGCGCCGCGGACTGGGACGCGCCCTTCTCGGGCCTCGCGTTCAAGGTCGCCGCGCACCCGTTCTTCGGGTCGCTGACCTACGTCCGCGTCTACTCGGGCCAGGTCAAGCAGGGCGAGCAGATCCTCAACGCCACCACCGGCAAGAAGGAGCGCGTCGGCAAGCTCTTCCAGATGCACTCCAACAAGGAGAACCCCGTGGACGAGGCCTTCGCCGGCCACATCTACGCGTTCATCGGCCTGAAGGACACCACCACCGGTGACACCCTGACCGACTCGGCGAACCCGATCCAGCTGGAGTCCATGAGCTTCCCGGAGCCCGTGATCTCGGTGGCCATCGAGCCGAAGACCAAGAGCGACCAGGAGAAGCTCGGCGTCGCCATCCAGAAGCTCGCCAAGGAGGACCCGACCTTCCAGGTGGAGCTCGACGAGGAGACCGGCCAGACGGTCATCCGCGGCATGGGCGAGCTGCACCTCGACGTCCTCGTGGACCGCATGCGTCGCGAGTTCAACGTCGAGGCGAACATCGGCAAGCCGCAGGTGGCCTACCGCGAGACGATCAAGCGGACCGTGGAGAAGTACGACTTCACCCACAAGAAGCAGACCGGCGGCTCCGGCCAGTTCGCGAAGGTCCAGATCACCTTCGGCCCGCTGACCGATGCCGAGGACGGCGTCTTCTACGAGTTCGAGAACAAGGTCACCGGCGGCCGCATCCCGCGCGAGTACATCCCGAGCGTGGACGCGGGCATCCAGGACGCCCTCCAGGGCGGCATCATGGCCGGCTACCCGGTCGTGAACGTGAAGGCCACGCTGCTCGACGGCGCCTTCCACGACGTCGACTCCTCGGAGATGGCCTTCAAGATCGCCGGCTCCATGGCGGCCAAGGAGGCCCTGCGCAAGGCGCAGCCGGTCCTCCTCGAGCCCCTCATGGACGTCGAGGTCCGTACTCCTGAGGAGTACATGGGAGATGTCATCGGCGACCTGAACTCCAGGCGAGGTCAGGTCCAGTCGATGGAGGACGCGAGCGGGGTCAAGATCGTCCGTGCTCTCGTCCCGCTGTCCGAGATGTTCGGGTACGTCGGCGACCTGCGGTCCAAGACCCAGGGCCGCGCGATGTACACGATGCAGTTCGACAGCTACGCGGAGGTCCCGTCCAGCATCGCTGACGAGATCGTCGCGAAGACCCGGGGCGAGTGAGATGCCGGGGGAGCAGGTAGGCTCCTTCTCCTGTTCCCCCGCTTCCCTCGGAGACCTTCCTCGCGGAGGGGATCCGATCCCGATCCAGAAGTACCACGAGAAGAAGTCCTAGGAGGACACCACAATGGCCAAGGCCAAGTTCGAGCGGACCAAGCCGCACGTCAACATCGGCACCATCGGTCACGTCGACCACGGCAAGACCACGCTGAGCGCCGCGATCTCGAAGGTCCTGTACGACCGCTTCCCCGACGTCAACGAGAAGCGCGACTTCGACACGATCGACAACGCGCCCGAGGAGAAGCAGCGCGGCATCACGATCAACGTCTCGCACATCGAGTACGAGACCGACAAGCGCCACTACGCGCACGTCGACGCGCCCGGCCACGCCGACTACGTGAAGAACATGATCACCGGTGCGGCGCAGATGGACGGCGCCATCCTCGTGGTCGCCGCCACCGACGGCCCCATGGCCCAGACCCGTGAGCACGTGCTGCTCGCGAAGCAGGTCGGCGTCCCCTACCTGCTGGCCGCTCTCAACAAGTCCGACATGGTCGAGGACGAGGAGATCCTCGAGCTCGTCGAGATGGAGGTCCGCGAGATGCTGGGCTCCCAGGGCTTCGACGAGGACGCGCCGGTCATCCAGGTCTCCGCGCTCAAGGCGCTCGAGGGCGACCCCAAGTGGGTCAAGTCCGTCGAGGACCTCATGGAGGCCGTGGACGAGAAGATCCCGGACCCGGTCCGTGACCTCGACCAGCCCTTCCTCATGCCGATCGAGGACGTCTTCACGATCCAGGGTCGTGGCACCGTCGTCACCGGCAAGGTCGACCGCGGCAAGCTCGCGATCAACTCCGAGATCGAGATCGTCGGCATCCGTGCGCCCCAGAAGACCACGGTCACCGGCATCGAGATGTTCCACAAGCAGATGGACGAGGCGTGGGCCGGCGAGAACTGCGGCCTGCTGCTCCGCGGCACCAAGCGCGAGGACGTCGAGCGCGGCCAGGTCGTCGTGAAGCCGGGTTCGATCACCCCGCACACCAACTTCGAGGCGCAGGTCTACATCCTGTCCAAGGACGAGGGCGGCCGTCACAACCCGTTCTACTCGAACTACCGTCCGCAGTTCTACTTCCGGACCACCGACGTCACCGGCGTCATCACGCTGCCCGAGGGCACCGAGATGGTCATGCCCGGCGACAACACCGAGATGACGGTCGAGCTCATCCAGCCGATCGCCATGGAGGAGGGCCTCGGCTTCGCCATCCGTGAGGGTGGCCGCACCGTGGGCTCCGGCCGCGTCACCAAGATCATCAAGTGATCTGAGCGGGGGAGACCCCGCTGACGTGGCGGCCCCTCAGGGGGCACCGCGCAGAGGAAGGCCCCGCACCGGTTCGCCGGTGCGGGGCCTTCTCCATGCCCGGACTCCTACGCGGAGCGTCCCGGCGCGCGCCGCTTCGGTGCGCGGCGCCGCGGCGCGCCGCCGCGGCGTGCGGGCGCACGAGGTTCAGGCGCACGGGGTGCGGCACCCTGCGTCATATGCGCCGCGGAGGAGGCGGCCCGGGCACGACGAAGCCCACGGCCGACGGGGGAATCGGCGCGGGGGCTTCGAGCGAGTGCGGGAGATGCTGCTCCTACTCCGAGTGCTCCATCCCGGGGCCGGGGCGTGCAGGCGGGTGGGGCCGCCGGCGGCGAGGAGCGCTCGGGCGGCTCAGCGTCCCGGGGCGTCGCCGTCCTGCGGCGCCTCGCCCGGGACGTCCTGGCCACGGCCGTCGGCGGAGGGCTCGGCGTGGGACTCGGCGCTCGCGGGCTGCCCGAAGCTCGGGCGGTGCGGACGCCGCGGAGCCTCGCTCCCCGCCTGCGGTGCGGGGGCGCCGGACTGCTCGGCGGCGTTCGCGGCCGGGGCGCCGTACTGACCCGATGCGCGGTACTGCTGACCCGAGGCTCCGTACCGGCCCGAGGGGGAGGGGGCCGAGGTCCCGAAGCGTCCCGCGGAGTGCGGAGAGGCTGCGGCGGGCTCGGGCGCCGGCGCGGGCGTCTGGACCGGCCCCGCGCCGGTCTCCGCGAGGATCTGCCGAGCCTGCTCGGCGTGCTTGTGCTCGACGAGCAGCTCGTACTGCATCGGGATGGTGGCGGTCATCGAGGTGAAGTCACGCTTCCCGCCGGTCATCGCGTAGCCGATCACCGACCACACGGTGAAGAACACGATGCCCATGAGCACGCTCGAGATGACGATCATCAGGTCGCCGGGCGTGATCAGCATGAACAGCAGCCCGAGGAACAGGCCCATCCACAGGCCCGAGAGCACGCCCTGCCCGATCACCTTCGGCCAGGTCCGACGCCCGGTGACTCGCTCCATGAGCTTGAGGTCGGTGCCGACGATCAGCGTGGACTGCACCGGGAACTCGCGGTCGGCGAGGGTGTCCACGACCGACTGGACCTCCTGGTAGGTGCTGTACACGCCCAGGGATCGCGGGTACTCGAGGTCGTACAGGCGCGCGGTGAGCGGCGACGCCGTCTGGGGGCTCTGCGGAGGCTGGCTCATGGCGCCCACGGTAGACCAGGCGTCCCGGAATCGGCTGGGCGCCGACAGATCACGATCTGGGAGCGGCGGCGTTTATATGCAGGACAGGCGTGTGAAAGGTACTACCCTCCAAGTCAGCACTCGTTCTTCACCGACGAACAACGACCGGAGCGTGAACCTCATGACGACCCAGCACGATCCCCTCGAGACCCCCGGCGGGGACTCGCTCGAGACCCCGCTCGACCGGCTCTCGGCCTCCCGCCGCCGCTTCCTCTCCCTCGCCTCCCTGGGGACCGGTGCGGTCGCGCTGAGCGCCTGCGCCACCGGCGGCGGGGGCGGCGAGGACGAGGGCGGCGACGTCGCCGAGGGCGGCGGCGAGGTCTCGGACGACAATCCCTTCGGCGTCGACACCTCCAAGCCCGTCGAGGTCGTCATCTTCGACGGCGGATACGGCGACCAGTACGCCATCGACGCGGGCAAGGCCATGTCGGAGCTGCACGACGGCCTCGAGGTCAACGTCTCCTCGACCGTCGACATCCAGCCCGAGCTGCAGCCCCGCTTCGTCGCGGGCGAGCCGCCGGACGTCTACGACAACTCCGGTGCCCAGGCGATGAACACCTCGGCCCTGGTGAGCGAGGGGCAGCTCTCGGACCTCGCCCCGCTGATCGAGGCCCCGTCCCTGGACGGCGGCACCATCGGTGACTCCCTGCTGCCCGGCGCGCTCGAGCCCGGCACCTACTCCGGCACGCTGTACTCGCTGAACTACGTCTACACGGTCTTCGCACTGTGGTACTCGGCGAAGCAGTTCGAGGAGAAGGGCTGGTCCGCCCCGGTCACCTGGGACGACGTCATGACGATCGGTGAGGAGGCGAAGAAGGAGAAGCTCTCCCTGTTCGCCTTCGGCGGGCAGAACGCCGCCGACTACTACCACACCCTCTCGATCGCCATGGCGGTCAAGGAGGGCGGTCCCGAGGTCGCCACGATGCTGGACAAGCTCGACGCCGGCGCCTATGAGCAGGACTCCGTGGTCAAGGCCTTCGCCGCGATCGAGGAGGCCGTCAAGGCGGAGTTCTTCCTCCCCGGCGGCTCGGGCATCAAGCACACCGACGCCCAGGCCCAGTGGGTCAGCGGCAAGGCCGTCCTGTACCCCTCGGGCTCGTGGATCGAGAACGAGCAGAAGGGTGTCACCCCCGAGGACTACGAGATGACGGGCTGCCCCGAGCCGCTGCTCAGCGACGCGGGCGCCATGCCGGCCGAGGCCATCCACGGCACCGCCGGCGAGCCGTTCCAGGTCCCGGCCCAGGCGGCGAACGGCGCGGGCGGCCTCGAGTTCCTGCGCGTGATGCTCTCCAAGGAGCAGGCGCAGAACTTCGCCAAGGTCACCTCCTCGACCACCGTCGTGAAGGACTCCGTGCCCGAGGACGCCTTCGGCTCCACGGCCCTCGCCTCGGCCAACGAGATGATCAAGGCCGCGGGCGAGAACGTGTTCACCTGGAACTTCACCGACTGGTACGGGCTCGGCGCGGACTTCAAGCCGCTGTGGAACGAGTTCCTCAACGGCGACATCGGCGCCGACGAGGCCCGTGAGCGGTCCCAGGCGGTCCTGGACCGCGTGCGCGAGGACGACAGCGTCGAGAAGTTCGACGTCGAGTGATGACGGCAGTCCCCACGACGCTTGAGAGCCCGTCGTCCGACGAGGCGGCCCCGCGCCGCCGCGTCGGGCGGCGGCCCTCCGCGTCCCGCCTCCTGTTCTTCGCGGTCTTCCTCGGGGTGCCGCTGCTCGTCTACATCGTCTTCGTCGTCTCGCCGTTCCTGCAGGCGTTCTACTACTCCCTGACCGACTGGCGGGGCGTGAGCGGGAACGCCGACTTCATCGGCCTGGACAACTACGCCAAGATCTTCTCGGATCCGACCTATCGCAAGGCGCTGCTGAACAACCTCCTGCTCATGGTGATCCTGCCGTCGGTGACGATCACCCTCGCGTTCGTCCTCGCGGTGATGGTGACGATCGGCGGCGACGCGCGGGGCGAGATCCGAGGGATCAAGGGCGCCAGCATCTACCGCGTGGTGAGCTTCTTCCCCTATGTGCTCCCCGCGGTCGTGATCGGCATCCTGTTCGCCTTCATCTACTCGCCCAACGGCGGGCTCCTCAACGGCATCCTGAACATCCCCGTCGGCCTGCTGAACACCCTCGGCGCGGACATCGACCCCATCGGCCTCGCCTGGCTGGGGGAGCGGCGGTTCGCCCTCGCCGCGATCATCGCGGCGGTCGTGTGGTCCCTCGTCGGCTTCTACATGGTGCTGTTCGTCGCGGCGATCAAGGCGATCCCCTCGGAGACCATCGAGGCCGCGCGCCTCGACGGCGCGGGCCGCACCCGGCTCGCCGTCCAGGTGGTGCTCCCGCAGATCCGCGAGAACGTCTCCACCGCGGTGGTCTACATGGGGATCATGGCGCTGGACATGTTCGTGTACATCTCGGTCATGACCCCGTCCGGCGGCATCGGCAAGAGCACCGAGGTCGTCTCCCGCTATCTGTACGAGACGGCCTTCGCCCGCTCCCAGTTCGGCCTCGCCTCCGCCATGGGCGTCGTGCTCGCGCTGGTGACGATGCTGATGGCCATGCTCGTCCTGTTCGGCGCGCGGTCGAAGGAGGACGCATGAGCACCAGCGCCAGCACCCGCCCCGAGCAGAGCGTCGCGCCGACCGCCCGCGACCGCCGCCGCAGCCGCGGGGACCGCGCCTTCGCGACGGTCGCGCACATCGTCCTGATCGCCTGGTCCCTCGTCGTGGTCCTGCCGCTGCTGTGGACCTTCTACAGCTCGTTCAAGACCTCGGGCGAGATCCTGCTCTCGCCGTTCGGGCCGCCGTCCTCGCTGAACCTCGACAACTTCATCACGGCGTGGAACGAGGCCGGCATCGGTCGGTTCTTCGTCAACACGATCATCGTGGTCGGCGGGGCGCTCTTCCTGGTCATGCTGCTGGGTGCGATGTGCGCCTATGTGCTGGCGCGGTTCGAGTTCCCGGGCCGGCGGCTGATCTACTACGGCCTGATCGCGGGGCTCACGTTCCCGATCTTCCTCGCCGTCGTGCCGCTGTTCTTCGTCCTGCAGAACATGGGTCTGCGCGGCACGTACTTCGGGCTGATCCTCGCCTACGTGGGCTTCGCGCTCCCGTTCACGGTCTTCTTCCTCTACGCCTTCTTCCGGCAGCTGCCGGACGAGGTCGCCGAGGCCGCGGCCATCGACGGCGCCGGGGACTTCCGCACCTTCTTCCAGATCATGATGCCGCTGGCCGCTCCCGGACTGATGAGCGTCACGATCTTCAACTTCCTGGGGCTGTGGAACCAGTACCTGCTGCCCGTCGTGCTGAACACGGACGAGGACAAGTACGTCCTGGCCCAGGGGCTCAAGAGCCTCCAGGCCCAGCAGGGCTACGAGTCGGACTGGGGCGCGATGTTCGCCTCGGTGACGATCACGATCCTGCCGGTGCTCATCGTGTACGTCATCTTCCAGCGCCAGCTGCAGGGCGGCCTGGGGCCGAGCACGAACAAGTGAGGCGCTCCCGTCCCGCGACCACGGGACGGGGGAGCGCGGGCCGGAGCGGCCGCGGCGGATCCGCCGCAGCGGCTCCGGCCCGTCGCTGTGACGGGGTGCACGGCACACTCCCTTGTCGCAGCACGCGCGCGTCTGGCAGACTGTTCGAGTTGTCTGCGCGGGCCGACATGCCCGGTTCCGTTCTCCGAGGATCTCCTCGGCGAATGATCACCGGATGAGGTCCGTCCCGAGGATGCGAACTGCGCCACCGGCGCGGAGCGCGCATCAGAGGTAGGGATACGACGCAGACGCAGCCGATCCACGGCGGTTCCGTGCTGGGCTCGTGTGCCCCGCACAGGCCGACACGCCCGTCCTCGGGTACCGGGGAGAGGCCGCATCCATGCCAGACGAGAAGAGAGACAGGACGCCATGGCGGGACAGAAGATCCGCATCCGGCTCAAGTCGTACGACCACGAGGTGATCGACAGCTCGGCGCGCAAGATCGTCGACACGGTGA
>Ga0308157_10001316_pt1 | contig 53446 bp, 53 predicted proteins | sample PhyBR1_FD_201035 | JGI IMG/M metagenome (GOLD analysis project Ga0308157, IMG submission 201035) | Phyllosphere microbial communities from UC Gill Tract Community Farm, Albany, California, United States - DLSLB.R1 | ecosystem: Host-associated > Plants > Phyllosphere > Unclassified | place: USA...
GTCTGATCGGAAAGGCTTGCATTGTCATGTTCGGCAATAAGAAGAATAGCCATTTATCTTGTCCCTTCCGATTTCTTACAATACGCCATCGGCCTTGAGCTTCTCGACCAGTTCGGAAACCGAACCGACCTTGACGCCCGCCTTGCGGCCACCCGGTTCTTCGGTCTTCAAAACCTTAAGACGCGGCGCAATATCAGCACCGAAATCGGCAGGCGACTTTTCATCAAGTGGCTTCTTCTTGGCCTTCATGATGTTTGGCAGCGATGCATAACGCGGCTGGTTCAAACGAAGATCAACTGTCACAATGGCTGGAAGCTTCACATCAATGGTCTGAAGACCGCCGTCAACTTCGCGGGTCACCTTGGCCGAACCGTCACCCAGTTCAACTTTCGATGCAAAAGTCGCCTGGCTCCAGTTGAGAAGCGCCGAAAGCATCTGACCAGTCTGGTTGGCGTCGTCATCAATCGCCTGCTTGCCCAGGAACACGAGGTCTGGCTGCTCAGCCTCGACAACGCCCTTCAGCACCTTGGCAACACCAAGCGGCTCGACAGCTTCGTCAACCTTGACCAGAATGGCACGATCCGCACCCATGGCAAGCGCCGTGCGCAGCGTTTCCTGTGCCTGTGCCGGGCCAACCGAAATCGCGATGATTTCCGTGACCTTGCCTGCTTCCTTAAGACGGATCGCTTCTTCAACTGCAATCTCGTCAAAAGGGTTCATCGACATCTTCACGTTCGATAGCTCAACGCCCGAACCATCACCCTTAACACGGATCTTTACGTTGTAATCTACAACCCGCTTTACTGCGACAAGGACTTTCATCCGCGATTACCTCTTCAATGACTTTTGCGGCACGACTATGCCGCCGTGAATCTTTGCCCGCATGTCAGAATCCGACATGAAAACGTTGCTGACAGAAACGCCGCGAAACCAGCACTCCCCCGCAACATCAGGAACCGGCACGAAACCTAAAGACGGTTGACGTGCACGTCAATCGCGGATGGGCCGCAATATCGATTTAAATGAATTTATTCTGACAGATAGTCATTCCGTTTTTGCACTAACGTTTGTCAGGTCTTGTCTTGTTCGTCTGATGACCTTTGATACTTTTCTTTTACGCGCGTCTCCTCGCATTTTCGTCGCGTTTACAAGCCCGGACTCATGCGCTAGGAGAGCCGTGTAAACATCCGGTCGCAGCCTACCCGGTCAAAACAAGGACTCAAACTATGAAGACGCTTGTCATCTGCTCCGGCGGATTGGACTCCGTTTCGCTTGCGCATAAAATCGCGGCGGAACATCAACTCACTGGCCTCATCTCCTTCGATTATGGCCAGCGGCACAAAAAAGAACTAAACTTTGCGGAAGCCTGCGCAAAGCGGCTCAACGTGCCCCATCAGATCATCGATATTCGCCCCATTGGCGCGAGCCTCACCGGTTCGGCCCTGACAGACGATATCGATGTGCCCGACGGTCATTATGCCGAGGAAACGATGAAAATAACCGTCGTTCCCAACCGCAATGCCATCATGCTGGCCATCGCCTTCGGTGTGGCAGCAGCACAGAAAGCCGATGCCGTGGCGCTTGCCGTTCACGGTGGCGATCATTTTATCTATCCCGATTGTCGTCCGGGATTTATCGACGCTTTTCAGAGCATGCAAAACCATGCGCTGGAAGGTTATGCCGATATTCGGGTGCTTGCGCCCTATGTGCACAAGTCAAAAAGCGACATCGTTCTTGATGGTGCAAAATACAGGGCGCCATTTGAAGCGACATGGTCCTGCTATAAGGGCGGCGAGCATCATTGCGGACGTTGCGGCACCTGTGTCGAACGTCGCGAGGCATTCCATCTGGCTTGCATCAACGACCCCACACACTATGAGGATGCCAACTTCTGGCGCGCAGCAATTGAGAAGAGGAACGGCTGATGTTTCGCATCACCAAGGAATTCCATTTCTCCGCTTCGCATCAATTGACCGAACTTCCTGCCGATCATCAATGTGCGCGGCTGCATGGGCACAACTACATCGTTGAAGTCGAACTCTCCGCCGCCGATCTCAACGCATATGGTTTTGTGCGCGATTATCACGAGTTGGCCCCACTCAAGCGCTATATTGATGGTGAACTCGATCACCGCCATCTCAATGATGTGCTCGGGCATCATCGTGTGACGGCGGAGTTTCTGGCGCGCCATCTTTACGACTGGTGCAAGGTCCGCTGGCAGGAAGTCACAGCTGTAAGGGTCAGCGAAACGCCAAAGACATGGGCAGAATATCGGCCCGAGTATCGGCCATGAAGACCGATACCGAAATCCGCATCAGCGAGATATTCGGTCCAACCATTCAGGGCGAAGGCTTGTTGAGCGGTGAGCCGACTGTTTTCGTGCGCACGGGCGGCTGCGACTACCGCTGCGTATGGTGTGATAGTCTGCACGCTGTTGAAAGCCGCTTTCGCCATGACTGGAAACCGATGAGCGTTGACGCCATCTGGCATGAAGTGACGATACTTTCTGGAAAAAAACCAATAACAGTGTCACTTTCTGGCGGCAACCCAGCTATTCAGCCTTTGGGACCACTGATCGATCATGGTCACACGCAAGGTTATCGCTTTGCACTGGAAACACAGGGATCGGTAGCAAAGGACTGGTTTTCAAGGCTCGACACGCTTGTTCTGAGCCCAAAACCGCCTTCAAGCGGCATGGAGACGGATTGGGATGCGCTTGCCGCTTCCATCGATGCGGCAGGCTCAAAGCCGACGACTGTGCTTAAATTCGTTATCTTCGATGATGCGGATTATGCTTTTGCAAAAGCTGCATCGGCTCGTCATCCGCATTTGGCAGTTTATCTTCAACCAGGCAATCACACGCCGCCGCCGCCCGAGGATGACGATGCACGGATCGATATGGACGGCATCATGCGCCGCATGGAATGGCTGATCGACAAGGTGATGCAGGATCGCTGGTTCGAGGCGCACGTCCTGCCCCAGCTTCATGTATTGATCTGGGGCAACAAACGCGGCGTTTAAAAATCAGCGGTTAGCGCCGGGCACCCACAGCACATCACTCGCGCCGTTATCATTGACGGCGCGGGCGGCGACAAAGAGGAAATCGGAGAGGCGGTTGATATACTGCAGCGCTTCTTTCGAGACCACCTCGCCCTCAGTCTTTGCAAGCTGTACCATCAGCCTCTCAGCACGACGCGAAACGGTGCGTGCCAGATGCAGTGCCGCAGAAGCAGGCGAACCACCCGGCAGAATGAACGAACGCAGCGGAGGAATATCCGCATTCAGATAATCAATATCTGATTCAAGCCGTGTAACCTGCGATGCAGCGATACGCAGCGGCTCATAAGCAGGTGGCTGACCGTCATCGGGCGTTGAAAGATCGGCACCAAGATCGAACAGGTCATTCTGGATGCGCATAAGCATCACATCGATATGCCCATGCTCTGCACCAGTCGTATGAAGCCGAACCAGGCCAATACAGGCATTGGTTTCGTCAACCGTGCCGTAGGATTCAACGCGCAGATCGGATTTCAGCCTGCGCGGACCCGAGGTCAGGCCTGTTGTTCCATCATCGCCTGTGCGTGTATAAATCTTGTTGAGTTTGACCATTTTACTGCCCACTCGTCTGGCGCGCGAAATAAACGGTTGCGACGATCAGCACGATCGCGACGAACTGCAAAAAGACTCGCAGCTGCATCATTTTGTTGGAGAAGTTGCCGTCACCGCCGCGCATCATATTACGCAGGCCGATAATCAGCACAATTGCCACCGCGAACATGGCCACCATGGCCGCAGCCTTGAACAGAAAGTCCATTTATTTCTCTCCCATAATCCGCCATCTCTGTTTTTAAGACTGGGCTTGTTTGTTTCAAGACTGGTCGGACAGCATTCGATAGAGCCAGCGCGACGGCAGCAGGCGTCGTGCCAGAATACCCAGTTTCGCAGGTCGTGTAACCGCGTAATGCGGACGCGGCTTAGGCGCCTCCAAAGCATGCACAAGTACCGCGTAAACCGCTTCTGGGCCAAGCTTGTTTTTAGACTTCGTACCGCCTTCATCGAGTTTCGCCATCTGACGCTGATAAAGCTCGCGATGCACAGAATGCTCAAGATCGATATTGGCGCGCGCATGCATGGCTGCATTATAGGTGAACTGCGAGGCAATCGGCCCCGGTTCAATCATCGAAACCTCAATACCGGAGCCTTCCAGTTCCATCCGCTGCGCGAGCATCAAACCCTCAAGTGCAAATTTCGATGCCACATAAGCACCGCGCCATTTCATCGGCACAAGCCCAAGAATGGAAGAACAATGCACAATGCGGCCATACCCCTGTGCCCGCATCACTGGAACGATACGACGTGTCAGATCATGCCAGCCGAAGAAATTTGCTTCAAACTGCGCACGTAATGCTTCAACCGGCAGATCCTCAATTGCCCCCGGCTGCGCATAGGCACCATTGTTGAAAAGAGCGTCCAGCTTGCCATCCGTCGCACGCAAAACTTCATCGACCAGCACTTCAATCGACTGCGGCTCGGTGTAATCAAGATAGAAAGCCTCAAGCCCCTTGGCTGTGAGTGCCGCAATATCTTCATCCTTGCGTGCAGTCGCAAACACGCGCCATCCGGCCTTATGTAAAGCCTCGGCACAATAGGCACCGATACCGGAAGAGCAGCCGGTGATGATAATGCTGCGCTTTTCGCTCTCTGGAGCCATCAACCTGTTCCTCGCGGTCGCGTTTTCGCAACAGTGCTTGATTCGTGCCCGGTTTAAAATCGCTACAGCACCGGCCATAAAATCGGAATCGATTTTATGGAAGTACGATGCGTAGATTCAATAGCACAGAGCGACCTTTGTGTGCCCAAAGAGGGCGCGAGGCGCTCTATGCCCTTGCAATGTCGAATCTAATACTAGATTTAAGGGCGCTTGGGTCGTTTGTCGGTTTACCGAAGGGAAAAATCTGCGGATGCGAAAAATCAGACGTTTTATCCGTCAGATCACTTTCGATGTTTATGGGCATTTCAGCACAGACGATGGCTGGGCATTCGCCTCGCATATCGCCCTTTCGGGCCTTATGGCTCTGTTCCCGTTTCTGATCTTTGCAACCTCACTCGCCAGCTTTCTCGGCACCAAAGAATTCGCCAATACGGCGGTACACGTCGTTTTTGACATGTGGCCATCCAACATTGCCGGCCCTATCGCCAATGAGGTGACGAACGTTCTGACAGTGCAGCGCGGTGGATTGTTGACGGTCAGTGTGATCGCTGCCGCCTATTTTGCCTCCAATGGCGTGGAAGCACTGCGCATGTCACTCAATCGCGCCTATCGCGTAACTGACCAGCGCTCGATCATTTTCTGCCGCCTGCAAAGCCTGGGCTTTGTACTCCTTGGCACAATCAGTCTCATGGCGATCAGCTTTCTGCTGGTTCTGGCACCGCTAGCCGTGCGCCTTGCAGAGCAATGGTTTCCAGATATCGCACCCTTCACAGGCACGATTGCGATATGGCGCTATACGATTGCCGTGATTGTTCTGGTGCTTGCGCTCTTTATCGTGCACATCTGGTTGCCTGCCGGGCGCCGACGTCTGAGCGACATTCTGCCGGGCATTGGGATCACACTCGTTGCATGGCTTGCTGCCGCAACCGCCTTCGCAAAGTATCTCGAAACATTTGCAAGCTACGTCACCACCTATGCGGGCCTTGCCTCGATCATGGTGGCGATCGTCTTTCTCTACATGCTCTCGGCCATCTTCATCATCGGCGCAGAAATCAATGCCGCGATCATGAATTTCCGCAAACGCGAGCAGCAGCCCGATCTTATCGACGCAAAGTAGTCAGAGCCACGCCGAGCGTGGTTACCACCATGCCTGCAATCTGGATCGGGCCAAGCGTTTCACCGAAAATCAGATAGGCCATGATCGCAGCCGTGCCTGGTACGAGATAAAACAGCGATGCCACCTTCGACATGGCACCTTCGCGGATCATCACCAGAAGCGCCAGAATGGCACCTATGGAAATGGCAAGTGTCAGCCAGACCAACGCAAAGATAAGCTCCGGCGACCAGATCATCACGCGTGTTTCAAATGCGAAAGCCCCGATCGCGGTCAAAGCCGCTGCTGCGATATATTGCACAGCAGTGCCAGCCTTAAGATCGCCTGCAGTTCCAAAGCGCTTTTGCCAAACCGTACCTGTGCTGATAGCCAGAACAGCCACAAAGGCCGCGAACAGGCTTTGCGGATCAACGCCATTGCCGGCAGAAAACTTCGGCCAAACCACCATGGCAACGCCCAGAAAGCCAACGAGAAGGCCCAGCCATTGCCGCCCGCTCGCACGCTCTCCCAGAAGAAGCGCTGCAATCAGCGTGGTCAGCATGGGCTGCAGACCTGCAACAAGTCCGGACATGCCTGCGGGCAATCCGTGATGCACAGCCCAAAAAAGCGCTGAAAGATAAACGCCATGAATAAGGCAGCCGGTAATGGCGGCGTGCATCAAAACCTTGCCTCTTGGCCAGACGCTGTGGCTTGCCGATGCCCAGAGGATCATGATGGCGGCTGCAATAGAAAACCGCACCGCCATGAAACTGAACGGCTCCGCATAGGGCATTGAGAGCCCGGCACCGATAAAACCGGTAGCCCAGAGCAGGACGAACATGATGGGAAAAAAGCGGGTGGCCATGACAGAGTCTTTCTTGTTTGCGGCCTGCTCTAATCTGGTTGGAGCCATTGTGCCATCACATAAATCTGATTGCTGCGATCAATTTGCCAAATGCGTCTCATCGACTTATGAAACGGCATGGACGCTCAAAACGACACAATCCGCATTCTCGTTGATGCCGACGCCTGCCCGGTGAAGGCTGAAATCTATCGTGTTGCCGAACGCCATGGCTTGCCCGTGGTTCTCGTCGCCAACAGCTATATCGCCATCCCGCGCGACGCAGAACGCGTTGAGCGTGTGGTGGTTTCCGACAAGCTTGATGCAGCCGATGACTGGATTGCAGAAAATTCCCGACCGGGCACGGTTGTGATCACTGCGGATATCCCGCTCGCGAGCCGGTCGATTGCAATGGGTGCGGCGGTTATTGCGCCTAATGGAAAAGTGCACACGACAAGCACCATCGGCAATACGCTCGCCACCCGTAACTTGATGGATTCGCTGCGTTCCGCAGGCGAAATCACGCGTGGCCCGGCACCATTTTCACCAAAAGATCGCTCGGCATTCTTGTCGGCGCTCGAACTGGTCATCGTCCAGCTCAAGCGTTCGGGATTCAAATCAGCTTGACCGTATGGAAGCGGTCGCAATGCCGGCACCGACGAGCATCGTTCCGCCAGCACGGTTGAAGATGCGCAAGGCACGCTCATTTGCAAAGAAGCGCCGCGCCCGTGTGGCGACCAGCGCATAAGCGAAGGCATTGAGAAATGCGAGCACGAGGAACGTGCTTTCAAAGACCAGCATCTGCGTCATGAAAGCGGCATGCGGGCTGAGGAACTGCGGCAGGAAAGCCACAAAAAACGTGATGCTTTTAGGATTAAGTGCTGTCACCAGCCACGCATGGAGCAGCATTTTTACTGGCTTTACCTGATCATGTCGCGCTTTGGCGTCCATGGTTCCGCCAGCGCGAAACAGCTTTATGCCGAGCCAGATGAGATAGGCAGCGCCAGCCCATTTGACGGCGGTAAAAATCGTGGCTGATGCTGCAAGCAATGCACCAACCCCCAGCATTGAAAGCGTCATAGCGGTGAAATCACCAAGAGCGACACCGATAGCCATAGGAAGTGCTGCTTTCCAGCCTTGCCCAAGGGCATAGGACACTACCAGCAAAACCGTGGGTCCCGGAATAATAAGAAGCACGACAGATGCGGCAGAAAATGCCAGCCAGACTTCAACGCTCATGAGCAACTTCCTCTCTCTTAAAAAGAGGAAGCCACTGAATGCGATACTTGTCTATCTAAAGTTTCTGTGCAGCCTCGATCAGCTTGATTGCGTCGGGACTATCCCAAGGCGCAGGCCCGTTCATGGAGGCAATCTGACAACCTTCCTTATCGACCAGCAGTGTCACCGGAAGGCCAAATGCCAGATTCTTGCGCTTCAACTCATTGAAGCTCGACATGGTCGCGTCACGGTTCAGGCTCAGGCTCTTGATGCCGATCTCTTCAAGAAACTTTTTCGGCTTTTCGTCGGAACCTGTATCGATATTGATGGCAACGACATCAAAATCGCTGCCGCCCTTTGCTGCCTGAAGATTGTCGAGTTCCGGCATTTCTTCACGGCATGGCGCACACCAAGTCGCCCAGAGATTAACAAGAAGCGTTTTGCCCTTATAATCACCAAGCGTCATTTGTTTGCCGTCAGGTCCGGTGAAAGCGATATGGGCAACCGAAATCGGCTTTTCCGCCGCACGCATGGCAGCGACACTTCCAGTTGCGGCGGCATCAAGGCTCTTGAGCGAATCTGCTTTCAACGCACATTGTGCGGAAGCCTCATCACTTTGAGCAGAAACAGAGCTTGCGGCTGAAACATTGCTATCAGATGCATTGCCAGAAGGCCGTTCCATCACGTATACCGCCCCGATACCGGCAATGACACCGGCAAGAGCTGCAAGAAGGACGATCTTCCGATTTCCTGGCTTTGCCTTATCGTTGTTTTCTGCCATCTCGCGTCACTTTTCCTTAAGTCATGTATCCGAGGCATACGAGCATGAGCGAACAAAAATCAAGCAATCAGATGTGGGGCGGCCGTTTTGCCTCAGGACCCGATGCGATCATGGAAGAGATCAATGCATCGATCGGCTTTGACCGCAAGCTCTATGCGCAGGATATTCAGGGCTCGCTCGCCCATGCTGCCATGCTTGCAAAGACTGGCATCATTGCGGCAGACGACCATAAAAAGATTGAAGAAGGCCTGAAAACCATCCTCAAGGAAATCGAGGACGGCAAATTCACCTTCTCGCGCAAGCTTGAAGACATTCACATGAATATCGAAGCGCGCCTTGCCGATCTGATTGGCGCATCTGCAGGGCGTCTGCACACGGCTCGCTCCCGCAACGATCAGGTGGCGGTTGATTTCCGCCTCTGGGTCAAGCAGGAAATGCAGAAGACCGCTGTGGCTCTTAAAGGTCTGATCGAAGCTTTCCTTGAGCGTGCAGAAGAACATGCCGCAACCGTCATGCCGGGCTTCACGCATCTTCAGACAGCGCAGCCCGTGACTTTCGGTCATCATTGCATGGCCTATGTGGAAATGTTTGGTCGCGATTTATCCCGCGTTCGCGATGCGATTGAACGCATGGACGAATCGCCTTTGGGTGCGGCAGCGCTTGCTGGAACCGGCTTCCCGATTGATCGTCATATGACGGCGAAAGAACTCGGTTTCCGTGAGCCAACCCGCAACTCGCTCGATAGTGTTTCTGACCGTGACTACGCTCTGGAATTCCTGTCACTCGCAGCCATCTGCGCGGGTCACTTGTCACGCCTTGCCGAAGAAATCGTCATCTGGTCGACGCCACAGTTCAATTTCGTTCGCCTGTCCGATGCCTTCTCGACCGGCTCGTCGATCATGCCGCAGAAGAAAAACCCGGACGCGGCCGAACTCGTCCGCGCCAAGACCGGCCGTATCAACGGCTCGCTTGTTGCACTTCTCACCATCATGAAGGGTCTGCCGCTCGCCTATTCCAAAGATATGCAGGAAGACAAGGAACAGGTTTTCGACGCTGCTGAAAATCTGGAACTCGCAATTGCTGCAATGAGCGGCATGGTGCGCGACCTAACCATCAATGTTGCAAGCATGAAGAAGGCCGCAGGATCGGGTTATTCGACCGCAACCGATCTGGCTGACTGGCTGGTGCGAGAGCTTGGCCTTCCATTCCGCGATGCTCACCACGTCACTGGCCGCGCCGTGGCTCTGGCTGAAAGCAAAAAGGTCGATCTCTCGAAGCTTTCGCTTGAAGACCTGCAATCGATCAATCCGGGCATTACCGATGCGATCTTCGGTTATCTGACGGTTGAAAAGTCAGTCAAGAGCCGCCAGTCCTTCGGCGGAACCGCGCCCCAGGAAGTGCGCCGTCAGATCCGTTACTGGAAAAAGCGCATCACCAAGGCATAAGCGATACGATCTTAGTGACATCACTCTTGAAGGAGTGATTTCACTTTCAGATATTTTGGGTTAGACCTGACCCATAGTACAAATTCCGGGAACCAAAGCTGATGACAGGCCGCTCCGCCACTTCCTCCGTGCTTCTGATCGTAGCCCTTGCAGTCACACTTGCTGCTTGCGGACGCAAAGGCCCACTTGAGCCACCGCCTGCGCAGCTCATCACCAATGAACAGGGCCGCACAGTCGAGAAACCGAAGGAAGACAAGCCCTTCATCCTCGACAAAATTCTTTAGTTCACATTTCGATCTGATTTTTACAGATCGGCGCTCTAAAGTCTTTTACACGAAGCATAATTTTATCGATCCTCGTTTCACAGGGGTCCAATTATGCTCTAACCTCTGATCAAGCTGGGACTGTTTCCCGTGAATCATTTTGAATATCGCGACGGCGTTCTTCACGCTGAAAACGTAAGCCTGCCTGAAATCGCTAAAGAGGTCGGCACGCCTTTCTATGTCTATTCCCGTGCCACCATCGAGCGCCATTTCCGCGTCTTCAGCGAAGCTTTTGCGGATATGGAAACGCTGGTGACCTATGCGTTGAAAGCCAATTCCAATCTGGCGGTTCTCAAAACCCTCGCCAAGCTTGGCGCCGGTGCCGACACGGTTTCCGAAGGTGAAATTCGCCGTGCGCTGGCCGCAGGCATTCCGGCAAACAAGATCGTGTTTTCAGGCGTTGGCAAAACGCCGCATGAAATGGATTTCGCGCTCGAAGCTGGCATCTATTGCTTCAACGTCGAGTCCGAACCTGAGCTGGAAATTCTTTCAGCGCGCGCCGTCAAGGCTGGCAAAATTGCATCTGTATCCTTGCGTATCAATCCGGATGTCGATGCCAAGACCCATGCAAAGATTTCGACCGGAAAGTCCGAAAACAAGTTCGGCATTCCACGCGTCAAAGCCCGTCAGGCCTATGCACGTGCTGCAAGCCTGCCCGGTATCGATGTGGTCGGCATCGATATGCATATCGGCAGCCAAATCATTGATCTCGAACCTTTCGACAATGCTTTTGCTCTGATGGCTCAGATCGTGAAAGAACTGCAGGCCGACGGTCATAATATTCGCCATGTCGATGTCGGTGGTGGTTTGGGCATTCCTTATCGCACCGATAACAACCCGCCGCCACTGCCGGTGGCCTATGCAGAAATCGTCGCAAAACATATCAAGCCGCTGGGCCTCAAAACCGTGTTTGAGCCGGGTCGACTGATTGTCGGCAATGCGGGTCTTCTGGTGACGGAGGTGATTTTCGTGAAGGAAGGCGATGCCAAGAACTTCGTGATCGTCGATGCGGCAATGAACGATCTCATTCGCCCGACCCTCTACGAAGCTTTCCACGACATCAAGCCAGTCAAAGAAACCAAGGATAACGCCCCACGCATTCGTGCCGACTTTGTCGGCCCTGTTTGCGAAACGGGCGATTATCTCGGCCTTGACCGTGAAGTGGCGAAGCCTGCTCCAGGAGATCTGATTGCTGTTTGCACGACGGGCGCCTATGGCGCAGTTCTGTCGAGCACCTACAACAGCCGCCTTCTGATCCCCGAAGTGCTGGTCGATGGTGATCGCTATCACGTCATTCGTCCACGCCGGACCTATGAAGAACTTCTTGCGCTCGATTCCGTGCCCGAGTGGCTATAAAATAGGGCTTAAGCCTCGTCTTTGCCATGATGCGTGTTATTCTATGAACAATCCATAGGCGTTACACGCATCAGAAAGTCCAGATGACACAGCAGAAAAAAAACAGCGAAGACTTGCCGGTCCGCAAGCGCGATGCGTTTTTCCGCCTGTTTTCCGGCGAAGGTGCTGCTTTGCGCCGCCTTCACCTGAAAAGCTTTCTGACGATCAGCTTCGAGAGGCTCTGGCCTCTTTTGCTTCCCCTGATTCTGCTGATTGCCCTTTTTGCAAGCCTGAGCTGGTTTGGACTTTTTTCGCTGATGCCACGTTGGCTGCATATCGGCGTACTGGGGCTCTTTGCTCTAGCTGGTCTTGTTGCCCTTTATCTGCCTTTCCGTTTTCGCTTACCCAATGAAGACGACATCACGACTCGTATTGAGGACGTGAACGGTCTGATCCACGAGCCGCTGGCAGTCCAAACCGGACAAATGGCAACTGGCACCAACGATCCCTTTGCTGTCGCTCTTTGGCAGGAACACAAGCGCCGCATGGCTGAGCGCCTGAAAAACCTGCAATCAGGCCTACCACGTCCGCACATTCCAGAACGTGATCCATTTGCGCTCCGCGCTATTGTTGCTCTGCTGTTTGTGACCGCTTCCGCTTATAGCCTCAGCCCAAACAGCGGGCGCATTGCCGATGCGTTTCATATCCGCGCGGGTAGCCCTACAGCCGTTGCACGCGTCGACGCCTGGGTAACGCCGCCACGCTATACCGGCCGTGCGCCGGTGTTTCTGAGCACAACCATTGATGAAGCGAATGTCGGAAAACCGATCACCGTTCCGCAAGGCAGCATCGTCAATATCCGCGTTATTGGCGGCAGTTCGGAACGATTGACCACAACGGATTCCACCGGCCATCGCAGCGAGATACAACCCGTCGCACCTCAGAACGAGCCTAAAGAGGGCGAGACGGTTGCGACAGAGCAGCAGGCACTTGTCGATGGCAGCCGCAACTTCCGCTATGATTTGCAACAGGACCAGACGCTGAGCTTATCCGGCACCGATGCGCGCTGGACCTTTGCAGTCACACCAGACAATGCGCCGACCATTCGGTTTACCAAAGAACCGGGCCATGCGCTAAATGGCACGTTGCAGCTTTCCTATGAAATCACCGACGATTACGGTCCGGCCAAGGCCTATGGTGAAATCGTTCCTCTCGATATGGATCACGAAGACGAGGAAGTCGCCCCTCTCTACGATGCGCCGGATCTGCCGCTCGCATTACCGCGTCGCGGAACGAAAGAAGCAACCACTGCCAAAGATCTAACCGAGCATCCGTGGGCTGGTCAGAAAGTGGCGCTCACGCTTGTTGTGACAGATGCAAACGGCAAGTCTGGTCGCAGTGAAACCAAGATCATGAAGCTGCCGGAGCGCCCCTTCTCCAATCCACTTGCAAAAGCTGTTGTGGAGCAACGGCGCATACTCGCATTCGATGGTACCCAGCGTGACCATGTCCGGGACATGCTTTCGGCCCTCATGCTGCGCCCCGAAGAAACGATCAAGAACAGCGCCCATTTTCTGGGTCTTGTGACGATCGGCACGCGACTTCGTCTTTCGACTGGCGACGATGCGCTGCGCGATACAGCGGATTATATGTGGCAGGTAGCACTTGGCATTGAAGACGGCAATTTGTCGGCAGCTGAGAAGCGTCTGCGCCAGGCACAGGAAGCGCTGCGCAATGCGCTGCAGAATGGCGCTTCGCAGGAAGAAATTGCTAAACTTTCCGCAGAACTACGCAAGGCAATGCAGGATTTCCTGCGTGAATTTGCCCAGCGTCAACAGCAGAATCCCAATGCTCGCAATGCGCCTCTCGATCCAAATGCACGTGTGCTGACCGAAAAAGATTTGCAGCGCATGATGGATCAGATTGAAAATCTGGCACGTCAGGGATCGCGCGATCAGGCGGAACAGCTTCTGTCGCAGTTGCAGGATATGATGAATAATCTGCAACAGGGCCAGCCGGGGCAACCGAGCCAGCAAGGCCAGGGTCAGGGGCAGGCCAATCAGATGCAGCAGCAGATGAACAAGCTCGGCGATCTGATGCGGCGCCAGCAGCAGATGATGAACGAGACTTTCAATCTCGATCAGAAGATGCAGCAGCAGTATAACAACAGCGAAGGCGAGTTTGGCGACGAAGACCAAATGCCGGGCGATGATGGCACGATGGGGCGCGGTGAATCACAACAAGGTGAATCACAGCAGGGCGAATCGCAGCAAAATGGCCAGCAGGGCGGAACACCGTCCGAAATGGCGGAGGCCATGCGCAAGCTTCAACAGCAGCAGCAACAGCTCCAGCAGGAATTGCAGAAGTTCAATGAAGACCTCAAAGGCATGGGCATAGATCCTAATCAGGATTTCTCCGACGCGGGGAAATCGATGGGCAACGCCGCCGATGCGCTTGGCCGTAGCGAAGGCTCGGAAGCGAGCGATCAGCAGGGCAGCGCGCTCGATGCTCTACGCCGGGGTGGCCGCGACATGATGCAAAAAATGCAGCAAGCCATGGGTCAGGAGGGTCAGGGACAAAGCGGGCAGAATGGCCAGAACGGTCGCGATCCGCTTGGCCGCCAGCAAGGCAATGGCATGTCAGACGAAGATGGTGTCAAGATTCCGGGTGAAATCGATATCCAGCGCGCCCGTGAAATTCTCGATGAAATCCGCCGCAAGCTTGGCAATGCACTGACGCCACAGATGGAGAAGGAATATCTCCAGCGCCTCTTGCAGTTCGACTAGAGCGCATCCCGAAAAGTGTGAAACGGTTTTCGGACAAAGATGCGCGTTAAAACATATATTAGAGCGCCGATCTGATCCAATCAGATCGAAACGCGCTCTAAAGCATTTGAGCCAAAAGTGCGAAGCGGTTCTGCGTAAAAATGCACGTGAATATCGCGGTCATTCCTTCACATGGCCCACATAGGGCAGCTGCCGGAATGAATGCGCTACGTCCATACCGTAGCCGACGACAAAATAGTCGGGGCATTCAAAGGCAACAAAATCCGCATTGAGATCAACCTTGCGACGCACGCTTTTGTCGAGCAACACAGCAATGCTGACGCTGCGCGCACCGCGCTCAAGCATCAGTTCACGCACGAATTTGAGCGTCTTGCCCGATTCGAGAATATCGTCGATCAGCAGCACATCGCGATCATGCACATCGCTGTCGATGTCGCGCAACAGGCGCACTTCGGTGCTGGTCGTGCCCTTGCCGTAGCTTGAAACGGTGATGAATTCGACATCCGGTTCAACTCCGGCATCGTGCATCGCACGAATGAGATCAGCTGCGAAAATGAACGAGCCTTTAAGGATCGAAATCGTTAGCAGATTATGAAACTTGTGGCCGGCGATATCCTTCGCAAGCTCGAGATTGCGCGCGGCAATTTCTTCCGAGCTGAACAACACATCGATTGTTTTGCCGCCGACTTCAGGCATCTACCGCTTCTCCTGCTAAATAAGCCTAACATAGCTTTGAAAGGCACGCTCTATATCATGCTTTCAGAGAAATGCACCATTTTGGATTGTACCCTTCCAGAACAATCAAACGAAGCATAAGCATTTGCCATTTCATTGATTTGTTATAGCGTGGCCATCATGCATCCAGACATTATCGAACTGCGCTCCTTTTACGACACAACGCTTGGCCATCTGACCGAGCGATCCATCCGCATGGCGCTGGCCGCACTTTGGGGACGTGTGCCGGGTGAGCGGCTTATTGGCCTTGGTTATAGCCTGCCCTATCTGGATCGTTTCAGCACTGATACGGAACGCAGCTTTGCCTTCATGCCTGCCGGGCAAGGCGCGATAGCCTGGCCCTCCTCGGAAAAATCGACAACGGCTTTGGTTTTTGATGAAGAACTGCCTTTGCCTGATTCCTCCATCGACCGCATTCTGATGGTCCACGCTCTGGAGTATGCAGAAAATGCCGCTGAAACACTTAAAGAGATGTGGCGGGTGCTTGCACCCAACGGCAGGTTGGTGATCGTGGTGCCAAACCGGCGTGGCGTCTGGGCACGTCTTGACCGAACACCGTTTGGTAGCGGTCGCCCCTATAGCCGCACACAGCTGACGGCCTTGCTGCGCGAAGCCAACTTCACCGTGAACACCATCAGCAATGCGCTGCACTTTCCACCTGTAAAGCGTCGATGGATGATGCGCCCCTGTATGGCGATTGAAGGTTTGGGGCGGAAGCTCTGGCCGCTTTTTTCAGGCGTTCTGGTGGTGGAGGCACAGAAGCGGCTCTATCAGGGCCTGCCCGTCGCCCAGCGCTCTTCACGGCGTGTCTTTGTGCCTGTGCTTGCACCGCATGGCTCGCCGGTCAGCGGCTTGAGAAAAGCCTCATCAAAAGAACTCAAAAAATAACTCTGCAGCCTTTCGAGCCAAGGTTTTTCTCGACTTGAACGCGGCGGCGGTTTATGCCCGCTGCGTAACCTTAAACACAGTCCTTTTGGCGGAGCCAAAATCATGACCAATATGCAGAACCTCTCCCGTCCCCAGCCCAAGGCAGGCCTGCTCGATATCGCAGCCTATGTGCCCGGCAAGGAACATGTTGAAGGCGTCGCAAAGGTCTATAAGCTCTCATCCAACGAGACCCCCATCGGCCCCAGCCCACATGCGGTCGAGGCCTATCGACACTGGGCCGAGCATCTCGCGGCATATCCCGACGGTCAGGCCATAGCGCTGCGTGAAGCAATCGCTGAATCTCAGGGCCTCAACATTGGCAACATCATCTGCGGCAATGGTTCGGATGAACTACTCGGCCTCATCTGTCAGACCTATCTGGCACCGGGCGATGAAGCGATCATCACTGAACATGGCTTTGCGGTCTATAAGATCCAGACGCTGGGCGCAGGCGCAACACCTGTAACCGTCAGGGAAAAGGACGAACGCATCGATGTCGATGCTATCCTTGCTGGTGTTACACCGCGCACCAAGATCGTGTTCATCGCCAATCCAGCAAACCCGACCGGCACCTATCTGCCGTTTGAGGAAGTGCGTCGCCTCCATGCTGGTCTGCCAAAGCACGTCCTGCTGGTCCTTGATGCTGCTTATGCTGAATATGTGCGCCGCAACGATTACGAATCCGGCCTTGAACTGGTTTCGTCCAACGAAAACGTCGTAATGACCCGTACCTTCTCGAAGATTCATGGTCTGCCGGGTCTGCGCATCGGCTGGATGTATGCACCACTGCACGTCATTGATGCAGTCAACCGCATACGCGGCCCGTTCAACATGAACTCGGCGGCGATTGCTGCAGGTGCTGCCGCAATCCGCGACCGCGCCCATGTCGTGAAATCGGTTGAATATAACGAGAAGTGGCTGTCGTGGCTGACCGATGAATTCACCAAGCTTGGGCTTCGTGTCACGCCATCGGTAACGAACTTCCTTCTCATGCATTTCCCCGACGATGCTGACCATTCGGCAGACAAGGCGGATGAATGGCTTTCCAGGCGCGGCTATATCCTGCGTCGTGTCGGCGGCTATGGCTTCCCGAATGCGCTGCGCATGACGGTGGGCACTGAAGAAGCCAATCGTGGCGTTGTGGACGCTCTTACCGAGTTTTTGAAATAAGACGATGTCCACAATCCATTTTGATAAAGTCGCGCTCATCGGTATCGGCCTTATAGGCTCATCGTTGGCGCGCGTTATCCGTCGCGAAGGCTTGGCCAGTCATATCGCCATCGCCACGCGCAGTGCCGAAACATTGAAGCGCGCCGAGGAACTAAACCTCGGCGACAGCTATTCAACCGATAGTGCGGAAGCAGTCAAAGATGCCGATCTGGTCATCGTGTCGGTGCCGGTCGGCTCGTCTGGCACAGTTGCCAAGCAGATTACAGGCAACCTGAAGCCAGGCGCTATCGTCACCGATGTCGGCTCGACCAAAGCATCGGTCATTGCGCAGATGCAGCCGGTGCTGCCGGAGAATGTGCATTTCATTCCGGGCCATCCACTGGCAGGAACTGAATATTCGGGCCCTGATGCAGGCTTTGCTGAGCTGTTCACCAATCGCTGGTGCATTCTTACGCCCTTGCCCGACACCGATCAGGCAGCCATCGATAAGCTTTCTGCCTTCTGGACGGCTTGCGGTTCGCGTCTTGATCAAATGGACCCTCAGCATCACGATCTGGTGCTGGCCATCGTCTCGCACCTGCCGCATATCATCGCCTATAATATCGTCGGCACAGCCAGCGATCTGGAACAGGTGACGAAATCAGAAGTCATCAAATATTCGGCTTCCGGTTTCCGTGATTTCACGCGTCTGGCTGCTTCCGATCCAACCATGTGGCGTGATGTCTGCCTGCACAACAAGGACGCGATTCTTGAAATGCTGGCACGGTTCTCGGAAGATCTGGCATCCCTGCAGCGCTCAATCCGCTGGGGCGACGGCGAGGCTCTGTTTGACCTCTTCACCCGCACGCGTGCTGTGCGTCGTGGCATTATCGACGCGGGTCAGGAAGTCGATGCGCCGGACTTCGGTCGTCAGGCAGCCGCACATCCAAGCGAACAGAAGTAGGAACTAGTGGTCTGATTCCGACATTTGCATCCCTCGGATACAGGCATTGGACAAATGTCGGAATCAAGAAGACCACTAGCAAGTTTATGAATCTAGTGGATTTTTCGAATTTGACGTTTGAAACAGCGTATGTGTCAGTTGGGATTAAAACGTCAAATTCAATCCACTGGGCTTTATAGGCTGGGCACTCGACCGAGCGGAATAAATCCAGCACTAGCTCTTCCCTTTCGAACGGCAATCTCAATAACGGGATTGCCGTTTTCGTCTTTCGGCATAGCGGAAAGAGCAAAAAGAACGGTGGCGATATTGCCGCCCTGCTCAGGGAAAACCGTCTGTCCAGCCTGTGCGAAGGATTGCGGATTGATCATCGTAACCTTCAGGTCCGCATCAATCTCCCCTTCCATATCGACCGAAAACGGACCCGCGACCGAAAGCACTGCCCCGTTTGGCATAGACAGGAATGCTTGATTGATCACACCGTTATGACCGCGCATCCGTTCATTGAATTGCGAAGGGCTCGGCGCGAGGAAGGTTGCAGCATCGGCAATCTCTATATCGACCAGTCCGTCAATCTCGGGGCTTTTGGCATTGCCAATCACATAGGGTTCAAGCTTTAGGGCTGCAAAGCGTCCATTGATCTTGAGTTGGTTGTCTTCGCTGCTCATGCGGAAGTTCATCTGCTCAAGCTTGCTGACCAGCTCTGTAGTTGTCGTTTCCGTGCGCACACCGACGCTGACGTCCCGCGCATTCAACTCGATCTCGGTCGGAAATGGACGTGCGAGACGCGTGTTGGAGGTGAACTTGCTCCAGTTGACCTCAAGAGGCTGGATACCGGGAAACTCGACAAAGGCCGGGCCAGATAATTCGTTGCTCAGCGAACGTGGTGCATAAACCGGAGAACCTGACGTAAAGCGGCCTGCACGCAGCGACATGCCTTCGGAAGGCTTTCGCCATGAAATGCTGGCGCAAACCACATTTACGCGCAGCGGATAACCGCCGGTATGCAGGTTTTCGCATTGAACACCGATCCCTTGCGATGCAAGCTTAGCCATATCGGCCTTAGCGCGCGCTTCGACCTTGTCCGCAACGTAGAACCAGCCGGCCGTATAGGCTGCAATAAGCACCAGAGCGATAACCGCGATGGTAATTGGGCGCTTTCTGGATTTCTTGGGTTCAATTCCAGCATGCGCCATTGAAAAAGCCTCTTTCAATCAGATACTTGGTTGCGTTGACAAAGCACGGGGCATTTTCGGGCCCAAACCATCATCATCTGTTCTGCTGTCCCCAACAGGTGGCTATATTATGGCAGGATTGAGTCTTGTGAAGTTCCGTCGATCAAAAAATGCGGGATATCCTGAGATTACCGATAAAAACTCGCCATAATTGAACATATATTGATTCCCATCATGACAAGGCGCAATGACGATCAGCGAATGAACGACTTCTGGGTATTCGGTTACGGCTCACTCATGTGGCGGCCCGGTTTTGCCCATGTCGAAACCATGCGCGCGCGCCTGCATGGATATCGTCGCAGCCTTTGTATTTATTCCCATGTCCATCGCGGAACGCCTGACCATCCTGGCCTTGTGCTGGGTCTGGACGCTGGCGGCTCCTGCCTCGGCATCGCCTTCCGTGTACCCGGCGATATGACAGACGAAGTCATGGTCTATTTGCGCGAACGCGAAATGTCCAACCAGGTCTATCACGAAAAATGGCTTCGCCTTCGGCTAGCGGACGGGCGCGATGTGCAGGCTGTAACCTATGTCGCCGACCGACGGCATATCCAATATGCCGGTTCGCTCAAAGCCGAGGATGCTGCAGCAATCGTTGCTTCCGCACAGGGCGATTCCGGTGCCAATGTTGACTATGTTTCCAACACGCTTGAGCATCTGCGCAATATGCGTGTGCGGGATCATGCGCTTGAACATGTCAACGATCTGATCTGCAACAAAGTGAACAGGCAAAAGCACGACGCAGCCTGATCAACTCTGTCTGGATCGACGAAAGTGATCGACCAGTGCCTCTTTGCCGTTCACGATCATGATGCCCGTTATCACAAATGCCGTGCCCACCACGAAACTGATTTCAATCGGCTCACCCAAAATGATCGCGCCAAAGATCACTCCGAAAATGGGTGTCATGAAGGAGAGCGAACCCAGTTGGGATGCGCGGTAAATCCGCAAGAGCTGAAACCAGATCAGAAACACCGCAAAAGACACAATGACGGACTGAAACGCGAAGCTGCCCATCAGCATAGTGGTCCAGTTGATCTTCACTTGCCCCATGAGGAATGCGGCAACCGACAGGGTCACGAAGGCGGTTAGAAGCTGATAGAGCAAGGTCTGCTTCGCTGGCAGTGCTGCAAGACGTGAACCACGCACCACAACAGTCGTTGCGCCCCACGCCACTCCCGCGAGCAGGCAAAGCCCATCGCCAATAACCATGGCGTGGAAATCACCATGGACGGCCTCACCACGAACAAGGAATGCTATCGCGATGCCTGCAAAGGCAATGCCGATGCCGCCCCATTGTATGGTCGTCAGGCGCTCTGATGGCACCAGAAGATGCAAACCGAGTGCCGCGAAGAGTGGTGCCGTATAAAGCAAAACCACGGCATGAGCGGCTGAGGTTAGTCGCAACCCCTCCCCTAGAAACAGATATTCAAGCGCAAACAGCAAACCGACCAGCAGACCCGGTTTCCAGATCCCATTGGTAATGGTCAATGTTTCACGCCGCGCGATCATAATAGCGGCGATTAATGTAGCCCCTACGCCCGACCGCAAAGCGATCTGGAACAATGGCGAAATATCCGCAGCCGTCAACTTCAACAGCACCTGCTGCAAGCCGAGGCTGATACCAACAAGAAGCATCATTCCAAACGCGTGCGTGTCGACGGGCTTACGCTCCATTGTCCGAATCCTCGTGATTAATCCGAACAATGGGTGTACGCTTGTCATGTATAGAGCATATAGCTTGAAACTGACAAACCTTAGCGCAGGATTGCCATAATGGCGGTAATAGCTCTCGAAGCCACGCATCAACCTCCCTTCACGGAAACCTTGCCGGAACGGCTGTTCTTTCGCACAGCCTGCATGCCACCGGCTGCTCGCTATCCCATGCATCGCCACGATTGGGGAGAGTTCGTCTATTCCTTCACTGGAGTAATGGAAGTGCGTATTGGCGACAGCCATCTGCTCGCCCCGCCGCAATATGGAATATGGCTTCCACCGCATATCGAGCATCAAGGGCTCAATCGTCAGGAAGTATGCTACTGCTCGCTCTATGTGACCGAAGAGCTTTGCGCCGATCTTCCAGCCAAGGCCTGCGCGCTCAACCTCAATCCACTGATCCGCACTTTGCTTGAACATCTGCGTATGAAGAAGCCATCGCAACCACAGCAACCGCAGGAAACACGACTGCTGCATACGCTGCTCGACCAGCTGGCGATTGCTCCATGTGCGGGTTCCTATCTGCCTTCGAGCACGGACCCAGCCCTCCAAAAGATATTGTCGATCCTTGAAGATGATCCAAGTGACAATCGCACCCTTCACACTCTTGCGAAGATCGCCAATACGTCCGAAAGAACACTGATGCGTCGCTGCAAACAGGAGCTGGGCATGAGCTTCCCTGAATGGAAACAACGTTTAAGGACGTTGAAAGCCATGCCGCTGCTCGAAAAGGGGGCAAAAGTCGAACATGTGGCGCTTGACCTTGGCTATGCCAGCGCATCGGCTTTCATCGCCATGTTCCGCAAATTGATGGGTATCACCCCCGACGAATATCGCAGGCAAATCGGTGCCTGAACGGACATAGCGAAAAACTCTAGCGGCAACTGTAGCAAACTGCCCCTGATTTCTCCTGCAAGCAGACAGGAGATATTAAAGTTGCATTGCTTGCACGGCTTGCCCTTGTTCTTGCCCAAAGCAACCGCTACATCTCGGCTAAAGCATCGCTCCGGAGCCTGACTGGATTAGGACAGTACGATGCAAAGATTCAAAGGGTTGGAGCGGTTTTCCTGGGTCAGTTTAAGATCTGTGCCGCTCCGATTGCCAAGGAGACCTTTATGATCGCATTGTTTCGCACCATTGATCTGGCGCTCGATATCTATACTTGGATTATTATCGCTAGTGCCGTTTTCTCATGGCTCTATGCGTTCAACGTCGTCAATTCTTCCAACCGTTTCGTGGCTTCAATCGGCGAGTTTCTTTATAAGGTAACTGAACCGGTCCTGCGCCCACTCCGCAATATCCTGCCCAATCTCGGCGGCATCGATATTTCGCCTATCGTCGTCCTGCTGATTATCTTCTTCATCCGTCAGTTCATGTGGACGACGCTGCTTCCTGCACTTCTGTAAGAAGCCCATACCTAACCAGACAAACAAAAACGCCCGGACTTTCATCCGGGCGTTTTTGTTTAAACATATAAGACAGATTACTTGCCCTTGGCGCGTTCAATCGCTTCAACGATGAACTTGCGTGCGTAATCTTCATCGCCCCAGTCACCGATCTTAACCCACTTGCCGGGTTCCAGATCCTTGTAGTGCTCAAAGAAGTGCGCGATCTGCTTCAAGGTGATTTCCGGAAGATCGGAATAATCATGTACCTTTGCATAACGCTGAGTCAGGTTTGGCGAAGGAACTGCAATGATCTTCTCGTCCTTGCCGGAATTGTCTTCCATGACCAGAACGCCGATTGGGCGAACATTGATCACGCAGCCAGGAACCAGCGGACGGGTGTTGCAAACCAGAACGTCAATCGGGTCGCCATCTTCCGAAAGTGTGTGCGGCACGAAGCCGTAATTACCCGGATAGGTCATAGGAGTGTAGAGGAAGCGGTCCACAATCAGGGCGCCAGCCTTCTTGTCCATCTCGTACTTGATCGGCTGTCCACCGACCGGCACTTCGATAATAACGTTGACGTCTTCTGGCGGATTGTTGCCGATGGAGATAGCATCAATATTCATGATGGGTCCTTTCGTGTCGCGCTCTGATAACGGGTTTCATGTTTCCGCGCAAGAAAAACGAAAGTTCAACAAAACGCGACGAATTGTCGTTCTCTTGAATGGAATAGAGCGCGATCAGGTTATTTGTTCGTTTTAGTGATTATTCACCCAGTTCTTTCAGCCGTTGAACAGCTGTTGGTGGCATGGGCGGTGCGTTGGTGTCACGACTTGCTGCTACCAGAAGTTCGTCACAGGCCGTTTCCGTTGTATCGATCAAGCGACGTAAGAATTCTTCCTTTTCGAGTCCTGCCGGAATAAGCGGCAGCACACGGCAACGAATAGTTCCCGGAAAACGCAGGAACTTACGACGTGGCCAGTAAAGCCCGGCATTGTGCGCTATCGGCAGAACCGGAAGGTTCAGCGCTTCATAGAGATGCACGATGCCATATTTATACTGCGGTGGTGCGCCCGGCGAACGGCGCGTTCCTTCAGGATAGATGAGAATCTGCCGACCTTCGGCAATGGCCTTCTGCGCGCCTTTCGTAATGGAATGCAGCGCCTTGACGCGCGACCCGCGATCAACTGGGATCATTTCCATCTTCGCGACATACCAGCCAAAGAGCGGTATCCGCATCAGCTCACGCTTGAGGATCAAAACCGGATCATCGAGCTGCGGCAAAAAAGCATAAGTGTCCCAGGCCGACTGATGCTTGGGCGCTACGATATAAGCACCCTCAGGAATATTCTCTAGGCCCTCGATCACATAATCGGTGCCTGCAATATATTTCTGAAGCCACAAATTAACCCGTGCCCAGGTTTTGGGAACAATCCAGGCCTTCTTGCGGGGAAGCAGAAAATAGAACGGCGTATAGAGGATCATTTGCACGAGAGTGCCGATGTAGAAGGCGATATTGAACAGAATGGAGCGCAGATAGAGAAGCATCGTATCGGCGAAAACCTTGGTTATGCCTGTTCAACGCATCAGTTTGAGGCGCATAGATCAGGTAAAAGAAACTGGGAGCTTTTCCAAGAAAGCAGCGGCACCGATATATCAGGAAGCTGAGCATTTTCCATAAGGAAATCTCAACGCCCGACGATCAATTCAGCGTCACTTTATTAGGAGGATTCGAATGTGCTTCCGAAAATCTTGGCTCCCCCAACGCGAAGAGCAGCCCCCAGATATTTGACATATTCAATGAAAAGAACCCTGAGCGTATCGCCTTCTGCCACCCAGCTATGAGCGCGCTTTTCGCCATTCACCACAGGATAAGGCACAAATTCTACATCCTGCATCCGGTATGACATCTCAAGAATGCTGCGCGGGATATGGTAATTATTGGTAACGACGATCACACGATGATAGTTGTTTGCGCGGATCCAGCGTTCGCTTTCAGTCGCATTTCCCACTGTATTGAGCGCGGAACGGTCAAGATCGACGCAACAGTCGAACAGGCTTTGTTCGGTATGTGTGGCACGTTGTAGCGATTTTTCCGTGGTGGACGGATGAACGCCACTGATCAACAAACGCTTGCCCTGTTTTCCTTTTAGAAGATCAAGCGCTGCCTGTATGCGTGACTGTCCGCCTGTCAGCACGACAATCGCGTCAGCAGGCTCACCCAACACAGGCGACTGCATACTGGTTACCTTCTCGCTGAAGGCCACAAAGCCAATCAAAAAGGTGACAAGAGCCAGAAAAAGCACAATGGAAATAGGCTGGAGTCGTCGAAATACACGCATTAGGACAGACCATATGAATTTACCAACGACCAAGGCAAGCAGGGATGGCGAAAGTACCGACGGCGCATCCGTTGTGCGGCTGCGGCGCCACACCACAGCGCCGATATGCGCTTCAGCCTTTGCTTCTCTGCCTGCCACTGCATCAACGCTTTCCGAACGCCCCGCCGATACCGTTTGCTGAACCTTGCGTTCACTCACCTTGTTATCATAGCCATCATTGCGGCGATAACTCGGAAAGTTGCCGGAAATTCGTGATTTCCGATCGGTATTAGCAAATAAAGCGGTCATTCGGCCCGCACTCCCGGGCCATCCATCGTAGAAAGCTGGCGAATAACTGTCAGACGGCTTGTGAGCATCGTCAGCACACTCACCAGAATGATGATCGCAGCCGCGCCAATATAGCCGTCACGTCCAATGGCAAAATTGCCAAACATCGCAGCGGCCTGATCCGCAGCCGGGGTCCCCATATGTCGCGACGCCCACCATGAGAAGACGAAAAACACAAACATGGCAGCCATGCCACCAAACAGCGCGCCTTTAAGAGCTGTGCGGAAGAAATGCCATTCAAATTCGCGCGCGACGAATTTCGATTCTGCGCCAATGAAATGAAGAACCTCGATGATATGACCGTTACCGGACATGGCGCCCCGGGTGGCAAAGATAACTGTCAGAACGGTTGCTGCCACCACAAGCGACAAGACGCCTGTACCAATCAGCACCGTCGTATTGGCCATCGAAACAAGTCTGTCGACCCATGTGCGATGGTCGTCAAAACTTGCGCTCGGAATGGCGCGGGTAATTTCAGCGCGCATGGTTTCAAAATCGGGCGGTGTGTTCTCGTCGATGGTGACAACGACCAGACGCGGAACCGGCAATTCATCAATGTTAAGCCCACTGCCAAGCCATGGCTCAAGCAAGCGAGCGGTCGCATCCTTGTCGATGATGCTGGTATCTTTCACACCCGCAAAGCCGCGCGCAATGCCGCTCGCGTCCTGCAGTGCCTTGTCCATATCAAGTCCGTCAACCGGACGGATTTGGATGGTCGCCTCGCGCGCAATCTGGCTTTGCCATTGTGCCGCCGAAGCACGCACCAAAGTCACGCCACCAAGGGTGAGGCAGGCAAGAAATGTCATGATCGCGATCACAATCACCAGCGCCGTACCCGTCACGCTTCCATCAGGCACGATTGGACTTGGACCTTGCCGCTTCCTGCGCTTACCGATGCGGACCATCAGCATATCCTTGAGGTCTTCAAAGCGTATGTACAGGTCGTCCATGACCTTCCGGAGAGCTCTTTGCCAGTCTTTGTCAGCTTCAATCATAGATGTCGAGCCGCCCATGTTCGAGGACCATGCGCCGTGCATTGACCTGGTCCATCAAGGAAAGATCATGCGTCGCAATGATGACAGCGGTGCCTGAGCGGTTAAGCTCGGCAAAAAGCCGCAACAAGCGTTTCGCCAGCGGCGGATCGACATTGCCCGTCGGCTCATCCGCGAGCAGCAGTTCGGGTTGGTCGATCAGTGCGCGTGCGATGGCTGCGCGCTGTTTTTCACCGCCAGAAAGTACCGGCGGCAGCACATTCATACGGTCGCCAAGCCCGACCCAGTGCAGCAGTTCCTCAACCTCATGCCGATAAGTCGCCTCTTCCTTGCCACGTACACGCAGCGGAAGCGCTACATTCTCATAGGTCGTCATATGATCGAGCAGCCGGAAATCCTGGAATACAATCCCGATTCGCCGACGCAAAAGCGGCACTTCCTTATGATCGAGCCGCGCAACGTCCTTACCGAAAATATTGATCAGCCCGCGCGTCGGCTTCAGCGCCATAAACAGCAGACGCAGCAATGATGTCTTGCCTGCACCCGAGGGGCCGGTCAGGAACTGGAATGAGCGCGGCGGAATATGAAAGCTGACATCCTTGAGGATCTCTGGCCCCATTCCATATCTCAGGCCGACATTCTCGAAACGTATCACCGGTGTGCTTCTCTAAATTGTCCGCATTCCGATTGGGGCTACGGATGAAATCGATATCAAGATGACCTTTAACCTCCATGGTTAATGTGAGGTTAATGTGCGGTTATTTCAGGCACAATCATCTATAAAAATTGCGCGAGCATTGTGTTTTTATAACGCAGAACATTCAGGCAATTGTTGGAATGAGCGCAACAAAGCCCGCTGCGATCCGACAAGTGCCAAATCGGCTGCATCCTGATTGAAAAAATTAAAGCATGTGAGCCACAAAAGAAAAACGGCTTTGCTTATCGAAATTATTAAAAAACAAATAGTTAGAGCGGCTCTAACGATTCACTCTGAATTGGAACCGCTCTAACGTGAACGAATGCTATTCCCAGCAGCCGAGATTGCGGCCTTTCAGATTGTGGGAATCGATATCAGTCACGAGGCGCGCATCTTCACGCAGCAGAACCATTGTCGTGCGCTGCTTGAGGTCGATCCGTTGCCAGCCGGCACATTCCTTCGGCATAGGCGGAGCGCTATCGATCCTGACGGTTTCAGACCATGCTGTGGCCGTGCAACCGGATAATACCGCACCAACGGCGACGACCATCACGGATTGCAGAATCGACCTGCATGTTCGCGCCTCAATCTGAATATTCAAGGCTGGCAACTCCCTATAATGCCCCACGAAACACCCACTTTGCCGAGATCGTTCTCATCGCAATTATTTGCATGAACAAGTTTCTTATAACGCGCGTGGCCCTGCGGCCGCAATATACAAGACAAAACCAAGCATGATTTAAATTAAGGCCAAAAAGCGTCCAATTTATGGGCTTTTCGGGTCGTTTTGAAAGTTTGGAACCATTTAAAAGAACATTCTAATACAAATTGAAATCAACGTGAAATTTACTGTGATCATTGCAATATCTGACAAATATCACAATCCTATCGCCCAATTATGCACGATTGATGTAAGAAAAACTCGACTGTATATTTAGTCATCTGATTCGCACTGGCATTTATCACTACACCAACACTGGGGACTTCCATGTTGAACAAACTGTCTGCGGAATTTTTCGGAACATTCTGGCTCGTCTTCGGTGGTTGCGGCAGCGCGATCTTCGCTGCGGCCTATCCTGAATTGGGCATTGGCTTTGCTGGCGTTGCTCTCGCCTTCGGTCTGACCGTTCTGACGATGGCTTATGCCGTCGGCGGCATTTCCGGCGGCCACTTCAATCCAGCCGTCTCGCTCGGCCTTCTGGTTGCCGGACGTTTCCCAGCAAAAGACCTCATTCCTTACTGGGTTGCACAGGTTCTTGGCGGCGTTGCTGCGGCAGCGGTTCTTTATCTCATAGCAACTGGCAAGACTGGCTTCACAGCGGGTGGCTTTGCGTCCAACGGCTATGGTGAGCTATCACCCGGCGGCTATAGCCTCACAGCGGCATTGATTGCTGAAATCGTACTGACGGCGTTCTTCCTCATCGTCATTCTCGGTTCGACTTCATCAACCGCACCATCGGGCTTTGCACCGATTGCCATCGGTCTTTCTCTGACCCTGATCCACCTGATCTCGATCCCGATCAGCAATACATCGGTCAATCCAGCCCGTTCTGCAGCTGCGGCCCTGTTTGCAGAAACTGGCGCTCTTGGTCAGCTCTGGCTGTTCTGGGTGGCTCCACTTGTTGGTGCAGCGATTGGCGCCATCATCTGGAAAGGTCTGCTCGGTAAAGACTGATCAGCAAACACAATACACAATCATCGAAAAGGCCGGTTTATATCGGCCTTTTTGCTTTTCCCGATCAGTAACAGACGGAAAATACTCCGCTTATGTTGCAGAACCGTGGGATTCTCCAAGAAAAAGTGATCATTGCCCGCTAAAAATTGCGGTAAGAAGAAATTCCCTTTTACAGATGTCCTGAGCAATGTCCCCCAGCACCGATGCTTCCCATGCGGACCGCTATGCCGCATTCCGCCATACTTCATTCAAGAAATATTGGGCCGCACGCTTTCTGAGCGCGTTCGCTGTCCAGATCGTTAGTGTTTCTGTCGGCTGGCAAATTTATGATCAGACCCGCGATGCTTTCAATCTCGGTATGGTCGGGCTGGTACAGTTCCTGCCCGCATTGCTGCTTGTGCTGTTCACAGGTGCCGCAGCCGATCGCTTTGGCCGACGGCTCGTCATGGGGCTTTCGCTCATTCTTGAAAGCGTGGTCACAGCAATATTGCTCGTCCTGACGCTCACCGGACTGTTTGAACCGCTGACCGTCTTTGCAGCCTTGCTGATCTTTGGCGTTGCTCGCGCGTTCCTCGGACCATCGTCTGCCTCCCTCGTGGTCAACCTGGTTCCGACTGAGGATTTCGCCAATGCCGTTTCTTGGAATGCATCGGCATGGCAAGTGGCGACCATTGTCGGCCCGGTTGCAGGTGGATTGCTCTATGGCGTCTCGCACTTCGCTGCCTATAGCGTGGCGACCGTATTCCTGATCGCTGGTTCTATCCTGATCTTCTCCATCCCGAAGCCCAAACAGCATACAACCACAGAAGAACGCTCGCTCTCCACCATGCTTGCAGGCTTCCGCTATATCTGGAAAGAGAAGATCGTTCTCGGTGCCATCTCGCTCGATCTCTTTGCGGTTCTGCTTGGGGGCACTGTTGCGCTTCTACCGATCTATGCCCGCGATATTCTGGACCTCGGCCCTTGGGGGCTTGGTCTTCTGCGCTCCGCTCCAGGCATTGGTGCCGTTCTCACGGCAATCTGGCTTGCTGGCCATCCGATTCGCGATCATGCCGGACGTGTAATGTTCGTCTTTGTCGCTCTGTTCGGTTTGTTCAACATCATCTTCGGCGTTTCGACACTGACATGGCTTTCGATCGTCGCTCTCGCCTTGGCGGGTGCTGCTGATATGATCAGCGTCTATATCCGTGAAACCCTGATGCAGCTATGGACGCCCGACCATGTGCGCGGTCGTGTCAACGCGGTCAACATGGTGTTTGTGGGCGCTTCAAACGAGTTGGGTGAATTCCGTGCTGGCTTGATGGCTGCCGCCATTGGCGCAGTTCCTGCGGTGGTGATTGGCGGCGTTGGGTCGATCGCCGTCGCAGCGGCCTGGGCCGTGATGTTCCCGCAATTGCGTAAAGCACGCAATCTTCAGGGCAGAACTTGATTTTCTGAGCGTGTCAGATCTCTGGCACGCTCTTATTGGCTGCATGGACACGCGCTTCGATCATATTGCGATCTTGTTCGGTGATGCCAATGAGATGGGCAATGCGCCACATCACATCGGCTTCCACTTCACTGACGATCCCATCCGCGTAAACAAGCTCCCACATTAAGGCCACGAAATCGACGCGGGCCTGATAATCGAGATGGCGCTTCAGCACGGAAGTGAAATCTGAGAGGCTGATCGATTCCTGATCAGCTTCTTCCGCAGCCTTGATCAGTTTTTTAAGCGCATCGCCTTTGAGGCCATATTTCTGCGAAAGCATAGCCGAGAGTTTTGCGCGCTCGCTTTCACGCGTTTCACCGTCCGCATCCATGATGTGAAACAGCAGGGCAGCCGCCGCAAGTCTTGGATCGGTATCGGAAAATTTCTCGCCACGCTCACGAAAACCGTTGCCCGGCAATTCTTTCAGAAAATCCAGCACACGCTCGAACATTCACCCTCGCCACAGAAACACTTATACATCGGCAAGCCGACGCTCTTTAGAAGCATTGAAAGTAGCGAGCTGGTCACAAGGCACAAGACAACAAACCGACTTAGCCGCGTTTCAACAGCTCAAGGCGGTGTCGCCGTGGTCTTTAGGCAACATTTTGCCCCCCTGAAAGCACCGAAAGTGCCCGTGTTTATCATATCGGCGTTACGCACTCCGTCTTCCCATCAAAGCTGAATCATAAATCAGCCAGTGAACGGATTTCCCAACGACGGCGGTTTCCACATTTCAGACTAATGCTTTAGAACAGTCGCAGCCCGTTCTGTGTCTTCTGGGATGACTTGCTTTCATCCACACCGGGATCATCGACAATGATATGCGCTGTGCGGTTTTTCACGGTATCGGTATCGTCTTCAGCACGTTCTGGTGAAACGGCATCAATCACAGCTGACTTTTCGACCTCAGCGATTTTTGGTGGCGACGGTGCGGTTTTCACCTTTACCGGCTCGGCTTCCGGCACAACCACTTCCGCCTCGACAACATCTTCGAACTTTGGCTGAGGTTTTATCTGAGGTTTCTCCACCGGCACGATTGCCCGGCTTTCCCCAACGTGATCAGCCACCGCTTTAGCGATTTCCGGCTTTCCCACTTCGATCAATGGCGAGAGCTGCTCGACTGGCACTTTCCATTCAAAGCTGTTGAGACGACCTGTTACCGGAGACACCGGCGACCATTGCTCAGAAACATAACCATCTGCCGTCCATGCAGGATCGCGCGGCGCTTTAACAGCCTGCGCAAGCCACTGCCGTACCTTGCCCTGATCGCCTGTCTCAGCCTCTTCAATGTCCGCAAGCAGCAGATAAGCGCTTTCACGCGGAGAGCCACGCAACACCTGTTCTGCATTGTCACGCGCAAGACGATATTCACCTGCCTCGTAAGCAGCACGCGCCAGTGCCAGACTGCCTTCAGCATTGTTTGAACGCAACGTCACCAGATGTTTCGCTCGTTTCAAACGGTCCTGCACCGTGTCGCCTGCGCGACCATAAACATAGGTCGAGGCAATATCAGGATGCGGTGAACGCTTCCACGCGGCTTCAAGAATTTTCGAGCCTTTGCGTACTTCGCCGTCGGCAAACAGCGCGCGTGCAGCAACAATGGCCGCAGGCACAAGGTCAGGCGCAAGCTTATTGGCTTCAAGCGCGATGGCCTTAGCATGTGCATGATCCACATCAACCGTCGCCATCGCCTTGGCTGTGAGAAGCGCTGCGCGCTCCTTCTTCACCACATCTTTGCTGTGAGCGAGTGCCTGTTTACGGGCATCCACCAATTTCAATGCACCGTCCCAATCGCCTTCAGAGCAAAGCTGGCCCATGACGGCAGAGGATGCCCATTCAAGCTGTGGTGCGTCTTTTGCAGCTTCTGCCGCATAATGACGAGCGGCCTCGCGCGCGCCGACGCGTTGCGCTTCGATATAAAGACCGCGCAGACCAAGCAGCTTGGTTTCCGGGTCTTCAATCATGGCTTCAAAGCCCTTGCGGGCGTCATCGGTGCGGCCTTCGAGCATTGCTGTCTGGGCTTCAAGAAGCTTGATCAATGGCTCCTGATCAGAGTTCAAAAGCTTGGCTGCTTGCTTGTTCATGCGGCGTGCCGCTTCCGCGTCACCTGCACCGGCCGCAATCAATCCGGTCGACAGGGACTGATAACCCCGGTCGCGTTTACGGGCACGGAAATGACGGCGCAGTGTATAAGGCGACTGGATGATGCTCTTGATGAGCCACCAAAGGATCAGAATAACAGCAACAATCGCCACCACACCGGCAGCGGCCGTGATCAGCGGCACATTGTAATGATTGCCTGCAAAAGTGACGTCGAGCTCACCCGGACGATCTGCGAGCCACGAAAAGCCAAATCCAAGAACGACGACAATAGCGAAGTAAAATATCACACGCAGCATGGACGACGCCTCCTTAGTTTGGCGCCGTGGCGTCTGTTGCGGTTTTTGGCTTGAGGCTGTCGGTCACAAGACGCTGGATCAATGCATCGGCATTGTGCCGCGCTTTCATCTGGCTTGCGAACTCTTCTGACGCAGCCTTCGCATCAGCAGGCAGCTGCTCCCATTCGGAGATTGCCCGTTCAAGATCACCGGCATGAAGTGCCGCCTCCATACGTGCTGTGGTGGGGCCAACGCCGGTGCCGCTCACATTTCCCGCGACAGGGCGCACGCTAACGAGACCTTTGGCGCTGGCCACCAGTTGATCCCAAACGCCTGCATCGGCAGGTAGCTTGTTTTCTGTGGCGATTATGTTGTTTGCAACAGGCCCGAACCATGCGTTGAGATCGGCAATGGTCGGAACACCTCTATCAGCAAAACTACGCAATCCTTCGACCGACTTATCCTGCTGTGCCACAGATGCATAAGTCTCAAGTTCGGCCTTGAACGAACCACCGCGATCAATCGCTGTCTTCAGTGCATTGGCCGCAATAAGCGCCGATGCATCGGGTTGGCGCGCACTCTCGCTCACCTTGTCCTGAAGCGAGACGAGTTTTTGCTCAAGGCTGGAGATCGTGCCGCTATTGCCCGAAACTCCCGCTGCGGCCTGATCGGCCTGATTCTTCGCATCACTCAGTTGCTGCTCAAGCGATACGAGACGTTCGGTCAACGCTGAAACATCAGCGGGAGCAGAACCGCCTTCCCCTGCCTTTGGCAGCGCCGCAAACTGCTGTTGAATTTCGGTGAGGCTTCCGGCAACAGCTTCCGCTTTGATTTCTGCCGCTTCGACATTCTTCTGCAAATCGGCAAGTTGCGTCTTGCTGGCATCATCCAAAGGCGCTGGCGCTGGATTGGTACGCAGATCCGCAATCTGTTGTTCCATACGCGCCAATTGTTCGGCAGTTACGCGAGATCCCGGCGAAGGCACCACATTGCCCCATTGCAAAGTAAGAAGTCCCCCAAGAGCGATCACGCCACCAGCGACACCCGCCAGAAGATAAGCGCCGCTTGAGCCAGATTTCTTTTCCGACACTGGCGGCACTGATGCAGTGGTGCGCGGGGCTTCCCTCGAGCCTTCAGGCTTAACACCGGCTCTAAAGGGAGGCTTTTCCACTTTGGATTCAAATTTTGGAGTAGCAGCGGCGGCGGGTTTTGGATCGGTCATCTTCGAGAAATCCCCTACTGGCTCGGCTGCCGGTGTCGCCTGAAGTGTCGCCTGTGGTTTTGCCGCTTCGTCAACGCGTTTAACATCTGACGGATCGAGATTGATCGTCACGGGCTGACGGGCCGGTTTGGAATGTCGCGGAGTGCCGGATTTCGCCATGGGTCCTCTCGTAGTGCAAAGAATGTCTCTAAAGCTTATCAGATAAAATCACGAGATGAAGGAAGGTTGCGCGCAAAAGAGTCAAAGTTTGGAAAACAAACGAAAAATACCGCTCTCATCAGGATGATCCGCAATCAGTGCCTGCGCGCGCCATTCCTCTGGCAAGCAATCGGCAACACGCCCCGAAATGCATAGAAACCGCGTTTTTACGTCAAACTGCGCGCCAGCTTTCTGCATCAGTTCAACAAACAGTTTTGCAGCGACAGCAGAATAAACCAGCACCGCGACAAAAGGACCTTTGTCGAGGGCGGTTTTGATTTCATTGACTGAATAGTCGATTGTCTCGATGCCATAGACATCGCGGACTATCATAGTAAGGTCCGTCTTCGACACCTGATGTTCGAAGACGGGCTGGCGCACACGTCCTGCGAGATAAAGAACCTCTGCGCCTTTCGGCAAAACTTCCGCCATCTTCGCAGCCAGGCGTACAGCATCACCGCCGCCTTCAATCACAGTCCGAAAACCTGCTTCCTGTGCGGCACGCGCTGTACCCTCACCAACAGCAAACAATGGTAAAGTTTTCAACGGTTGAAGTTGTTCATTTGGCACATGCCGAAACGCATTGGCACTCGTCACGACAAGCGCGTCAAACAGCTGATTCTTGATCGAAAATTCAAGCGCGACCGTACGGCTAACCGGCAGAGAAACAGGCGAAAACCCAAGATCGGCAAGCTTTGCCGCCGTCAATGACGCCGACGGTTCTGGCCGTGTGATCAAAACACGCCCCCCGGTCATAGTCTTCCGCTGTTCCGCCAATGTTACTCCCAGCCCTCAAAGAACTTTGCACCGGCCTGCGCCCGCACGCGCTTCGCGGCGTCCGAACCAAGCTCGGCAGCATCGGAGGCAGAACCTTCTGCCGTCACTTCATGCGCCTCGCGACCATCAGGTGTCAGGATAATTCCACGGAAAGAGATTTTGTCGCCGTCAACAATCGCAAGGCCCGCTATCGGCGTGCGGCAGGAACCATCGAGGGTCGCCAGAAATGCGCGTTCACAGGCAAGTGCTACATGCGTGTCACGATGCGCCAGCGGCTTCAGCAATGTATCGATCTTTTCGTCGCCAATACGGCTTTCGATGCCTATAGCGCCCTGCCCTGGTGCAGGCAGGAAAGTTTCAGGGTCCAGAATATCGGTAATCACATCGGCGAGGTCCAGTCGCTTCAATCCGGCACAAGCGAGCAATGTGCCATCCACTTCGCCTTCTTCAAGCTTGCGAAGACGCGTCTGGACATTGCCACGGAACATCACCACTTGAATGTCAGGACGCAGGCGCTTGATCATTGCCTGACGACGCAGCGACGACGAACCCACAACCGCACCTTGCGGCAGATCGAGAAAGCGCTTTGATGTGCGGCCAACAAAAGCATCGCGCGGATCTTCGCGCTCAAGAAATGCAGAAAGATGAAGACCTTCCGGCAGAACAGTCGGCATATCCTTGGTAGAATGGACAGCAAGATCGATGCGACCATCTTTCAGTGCCGATTCAATCTCTTCGGTAAACAGGCCCTTGCCACCAATCTGCGACAAGGAGCGATCCTGAATGCGATCACCAGCAGTGGACATTGGTACGATTTCGATGGCGTCTTCGGTGAAACCATGCGCTTCAATCAGCCGGGAGCGTGTTTCATAGGCCTGAGCGAGAGCAAGCTTGCTGCCCCGAGTGCCGATCTTCAAGCTGCCAATCTTCAAGGATGCTGTTTGCATATCGTGCCGTCCATGATACCGGGTTCCCGGAAAATATTACGTGAAATTATGAGACAGGCAGGGTCTAACCGCAAATGCGCATTCTTGGAATAGAGACAAGTTGCGACGAAACAGCCGCCGCCATCGTTGAACGCGACGATAACGGTAAAGGCCATATTTTGTCCAATGTGGTGCTCAGCCAGATCGCCGAACACGAACCCTATGGCGGCGTGGTGCCAGAGATCGCCGCACGCGCCCATGTCGAAGCGCTTGATCAGCTGGTAGAACGCGCACTCAAAGACGCCAACCTAACTCTCGATGAAGTCGATGCGATTGCCGCAACAGCCGGTCCCGGTCTCATTGGCGGGTTGATTGTCGGTCTGATGACCGCCAAAGCCATGGCCATGGCTGCAAACAAGCCATTCTATGCGGTCAATCATCTGGAAGGCCACGCGCTTACCGCACGATTGACCGACAATCTTCCGTTTCCCTATCTGCTACTCTTGGTTTCCGGTGGCCACACGCAAATGGTTCTCGTGCGTGGTTTGGGTGATTATTCGCGCCTCGGCACGACAATCGATGATGCGCTAGGCGAGGCCTTCGACAAGACGGCCAAATTGCTCGGCCTGCCTTATCCGGGTGGTCCTGCTGTTGAACGCATGGCATTGCAAGGCAACCCCAAGCGTTTTCCATTGCCAAGGCCGCTTAAGGGCGAAGCACGGCTCGACTTCTCCTTCTCGGGCCTCAAGACCGCTGTGCGCCAGACCGCAACAGAGCTGGCTCCGCTTTCTGATCGGGACGTGGCCGACATCTGCGCATCTTTTCAGGATGCGGTCGCAGACACTTTGTCGGATCGCGTCAAGCGGTCGCTGGAACGGTTCAAGCAAGAGTTTCCCGACTGCGCAACACCTTCCCTGATCGTTGCAGGCGGTGTCGCCGCCAACAAGACATTACGCGCGTCGCTTGAAGCGCTTTGCAGCAAGTATGGTTTCAGCTTCATAGCGCCTCCGCTCAATCTTTGTACCGACAATGCGGCGATGATCGCCTGGGCAGGTGCGGAACGTGCCGCAACGAAGGGCCCCGATTCGCTCAGTCTCGCACCACGCTCGCGCTGGCCACTTGATGAGAAATCTGCGCCCATGTTTGGCACTGGACGTCGTGGGGCAAAAGCATGAGTGAGCGCGCTAAGATTGCCGTCCTTGGTGGCGGCGCATGGGGAACGGCACTTGCAGCCATGGCAGCCATCAGCCGCCACGATACATGGCTTTATGCCCGTGATACCAAAACGGTTGAACATGTAAACAATGAGCGCCGCAACCCTGCTTATCTGGGCGAGATCGAATTGCCGGAAGGCATTCGCGCCAGCACGGACGCCAAAGCGGTTTTCCAAGATGCCGACATCGTTCTAGTCGTTGTACCGGCACAGGTAATGCGTAAAGGGCTGCAGGAACTAAGCCCCCTTATTCCGCAATCAGCACCCGTCATTCTCTGCGCCAAGGGCATTGAGCGCGAGACCGGGCGCCTTATGTCGGAAGTGGTGGCTGAAGTTCTGCCCAATCACACAATCGGCGCTCTTTCCGGCCCGAGTTTCGCAACCGATGTGGCGCGAGGCCTGCCAACAGCTGTGACTATCGCTTGCGAAGATGCTGCGATTGCAGACCAGCTTGCGGCAACGCTTTCCGGCCCAGCTTTTCGCTGCTACTCCACCACGGATCTCAAGGGCGTTGAAATCGGCGGTGCGCTTAAAAACGTTCTGGCTTTGGCCGCAGGCGCTGCCATCGGGCGCGGCTATGGTGCCAGCGCTCAGGCAGCACTCGTAACCCGCGGCTTTGCCGAATTGCGCCGTGTTGCGCAGGCTATGGGTGCAAAGCCTGAAACCATCATGGGGCTTTCAGGCCTAGGCGATCTGATGCTGACCTGTTCTTCGTCACAATCGCGCAATTATTCATACGGGCTTGCTATCGGTCGCGGTGAAGACCTTACCAATCGTCCACTGGCCGAAGGCGTGGCTACAGCCCCAATTGCTGCCGAACTCTGCAAAAAACATGAGGTCCCTGCCCCAATTATAACAGCGGTTGCAGCGCTTCTTGCTGGAAAAATCACCATCGATGAGGCCGTGACGGCCCTTCTCAACAGACCACTCAAGACCGAGGATTAAGGCATTTGAGCCAAAAGTGCGAAGCGGTTTTGTGTAGGATAATGCTCAAACAAAAAGGTTAGCGAACGATGCTTTTTGCTCTTCTATGCAACGACAAGCCCGACCATCTGCAGGTGCGCCTTGATACGCGCCCGGCCCATCTCGACTATCTCAAGGGCCTTGGCGATGGATTGAAATTCGCAGGCCCCTTCCTTGGTGAAGATGGCAAACCAAATGGCAGCCTCGTTGTCGTTGAAACAGCGGACAAGGCAGAAGCCGAAAAGATCGCCGCCAATGATCCCTATGCGCTGGCAGGCCTGTTTGCCGATGTGGCCGTTCGTCCATGGAATTGGGCCATCAACAATCCCGCAAACGCTTGAAGGTAACATGATGGCTTACTGGCTGTTCAAGTCCGAACCGTTCAAATGGTCATGGGAAATGCAGAAAGCCCGTGGCGAAAAAGGCGAGCAGTGGGACGGCGTGCGCAACTATCTGGCACGTAACAACATGCGCGCCATGAAAATTGGCGACAGAGGTTTCTTCTACCATTCCAACGAAGGTCTGGAAGTGGTGGGCATTGTCGAAATCTGTGCTCTTTCGCATCCTGACAGCACCACCGATGATCCGCGCTGGGACTGCGTGGATATCAAGGCTGTGCGCGATGTGCCGAAGCCCGTCACGCTGAAAGATGTGAAAGCCAATCCAAAGCTCGAGAAGATGGCGCTTGTCACTTCCATGCGCCTTTCGGTTCAACCAGTGACCGAAGACGAATGGATCGAAGTTTGCCGCATGGGTGGGCTGGACGCCAAAGACATCTGATGCATGTCTTTCTCCCAAAACCGGTTTCCACTTTTGGGAGACATGCTTGATGCTTGATCCGGCAAAGAAGGGCGCGCGCGATTTCATACTGGCCAATACTGGTCTGCAAACGCCGCCCCATGTGCCGGAAATCCAGCTCTATCTGGCCGACGAAGCTCACGACCTCTGGCATCGAACCGAGGAAGAACTGGCAACCATCGGCCTGCCGCCTCCCTTCTGGGCTTTTGCCTGGGCGGGCGGTCAGGGCGTTGCCCGCTATATTCTCGACCATCCGCATGCAGTCGCAGGCAAAACCGTACTGGATTTCGCATCCGGCTCAGGTCTTGTTGCCATTGCAGCAATGAAAGTGGGCGCTACAAGGGTTTTGGCTTCAGACATTGATCCTTTTGCGCTTCCAGCCATCGAAATCAATGCAGCAGCAAACAGTGTTGTCATCACACCGGCACTCATCGATTTGATCGATCAGGATCACGGCTGGGACGTGGTGCTTGCGGGCGACGTGTTTTATGACAAACCGCTCGCTGATCGTCTGACCCCATGGTTTTCAAAGCTCTCAGCGCGTGGTGCCCGCATCATCGTCGGTGATCCCGGCCGCGCCTATCTGCCGAAGGAGCGGCTCGAACAGCTTGCCGTCTATACGGTGCCTGTCACGCGTGCGCTTGAGGATGCAGAGGTCAAGCGCACGACGGTCTGGGCGTTTATTTAGCTAAGCAAACCTCTTTGCACCCGCCACGCACAGCACAACCACACCAGCGGTCAACACCATGCCCATGCTCACCGGTTCACCGGCAATGGATGCGGCCAACATCAAACCGAAGAACGGTTGCAGCAACTGAAGCTGTCCGACTGCCGCAGCACCGCCTTGTGCAAGCCCGCGATACCAGAAGAAAAAGCCTATCAGCATCGAAAACAGCGTGACATAGGCAAGCCCGCCCCATGCCATCGCACCGATACCGGACCAAGTTTCAGGACGCGTCAGGATGCTGAGTGGCATCATCACCGGCAGTGAGAAGACCAGCGCCCAGCAGATCACCTGCCAACCACCCAGCCTGCGCGAAAGGCTCGCACCTTCTGCATAACCAAGTCCACAAACAATGATTGCACCGAGCATCAAGACATCGCCGAGCAGTGTGGACTGGCTGCCTTGCCCATAAGCGTAGGATGCAACGATGAGGCCCCCTGCGACGGAAAACAGCCAGAACAGAGGGCGCGGATTTTCACCACCGCGCAACACGGCAAACAGAGCCGTCGACAGTGGCAGCAAACCGATAAAGACAATTGCATGCGCCGATGTCATGTATTGCAGCGCGATACCGGTCAGTAATGGAAAACCAACAACGACACCCAAGGCGACAACGATCAACGACATAACGTCCTTGCGACGTGGTAAAGGCTCGCGAAAGGCTAACAAAAGTATCAGGCCCAGAAGGCCGGCAATCGTCGCTCGCGCCATGGTCAGGAAGGTCGGGTCGATATCGATTACCGCCAGACGCGTTGCAGGCAACGACCCGCTAAAAATGAGAACCCCCAGAAATCCGTTAATCCAACCCGCGGTCTTGTTCATTCTGTCTTTTCGACCTTCTTCGTAATCGTATTGTGCATTTCCCAGCAAAACTGCGTGGCGGTTTGTGTTGGATAATGCGTAAAAACAAACAATTAAAGCAGTTCCGACAATTCCGTTCTAACCGAAACCGCTTTAGATGATTCCGGTACAGTGCCGTGAAGTCGGCCAAATAATCAGAGACAATTACCGGACAATTTTGGTAAACTGTACTGATACAAGGAATAGTACAGATGATTTCGACAGGCCTATTGCGCAGCCTCGAGGCTGTAGAGGCCGCCTATCTCGGCGGACAAAGCGAGCGCGGCGATGAAAAGGCCACGTCTGAGAAGATGCCGCTTGTCGAAAAGGTCATGACCATCATCCGGGATCGTATTGGGGCCATGAGCCTTGCTCCCGGTGCCCGGCTGCCATCGATACGTCGCCTGGCTGAAACCATGCATGTTTCCAAATCAACTGTTGTAGAAGCCTATGACCGACTGGTCGCTGAAGGCATCATCCAGTCGCGTCGTGGTGCGGGCTTTTATGTTTCCGAGCGTGGGCGCCAGCCCTTTACCCTGGCAAGCGCCGCTCCCCATAAGGACCGGCAGATTGATCCTTTCTGGGTCATGCGTCAGTCGCTTGAAGCAGATGACAAGACCTATAAGCCCGGCTGCGGCTGGTTACCGGATGAATGGCTACCGCTCGAAGGCATTCGCCGTGCCATGCGCACCATCGCGCGTGATGAGGACAGCAATCTCGTCGCCTATGGCGAGCCTCTAGGCTTTCGCCCGTTGCGCAATCATCTGGCGCGAAAATTATCCGAGCAGGGCATCGATATTTCGGGCGGCGATATATTGCTGACCGATTCCGGCACTCATGCCATCGATCTCATCTGCCGCTTCCTGTTGCAGCCCGGTGATACGGTGCTGGTCGACGATCCTTGTTATTTCAATTTTCAGGCGTCGCTGCTTTCGCATCGCGTCAAACTCATTGGCATTCCTTATACCCATACAGGACCTGATCTTGAGGCTTTCGCACAGGCAGCCGCCGAGCACGCGCCAAAGCTCTATATTTCCAATGCGGGTCTGCACAATCCAACAGGCGGCACCATGACACCCTCCACGGCACATCGTTTGCTGAAGCTTGCGGAAGTGCACGACATCAAGCTGGTGGAAGACAATATCTTTGGTGATTTTCATTCCTCGCCCACACCGCTTCTGGCTGAACTCGACGGCTTTGATCGTGTGCTGCATATCGGCAGCTTCTCGAAAACGCTCTCGGCTGCAGCGCGCGTCGGCTATATTGCCGCTCGCCGTGACTGGATCGATGGCCTCACAGACCTCAAGCTAGCCACATCCTTTAGCAGCAATGTTTTGTCAGCGCAGATAGTACATGCACTTCTGACCGACGGCACCTACCGTCGCCACATCGACAATCTGCGTGCGAAACTCGCTGACGCGATGACCATGACTGCAAAACGGCTCAAAGCAACCGGACTTGAACTCTGGACAGAACCGCAAGGTGGCGTTTTTCTATGGGCGCAATTGCCCGAAGGTACGGATTCGGGACAGATCGCCCGCTATGCGCTCCAAAAGGGCGTTGTTCTCGCACCAGGCGATGTCTTCAGCCCATCCCGCAGTGCGACACGCTATCTGCGTTTCAATGTTGCACAATCAACTGAACCCTATATCTTTGCCGTTCTGAGCGATGCGATGCGCGAAGCGTCGAGGTGATTGCATTCACCCGCTCACATCGAAAACAACTTCAACCAAAAGCAATGCAGTCAGTTGACCCGTGAAGGATATACTCGCCCCCTGTCTTTGAGGAGAGACATCGGGAGGGATAAACGTGAATACACACCCAACAGGGATGGTGGCCAGTCCACGTCCCGAAGATGAAAAACTATCTGTTGCGGCCAATCTCGCTTATGGCTTCCAGCATGTTCTGACCATGTATGGCGGCATCGTTGCGGTGCCGCTCATTATCGGTCAGGCAGCGGGCCTCAGCCCCAGTGAGATCGGTCTGCTGATTACCGCCTCGCTGTTTGCGGGCGGTGTGGCAACCGTTCTGCAAACCATCGGCATTCCGTTTTTCGGCTGCCAGCTTCCGCTGGTTCAGGGCGTATCATTCGCCGGTGTCGCAACAATGGTCGCCATCGTCACATCTGCCCAAACAGGAGAAGCCGGGCTTCAAGTGGTACTCGGTGCGGTGATGGCTGCATCTCTGATCGGCTTTCTCATTACGCCGATATTCTCGCGCGTCACACGCTTCTTTCCACCGCTTGTCACCGGCATTGTGATTACAACCATCGGCCTCACATTGATGCCGGTTGCCGCACGCTGGGCAATGGGTGGGAACAGCAAAGCGCCAGACTTCGGCAGCATGGGCAATATCGGCCTTGCCGGGCTTACGCTTCTGATCGTGCTGCTGTTGAGCAAGATCGGCAATGCCACGATTTCACGCCTTTCAATCCTGCTCGCCATGGTTATTGGTACGGGCATTGCGTGGGCGCTCGGCATGACCGATTTTTCCCGCGTATCTGAAGGGCCCGTGATGGCACTGCCTGAGATTTTCCACTTCGGATGGCCGATTTTCAGCATTGCTGCGACACTGTCGATGTTCATCGTCATCATCGTCACGCTGGTGGAAACGTCTGCCGATATTCTGGCGGTAGGCGATATTCTGGAAACCAAGGTCGATTCGCGCCGCCTGGGCGATGGTCTGCGTGCCGATATGGCATCAAGCATTCTTGCACCTGTGGTTGGCTCGTTCACACAAAGTGCTTTCGCACAGAATGTTGGCCTTGTGGCCGTAACCGGTGTGAAAAGTCGTTATGTGGTGGCAACGGGTGGTCTCATTCTGATCACGCTGGGTCTTCTGCCTGTGATGGGACGCGTGATTGCCTGTGTGCCGCCTGCGGTGCTGGGTGGTGCCGGTATCGTGCTGTTTGGTACAGTCGCTGCAAGCGGCATCCGTACGCTTTCAAAGGTCGATTATCAGAACAACATCAATCTGATCATTGTGGCGACCTCCATCGGTTTCGGAATGATCCCGATTGCAGCGCCGGAATTCTACCATCAGTTCCCGGCTTGGTTTGAAACCATTTTCCATTCAGGTATCAGCTCCGCCGCTTTGATGGCAATCGCACTCAACCTGATGTTCAACGAATTCAAAGGCGGCAATTCAGACCAGATGTCAGTTTTTGCTGAAGGCACCGAACGCATCATTCGCCACCATCAAATCGCAGAGCTGCATGACGGCGATTACATCCTCAATGGTAAGCTCTACGATGCCGAGGGCAATGAAGTGAAGATCGTGCCTGCGGCGGCGCACTAAAGCATTTGTGCCAAAAGTGCGAAGCGGGTTTGCGTTGATAATGCATAAGATAAAAATTAGAGCGCATCGCGCTCTAATCAGCGCAGGACGCGGATAACAGTTCTGTTGGTCAAATGCGGCAAGAGGCGCGCCATGTCGGCGCGCTTCAATGCTATACAGCCTTCAGTCGGGCTGAAGCCTGAACGACTGAGATGGAAGAAAATCGCGCTGCCGCAACCACGCCTGCGCGGGTTGATGTTCCAGTCCATGACAATACAGACATCATAGACATCGTCATTGCGCCACATCTTCTCATGACTTGCCTTGAAGGGCAGATTGACGGGACGATTATAATTGGCGTCATTTGGCGCATCGCACCAGCCATCCAGTTTGCGGACACGTCTCAAGGGCAGACGGGATGAAGGCAGCTGCCCTGCATCCCCGCGTCGATAGCCGTAAAGCAATCGCATGGACGAAAGCGGCGTTGCGCCGTCGCCCTCGCGCTTAAAAGCACTGATTCCCCCCTTGCCAAGCGCACATTCGAGCACCAAATTGCCAGCAGCAAGCAGGCCGCGCGTCTTATGGCCGGGCTTTGCCCGTACGTCGATGATGCCAATTCCGCGGCTTTTTTGATTTCTGGTCAAGCCTGCCTCCTCAAATGCTGACTGCTTGAAAACTTTTGGTGCTATACCCGAAAAGCTCTCGCGTTTTTTCACGGCTTCAACTTATCGCCATTAAATGTCATAAAACACGAACAACTATTTGAATCAAAGAGTAACGAGGACAGGCATGACAGGTCGTACAATACTGGTTGTGGACGATGACGAAGATCTCCGCTCCATCCTCGTCGAACAGCTGGAGCTGTGCGAAGAGTTCCAGATCGTTCAGGAAGACAACGCCACAAAAGGCATTCAGACCGCTCGCAATGGCGTCGTCGATTTGCTGATCATGGATGTCGGTCTGCCGGATATGGACGGTCGCGAAGCGGTAAAGCTTCTGCGCAAAGGCGGCTTCAAGGCCCCGATCATCATGTTGACGGGTCACGATACGGAATCGGACACGATCCTCGGCCTTGAATCGGGCGCGAATGATTATGTCACCAAGCCTTTCAAGTTTGCTGTACTCCTTGCTCGTATCCGTGCGCAGTTGCGCCAGCACGAGCAGAGCGAAGACGCGACTTTCATCGTCGGACCTTACACCTTCAAGCCGGGCCAGAAGCTGCTTCTCGATGAGAAGGGCAGCAAGATCCGCCTGACTGAAAAGGAAGCGGCGATCATCAAGTATCTCTATCGTGCAGGTGACAAGGTTATCGGCCGCGATGTGCTGCTTGAGGAAGTGTGGGGCTATAATTCCGGTGTCACGACCCACACACTGGAAACCCATGTCTACCGCCTGCGCCAGAAAATCGAGAAGGATCCGTCAAATGCGTCGCTTCTGGTTACAGAAAGCGGGGGATACAAACTTGTCCCATGATGGACAGCGCCTGATGCGGGTGTATTGACAAGCTATGGCGCTCGATGACGATATTCGCATTCTCGGCTCAGTAGGCCTGTTCGAGTCATTCACTCCCGAACAGTTGCGTCTGCTCGCCTTTGGAGCAGAACGACTGGTGCTGCGCGCCGGTCGTGAGCTCTTCCGCGAAGGCCAAAGCGCTGACTGCGGCTATATCGTCGTATCTGGCAACATCACCTTGTTTCACGACGCAGACGAAGGGCGGATCACGATCCGCCCCGTCGGCCCCGGCGCGATGCTGGGCGAAATGGCGCTGATTGCGCAAACCACACGCCTTACCGGTGCCATGGCTGAAGAGGAGACGGAAGTTATCCGCATCAGCCGCGCCATTTTCCGGCGCATTCTGGAAGAATATCCGGAAGCTGCAGCCTCGCTGCATGCACATATCAGCCAAAATCTGCTGCAATTGATCAGCGATATTGAAAAAGTGGGCCCGCGCCTTGGCAGCGACGACTAAAGCGCGGCGCGCTTTAAGTCTTTATTTATACGCATGTTTTTATCCCGAAAGTGGGAACCGGTTTTGCGTGAGGATAATGCGTAGAAACAACAGTTAGAGCGGTTCCAACGATTCAGTCTTAACCGGAACCGCTCAAATTATAACTGTAGCTCCCGCTCGATGCCGATGGCGTCAAGGAAGGCCTGATCGTGGCTCACCAACAGCAACCCGCCCTCATAGTCATTCAAGGCCGCTTCCAGCGCTTCTGTGGAATCGAGATCAAGGTGGTTGGTCGGTTCATCGAGAATCAACAGTTCAGGTTTGAGCGTACCGCCCAGAACACAAGCAAGAGCTGCGCGTAGCAATTCGCCACCGCTTAAGCCTCCTGCAAGACGCGATACACTTTCACCACGAAACGAAAACCGCGCAAGTGCTGCATGGGCATCATTATCGCTGGCCCCTTTGTTTATTCGTCGGAAATTCTCATAAAGCGTCGCATCGCGATCTATCAGGCTCATCTGCTGATCAAACATCGCAATGCGCACAAAGCGCCGGATCTCCCCCGCAATGGGTTGCAAATCCCCGGTAATCAAACGTAGCAACGAAGTTTTGCCTGCACCATTTGCGCCACGAATGACGATACGCTCCGGTCCGACAATCTTGAGCGAGAAATCATGAATGACCGGGTGTTCCCGCACCGGCCCGCCAAAAACGTTCTGCATTTCCAGAACCACACGCCCGGAGGGTGAAAGCGATGCCTCGATGTCAAAACGCATGGGCTTGACGCGTTCGGCCTTTGCTTCCGCTTCGCGCAACTGGTTTTGAGCACGATCTGCATTGCGTTCAGCAAGCACATCGCCGCGGCCGCCGGTTTTCTGTGCACGATCCTCTCGGGCATCAAGCAGCAACTTGCTCATGCCTGCATCAGCACGCGACTTGCGCCCTCGTGCATCGCTCTTCGCCTGCCGTTCTGCAGCTTCCTGCGCCTTGAGCCTGACCTGCTTTAAATCGCGCTGAGCAACCTCCAGATCGCGAGCAGCCCCTTCCCGTTCCTGGTCCTTGCGTGCGTAATAAAAATCCCAATTGCCTCCATAGAGCGTTAGAGCACCTTGCGAAAGCTCAGCTATTGTATGCATGGTCCGCAACAATTCACGATCATGACTGACGACGACTGCAGCGCCCTGCCACTTTGCAAGCATGTCGGCTACCGCCTGACGCCCATCACGATCAAGATTATTGGTCGGTTCATCCAGCAATATGAGATCGGGTTCTTGAAACAAAAGGGCTGCAAGTGCTGCGCGCGTCTGCTGCCCACCGCTTAATTCGCAGAGCGAGGTTTGCGGTTCAAGCGATAGCCCGAACATCTGCAAAGCTTCATCAAAGCGATGCGACAACAACCAGTCTGCCTGTTCGAAATCCGTATCCGTGCCCGCGCCCGCTTCAATACGCGCTAACCTATCAAAAGCATCGCACGCACCAAACAGATCGGCCAGCGTACGCTCGCCATTGCTGCCGATATTTTGCGCGAGCACGCCAATCCTGCCGCTTCGAGTAACAGTTCCGCTTGTGGACTTCAAATCACCGCTCATGATTTTCAGAAGCGTGGATTTACCGATACCATTGCGCCCGACAAGGCCGATGCGGCCTTCGGTGACGCTGAAATTAATACCGGAAAAAAGACTACGGCCATCAGCCGTGACGCAGGAAACATCCTGAAGAGTAAGAAGAGAAGACATCGCAAGCCCTGTAAAAACTGATAAATCTGATCGTTTGAAAAAGTGCTGTATGATCCATTGCTCTTTTGTCCTTTTCTGAACTTCATTTTTCTCGAATAGTTTTTTAGAGCGCGATGACGCGCTGAATACCTATCGTATCAAGAAATGCCTGATCATGGCTGACCACCAGAAGCGCGCCATCGAAAGCGTTGAGTGCAGTTTCCATCGTTTCGATAGACGCAATATCGAGATGGTTGGTTGGCTCGTCCAGTATGAGCAACTGTGGCGGCTCTGTTCCCCCAAGTGTTGCTGCAAGCCCGGCCCTCAGCAACTCGCCACCGCTTAACTCTTTAGCCAAACGAAGGGCCACATCTCCTCGAAAAGCAAATCGCGCCAAAGCCGCACGAGCATCATTATCATTGCAGCTTGGATTGAGGTTGCGATAGTTCCAGAACAGGCTTTTCGTCCGGTCGAGAAGCTTAAGCTGCTGATCGAGAAAGATGATATGCGCGTTTCTTTCAATCTCGCCCTCCAGAGGCCTTAGCTCGCCTGCGATCAACCGCAACAATGAGGTCTTACCGGTCCCGTTACGCCCTGTAACTGCGATCCGTTCTGGCCCCATAATTGTCAGCGAAAGCTTCTGGATAACCGGGAAATCCGGTGCCGGACCTCCCGTCAGCTTATCAAGTTTCAGCAGTACCTTGCTCGCAGGCACTTCGGCTGACTTTATCTCAAAACCAAACGGGGTCAGCCGCTCAATCTGTTCCTCAGCAGCCTGAACAGATTGTTTCGCCTTATCAAGCTGGCGCGATGAGATCGTGCTTGCATCCATATTCCGCGCACCAGCAGCGCGGTTCTTCAAGGCGTGGATTGCGCCCCGATCCGCGCCACTCTTCAATCCTTGAGCAACGGAGCGGACAGACCCATGCACACGCGTTTGAAGTTTGCGCTGCGCTTCTTTTTCAATCTGCTTTTCTTGGTGCTGGGCAAAATTCAGGTCGCGTTTCACAACCTCTAGCTCTGCGGCTTTCCGGGCCGCGTAAAAGTCCCAGTTTCCGCCATAAAAATTCATTCCCAATGACGTCAGTTCTGCAATCCGATCCATCTCGCGCAGCAATTCGCGATCATGGCTAACCACAACAGCGCCGCCACGCCAACCGCGCAGCAGACCAATCACGGCCTGCCGTCCGTCACGATCAAGATTGTTTGTCGGTTCATCCAGCAAAATCAGATCAGGGCTCTGAAATATCAAAGCTGCCAGTGCCGCACGTGTTTGTTGCCCGCCACTCAACGCAGCAAGTCTTGTTTCAGGAATTATATCCGGCAGACCTAACTGTTTCAGTGCGCGGTGAAAACGTTGCGGAAGCAACCAATCCGCGGTGCTGATATCATCATCGCTGGCAACGCCCGCCTCTATGCGGGCAAGTATATCAAACTCATCGCGCACGCAGAAGAGATCGACCAGCGTATCTGCAAGTCCAGACAAGATGTCTTGTCGAAGAACACCAACCGTGCAATTCGCACTTACAGAGCCGCTCATTGGCGGCACGGCACCGCTAATTATATGCAGAAGCGTAGACTTGCCGACACCGTTGCGTCCGACAAGACCAATACGCTCTGCATCAATGCTGAGATCGATGGATTGAAAAAGAAGACGACCGTCAGTCGTTGCGCAGGAAATATCGTGAATTGTGAATAGAGCCATCATGACGAACCATAGAAACATTGAAGACACTGGTTATGAGAAACAGTGTGTTCTGGTTCATCGATTTGAGCTCCTATTAAAGCATTTATAGAAAAAGTGCGAAGCGGTTTTGCATAGGATAATGCGAAAGAAAATAGATAGAGCGGTTCCAACGACTAAGTCTTAACTTGAACCGCTCTGATATTCGTTCGCCGCCTTAATAATAGGTATATGCGGCCAAACATTGTTCACTAGCGTCAGATTACAGAGCCGTTGCTCTGTAATAGCTTATTACCATTGATCTTAATCCAGATCAAATGTCGCGATGACAGGCACGTGGTCCGAAGGACGCTCCCAGCCGCGCGCCTCACGCAGAATTTGCAGCTCCTTCATATGAGCTTCGAGATCAGCAGAGCCCCAGATGTGGTCAAGTCTGCGACCACGGTCAGCGGCGTCCCAATCCTTGGCGCGATAACTCCACCATGTATAAATCTTCTGGTCTGCTGGAATGACCTGACGCATCAGATCGCTCCAGCCACCCTTCACACGCAGATCTTCCAGCGTTGTGGTCTCAATCGGTGTGTGGCTGACGATCTTGAGAAGCTGTTTGTGCGACCAGACATCGTTTTCGAGTGGCGCGATATTGAGATCGCCCACCAGGATCGACGAATTTCCGTCCTGCCTGTCTGCCACAATCGCTCGCATTTCCTCAAGAAAACCGAGCTTATGCGCAAATTTTGGATTAATTACCGGGTCCGGCTCATCACCGCCCGCAGGCACGTAGAAATTATGGATACGCAGCTTTTTGTCGCCGGCTGAAACAACCGCGCTGAGATGGCGGCAGTCGCCCATTTCGCAAAAGCCGATCTTCTCGACATCGCTCAGCGGGCGCTTGGAAATAGTTGCAACGCCATGATAGCCCTTCTGACCACTGATCGCGATATGCTCATAACCAAGCGCACGAAAACCCTTGGAAGGGAATTGATCGTCCGGGCATTTGGTTTCCTGCAGACACAGAACATCAGGCTGATAATCGCTCAAGAACTGCTCGACCAGCGGCATGCGCAGGCGAACGGAATTGATGTTCCAGGTAGCAACAGAAAAGGTCATGGGAAAAAGACTCGCGGTCATCAAAAGATGGTCGCGAACCTAACCATTTATCCAAAAAATGCAAACATCAGGCAGCAACTAAAGCGCATCTCGAAAAGTGTGAAACGGTTTTCGGATAAGATGCGCGCAAAAACAGGCAGATAGAGCGAATCCAACGATTCAATTTTAACTGGAACCGCTCTAAGCTGACTATTACTGACCTTTTCGTTTCATCGCGATGCGCTGATAGTCGATCTTGAACATATCATCGGTGAAACGTACACCCGTACGCAGATTGAAGATCATCACCGTCGTATCAAGCCCCTGCGCATCGGTAATGGTCCACTGCTTGAGCTCGTAGGTCTTTGGCTCGAACATCAGCGTGATCTTGGAGCTGCCGAAAACTTTTTTGTCGCCTATAACCAGTGTAGTCATATCCGGGTCTTGCTTGACGCTCTGAAGGCGACCGCCACCAAGATCGATCTTGTCAGAAAGAAGCAGTTTTAGCGGCGTTGTGCCAAGCGCATACATATCCCAAGTGTCGAGCTTGCGATTGTTGATGACAACCTGATTGCCATCCGAAATTACCCGCACTGGCGAGTTGTTGTAATTGAAACGGATTTTGCCCGGACGCTCGATATAGAAAGTGCCGCCGGTCTGGTCGCCTTTGGGACCAAACTGCACGAACTCACCAGTCATTGTACGAACCGACGAAAAATGATCCGCAATCTGCTGAGCTGCGGCGGCGTTTCCCGCACCTTGCGCCTGCGCTGCAGCTGGCACAAACGCTGGCACAGCCGCACCAAGAACCAATGCTCCCAATCCGAGGAAGGCTGCGAAACGGCTGGCTTTCGCAAATACGGAAATGCGGGAGAACATCATCAGCAAACTCTCTGTTTTCATCATCTTCTTAAAATAATCCGGCAGTTAGGCACCAGTGTGGCAACTGATAAGCCGAAATACCTCGGCCTTAGTAGTCGTCTTCCGTTGGCACCAGTATCTCGCGCTTGCCTGCGTGATTGGCAGGCCCCACAATGCCTTCTTCCTCCATCCGTTCGATGATCGAAGCCGCACGGTTATAGCCAATGCCGAGGCGACGCTGGATATAGGAAGTCGAAGCCTTCTTATCGCGCAATACGACTGCAACTGCCTGATCATATGGATCGTCGGAATTTTCAAGGTTCGACGTTCCAGCCGGACCACCGCCTTCATCTTCATCGTCATCTTCGGTGATAGCATCGAGATATTCCGGCACGCCCTGAAGCTTGAGGTGCTGGACAACGCGTTCAACTTCATCGTCGCCGACAAATGGGCCATGCACACGCTGAATGCGTCCGCCGCCTGCCATGAACAGCATATCGCCCTGACCAAGCAATTGCTCGGCACCCTGCTCACCAAGAATCGTACGGCTGTCGATCTTGGACGTCACCTGGAAGGAAATTCGGGTCGGGAAGTTTGCCTTGATCGTGCCGGTGATAACGTCGACCGACGGACGCTGTGTTGCCATGATGACGTGAATACCAGCCGCACGCGCCATCTGTGCAAGACGCTGCACCGTACCTTCGATGTCCTTGCCTGCAACCATCATCAAGTCAGCCATTTCGTCGATAATCACGACGATATACGGCATTGGTTCGAGATCGAGCTGTTCGGTTTCGTAGATCGCTTCGCCTGTATTGCGGTCAAAACCGGTCTGCACCGTGCGGGCGATCTGCTCGCCCTTCTTCTGCGCCTGACCGACACGCTGGTTGAAGCCGTCAATATTACGGACGCCGACTTTGGACATCTTGCGATAGCGGTCTTCCATTTCGCGCACGGTCCATTTGAGCGCGACAACGGCCTTTTTCGGATCGGTCACGACCGGGGTCAAGAGATGCGGAATACCATCATAGATGGAGAGTTCCAGCATCTTCGGATCGATCATGATCAGACGGCATTCCTGCGGCGTCATACGATAGAGCAGCGACAGGATCATCGTGTTGATCGCGACCGATTTGCCGGAACCCGTCGTGCCGGCCACCAGCAAGTGCGGCATCTTGGCAATATCGGCAATCACCGGCTCGCCATTGATGGTCTTACCGAGCGCAAGTGCCAGCTTGGATTTGGATTGCTCAAAGTCGCGGCTTGCCAGCATCTCGCGCAGATAAACCATTTCACGCTTCTGGTTCGGCAACTCGATGCCGATGACATTGCGACCCGGGACAACAGCGACGCGGGCAGCAATCGCGCTCATCGAGCGAGCGATGTCATCAGCCAGGCCAATCACGCGGGATGATTTGATACCGGGTGCCGGTTCAAGTTCATAAAGCGTAACAACAGGCCCCGGTTTCACATTGATGATCTCGCCGCGCACGCCAAAATCTTCCAGCACACCTTCAAGCAGACGCGCATTCTGTTCGAGCGCATCCTTGGAAAGCGATGCATCGCGCTGAACCAATTTGGGTTCAGCCAGATAGTGCAGGGACGGCATTTCAAACGCGCTGCCTTCCTTCAGAAATGAGGGCTGTGCTTCGCGCTGAATACGCGCACCGCTCTTCGGTGCAGGCGCACGTTCGCCAACGCGCGCCTTGGAGCGTTGTGGCGGCGTATCATGCCATTCTTCACCTGCAAGCGGGGCAGCTTCCATGCCGCCATCAAAGTCGTCATCGGTATCGAATGGTGGTTGCTCGGAAGAAGCGCCGCCAAAGCCCGGCTCGCGACGTGCACTGTTTCGGGTTTCAGCGGTGCGGCGTACGCTGCGCATATCACCATATACGTCTTCGCGCGGCTTACGACGGTTGAGGCCAGTGAGTCGCTTGAAAGTCGCGGATACACTGAGCACCGTATGTGTCAGAGCACCAACATACTGCGACAGACCGCCTGAAGAGCTTTCATCCTCGTCATCGTCATTATCTGCAAAATCATCTTCAACAGGTGCGCCGTGCGAAGCCCGTGTGTTGAGCAGTGCCTCACGACGCCCCACAATTCCACTTGCAAACAGGCAAAGCCACAAAGCAGGCAAAGCAAGCACCAGCGCGATTCCCGATGCGATGGCACCTTGCGGGAATGCACCGAGAAACAACCCAGGCAGACGCAACATCATATCACCAAACACGCCGCCAAGACCAATAGGCATTGGCCAACTTTCCGGCACGGCAAAGCAGCTCGCGATGGCTGCAAACAGCAAAGCAGCACCCATCCATGCAAAGCTGCGCTTCACAACCCGGCTTATACCGCCGCGCGTCATGAGCAGCAGCGACCAGATGACCAGAGGAAGCAAAACCGGAACACTAGCAAGGCCGAAGAACTGCATTGCGAGATCGGAAAATACGGCACCGGGATAGCCAAGCGCGTTGGTTACGGGATTATCCGTGGCATGACTAAGACTGGGGTCAGCAACATTCCATGTCGCAAGCGCACCCACAGCCGCAGCGGTCAGCAAAAGCAACCCCAGCCCAAAGAGGATATAGAACTGCCTGCGGAAGATGTTGGCCAGTTTCAGCCTGTCTTCCGAAATCCGCTCGTCACGCAGCGGGTATGAGGGCGAATATCCTTGCCGCATAAAGCC
>Ga0308157_10001317_pt1 | contig 53349 bp, 70 predicted proteins | sample PhyBR1_FD_201035 | JGI IMG/M metagenome (GOLD analysis project Ga0308157, IMG submission 201035) | Phyllosphere microbial communities from UC Gill Tract Community Farm, Albany, California, United States - DLSLB.R1 | ecosystem: Host-associated > Plants > Phyllosphere > Unclassified | place: USA...
TTGCTTCTAACTTGTTTTACTTTAATTTTTGACATACTACTCAAAATTAAGATTTAAATACTTTCTCTAAAGAAATTCCTCTTTGTTTTGCAATAGTAGCAGCACTTCTCATGTTTAATAAAGCATCAAAAGTTGCTTTAACTACGTTATGAGGGTTAGAAGAACCTTGAGATTTTGATAATACATTGTGGATACCTACAGCTTCTAAGACTGCACGTACGTTACCACCCGCAATAACTCCGGTACCTACTGATGCTGGCAATAAAAATACGCGCGCACCACCAAATTTACCTTTTTGTTCATGAGGAATAGTTGTTCCTTGTAATGGAATACGAACTAAGCTTTTCTTAGCATCTTCAACCGCTTTAGCAATTGCTTCAGATACGTCTTTAGATTTTCCTAAACCATGACCCACTACACCGTTTTCGTCACCTACTACAACTACAGCAGAAAAACCAAATGCTCTACCACCTTTAGTTACTTTGGTAACACGATTAACTGAAACCAAACGATCTTTTAAATCAAGACCTGCTGGTTTTACATATTCTACGTTTTTATAACTTTGATACATAACTAACTACAATTAGAATTTTAATCCAGCTTCTCTTGCGCCTTCTGCTAATGATTTAACACGACCGTGGTATAAGTTACCACCTCTGTCAAAAGAGATAGTTTCTACGCCAGCTTTCAAAGCCTTCTCTGCAATTAGTTTACCAACTGATGCAGCAGTTTCAATTTTAGTTCCTTTAGTTACACCAGCTTCTCTTGAAGATGCCGCAGCTAAAGTTACACCGTTCACATCGTCTATGATTTGTGCATAGATTTCTTTATTGCTTCTATATACAGATAAACGTGGTGTAGCAGCAGTACCGCTAATCGTTTTTCTAATTCTGTATTGAATTCTTTGTCTTCTTTCAGATTTGTTTAATGACATGATCTTAATTTTTAAGCTGATTTACCTGCTTTTCTTCTTAATACTTCACCAACAAACTTGATACCTTTACCTTTGTAAGGTTCTGGTTTACGGAAAGAACGAATCTTTGCTGCTACCTGACCAACCAATTGTTTGTCTGCCGATGATAATTTAACGATAGGATTTTTACCTTTTTCAGAAACTGTTTCAACTTTTACCTCGTCAGTAATGTTTAAAACAATGTTGTGAGAGTAACCTAAAGCTAAATCAAGTTTTTGTCCTTGATTTGACGCACGGTATCCAACTCCAACTAATTCTAACTGTTTAGTAAACCCTTCAGATACACCAACAATCATGTTGCTGATTAAACTTCTGTATAAACCGTGTTTTGCTCTTTCATCTTTTAAATCAGATGAACGCTCAACGATCACTTGTCCGTCTTCTACTTTCACAGTAACTGTATCAAAAGCCTGTGAAAGCTCTCCTAATTTTCCTTTTACTACAACAACAGCATCTTTAACTTCTACAGTTACGCCAGCTGGTATTGTGATTGGACTTTTACCTATTCTTGACATTTCGCTAGTCTATTTTATTAGTATACGTAACAAACTACTTCACCACCAACATTTAACTGTTTAGCTTTTTTACCTGTCATTAAACCTTTAGATGTTGACACAATTGCAATACCTAAACCGTTTAAGATACGTGGTAAATTTGCAGATGATGCATATTTACGTAAACCTGGTTTACTAATTCTTTGGATATCTTTGATAACAGACTCTTTCGTGTCTTTATCATATTTTAAAGCTATTTTGATTGATCCTTGCACTGAAGAATCATCGAATTTGTAGCTTAAAATATATCCTTGTTCGAATAAAATTTTTGTGATTTCTTTTTTGAAGTTTGATGCTGGGATCTCTACAACTTTGTGGTTTGCACGAGAAGCATTTCTAACTCTTGTTAAAAAATCTGCGATAGGATCTGTATACATATGTATAAAATTGCGATTATGGTTTTCAGGAAACACATGTTTCCTGAACCTTTAATCAATTAAAATTATTTTTTAGTTGGCAAAAGTAATAACTTTTTGCGAGATTACCAACTTGCTTTTCTAACACCTGGGATTAACCCTTGATTAGCCATTTCACGGAATGTTACACGTGAAAGACCAAACTGACGCATATAACCTCTTGGACGTCCTGTTAATTTACAACGGTTGTGTAAACGTACAGGAGAAGCGTTCGCAGGTAACTTTTGTAATGCATCATAATCTCCAGCTTCTTTTAAAGCCTTACGTTTTGCAGCATATTTAGCTACCAAAGCTTCTCTTTTCGCCTCACGGGCTTTCATTGATTCTTTAGCCATACTAGTTCTTTTTAAAAGGTACTCCTAATTCTGCCAATAATGATTTTGCTTCAGCATCTGTGTTAGCAGATGTTACAAAAGTAATATCAAAACCTGCAATTTTGTTAACTTTATCAATATCGATTTCAGGGAAAATAATTTGCTCAACTACACCTAAGTTGTAATTTCCTCTACCGTCAAATCCGTTAGATTTAACACCAGCGAAATCACGTACACGTGGTAATGCAGAAGTAACTAAACGGTCTAAGAATTCGTACATTCTTTCGCCACGTAAAGTAACTTTAGCACCAATTGGCATCCCTTTTCTTAATTTAAAAGAAGCAACGTCTTTTTTAGAAATAGTAGATACTGCTTTTTGTCCTGTAATTTTTGTTAGTTCTTCAACAGCGTGATCAACTAATTTTTTATCAGAAACGGCAGCACCAACTCCACGGCTTACAACGATTTTCTCAAGTTTAGGAACTTGCATTACATTCTTGTAACCGAATTCTTCTTTTAAAGCAGAGACTACTCTGTCTTTATATTCTTGTTTAAGTCTTGGTATATAAGTCATGACTATAATGCTTGATTAGATTTTTTAGAAACGCGTACTTTCTTATCTCCTTCTACTTTGTAAGTCACTTTAGTAACACTATTTGTTTTAGTATCGATTAAAGCGATGTTAGAAATATGAATTGCAGCTTCTTTTTTTACTATACCACCTTGAGGGTTTGTAGCACTTGGCTTAACATGTTTAGAAACCATGTTTACACCTTCAACGATAGCTTTGTTTTTTTCGCGAAAAACGCGTAAAACTTTTCCTTCAGATCCTTTGTGATCTCCAGCAATAACGCGAACGTTATCTCCTGATTTTATTTTTAGCTTTGTCATCATTTGAAAGAATTAAAGCACTTCAGGTGCTAATGATACAATTTTCATGAATTGTTTTTCACGAAGTTCTCTTGCTACAGGACCAAAAACGCGAGTTCCTCTCATTTCACCTGCCGCGTTTAATAACACACATGCGTTGTCATCAAAACGGATATAAGATCCATCAGCTCTTCTCACTTCTTTTTTGGTACGTACAACAACTGCAGTTGATACAGCACCTTTTTTAACGTTACCGTTAGGTGTTGCGTCTTTGATAGACACTACAATTTTATCTCCAACAGAGGCATAACGACGTTTCGTTCCTCCTAAAACACGGATCGTCAAAACTTCTTTTGCGCCTGTGTTATCTGCTACTTTTAATCTAGATTCCTGTTGTACCATAATTACTTAGCTCTTTCAATGATTTCAACTAATCTCCAACATTTGTTTTTAGATAATGGACGTGTTTCCATGATTCTAACTTTGTCACCAATGTTACAGTCGTTCAATTCGTCGTGTGCAACATATTTCTTTGTTTTTAACACGAACTTTCCGTATAATGGGTGTTTTACTTTACTTGTTTCAGACACAACAATAGATTTAACCATTTTGTTGCTTGTAACTACACCGATTCTTTCTTTTCTTAAATTTCTTTTTTCCATCTTTCAGCAGAATACAATTATTGTAAGTCTTTTTTGCTAATCTCAGTATTCACTCTTGCGATAGCTCTTCTTACAGTTCTTAATTGCAAAGGGTTAGCAATAGGCGAAATAGCATGAGCATGTTTTAACTCAGCGTATTGGTTTGTTAATTCACCAAGTTTTGCTTGTAACTCAGCTACAGATAGATTATTTATTTCTTGTTTCTTCATAATGATCTAAAATTAAGCTTCGAAATCTCTAGCAATGATAAACTTGGTTTTTACTGGAAGTTTTTGAGCAGCTAAACGTAATGCTTCTTTTGCAACTGCTAAAGGCACACCACCTACTTCAAACATTATTCTTCCTGGCTTAACAACTGCAGCCCAATACTCAACTGCACCTTTACCTTTACCCATACGTACCTCTAAAGGTTTTTTAGTAATAGGTTTATCTGGGAAGATTTTAATCCATAATTGTCCTTCACGTTTCATGAAACGAGTTGCAGCGATACGTGCAGCTTCGATTTGACGAGAAGTAATGAACGAGTAATCTAAAGATTTAATACCGAACATTCCGTTAGAAAGTTCGCTACCTCTTTGAGAAACTCCTTTCATTCTACCTTTCTGTACCTTACGGTACTTGGTTCTTTTAGGCTGTAACATTTTTCGTTAGTTTTAAATTACTTTCGTTTGTTGTTGCGTTGTTGGTTTGGTCTTCCATTTGGTTTTCCAGATCCTGATGGTTTAGACGACTTTTGTTGTTTGTCCATTCCAGCTAACGGAGAAAGATCTCTCTTACCATAAACCTCACCTTTCATGATCCATACTTTAATACCCATTCTACCGTAAGTAGTATGTGCTTCAGCTAAAGCATAATCAATATCCGCACGGAAAGTAGATAAAGGAATACGTCCATCTTTAAAGTTTTCAGAACGTGCCATTTCTGCCCCGTTCAAACGACCTGAAATTTGCACTTTCATACCTTCAGCGTTCATTCTCATTGCCGCAGCGATAGCCATTTTAATAGCTCTACGGTAAGAAATACGGCTTTCGATTTGACGTGCGATGCTTGTTGCAGCCAAATAAGCATCTAATTCTGGTCTTTTAATTTCAAAGATGTTAATTTGTACCTCTTTGTTAGTAATTTTCTTAAGTTCTTCTTTTAACTTGTCTACCTCTTGTCCGCCTTTTCCGATAATGATACCAGGTCTTGCAGTAGTGATAGTAACGGTTACAAGTTTTAAAGTTCTCTCGATAATGATTTTAGATACACTAGCTTTTGCTAAACGAGCATGGATATACTTTCTGATTTTTGCATCTTCAGCAAGTTTGTCTCCATAGTCATTTCCACCGTACCAGTTAGAGTCCCATCCTCTGATGATCCCAAGGCGATTTCCGATTGGATTAGTCTTTTGTCCCATACTGTTTATTAATTGCTTTGTGTGTTATTGTTTGATCCTAATACGATTGTAACGTGATTAGAACGTTTTCTGATTCTGTGCGCGCGACCTTGTGGTGCAGGACGTAATCTTTTCAACATTGCCCCACCGTCTACACGGATTTCTTTAACAAATAATTCTGCTTCTTCGATGCTTGCTTCAGCGTTTTTAGCTTGCCAGTTAGCAATTGCTGATAACAATAATTTTTCAATTCTACCCGAAGCTTCTTTAGTATTAAATTTTAATATGTTAAGAGCATTCTCAACTTTCTGTCCTCTTACTAAATCTGCAACTAAACGCATTTTACGAGGTGAAGTTGGGCAATTGTTTAGCTTAGCAAAAGCAATACTTTTGTTTGCTTCTTTTGTCTGCTCTGCTCTTTCTCTTTTACGAACTCCCATAGCTTCTTATTATTTTTTACCTTTATTTTTTGCACCTGCATGTCCACGGAATGAACGTGTTGGTGAAAACTCTCCTAATTTATGTCCTACCATGTTTTCTGTTACGTAAACTGGTACAAATTGACGACCGTTGTGTACTGCAATTGTTTGTCCTACGAAATCTGGAGTTATCATAGATGCTCTAGACCAAGTTTTAACAACTGCTTTGTTACCGTTTTCTGCGTTCTCTAAAACTTTTTTCTCAAGTTTAAAGTGAACATAAGGTCCTTTTTTTAATGAACGTGCCATACTTACTTAATTATTTCTTTCTACGTTCTACAATATACTTACTACTTGCTTTTACTTTAGAACGAGTTCTATAACCCTTCGCTGGTAAACCTTTTCTTGAACGTGGGTGACCTCCTGAAGAGCGTCCTTCACCACCTCCCATTGGGTGATCAACTGGGTTCATAGCTACCGGTCTAGTACGTGGTCTTCTACCTAACCAACGAGATCTACCTGCTTTACCTGAAACGATTAACTGGTGATCTGAGTTAGATACCGCGCCAATTGTTGCCATACATGTTAGCAAGATCAAACGAATCTCACCTGAAGGCATTTTAATTGTTGCGTATTTACCATCACGAGCAACTAATTGTGCAAAAGTTCCTGCAGAACGTGCGATAACAGCACCTTGACCTGGACGTAACTCGATACAAGAAATAATTGTACCAAGAGGAATGTTTGCTAAAGGCATTGCATTACCAACTTCTGGAGCTGCATCTGGACCAGAAACTACTTTCTGACCTACTTGCAATCCTGCTGGTGCTACGATGTACGTTTTTGCTCCATCTGCATATGCTAATAATGAGATAAATGCTGAACGGTTTGGATCGTACTCGATTGTTTTAACTGTTGCTGGAACACCAACTTTAGTTCTTTTAAAATCGATAATACGATATTGTTGTTTATGACCACCACCAATATAACGCATGGTCATTTTTCCTTGACTATTTCTACCTCCAGAGTTTTTTTTCGGTGCTAATAATGAACGCTCCGGCTTATCAGTTGTAATAGCGTCAAAACTATTAACAACTCTAAAACGCTGACCTGGGGTAATAGGTTTTAATTTTCTAACTGACATTGTTATTAGATATTAGTGTAAAAATCGATTGAATCTCCTTCTTTCAATGTTACAATTGCTTTCTTGTATGAAGACGTTTTACCAGTAATCATTCCGCTTTTCGTGAACTTTGTGCTTCTATCAGCTCTGTAAATCATTGTGTTTACATCTAAAACAGAAACTGAGAAAGCTTTTTCAACCGCTTTTTTAATTTCTACTTTGTTAGCTTTTTTAGCTACTATAAATCCAAAACGGTTAAATAATTCACCGTCTTTTGTGATTTTTTCGGTAATGATAGGTTTAATAATTATACTCATTTCCCTATTTATTTACTTAAATTTTCTACAATTCCTTCTAATGAACCTTCAGTTAACACTAACGATTTTGCATTTAAAATACCGTAAGTATTTAATTCTGAAGAAGTTACAACAGAAGTTCTCTCTAAATTGCGTGATGACAAATATACGTTTTTATTTGATTCACCCAACACAAATAATGATTTTTTACCTTCTAACCCTAAAGCTTTCAACACGTTAATGAAATTTTTAGTACTTGGTGCTTCAAAAGTAAAATCTTCTACAACAAATAAATTAGCTTCTTGAGCTTTCATTGTAAAAGCAGATTTACGAGCCAAACGCTTTAAAGCTTTATTCAATTTAAATGAATAACTTCTTGGGCGTGGGCCAAAAATAGTACCACCACCTTTGAAAACAGGTGATTTTGCAGAACCTGCACGTGCAGTACCTGTACCTTTTTGTTTTTTAATCTTACGTGTAGATCCCGCTACTTCAGCTCTTTCTTTAGCTTTGTGCGTACCTTGACGTTGATTTGCCAAATATTGTTTAACATCTAAATAGATAGCATGTTTATTAGGCTCAATTGCGAAAACTGAATCAGCCAGTTGTACTGATCTGCCAGTTTCTTTTCCGTTGATATCTAAAACTTTTACTTCCATTACTTTTGAACGATTACGTAAGAGTTATTGTGACCTGGTACAGCACCTTTAACTACTAATAAGTTTTTGTCTGCAACCACTTTTAAAACTCTAAGGTTTTGAACTGTTACTTTTTCTCCTCCCATTCTACCTGCCATACGCATACCCTTGAATACTCTTGAAGGATAAGACGATGCACCAACAGAACCTGGAGCTCTTAAACGGTTGTGTTGACCATGCGTAGCTTGACCAACCCCACCAAATCCATGACGTTTTACAACACCTTGGAATCCTTTACCTTTAGAAGTACCTTGTACATCAACAAAGTCTCCTTCAGTAAATAAATCTACGGTGATAACATCACCTAAACCATAAGCGTTATCAAAATCTTGAATTTCAACGACTTTTTTCTTAACAGAGGTTCCTGCTTTTTTAAAGTGACCTGTAGCCGCTTTTGTTGCATTTTTCTCTCTAGCGTCATCGAAACCAAGTTGATAAGCTTCATACCCGTCAACCTCTTTGGTTCTGACTTGGGTAACGACACATGGACCTAATTCGATTACAGTACAAGGAATGTTTTTCCCGTTCTCGTCGAAGATTGAAGTCATGCCGATTTTCTTTCCAATTAACCCAGACATAATTTTAAATTAATAATTATTAAATATAAAAATTTCAAGCATCGGCAAAATTAATACCAATGCTTGAAATATACAAGTATTTTATAAAATATTTTATTATTATACTTTAATCTCTACTTCTACTCCTGAAGGAAGCTCTAATTTCATTAAAGCGTCGATCGTTTTTGAAGATGAAGAATAGATGTCTAATAATCTTTTATACGAACTTAATTCAAACTGTTCTCTTGACTTTTTGTTAACGTGTGGAGAACGTAAAACAGTAAAGATTTTTTTATGAGTTGGTAATGGAATTGGCCCTGTTACCACTGCACCTGTACTTTTTACAGTTTTTACGATTTTTTCAGCTGACTTGTCAACCAAAGCGTGATCGTAAGATTTTAATTTTATTCTGATTTTTTGACTCATTTTCTTAATTATTAAGCGTTACCTTTTGCTTTTTTAATTACTTCTTCTTGAATATTAGAAGGTGTTTGCTCGTAGTGAGAGAACTCCATTGTTGAAGTTGCACGTCCTGAAGACAATGTACGTAATGTTGTTACATAACCAAACATTTCTGATAACGGCACAGAAGCTTTAACAACTTTTGCTCCGTTACGATCGTCCATAGCATTAATTTGACCACGACGACGGTTTAAGTCACCAACGATATCACCCATGTTTTCTTCTGGAGTTAATACCTCTAATTTCATGATTGGCTCAAGGATAATAGCACCTGCAGCTTTTGCAGATTCTTTATATCCCATTTTAGCTGCTAATTCGAAAGATAATGCATCCGAATCCACCGCGTGGTAAGAACCGTCAGTTAAAGTAACTTTTAATGAATCCATTTCAAATCCTGCTAAAGGACCTTGTTTCATAGACTCACGGAAACCTTTTTCTACAGCAGGAATGTATTCTTTTGGTACGTTACCACCCTTAACTTCGTTAACGAATTGTAAACCTACGAATGGTTTACCATCAACATCGTCAGCTGGTCCAATTTTAAATACGATATCACCAAATTTACCACGTCCACCAGATTGCTTTTTGTAAGTTTCTCTGTGACTAGCACTTTTTGTGAAAGCTTCTTTATATTCAACTTGAGGTTCACCTTGGTTAACTTCAACTTTAAATTCACGACGCATACGATCAACAATGATATCTAAGTGTAACTCACCCATACCAGAGATGATAGTTTGTCCTGAAGCTTGGTCTGTACGTACAGTAAATGTTGGATCTTCTTCTGCTAATTTAGCTAAAGCCATACCCATTTTATCTACATCTACTTTTGTTTTAGGCTCAATTGCGATACCAATTACTGGATCAGGGAAGTTCATAGATTCTAACACAATTGGGTGTTTTTCGTCTGATAAAGTATCTCCTGTTTTAATATCTTTGAAACCAACAGCCGCACCAATATCACCAGCCTCGATAAAATCGATTGGATTTTGTTTATTAGCATGCATTTGATAAATACGAGAGATACGCTCTTTGTTTCCTGAACGGTTGTTCAAAACATAAGAACCTGCATCTAAACGACCTGAATAAGCACGGAAGAAAGCTAAACGACCAACGAATGGGTCAGTAGCAATTTTAAATGCTAAAGCAGCAAACGGATCATTAACCGATGGTTTACGTGTAACTGGTTCGTCTGTATCAGGATTTGTACCTTCGATACCTTCCTTATCCATTGGAGAAGGTAAATAACGACATACAGCATCTAACATGAACTGAACTCCTTTATTTTTGAAAGATGAACCACATGTCATTGGAATGATACTCATATCTAAAGTAGCAGCACGTAATGCTTTATGCACTTCTTCTTCAGTAATAGAGTTTTCATCTTCCATGTACTTCTCTAACAAGTTTTCGTCGTAAGCAGCGATTTCTTCAATTAATTGACTACGGTATTGTTTTACCTCGTCAATCATATCAGCAGGAATATCAACTATATCGAAAGTAGCACCATTGTTTTCGTCATGCCATACAATTGCACGGTTTTTAACTAAATCAACAACACCTCTAAAATCAGCTTCGTCACCAATTGGTAAAACGATTGGCACTGCATTAGATTTCAACATATCTTTAACTTGCTGACAAACTTTTAAGAAGTTAGACCCTTGACGGTCCATCTTATTAACAAATCCCATACGTGGAACTTTGTAGTTGTCAGCCAATCTCCAGTTAGTTTCAGATTGTGGCTCAACTCCGTCAACAGCAGAGAACAAGAACACTAATCCGTCTAATACACGTAAAGAACGGTTTACCTCTACGGTAAAGTCAACGTGTCCTGGGGTATCAATAATATTAAAGTGATATTCGTCAGATTCTGGTAGTTTTTTACCTTGATCTGTTGGGAAATTCCATTTACAAGTAGTTGCAGCAGAAGTAATTGTGATACCACGTTCAGCTTCTTGCTCCATCCAGTCCATTGTAGAAGCACCATCATGTACTTCACCAACTTTATGATTTACACCTGTATAGAAAAGAATACGCTCTGTTGTTGTTGTTTTACCAGCATCAATATGAGCAGCAATTCCGATATTTCTAGTATATTTTAAATCTCTAGCCATTTCTGTTCTTTATGAAAATTAAAATCTAAAGTGAGAGAATGCTTTATTAGCATCTGCCATTTTGTGAACATCCATTCTTTTCTTAACAGCAGCACCTTCTTCTTTAGCCGCAGCTAAGATTTCAGAAGCTAACTTAGAAGCCATAGATTTATCGTTTCTTCTTCTTGCATAAAGAATCATCCATTTCATCGCCATAGAAATTTTTCTATCCGGACGAATTGGCATTGGAATTTGGAATGAAGCTCCACCTACACGGCGAGAACGTACTTCAACATGAGGCATAACGTTTGTTAATGCGTCTTTCCACACTTCCAAAGATGTTTTTTCTTCATCTTGCTTTTTAGTTTCAACGATTTCTAATGCATCGTAAAATACTTTGAAAGCTGTAGATTTTTTACCATCCCACATTAAGTTGTTCACAAAACGTGTTACTAACTGATCGTTAAATTTCGGATCTGGTAAAAGAGGTCTTTTTTTAGCCTGTCTTTTTCTCATTTCTTTGTTACTTTTAAAAGTTTCTAGTTTAAGTTTTTCAAGTTTGAAGTTTTGCATTGATTAAAACCAACACATTAATCTTTCGACTTTTAACTTTTTACTATTTGACTTAAATTAAATTACTTTTTTGCTTCTTTAGGGCGTTTAGCACCATATTTAGATCTTCTTTGAGTACGTCCGCTAACACCGGCAGTATCTAAAGCACCACGTACAATGTGGTATCTAACACCTGGTAAATCTTTTACCCTTCCACCTCTAACTAATACTATCGAGTGCTCTTGTAGATTGTGTCCTTCTCCTGGGATGTAAGCGTTTACTTCATTACCATTTGTCAAACGTACACGCGCTACTTTACGCATTGCAGAGTTTGGCTTTTTAGGTGTTGTAGTATAAACACGCGTACATACACCACGTCTTTGAGGACATGAATCCAAAGCAACCGATTTACTCTTCTTAGTTAATTGGGTTCTCCCTTTTCTTACTAATTGTTGAATTGTTGGCATAATGTTTATTAAAAATTTTCTACATTCAAATTTGTTTCCCGTGTATTTTCGGGGATGCAAATATATAAATTATTATAATCAAAACAAACGTATTTCGTTTATTTTCAAAATATTTCTACATTTACGTTTATTAATCTAACAGTACAAATGCATTTAAAAAAAACATACCTTATATATATAGTAAGTTATTTTCTGTTGTGCGTTACAACCTTAAATGCTTTATACAGCCAGCAAATTTACTTAAAAGTAAATGGTAAAAACACCAGCGAAACATCTTTTTTAAAACAAAACATTAAAGACAGTATTTTTAATAACGGACAAGAAGTTGAAACCAAATTGATTTTTTTGCAAGATTTTCTAAGAACGAACGGATATTTATACCATCAAATAACATCGGCGGAAAAAAAAGACAGTCTGTATCTTGTAAATTTTGATTTAGGCAAGAAAACCGATAGTTTAAAAATTAACTTCAACAAGCATGAAGCTCAGCTAAAATCGATCTTACAAATTAACGAACCTACCAAAACCATCGCCATACAAAACACCGAAAGCTTTCTTAAAAACATTGTTGAAAAATTAGCCAAAAAAGGTTATTCCATAAGCACGGTTAAGTTAATAAATCATCAATTTTTAAACGATATTATTACTGCCGATTTAGACCTACATTTAGATGAACAGCGCAGAATTGACCAACTGGTTTTCACGCCTTATAACAACTTCCCTACCGGAATTAAACAGCGATTGATTAAGAAATACGAAAAACAACCGTTTACCGATGCCGTTACAAGCGAACTGCAAAAAGAAATGAGTCAGTTTCCGTTTATAAAAACAACCAAACAGCCCGAAGTTCTTTTTACCGAAAGCAACACCGCGTTGTATTTGTATGTAGAACGACAAAATATTAGTCAGTTTGATGGATTGATTGGTTTTACGAACGATGATAATGGAAAAGTGCAGTTTAACGGTTATGCCGATTTGCAGTTAATGAACATTTTAAACAAAGGCGAACAACTGAAATTGTATTGGAAGAATGACGGAAACCAGCAAACGCAGTTTAATCTTTCGGGCGAAGTTCCTTATTTGTTCAACACGCCTTTTGGGCTGAAAGCTTCGTTAGAATTGTTTAAACAAGACAGCACCATGATGAACACCAAGTTTAATGCGGCGATTTTGTATTACCTGAATTTTAATCATAGAGTTGGTGTGGGATATCAATCAACATCGTCAGTAGCGGGAACAGAGAATTTTTATCAGGCTGCCGATTACAACAATCAGTTTATCACGCTGAATTATTTATTGAACAAATATCAGGATCATCCCCTATTCCGACAAAAATACTATGTCACCGGTTTAGCTGGTTTTGGATCTAAAACCGAAGAAAAAGACAACCGCAAAGGTTCGCAGCAATTTATAAATTTAACCGCCAGTTATCTGTGGCAGATAAATAACCGTTGGTACATTAATCAGCAATTAGAAGGATCGCTCTTGCGAAGTGCCATCCCTTTATTGTATAATGAATATTATCGTTTTGGCGGGATACATTCTATCCGCGGATTTAGAGAGAATTCTTTGCTTGCAAAAAGTCTATTAGGCTTATATAACGAAGCCCGATATTTACTCGCACCAAATATGTACATACATTCTATTACAGATGTTGCTTATTACGAAGGCGAAGATACCAACGATTTATTATATTCTTTTGGTTTAGGATTCGGGATACAGACCGGCGGCGGCTTATTCAATATTATTTATGCAAACGGCGTGCAACCAAATACCGATTTTAAACTATCGAATTCTATTTTTCATTTAAGCTACAAAACGCAGTTTTAAATTATTTCGTTTGATAAATCGGTCAATCAGAAAAAAAATCAGTATATTTAAATTACATAAAACATAATAAACACTCATTTACATTATAATTTTAAAAATTACAGTTATGAGGATTTTATGTTTTTTACTTTTATTATTTACACTGCAGTCATGTGCTACCAAAAAGTACACCGAAGCACATTTATTGCCTGACGGAATAAAATCTGCAACCGAAGAAACCTTTGCCATTAAAAACAATCAGAAGAAACTTCTAAAGAAAAAAGAAATTGTTTTTAAAAATGGTCGTATTAAACATTCAAAAACGTTTGACTCATCTGGTAATCTGTTGCAGGAAACCAACAAGAAAATGTGGTTCACAGAAGAACTGTATCCAAACAAAGAAACACTTTACCGTAAAACCCGTTGGAAACACAACCGACGTGAACGCATTAGCACGTATTTAAAAAAGCAAGACAAGCAAAGCGAAAGTATTTATCATTATAATAAAGATGGATCGATCAATAAAATTGTCGATAATTTTTCTACTTTTCAAACACAGCATTTTTATTACACCGATAACGAATTGTCTAAAATTGAGATCACTTCAAAAGATGGTAAAGTTGTTGACGAAGTTTCTATTGACTGTAAAGAGAAAGACAGCGAAGGTTCTTGTTTGAAACAAATTAGAACATCAACCAAAAAAGGTACGAAAGAAGAAATTATTATTAAACCCGTTTATGATTAGGTTTTAATAAATGTGTAAACAAAATTACTGTCCAAAAAATTAAAGAAAAAATCAAGAAGTAAGCAATATAGTAGATACCCCAAATAAATAGAATCCACAATAAGTCATCCCAAATAATATTACCTGTAAATTTTTCTATAAAAACATAATCATCTATAATGATACAGATTATAAATACAACTGTAAATACGATAGATAAATGGCAATATAATTTTAGTAGTTTCATTCTTAATAAACTTTAGCTTTAACAATCATAAGCATTGTAATGTTCTTTTTCTAAAGTATCTTCTAACTTTTCGATTTGTTCTTTACTTGTTTTCACTTTTTTTAGATGCACCGGAAGTTGTTTTTTACCATCGGGCGAAATCCAAATTCCTTTTAACTGATTCCCGTTTCTGTTCAGCAACATCAACCCGGTATTAAAATGTTCTACAAAAGTATATTGCTGTTTTTGTTCGGAAAAAGTAGTTTCCAAAAGGATCCAATTATCTTGTTTATTGTTTTGATATTTATAAATTGCCGAAACAACCGTTCGCGGACAACCGTCTTCTTCGATCTTTAAATAAAACGAAACCTTTATATCTTTAGAAATGGTTCCTTCGTAAAGTTCTTGGGCAATTAAAACTTGTGCAAACGATACATTTGCAAGTAAGAATGCAAATATTAAGAGTATTTTTTTCATGGCATCGATTTATATATCATTACAAAGTAAGATTAGTATTCCAACAATAGTATTTATTAAAAGCTTTTCTAATAAAAACTATTGGATATATTATAGATTCTGAATTATGTAAGGATATACTAATACAAACCCACAATGTCTTGTGGTTTTTTAATGAAATATCAATAAAATAATGAAATTTATCGTGATTACTTTCAGAGATTAGTTTATTAGTATTTACTTCTTGTTTAATTTCAAATATTAAATCATTTAATGAACTGTATTCTTTAGCATTTACTTTTTTTAATCTATTTTTTGAATCAAAAATTTCATTGTCATCTATTATATTATCTTTAATAAATTTAATAATATTTAAAATCTTATCTTCATCTAGATTATAAAAAACATCTTCGTTATTAATTTCGAAATCTAAACTGTGATAAAATTCTTTTTTACGAAAAACTTCTAATAATCTATCTAAAAAGTTCATCATATTTAAAATTAAAAATTAAGAACGTTATCATATTAAACAAATTTAGATTTTTATAAATATAGTAATATCTTTGCGCTATGCAAAATGAACATCAAATATTTGGAATTCGTGCAGTTATCGAGGCGATAAACGCGGGAAAGGAAATAGATAAAGTATTTATACAAAAAGAAGCTCAAGGCGATTTAATGCAAGAGCTTATGAAAACGTTGAAGAAAAACAACGTTAATTTCTCATATGTTCCGGTTGAAAAACTGAACAAATTAAGCAAATTCAACAACCATCAAGGTGCAGTTGCATCTATCGCGCCGATTAAATTTGTTACGATGGAACAATTGGTTGAAGGTGTGTTGGAGAACAAACAAAATCCGTTGTTTTTAATTTTGGATCAATTGAGCGATGCTCGAAATTTTGGTGCGATTATTCGTACGGCAGAATGTACGGGTGTTGACGGAATTATTATTCAAAAACAAGGTTCGGCTCCGGTAAACGGCGATACGGTAAAAACATCGGCAGGTGCGGTTTTTAATATTCCGATTTGTAAGGTAGATCATATTAAAGATGCGGTTTTTTATTTACAAGGCTCTGGAATTGCAACTGTTGCTGCAACCGAAAAAACCGAAAACAATATTTACGATATTGACTTTAAAAAAGGAATTGCCATTATTATGGGATCTGAAGATAAAGGTGTAAACCCGTCGGTTCTAAAAATTGTCGATGAAAAAGCGAAGTTACCAATGTACGGAACTATTTCATCATTAAACGTATCTGTTGCTTGTGGCGCTTTTTTATATGAAGCTGTTAGACAACGATTGTAATTAAATGAAGGTTAAACATTACAGAATTCTAATCATTGTTCTTTTTATAATTGCCTTTTTATTTGGACTTGCAATGGTTAATACAATGGTTAGTTTAAAGTATGAAACAAATTTTGATAATGAATGTGTTTCAACAATATCTGGAGATAATTTGTGTAATTCTTTAAAGATTACGAAATATATATTTTACATTGATTTAGCTATAATTTATCTCTTATTGTTATTCCAAGAAAAAATTATAAAAAAAACGGATTCTGATTAGAATCCGTTTTTTTATTTATCTATTTTAAATCAAAGCGATCTGCGTTCATAACTTTATTCCAAGCTGAAACAAAATCATTAATGAATTTTTTCTGCGCATCGGCACTTGCGTAAACCTCAGCAATGGATCTTAATTCAGAATTCGATCCAAAAACCAAATCAGCACGCGTGCCTGTCCATTTTGGCGTTCCGGTTTTACGATCGGTTCCCAAATAAACTTCTTTATCGGCTCCCATTGCTTTCCATTGCGTATTCATATCCAACAAATTCACAAAAAAATCGTTTGTCAATTGTCCCGGACGATCTGTCAGTATTCCGTTTTTAGATCCGTCGAAATTAATATTGATCGAACGTAATCCACCCAATAAAACAGTAAGTTCCGGAGCAGTTAAGGTTAACAATTGTGCTTTATCGATCAACAATTCTTCGGTTGATACTTTTTTAATAATGTTTTTACGGTAATTTCTAAATCCGTCTGCAATTGGTTCTAAAAAAGCTACCGATTCAACATCTGTCTGTTCTTGTGAAGCATCTGTTCTACCCGGAGCAAAAGAAACTTCGATATTAAAACCAGCGTGGTTCGCAGCTTTTTCAATTCCGACATTTCCAGCCAAAACAATTAAATCTGCCAACGAAACTTTTTTACCTGTTGAATTAAAATCTGACTGAACGTTTTCCAAAGCTGTCAACACTTTATTTAACTGAATAGGATTGTTTACTTCCCAATTTTTCATAGGTTCCAATCGAATACGTGCTCCGTTTGCTCCGCCTCTTTTATCCGAACCACGGAAAGTTGACGCAGAAGCCCAAGCTGTACCTACCAATTCTGAAACCGATAAATCTAATGCACTTAATTGTGATTTCAACTGTGCAATATCTTCCTCATTAATCAACTCGTGATCAACCGCAGGAACCGGATCTTGCCATGTAAAAACTTCCTGTGGAACATCGGCGCCTAAATAGCGGTCGCGTGGCCCCATATCACGATGTGTTAATTTAAACCAGGCTTTTGCAAAGGCATCGGCAAATTCATCAGGGTTATCTAAGAATCGACGTCCTATTTTTTCATAAGCAGGATCCATGCGTAACGCAATATCAGAAGTTAACATTGTTGGTCGGTGTTTTTTTGACGGATCATGAGCATCGGGAATAATATTTCCTGTTCCTTTTGCAACCCATTGATGCGCGCCAGCCGGAGATTTCGTTAATTCCCATTCAAACCCAAAAAGATAGGTAAGAAATAAATTTGACCATTCGGTTGGTTTGCTTGTCCAAGTAACTTCCAAGCCAGATGTAATGGTATCGCCACCTTTACCAGTGCCGTAGCTGTTTTGCCAACCCAAACCCTGTAATTCCAAACCGGCAGCTTCGGGTTCGTCGCCTACATTATCTGCTGATGCTGCACCGTGTGTTTTACCAAACGTATGCCCACCGGCAATTAAAGCCAACGTTTCTTCATCGTTCATTGCCATACGCGAAAACGTATCGCGGATATCTTTTGCAGAAGCCAACGGATCAGGATTTCCGTCTGGTCCTTCAGGATTCACATAGATCAATCCCATTTGAACTGCAGCTAACGGATTTTCTAAATCGCGGGTATGCATCTTTCCATCGGCATCATCATCTGAAGAAACTACTCCGTGATTTTCTGCAACGCCTTCGGATCCTTGCGAATATCGAACATCGCCTCCCAGCCACGTTTTTTCGCTTCCCCAATATACATCCATATCAGGTTCCCAAACATCGGCACGCCCACCGGCAAATCCTAATGTTTTAAAACCCATAGATTCTAACGCCATGTTTCCGGCAAGAATCATTAAATCTGCCCATGAAATTTGTCGACCGTATTTTTGTTTGATCGGCCATAACAATCTTCGAGCCTTATCTAAAGAAACATTATCTGGCCAAGAATTTAAAGGTGCAAAACGCTGCTGCCCTGCTCCCGCTCCACCGCGACCATCTTGTACACGATATGTTCCTGCACTATGCCAAGCCATACGAATGAACAACGGACCGTAATGACCAAAATCTGCCGGCCACCAGTCTTGTGAATCGGTCATTAAATTTTTAAGGTCGCTTTTAACAGCTTCCAGATCCAATTTCTTAAATTCTTCGGTATAATTGAAATCATTGCCCATAGGATCGGACTTTGAAGAGTGCTGACGTAAAATATCAACTCTTAATCGGTTAGGCCACCAATCGTTGTTTGTTGTTCCTTTGCCGGCAACCGGATTACTTGTAGTTCCGTTATGAAACGGACATTTACTGATATCGTTTCCTGCGTTTTCCATTGCTTATAGTTGTTTTATAGTTCTTTCATAAAATTACTAATAAAACAGGCAATTACCATTTGTGTTGATATTAAAAATCTATTAAACAATAGATTTTTTAACTGCATGATACTATTTCTGCAACGTATTTTCTTTTATTATGAAGGATTTATGGTTTGAATTATTCTTACGATGAAAGGTGTCGTTGTAAAGATATCCTTCGGAATCTTTTCTTAACAAAGGTTGCGGATTGAAATTTCCTTTAGCATCAAACTGCCTGATGAAATCGTCTTTTGTTTCATCGTAATCGGGATGTTGCCAATCGTATTTATATTCGGGTTCGAATTGCGGTCTTTTCAAAATATACGAAAGAAGAAATCCTGAAATGAAGCCCGCCAAATGACCTTGCCACGAAATTCCTTCTTCAATATCAGGTAACATATACCAAACCGACCCACCGTATAAAATAATCATTAAAAACGAAATTGCCATTAAACGGTATTGTTTGCTGCGAATTCCCGTAAAAAACATGTAAGCCGTTAAAACGTAAATTAATCCGCTGGCACCAATGTGCGTTCCTGTTTTTGCGATAAGCCACGTACCTATTCCCGATAGTAAGATGCCACCGAAAATAAGCGTTTGCCAGTTTTTATAATAGTAATAACATATTAGTGGAAGTAATACCAGAAGTGCCAGTGTGTTATTCCATAAATGTTGAATGGATCCATGCAAAAAAGGCGAAAACAGTACACCCCGCAAACCTTTAAATGTTCTTGGAACGATCCCGAAATTATTAAGTTCGAAAAAATAACGCCAATCTAAATAATAAACCAACCAGATCACCAAAAGTGAAACAAACGGAATCCAAAAAACTTGTGGACGGTATTTTAACTGATCTATTTCCATGAGTGAATGAAATCAAAAATAAACCCAAATAAAAAAGACTGCCTTTTTGGCAGTCTACTTTACTATATCAAGTTTTTTTATATTTGGATTTACAGAATCCAAGGTTACTTTAATTCCATTAATTTCAGCTTCAACAATTTCATCCGGCACTTTATAATCATTCACCTTATAAGTGATAAAAATTGTATCATTTGCAAATAAGCCATTATAATCAATAATATAATAGCCTTGCTTTTTACCATTTATTTCAGAAAAGTAATACGAGTACATCAACACGAGTTGATTTTCCCATGCTTCAGTTTCTTTATTAAAATATTCCGTTAAACCCATATTTGTATAAATCTCGGAGAGGTTTATGACATTACCATCACCTTTCACAAAAATTTCAAAATTATTTACTAAATCAAGTGTGGTATCGTCGAGTAAATTTTCACCTGAAACATTTTTCAAATTAACTAGCAATGTTTGATCTCTTGCAGGTTCTCCTGGGTAATAATAGTATCTACCGTCGTCGTCATTTTTTCCATAAAAACAGGAGAAAAGCAAAAAAACTGTAGCACCCAAACTAATTTTTCTCATATTCAATAGTGTTTTAATATTACTAAAATACATATTTTTTTGCTACGACATAATCTATTTCATAATTTTACGATATGAAAGCACCTTTAGCAGAACGTATTCGCCCGAAAATATTAGAAGACTATATTAGTCAGGATCATTTGGTTGGTGCAACGGGTATTTTAACGCAAAGTATTAAACGCGGCATTATACCCTCGATGATTTTTTGGGGACCGCCGGGAACAGGAAAAACGACTTTAGCCGAGATTATTGCACAAGAAAGTAAACGACCATTTTATGCGTTGAGTGCGATAAATGCCGGTGTAAAAGATGTGCGCGAGGTTATTGAGAAAGCAAAAGGAAGCAACGGTTTGTTTACACCTAAAAATCCTATTTTATTTATTGATGAAATTCACCGTTTTAGCAAATCACAGCAAGATTCTCTGTTAGCTGCTGTTGAAAAAGGTTGGATTACATTGATTGGTGCTACAACCGAAAATCCGAGTTTTGAAGTGATTCCCGCATTGCTTTCACGTTGTCAGGTTTACACGTTGAACGCATTTACAAAAGCAGATTTAGAGGCTTTACTGAATCGTGCATTGATTGTTGATGAAGAACTGAAAGAAAAAAATATTTCGATTATAGAAAACGAAGCTTTGTTCAGAGTTTCAGGTGGCGATGGTAGAAAATTACTGAATACGTTTGAATTGATCGTAAATTCGATTGGTGATGAAAAAGTTGAAATAACCAACGAAAAAGTACTACAGATTGTTCAAAAAAATACGGTTTTGTATGACAAAACTGGCGAACAGCATTACGATATTATTTCGGCTTTTATAAAATCGATCCGTGGAAGTGATCCAAACGGAGCCGTTTACTGGTTAGCCAGAATGATTGAAGGGGGCGAGGATTTAAAATTTATTGCACGCAGGTTGGTTATTTCAGCATCAGAAGATATTGGTTTGGCAAATCCAACCGCAATAATTATGGCGAATAATATTTTTCAGGCGGTATCGGTTATCGGGTATCCCGAAAGTAGAATATTATTAAGTCAGTGTGCTATTTACTTGGCAACATCGCCCAAAAGCAATGCCAGTTATATGGCAATTGGCAAGGCACAAGCAGCAGTAAAACAGACGGGAGATTTATCTATTCCGATTCATTTACGAAACGCTCCGACTAAATTAATGAAGGAATTGGGTTACGGCGAAGATTATAAATACAGTCACGATTATCCGGGAAATTTTACTTATCAGGAATATTTACCGGACGATTTAGTTAACACACCTTTTTACGAACCCGGAGAAAATGCGCGTGAAAAACAAACCAAAGATTTTTTACACCTGCGTTGGCAAGGAAAGTATAATTATTAAAAAAACACTTCTTTCGAAGTGTTTTTTATTATTTCTTATTTAAAGCCGAATATTCTAAAGCATTTTTCAAAGCATCTACGTGAGATTTTGAACGTAATTTTACACGACTTTCTCCGTTTGCTGTAAAGATTTGTTCGTTTTTGCAGTTTATTAAAGTTACTGTTAATTTAGTAGCCGTCATTGATTTTCCGCGCTCTACATTACAAGTTAAAAGTTTACAAGGATCTGCTTTTACTTCTTGAGGTAATTCCTGATCGTCATAAAAAACGGTATAACCGGCTTCTTCTAATTTATGTTTTAAAAAAGAATTTACACGGTATTCGTTAAATTCTTCCTGAAAATTATAAACTTTTTTCATTTGAACATATTTAGCGTTCAAACCTTGTGCCTGCATACCTAAACCTAAACATGCGAAAAGCATTAAAAATAAAAATTTCTTCATTTTATAAGATCTCTAAAAGTTGATTTAATTGTTGTACTTCTGCCACACCAATGGTATTTTCTAATTTAAATTCGTTAAACCAGACAGCCTGCATACCTACATTTAATGCACCGTGAACATCGGCATTTATGTTATCGCCAATCATTAAACTGTTTTTAGCTTTGGTATTAGCAGTTGTTAAAGCATGTTGAAAAATTCCCGGATGCGGTTTTTTAACTCCTGCTATTTCAGAATTGGTTATTGTTTGAAAATACGCTGTTAAGTTGGCATTTTTAAGTTTTTTTTCTTGAACGGAATCAGGACCGTTGGTGATAATATGTAAACGATAATTATTTTTCAATACATCAAGCGTTTCGTAAGCACCTTCAAAAACATGATTATGGTTAGGTAATTTACCGATAAATTCATCTGCAATGTAATAGATATGATCATCGTTTATCTTTACATTAATTGCATCAAAAGTATCTTTTAATCTGCCATAGCGTAGAAAATCACGCGATATTTCTTCTTTCGAAAATCGTTCCCAATATGCATCGTTAATCGGTTTAAAATGCGTCATAAAATCATCAACACCACTTAATTCCATTTCGGTAAAAATAGCTTGAAAAGTCAATGCTGAATTTTTATCGAAATCATAAATCGTATGATCCAGATCAAAAAACAAATCGGTAATATGTTCTTTTTGTATCATTATTTTTGATGTGTAATAACGGCATTTTCTATATGGTAAATCCAATCGTCGATATCGTCTGCATTGTATCTAAACGTACCTTCTATAGTAACATAGGTATCGGTTTTTAATCGCGGCGTATTGCCTTTAAACTTAATTCCCATAATGGTTTCAGGACCGGCATTTCCGCAGAAAAAACACTGCGCAAAAACATTTTTACTTAATGCGTACGATTTACTGTCTATAGGTACAATAAAGCCCGAAGCCTTAATTTTTTTACCCTGCAACGCTTTTAATGTTCCGTTTACCATTGGATACATCACTTCACCGTAATGCGGATTTTTCTTTTTAACGAAATCAATCTGTCCCAATAATTTCCAAGTAACTTCGGTTGGGTTTTGATAGTAAAATTCCGATGTTTTTTCTGTTGTATTTTTCACCGAAAAGCTCATTAAAAAAACGGCTAATCCGCAATAAGCTGCAACGAATATTTTTTTTAACATGTGATCTATTTTATTATTTTTTATTGGTAATTACTGCGTTTTGTATATTAAAAATTAAATCGTCTTTGTTTTTATCGTTATAAAAAAATGTTCCTTCCAAGGTAATAAAGGTGTCGGTTTTTAAACGTGATGTTTTGTTTTTAAACTGAATACCCATTAGTGTTTCGATACCAGCATTTTTATTGCAAAAAAAACAGTGCGAATATACATTCTTACTTAAAACGTACGATTTACTATCTAAAGGAATTACAAAACCGCTTATCTTAATCTTTTTCCCTTGTAATGATTCCTTGATGACATCACCATAATTTTGCATAACTTGTAAGCTGCCTCCCATTCTGCCCAGCATTTGCCAGGTGACTTCAGTCGGCTGATCTTGAACATTAATTTCTGCAGAAGATTTAGCTTTTTTATTTGTTGAAAAGCTCATTAAAAAAATGGCTAATCCGCAATACACTGCAATGATTATCTTTTTAAGCATTTGCCAACGTTTTTGATATGTTTAACGAATACGCTTTAATTGCCGGAATAATTGCGGCTACAATTCCTACGGTTAATGTGGCTACAAACAGCATTCCTTCTTCTTTCCATAAAAATTCAAACGGATCAAACGCCATTTTAAATTCTTCCTGCGATGAAACGGATAAGAAATACAATCCGATTCTACCAAAAACAATACCAAGAATAAAACCTATGGTGCATAAAAAGATACTTTCTAACAAAACCAACCATAATAATTGAAATTTAGTAGCTCCAGTGATTCGCAACAACGCAAATTCGTATCTGCGTTCTTTCAATGTATTATATAATGCCACGAAAATACTGATGCCTGAAATAAACATAATTCCGTATGCCAAATAGGTTAATGCCGAAATTCCTACGCCGAACAAAGCAAACAATCGGTTTACTTCTAAAGCCGGAGAGGCTGCCTGCATTTCGGTATTTTGAGGAATGATTCTTGGCCAGGTCATTTTAGCCATATTGTTGCGCAATTTTAAAAGAACCGCGGTGATTTCTTTTCCTTCGTGCGGATTGACTTCTTCATGATGATGCTCCTCACCTTCTGCATGAACGTGTGGTTCTTCGGCAGAATGATTATGAGCTTCATCGGCATGACCTTCGTGCTCATGATCGTGCATGTGCCAAACCGATGCAATATTTGTCAGAATTAACTGATCGGCAACTTTACCAGACGGAGCCAATATTCCCACCACTTTATACGCATGATGATCGTGAACTTCGCCTTCTTCGGCATCGCCATGTGTTCCAAAAAAGGTATCGCCAATTTTTAAACCGATATTTGCCGCAATGTTAGACCCAACCACCACTTCAAAATCTTTAGTAAATAATTTACCTTGCTGAATTTTCAAACCGAAATGTTTAGTGTAATTTTCGTTGGTTCCTACAATTTTATAGCCTAAATAATTATCGCCATAAGCCAACGGAACTGCACTTTCTACCATTGGTTTGTTCATCCATTCTTCGGCTTCTGTGTACGAAATATTTCCCGGAGGTGCATCGATCTGATAAACCGATGAAAGAATCAATTGCAACGGACTTCCTTTTGCTCCTAAAACCAAATCGATATTATCCATCGATGATGAAAATTTTTCTTCGAATTGTTTTTGAAGTAAGATCAATATCGATATAATTGAAACCGACGCTGTTAACAATATGATGCTTAAAAAAGTATTTAGCGGTTTAAACCACGTGTTTTTCCATGCTATTTTACTAATCATGACAAAGTAATTTGGTGGTTAAACAATGATTTTAAACGTTGATCGTGTGTTACAATGATTAGTGACGATTGATATTCTTTTGCCAAATCGCTTAATAATCGGGCTACAATTAAGGCATTTTCATCATCTAAACTCGATGTAGGCTCATCTGCCAAAATTACCGACGGATTGTTTATCAAAGCTCGAGCAATGTTTACCCGTTGCTGCTGACCGATACTTAATTGGCTTGGCAATTTATGAACGTGATCTTTCAATCCCAAATTATCCAAAATGCTTAAAGCTTTTTCTCTGTCTTTTGATTTTTTAGCGATCCACGATGCCAACACAACATTATCTAAAACAGAAAGTGCTTCGATAAAAAACGATTTCTGTAAAATCATTCCGATCGATTGTCCGCGAAAAGCATCTAACTTTGCTGCGTTTAACTGTAAAATATCCTGATTGTTTATAGTGATGTTTCCTGCTGTTGGCTGCAACAAACCACCCAGCAAATGCAGTAAAGTGGTTTTACCTGTACCCGAATTTCCTGTAACCAACAAAGTTTGTCTGTTTGGACAATCGATATCAGGAAAATGGAATTTTTGCGTAGCCGAATAGGAAAAAGTAACGTTTTGCGTTTTAATCATTTTGTATATTCTTAAACGGTATGCAAGATAGTGAATATTCTGCGGATTTAATAACAGTTTAGGTTTGTTTCAGGTTTAAAGTTTATAGATTTGTTCTACAAAATATCATCATCGGCAAAACTAAAATAACCGGTTTGGGTGATAATTAAATGATCGAGCAGTTTAATATCCAAACTATTGCCTGCTAGTTTAATTTTCTGCGTAATGTCTTTATCTGCACCACTTGCAACTAATTGTCCCGACGGATGGTTATGAACCAAAATTAATGCGGTTGCCAAATGTTCCAAAGCGGTTTTAAACAACATTCGGATATCTACAACAGTCTGCGTTAATCCGCCTTTGCTCAACTGCAATTTGTAAATTACTTTGTTGCTGTTGTTCAACAATAAAACCCAGAATTCTTCGTGTGGTAAATCGCCAATTATAGGTTGCATTAGTTTAAAGACATCTTCTGAAGATCCAATTTTTGTGAGTTCTTTGGTTTCTGATAACTGTAAACGCTTCGCAAGTTCTAACGCAGCTACAATGGTTATCGCTTTTGCTTCGCCAATGCCTTTAAACTGCATTAACTGTTGAATGCTTTGTTTTTGCAACTGATGCAACTGATTGTTATTTTGCTGTAAAATACGCTTGCATAACTCAACCGCACTTTCGTTTCGGCTGCCCGATCCTATTAAAATGGCAACCAATTCGGCATCGCTTAACGCATTTTTACCTTTATACAATAATTTTTCGCGCGGCTGATCGTCTTCGCTCCAATTTTTTATGGAGAAATGCTTATTTTCTTCCATGAGTATTTTTTATCTAATGTACTAAAAATCAATTAAAATATTTTGTACATTTCATAAATTTCAAAAAATGGGGATTACGATTCTTTTTCTGATTGTACTGTTAATATTTATCCTTTTCATTGCAACACAAACCAAATTAAGTAATTGGCAAAAACTGTTTGCTGTATTAGGTTTCGTCGGTTTTTTTATTGTTTTATTTGTCGGATTATTTATCTACGGGATTAACCAAGGAAAGATGATCGGTCGAGAAGAGTTTGCTGAAAATGCTATTGAAAATCAAATCATAAAAAAAGATTCGGTTGCTGACGATGTTTCTGATTTTAGAAAAAAATTATCGAATAAAGCACTTTCTATTATTGATCCTTCGGTTCGATATACACCCGATTATGTCAGTATCAGTTATCCGAATGGAGATGTTCCTGCAAAAACCGGAGTTTGTACTGATGTTGTGATTAGATCGTACAGAAAATTAGGAATTGATCTGCAAAAAGAAGTGCATGAAGATATGCGCGCGAATTTTAGTATCTATCCAAAAAATTGGGGTGCAACTAAAACCGATACCAATATTGACCACAGACGTGTGCCTAATTTAGAAACTTTTTTTACGAGAAAAGGTAAGAAATTACCCATAACGCAAAACGAAGACGACTATAAAACAGGAGCCATAGTTACTTGGATGATTAACGATAAATTACCGCATATTGGCATTGTTACCAACAAATTATCGAAAGACGGTAAACGCAGATTGATTGTTCACAACGTTGGCGGCGGACAAGTTTTAGAGGACTGTTTGTTTAAATACACCATTGTAGGGCATTTTGTTTATGAGGGTTAAGCGTTGTATTTTGGATTATGCTTTCTAAAATCGCTTTTGCTTTCAAAACTATGATTACCAAGAATATCATGAAGATTTAATTCGCGGATTAATCCCAATTTATAGTAATGTATTAATTCTTTTCTAAAGGAAAACATGTGAATTTCGTTAAGTAACTTAAATTGATATTTTACAATAGTTTTATCTGCAAAACGAATAGACAAAAAGTTATAAATCCCTGCAGAACTGACTGGACTGTACAAATTTCCACCTCCAATGTATTTGTCCTCAAAATCGACACAAGTAAACTCCATATTTTCAATTTCATACAAATCAAAACGTCTGTCTAAAATCTCTACAAAATCCATATTAAAGTATATTTTACCTAAAGTATTATATGTTACATTTTGGCTTCTAACATATTACCTATTCTTACATAGGCAAAATAAAATATCATGCCGCAGATTACAAATCCAAATAAAAAATGAATTATAATTTCATGTAAATAATCTATTAAAAAGAAAGAGATAAAACATACAAACAGAATTAGAGCAAGTAACTTTCCTTCTGAAAAAGCGTACAACTTATTTTTAGGTTCTTTTGAAACCTCAACGATATTTAAACCTTCCTCGGCATACGCTCTCATAAAAATGTTTTTTACGAATATAAAAAAAAACAACAAAAATGCTGCTTTACTTAATCAATATTCAAAGATCCGTTAGAATATTTATCGAAAAAATCTTTTTTGTACACATCGCCCAAAGGAATTTCGGCATCGTTAATATAAAGTGTGTGATTGGTAAAAGAATCGATATAATCTAAATTAATCACATACGATTTGCTTACACGCTGAAAATAGGTTTCGGGCAATTTCTGATGGATGCTCTTCAAATTCATTGCCGTAATAAGCTTTTGGTTTTGGGTATGAATAATCACGTAATCCTTTAACCCTTCTACAAACCAAATATCTTTAAAATAAATTTTATGATAACGGCGGTCGGCTTTTATAAACAAAAAATCGGTGGTGTTAGATTCTATCGTATTCTTTTGCTCGGCAAGTAAATCTATATATAAAGTGGCTTTTTTAACGGCTTTGTCTAATCGGTTAACATCAATTGGTTTCAACAAATAATCAATCGCATCAAATTCATAACTTTTTAAAGCATACTGTGGGTAAGCCGTTGTAAAAACAATCAGCGTTTTTTCGGGTATCTGCATGGCAAATTCCAAACCGTTCATTAAAGGCATTTCGATATCGAGAAAAATCAAATCAACCTGATTTTCCTTTATAAAATCTAAGGCTTTTAGGGCTGTAGAAAATTTTGCTTTAATTTCTATGTTCGATACTTCGCCCAAAAGTGCCTGCAGTTCTTCGCGCGCCAAAGGTTCATCGTCTACTATAATGCAGTTCATAACGGAATGGTTAAATTAACAATATATTCTTTCTGGTTACTCGTAATGTTTAACTGGTAATTGTTGCGATACAGCAATTCTAAACGTCTTTTAATGTTCGCCAAGCCCAAACCGTTGCTTTTGTTTTTAGAAAGCAGGCGGTTGTCTTCAAACTTTGAATTGATACACACAAAATGCAGTTGCTTGTCTTTAATATCGATACTTATTTTTACAAACGTTTCATCGCCGTCAGGATCTACGCTGTGCTTTATGGCATTTTCTATAAAAACGGTAAACAATCCAGGCGAAATAAAAGTGCTGTTCAGTGCGTTTTTATCAATATGATTTTCAATTTCAACCTTAAAATTATCTTTTCGGATTTGTTCCAGATTTAAAAAGTTTGATATAAATTCAATTTCCGATGCTAAAATGGTTTTCTCGCCACTGTTTTCGTACAACTGATATCTTAAAAATTCTGACAGACGAATAATTACTGTATTTGCCATTTCGGGATTTGTACGAATCAACGCTTTTACGTTATTTAACATATTAAACAAAAAATGCGGACTTACCTGATTCTTTAATTCGTTTAATTCCATAGCAAACGTAATGTTGTTTAATTCGGTAATACGTTCGTTGTCTTTAAGCCAGCGTTGCAATAATTTTATGGTAGTTGAAACCGAAATCAACGACGCACAAACAATGATCACTCCGTAAAAATCGGCTTTTGTATTGTTCTTGTGCATTAATTTATGTGCTTCCAAATAATCTTTATGCAAATACAAGTTAAAATAATTTTCGTGAAAATAACTTAAAATCTGTACACCTAAAACCGCCAATAGAATTAGAAAAATTGCATACGGAACGTATTTTGATTTAAACAAAAAGCACGGAACCAGTACATACATATTTACATAAAACATAACTACAAATATTATGTAAACCGTTGCTGCAGCGTAATATCCGTAAGGTGTTCCGTACGAATCTATAAAGCTTCCAAAACAAAGCATCAAGAAAAACACCGTTAAAAAAAGCACATGGCGTTTAATTCGGTAACGTTTTTCTATCAAAAAATCCAATACTTTTTTATCCCTGAAATCCTGGCATTCTGCAATCATCAATACAAAAAAATTTAAAGCACAAAGTTAAGGCTTCTTTTACAACCACTTACCTATATTATACAAACTGCCCAATTTATTATATAAAACCACTCACATTTCTGTTTGGTATAAAAAAAGTGGGGTTTCATCTAAAAACTGCATTTTACGTTCCTGTATTTAATTCCTTTGCACCTGTATTTAAACAAAAGGTTTATGAATATTGATACTTTTCAGACATTTTTAGAACGAATCGATCCTACTTTAACCAAAGAGGAAAAGAAAGATAAAATGGTGCAGATTGCCGATATTAGTTTGTTTACCCAATGTTACAGCACGCAGCTTACGTTTATGGGCTGTATTGAATACGAAATAAATATTATGGAACATAACGGCATTAAAACCGGCATTTTGTTTTGTGATTTAAAGAAACTGAAAAGAGATTCTTTTAACCCGTGGTTGTACACACCGTTTTCGTCGGAATTTTTCAGATCGCAGACAAACATAGACGATTTTTGGTTTGTTTTTGTTGAAGAAACCATCAATACACCTTTTAAAAAGTTTATTGATTTTATGGAAGACAACCATTTAACCAATTATTATAGTAAGATTTTCCTGTTGAGTTATTTTGAATCGAACCTTCATCAGTTAAAATAACCATTGCTTTAAATTTAAGACGATTGATCATGATAAAGATTTTTAAAACAAACGTTACACATGCTACAGACGGAAACCATTTGTTGGAAAATGTTCTGCAGCAGAAATATCCGCACTTTAAAATTAATTTTGATCTGGAAGATTGCGATAAAATCCTACGTATTGACGGTTCTGATTTTGACTCAAACGAATTGGTTACGTTGATGGATACCAACGGTTTTTTGTGCGAAGAATTACATTAACCTAAAAACACGCACATGTTTAAAGATTTCGCAGCCTGGTTTAAAAACAAAATCAACAATAATTTAGCCTACAATTTACGGCAGGTTTGCTACATTGTGGGCATTTGGGTTTTTGTTACGCTGTTTTTTGTTTATTTAAAGTTTAACGATATTCCCGAAAATTTTTTGGTAGAAATTTATCAGCTAAAAAACGGTATTTCTAAAAAACTTATGTATCAGGCGGCACTATTCATTGGATTAACTTTTGGTTCTGTGTTGGGATTTCTGCATGTGTTTGTATATCCGTACATTGAACGAACCCAGAAACTTTTATTCAATATTTTATTTAGAATTATCGTTTTTTGTCTGCTTTCTCACATAGTTTATTTTGCGCTGCTTACAACTTACGGATATTCTATGAAAACCCAATTTATGATTTGGGGCTTTAACGATCCGGGAACCGTAAACATTTTATTGTACGCTTTTGTTACGGAATTTTTGGTAGGATTAATCATACTTTTAAGACGCAATTTGGGTAGAAAATATTTCATAAACACTATTAAAAATACGTACAGACATCCAAAAGAAGAAAACCGCGTTTTTATGTTTTTAGATTTGGAAGATTCTACGGTTATTGCCAATAAAATGGGACATTTGAATTTTAGCAGATTTATTCAGGATTGCTTTTGGGATTTATCGGATATCACACTGAAATACGGAGCCGAAATTTATCAGTTTGTGGGCGATGAAGCGGTAATAACTTGGAAGGTTTCTAAAAATTTCGATTATGAAAAATGTATTGCCCTTTATTTTTCTTACAAAGAACTGTTAGAAAGTAAAAGCGATTTTTATATACAGAAATACCAGACAACACCAAACTTTCGTTGTGCAGTTCACAGCGGAAAAGTATCTGCAGCCTTGGTTGGCGATTACAAAAAAGAAATTGCTTATCACGGAAACGTCTTAAATTTAGGATCACGTTTACAGAAAACCTGCAAAGAACACAATGCCGATATTTTAATTTCCGAAGATTTTTCAGACAACCTAAAAGATCATTGGTATGGTTTAACTCCGATTACTTTGCATCATTTAAAAGGCATCAACGATATACAAACCGCTTACAAAGTGTGCGAGGAAAACAAGAAATATTATTTTTATTTGTGATTGAATTGATTATCTAAATTAAGAATAATGTGAGTATTAAACTTGCGTCCGTTCGAGCTTGTCGATAACTTGTTCTTAAAACTTCTCGATATACTACACTGCGTTTCGTTACTCGAAGTGACGAGTTTAAATAGAATTTAAGATTATAGAAAACTATTCCTTCGGTAGGTTTATCGTAAAAGGCAAAATATATTTTTTCTCTTCATACTCTTTTAAAAGTGCTTGTTTAAAACTTTCGTTCTGATACATTAAAACCATTAAAGCACCTTGTGCACGCAGAATACGTTCTTCTTTTTGTATGCCCATGTTTAGCGGTACAATTTTATGAAATTCTTTTACAATTTCATCTTTTAAAGGATTACTTTTATCATAATAGTTATTCAATATTGCTAAAAAGCTAAAAGCTTCAACGTCGGCATATCTTTTAGATTGCGTTCTTTCTAAATCATTGATTCCTACACAAACTTTTAAAGTATAATTACCTTGTTCATTAATACCGGTAATTTTTATAAATTTTGTAGCGATATCTAGCATCGTATCAAAATCGTAGCTGGGTCTGTCTTCGATATTTTTTACAGAGTTATCTAAAATTCTTTGTAACGTATTTACAAACAATGTATCGTTTTTCAGCTGCTCTTTATAATCCTTAAAAATATTTTCTTTTTCCAGTTCTTTATCAATAACTCCACCTTTCTTAATTTCTTTACTTCTGAAATTTGTAAAAATATAATCGATATAAGATTTATTATCAAGCACATTTTTTTGCGGTTCGTTATTTTTAAATGTTTGAATTAATCTTTCACCTTCTTCATAAGTATGAGTTTTTAATTCCAACTGATTTTCAATTCGATCATTAATACTCATTTGAGCATAATTTGAATAACTTGCCACTAAAAGGGCGATGCAGAATAAATATTTCATAAAATTGTTTTTTACGAATATAATAAACTTGCATCATCTTCTTTAATTTTTAAACAAAAAATCCTACAAGGTTTTAAAAACCTTGCAGGATAAATTATAATTAAAAGTCTCTTTAAATTATTCTATAATGCTTTGAACCTCATCAAAATTCAATCCTCCGTAATTGCCGGAACTCATCAGCAATAAAACCGAATCGGTAAAATCCTGCACCAATAAAAACGACTTAAATTCTTCGGGATTGGTGTAAACAATTAAATTTTCACGGTTAAACGCTTGTTCAATCTGTTCTTTTGTCACTTCTTCCAACTTTTTAATCGCAACAGCATCGGGCGAATAAAACACAACAGCAACATCGGCAGCATCTAAAGCACCTTGATATTCCGTTAAAAATTCGGCATTTAAACTACTGTACGTATGCAATTCTAAACATGCAATCAGTTTTTTCTGCGGATACTGTTTTTTAACTGCCTGAGTAGTTGCAGACACCTTACTTGGCGAATGGGCGAAATCTTTATAAGCAACTGCGGTTTCTGTAGATGCAATTTTTTCTAATCGTTTACTTGCGCCTTTGAACGATGCAATAGCTTCATAAAACTCGGCTTCATCGATTCCCATGTTCTGGCAAATCCATTTTGCACCCGCCAAATTACTTAAATTATGGGCTCCGAAAACTTCGATAGGCATTGCTCCGTCTAATGTTTCCAAATAGGTAATTCCGTTATCAATAGAATATTCAGGTAACGAATACGGTATTTTACGGATTGGTTTTTCAGCTTCTTCAGAAATTTGTTTTACAACAGTATCGTCTTCGTTATAAACCAAAATTCCGCCGTTTGTAATTTTATCTATAAATATTTTGAACTGATCTACATAATTTTCAAACGTTGGAAACACGTTGATATGATCCCATGCGATACCGCTTATCAAGGCAATATTTGGTTGGTACAAATGGAATTTCGGACGCAAATCTGTTGGAGATGACAGATATTCATCGCCTTCAATCACAATAAAATCATTTTCTTGAGTTAAATGCACCATGTTGGTAAAACCTTCTAATTGTGCGCCTACCAAGAAATCTACAGCCACGTTGTGATAGTTCATTACGTGCAGAATCATTGAGGTAATGGTTGTTTTACCGTGCGATCCGCCAATAACAACTCGAGTTTTGTTTTTTGAATGTTCAAAAATAAATTCAGGATACGAATATATTTTCAATCCTAATTCTTGCGCTTTTAGCAATTCCGGATTATCGGCTTTTGCGTGCATTCCTAAAATTACAGCATCTATTTCACCGGTAATTTTTTCTGCAAACCATCCTTCTTCTGTCGGAAACAAACCTTTTGCCTGCAAACGTGATTTTGATGGTTCAAAAATAGCATCATCGCTACCTGTAACTACATCGCCTTTATCATGTAAGGCTAAAGCCAAATTGTGCATGGCGCTGCCGCCTATTGCTATAAAATGTACGCGCATTGTTTTTTATTTTAGTAACAAAACTACATTTTTTTGGGGGAATAGAAAAGGGGAATATTGAGAATAGAAAATAGTAATTTACTGTATACAGTAAATTTCATTAGATTTGATGTTTATTTGCAAAATATGAAATATTCAGACTTTTTATTTTGGATTTCGATTGGGATAGTTTTCTTACCTGTTTTATTACAATTATCAATCGGTTCAAATCTATTAAAACAAAATAAAAGGACACATTTTGATTGGCTTTTTGGAATCAATCTAGGTCTTCAAATAATTGTAACTGTATTGTCTTTTATAATTCAGGGAGTTTCATTTCATGAAAAAGCATTAGAAAATGGCTGGACTAATCCTCCATTCAATTTGGCTCCACCAATAATCGGATTACCGATAAGTTTCATATTAGGTATAATACTAATAATCATTATCTTGATTCAATTGAAAAAATTTAATAAAAAAGTAAAAGAGTAAAAACATTCCGTCTTTACTCTTTTATCTATATACTATTCTCTAAATTATTGCAAACCTAAATATTTACGGAAATAACCACATTCTGCAATTACATCTTGGTAATATTTGGTGTCGCTGTAATTTATTTTTAAATCTACAAAACCTTGCCATTTCTGAACTACTGGTCCATCGGGATAGCCCCAATAAGTTGTTGTTGAGAAATATTTGTTGTAGTAGAAATCGTTCCGTTGCGTTTTAGCCAGCATATACGCCATTTTAGCTTTTTGTTCGTTATCTGCTGCTGCTTTCTTGGCTATGTTGTAATATTTGTGCACATTTTCCATACCGTACAACATTTTGCTGTGTTCATTGCTGATACTGTTACCGTATTCGTTAATGATTTCGTTGTAATAAAAAAATCGACCATTACCAAAGTACGATGTATTGTAAAAGGCATTCCCAACCAAAAGTGCGTTGCTGTAAACATCCTCACCGGCAGCAATTTTATCTTTCATTTCTTTTACTTTATATAGAAATTCCAATTGCGAGTATTTTACCGATTGTTTTGCTGCGTGATCGCAATCGTTACAATCTTTAATTTTTCCGTTGAATGGATTTCCAGGAAATTGTGCCGCTTTGTAATCAACCATTTCGGTTTCGTACTGCTCTTTGTTCCAATTATAGGTTTTGCTTTCAAACGGAGTAATCTTCTCGAATTCTGCAATAGCTTCATCGATCTTATCCTGATAAAACAGATAAATTCCGCGGCTTTCATAGATATCTGCCAGTTTGTAAGGATAAATTCCGACAAAAATATCCTGCCAAGCCGAACGCTGACTGCTTAACAACAGTTTTTCCATAGCGTTGCTCTGCTTTTGATCTTTAAAGAATCCTTTAATCGGATAGGTTAATTCGGACATCAACCCATCGCCTTGTTTTTTATAAAGCGCACTGATGTATTTTTTTGTGAACGATTGCAAATAATCGGTTCTGCCTTCGCTTACATAATCTTTCACCGGAAATGTTTCTTCGTAAAACAACCAGTTTACATCTTCGATCAGTTTTCCTTCGGCTTTTAAATCGATCTGATCAACACTTAAAAGATTATTCAGCAAACGCAAACTGCGAACCTGTCCTTTTTGATTGGAATTTTCTGCCAAGGTATGTGCACTTTTCAACAAATTATCGGCTTTAGAATAATCGCCCGCCAACGAATTAAAATACGCTGCAGTTGCTTTCCAGATGTACGGATTATGAACTTTTGAATCGTTCGCAACTTCGTTAATCCATTTTAACTCGCTTGCATTTACCTTATCCTTCAGTTCTTTCTTCACCTTTTTGGCATCGATATCCAACTTCTCGTATTCGTTATAAATATTGATGCTTTGCTCGTTAATATTTACCCAGCGCGATAGCACAAAATCGATATGTGGCGAGTTTGGATTCAAATTATACAATTCCTGCATCGCACTGAATTCGTTAGTATAATAGCCCTGCAAAGCATACATTGCTTCTTTTGCCGACTGATTTGGAGCCTGACTTAAAGATGCTTTAAAAGCAGCAGCATCTAACGGTTTATAATCAAAAAGTGCCGACGGCATCATTGGCTTACATTGATTAAAAACCTGTGCAAAAGTAGCATTTGCCTTTTCGTAATTTTTCAGATTTTTATAAGCACCACCCACATAACTTAACGCCTGATAATACAGATTGTTTTTAGGTTGATCTTTCTGTGTATCGTTAAAAAAGGTAATAACCGAAGCTCTATCCGATGAATAAAATTTTGATCGAACCACCTGAAACCACATACGGTTTTTAAAGAAATCGTCTTTTTGCGACGCCTGTTTTTTATACAGATTTTCTACTTTACCGGTAAAATCAGTATCGGCATTTAACTGTGTGCGATTATCGTAATCCCAATAATTGTAGGTTTGGTTTGAATAAGTTTCGATACCGCGCGCCAACATGGCAAACAGCACAAATTTCTGCGTTTTTTCGTCTGAAGTATCCAAAGTGAATTTAAAATTCTGCTTTTTAAACTCGGCTTCCGGATTTTTAGCCTGACTAATTGTTCTTAAAGGGGCATCTAAATCTTTATTATACAAGTAATATTCTACCGTTTCGGGTGTATATTTCTTTAAATAACTTGTCCAATCGGCAACGTTTTCGTCTTTAAACAAATCGCCGGGTGACTGTACGCTGTATCCGTTATAAAAAGTAGTGTAATCATCATAAAAAAACGGTTGGTAATCTTTATTGTTTACCGTAATTTCAGGTGAGAAAACCGAAGTATAGCCCGCTCCCCACCAACCATCGGCACAACCGTAAGCGTAAGCTCCATAACCTAATATAGCAGTTAAACTACCAGCGGCTAACAGTTTTAAAATCTTCTTTTTCATAAGCTTTTAAATTATTTTCATTTAAATCGTAAAATATAATTTCGTTGGGTTTGTGTTTGCTGTTCTTTTTAATATCGTTTATCATTTCCTTTAACTGATCGGCACTTACAGCTTCAATTTTAATTTCATCGTCTTTTGCAAGATATCTGCCTTTAAAAACAATATCTTTTACCACTTTAAACCGGTTTTCTCTGATCTTTTCAAATTGATTTCCCGCTAAATCGTTCACACGCAAACCACCTATTAAATTAGTAACCTGATTGCTGCGAACGTGTACGCCCCAACTAAAAACGGGCAATGCAATATTTAAAGGCAACTTGTAATTTTGTAACGAATTGATGTAGTTTTTTGCTGTTTTTTGACTGTAGATAGAATTATCGTCACCCGCACTTATAACACCCATGTTGTAATACATTAGTACGCCAGTTTTTACGGAAGGAATTCCTGTTTTTTCGGGATATTTGATTTGATGCAGACGAATGGTTGCCGATAAATTTGCATGCAGTTTTTTAAATTCTTCTATAAACTGAAAGTAGTTTTGTTTTGATTTAAGACTCCAATCACAATCAAACTGAATTTCATTTACCGATACATTAGCCGATTTATTGATCTGTTGGATATAATTGTAAACTTTTACCGCCAAACTGTCGGCAGAACCATTTTGCAAGAAAACTTCGTTCTTAATATATACAACCGGAACAATGTTGTAACCAGCCGGTTTCTGATTAAAAACTACTGGCGCAACTGGTATTGCTTGATTATTCTGTAAAGCCACATCGAAATACCGAATGTACAGTTTTTTGACATCCAGATCTTTTAAATACTGCTGTTCTGTTTGGGTTAAACTAAACGTTGTGCGCCAAAAGTAAAATGCCGTGCTTATTTTTTCTGTTTTTGCCGAACAAGCAACCAATAAGGCAACCAGCAACATTAACAACCAAATCTTTTTCATAATGCAAAGAAAAAACTATTCCTGCAAAGTAGCGTTATCTTCGGTTAACAATTTAATTTCGTTTGTTTGCACCGCATCTTCGTATCGAACAAAAACAGGCGTTGCACCCAAACCTTTACAAGTAAAAAACACGCTGTAACCTTTTTTATCGTCGCCAGATACATTTATGGCTTTCAGCTTTAGTTTTTTGTTCATATTGTCGGCACGCAGGTACGCATCGTTTTGAGTGATGTACATGTAACGTTCAAAATTACTCGGGTTGTTAATCTGTAGACTGTCGCCTACTTTAACTGTAGCACCACTTTTAGAGACATATTCGGTGTAAGTACCCGCTTTGGTTAACGCATCGTGTGCAACCGATTTAACCTTTTTGTTTTGAGCCAAAACATGCTGACCAACAACTATTAGAAGAAGTAGTATGATTTTTTTAAAATGGATGTTTTTCATAATTAATAGCATTTAATTTCAATTAAAAGTAATCAATTTTAATGTTAAATGCTATAACCTTAATTATTTTTCCAATGAGAAATTTCTGAACTTACATAAGTTGAATCGGGAAGAAAATTAATTATCAAACTTTTTGTTTCAACCGGATCAATATCCCAACCGTAATCTACAAAAATCTCATAATGAAGTTCAATATCTGTTGAATCGTGGTATTCGCCATTTGTTCCTAAAAGTTTTACAACATCATTATAATGCATTTTCGACTTTAAATAATTTTGCTGTAAATCTTCAACCATAAATTCACGGTGATTATAAAAACCATCATAACCATTATTCCAATTCTCTTTATCAAAAGGAATTTGACGTTTACATGAAGTAACAAAAATCATTAAGAATATAAATAATAAGGAATAAGTGGTTTTCATAATAAAGAATTAATATCCCTAAAAATAAAAAAATCCAAGAACAAATTGCTCTTGGATTTTTTATTATTTTGAAATTATCAGTATTACTTAATAATCTTCAATTCATTGATTAAGTTGGTTGCGCCTGCGTATTTATCAATAATGAACAATACGTAACGAATATCAACATTAATGGTACGTTGTAATTTAGGATCAAAAATAACATCACCAGCCATAGCTTCAATATTACCGTCGAAAGCTAAACCAATCAACTCTCCTTTTCCGTTTAAAACTGGTGAACCAGAGTTACCACCTGTAATATCGTGATCTGTTAAAAAGTTTACGTGTAACGATCCGTCTTTATCGGCATATTGTCCGTAATCTTTTGCGTTGTACAAATCAATTAAACGTTGCGGATTTTCAAACTCTTCGTCGCCTGCTTTATGTTTTGCAATGGTTCCTTTTAGAGTCGTGTACCAATTGTCAGTTGCATCGTTCGGACGGTCTGCACGTCGAGGTAAATCAATTACTTTTCCGTAAGTTAAACGCAATGTTGAGTTAGCGTCAGGATAGTATTTTGTTTTTGGATTTGCCTTACGTAAACCATCAACCAATTTGCGGAATGCTACATCATATTTCTCTTTTAAAGGAGCTAATGTTGCTGATTGCTCGCGGTATTTTGTTAATAAATCTGAAGAAATTTTGTATAAGTCGTCGTTTTCGATCATTGATTTTTCAGGATTATTCAAATACTTCATCAATAAATCTTTTGATGAAAATATGCTTCCTGCAAATGCTTTATCAACAATTTTAGAATAGTCGAAATTATTTTTCTCTCCTAATTGTTTTACATAAGGCGCTACTTCATATCCTGTAGATTTTGTTGCATAAAGATTTAACTGACGAGCCAACATTTCTGCTTCTAACGGACCGTGAAATTCTTTGTACGAATCGTTAATTGCTTCTTCTAACATAGGGCGCATTTCTGCACGTTTTGCTTCGTTTTCACCAGCATACTGTATCAACGCACGACCAAAACTATAAGGCAATGCCGCCAAGTTTGATGTACGTAAAATGGTCATTAAATAATTATCGTGACGTGCTTTTTCGTTGGTTGCGGCGTAATATGCATTGATATCGGCAACAACTGTTCCGTACTCTTCTTTATTGTTTTTCTTGTTAGCCCATTTGTTAAATTTGGCTTCGTTTTTACGTTTTTCATCAGCTGTTTTTTGCTCTGTTAACGCATCAATCATTCCTTGACGGTTTTTCCAGTAGTTTGCAACACCTGCGTATTTACTTGCGTATGCCAAACGAACTTCGTCGCTTTTATCCATGTATTTTTTCATCACGTCTAAACCTAAACGAGATCCTTCAACCCAAGCAGGATAAGCAAATTCAACGTTTTGCTGAATTCCTTCTGCCGGCATCCAACGGTTTGTTCTACCAGGATATCCTAAAATCATAGAGAAATCTCCTTGTTTTAAACCTTGAATGTTTACGGGTAAAAAGTGTTTTGGTTTTAACGGAACGTTGTTTGCAGCGTATTCTGCAGGATTTCCGTTAGCGTCACCATACACACGGAACAATGAAAAATCGCCTGTGTGACGTGGCCATTCCCAGTTGTCTGTATCGCCACCGTATTTTCCAATTGATGCTGGCGGAGTTCCTACCAAACGAACATCGGTATAATCTTGGTACACAAAATAGTAATATTCGTTACCTTGGAAGAAAGATCGAACTGAAACGGTGTATTTACCGCCTTCGTTGTTTTCTTTATCGATTTTTGCAATTTCCTGATTGATCGCTTTTTCGCGTTCAGCTTCAGTCATTCCTTTAGTAACAACACCTAAAATACGTTTGGTAACATCGTCCATACGAACAAAGAAACGTACCGAAATATCTTTAGGTTTACGCTCATCGGCTTTTGTTTTAGCCCAGAAACCTGTTGTTAAAATATCGTCTTGAGGAGTAGAAAGTTCTGCAATTTTATCGTATCCACAGTGGTGATTCGTTAAAACCAAACCTTGATCCGAAATAATTTCTGCAGTACAACCTCCATCAAACTGCACAATAGCATCTTTTAACGAGTGATTGTTTATGCTGTAAATTTCGTCAGGAGTTAATTGCAACCCCATTTTTTGCATATCGCGGTGGTTTAAACGTTCAATAAACATTAAAAACCACATTCCTTCGTTTGCAAACATACCTAAAGGCATAGCAAGCATAAACAAAGAAAGGATTAAGCTTAATTTTTTCATTCTTATTGTTGATTTTTTCTTTACAGCGAAGATAATAAATTGTTTTTAGTTGTAAGTTATTAGTTTTATGTACTTATTTTTTTAATAAAGAATTAAGTTTATGCGGAATTTCTCCACAAAAAACTACAATCTATCAGTAAAACCATCTGCTTTTAGATTCTTTTAAATTGACATTTTTCAAAATCATCAAACAATAATCAGCTGATTTTGTAACGGATACTATTAAATATCAATTTAAAAATCCAGACACATTGTAATGCCATACAAAACGGTTCGATTTTAGTAAATGGTTTTATTAAAAATTTTAAACCATGAAGAAAATATTCAAAAATTTTATTGGCTTGTGTACTTTAGCCGTTGTAACAAGTGTTCTTTTTGTAAATTGTAGCAGTAGTGATGATGGTGCTAATCCAGGAATTCCGGGAATGGAAGGAAAAAACATGAAATTTACCATTACCATTGATAATGTAACTATGGACGATTATATTTCGTTTGTTGCAGTAAGTTCTTCTTTCAACACCAATACTATTTGGAAAGTGAATGGAACAGAAAGTGCAAACGAAACAGGTATTTCTTTAGATAAACAAAGCTTTTCAGGATCTACCAAAACGTATGTTATTGAAAGCATTTCGCCTTTACCTGCTGCAAGTTTAAGTATGCAGTTTATTCCTTTTAACAATAAAAGCATTACGTATTCTTACAGAGCAGAAATTAATGGAACGGTTGTAAAAGACGAACAAAACATTACGGTAACTAACCCAAACAGCCATACAGCACAATATAGTTATTAATAAAAAATGTCTCTAAAATTTTTAGGGACATTTTATTTGGTACGATATTAAATTCAGTTGCTAAAATTTGATCACATTATATATTTTTTATTACATTTATTAAAATTTAAAAATTAATTACGTTATGGGATTATTTTCATTTATTAAAGAAAAGGGCGCTAAAATTTTTGGCAAAAAAGAACAGGAAGCTCCTGTTGAAGAGAAAAAAACATTGCAGGCACAAGCTTTGTTAGATTATGTTAAACAATTGGGTTTAACTTACAACAAACTGAAATTATCGGTTACCGATGACGACGTTAAGGTTGAAGGCGAAGTAGCTGCACAAGAAGATGCCGAAAAAATTATTTTAGCTATTGGTAATGTTGAAGGCGTAGATCAGGTTGATAACTTAATGACCGTTGCTACACCTGCTCCACAAGCAAAATTTTATACTGTTGTTAGTGGCGATACATTATCGAAAATTTCTAAAGAGTTTTACGGCGATGCCAACAAATACAACACTATTTTCGAAGCAAATAAACCCATGTTAACCCATCCTGATAAAATTTATCCGGGTCAGGTTTTAAGAATACCTAATTTATAAACTGAAAAATCCTCTTTAAATTAAAAGAGGATTTTTTTATTGTATAGATTTATTTTGATTATCTCTTCCACAATCCGCGATTGTTTTCACGCGCTTCTACTTGAAACTTATGAAATAATTCGCTGTATCGTACATTTGGTGGCACCGTCATAATTAAGGCGTAACCTTCTTTTACCAGAATGGCATTTACAAACGTATCGTCTTCTAAATATACGTAGGATAATGTTCTACCGTATCGATCTAAAGAATCAATATCTGTTTCCAAACGGACTTTTTTATTTTTCAACAATTTGGTTAGATATGCTTTAGATTCTTTACCGTAATAACCCTCATCTTTTTTCCAACGCTTTTGCGATTCGGGTGCATCGATACCTGTTAATCGAATTTTTATTCCTTTTGATGTTCCGTTATCTACCCAAAATGTATCGCCATCGACCACTTTTGTAACCGGATACCATTCTTGAGATTGTTCCCAAGCATCAGAAAAATCGTTTTTGTTTGAGCTACAAAAGGTTAACGATATAAATAAAAAGAGTAAATAAAGTTGTTTCATGTGGTTTGTTTTAAAATACAAAAATGAGCATTATTTACAAACACCACAACTATTCCCACTTTTAGAACAGTGTTTGCAGTATTTGCAATTTTTACATGCGTTACACGATTTGCTACCTGTACAAGTAGCTTCAGCTTCTGTATGACAATTTTGGGCAATTAGAACTTCTTCTTTTTGTTGGCAGGAGAAGATTATTAAGGTCAAAAATAATGGGATTAGGTTTTTCATAAGATGGTTTTATTTAAATTTAGTAACTATATCCAATAATACAGCAATAATGGTTATGAGAGATTACAAGCTAATCTATGTCTTGTATCTTCTATGTTAAATGGTTTTTCTTTAAAAACATAAACATACCTTGGCACTTTATTATCAAAACGAGTATCCTCAAGAATTTTATTATCAACTTTTTCGTAGTAGTAGTCTAATCCTATAGGTACTAATACTCTCGGATTCAAGTGTTCGTCCATAGAAAAGACACAAGTTACATTAACCTGTTCAAAATTTTCATCTTTTTTAAAAGGAAGTTCAATAAACCAATCAGGTGTTAAACCTTCGATATGATGATTACTATTAATTTGTTCTTTAGTTTGTATCATAATTTAAGTTTTTAAGATTAATTTTTTGTTTTAAATAGTTTTTTATAAAGTAATATTAGTAAATACATTAGGAGTGGAACTACGACATAGACTATAAATTCATTGTTACCATAATAACCAAATATACCAACAAAACCTTTGTTTTCATAAAATTCATTTTGGTATGGAGAGTATCCGTTGTTAATGGAATAAGTAAATTTATGAAAAGGATAGAAGTAATTAGATTCAAAGTAAGGACATGTTTGACAATCAGGAAACATCATATTTTTCATTTTTGTTTCAACTCTATTTATGTCAGAAATAGTGTACTCATCATTTTCATATTTAGGTGTTAAAATATAGTGGACAATATTTGTCTTTTTGCTTTCAACTTTAAATGATGGTGTCCATTGTAATTTAAAACTTATAAAGGCGATTAAGTGAAAAATTAACCAAAAGAATGCGATTTTTTTTAAAATTGAATTTTTCATTATTTATAAGTATTTGTAGTATTCTACTCGTTTATTATTGTTATAGAAAATAACCATTTTGTCTTTATTAGGAGAGCTTAATACCATTGCTCCTTGTGATGATTTTGTGTCAAAGTATAAATCCTCAGATAAAATTTCTGAATCCTTTTTTAGGTACCCTCTGTGTTCAGTGAAAGCTAACCAAGTCTGTTCAATATTGTTATGATAGATTGTGAAATAAGGTTGTTGTTTTCGATTAAGAGAACCAACACCAAATGAAATTTTATAGTTTCCTTGTGTATTAGAAATTAGTTTACCATTTAAATATTCTATTTTTTTAGCATAGTAAACATCTTGGGAAAAAGAAACTACTGAATTAAATACTAAAAATAATGTAAGTAATTGTTTCATGTGTTTAATTTTTACGTCTGTATTTTAAGTAAGGGTTCGATTTAATACCTTGTCTGACAGATATAGTGTTATCATCAATTTTTTTAAAATCATAGGTAAATTGACTTTCCTCTCTAATTTCTAAATAATAAGAGGAGTCGGTTGATTCTTGAATTACTTTTGATATGTAATTGCCTTCATTAAGTTGTTTTATAAATTCATATTCACAATGTTTATCATCAGTTTCGAAATTATAAATATTACACACGTCGTTACTAGTTATCCTGTAACCCAGAGATGAAACCTGATTTTCATTTTCAAATCTTAACCATTCGCCATGTAACCATTGCGGAGTTTTAATTTCAGTCTGATTTTGAAAGTTGTTAGATGAATTATCATCAGAAGATGAAGAACAAGATAGTGTCAACAACACCGAGCTTGCCATAAGTAGTATTTTTTTCATATATCTTTTATTTTATAGTTTGATTATTAAATATGTTTAGAGTAGTTTTTTTTAATCATAATTTACTTTTTTTAATAATCACAGATAATTTCGTAATACTCTTTAGTTTATTTATGATGTATGACACACTCTTGAGCAATAATAGCATCCATTAGATTGTCTGTAATATTTTTTAGCTTCTATTAGAGCATCCCTACAATTTGAAAATACTCCCAAATAATGTCTATTTTCTGGTTTTGGGAGATAAAAACAATCTGAAGTATGAACTTCATAATCTCCATTAACTTGTTCATTTCTGTTTACATAGTAGTTTTTCATAATTAAACATTTTTATATTATTAATTCATAACAAACGTATTGCATATAAAAACCAATTCATTACGGATTTCCACATTCAACAAAAAAAAATAAAATAAAAAATCCGACTAAAAAGCCGGATTTCAACATTTTCTTAAAACAAACAACTTTTAAGAAAACAACAACAAAGTGTTTCAATCTAATATTTTAAAAATGGATCTATATTAATCCAATGTCTTTGGTTTGACTGATAAGATGTGTGATGTTTCTAGAATTAAAATGAATTTTCAGTTTATTTATGCGTTTTTCAACACTACTTGTACTTGCCGATGTATAATTTTTATTGCGAAAGTGCACGCTGATTTCTTCTTGAGAACATCCCTTCGCTAAAAGATTCAACAATTCAATATCTTGTTCTTCAATTTCAAATATAGAAGCTTCGCGAAACATACTCTGAAGGGTTTCAGGAACATATTTTCCGCCGTTTGCATACACATTTTCAATGGCTTTTTTTAATTCTTGCGTGCTGTTACGTCCTTTAGAAACATAGGCATTTATTAAATTGTTATCGAACATATTTTTAATTTTTGCCATGCGGTCTTCTATCGAATATACGATGATGTGAATTTCAAGTTGAATTTCTTTTACCGCCTGTACCAATTCTTCGCCCGAATGCAAAATGGTTTTGGTGTGATCGGCTTTAAAAGAAAGATCGGAAATCAACAAATCATAAGGATTGTTTTCTTGGATCGCTTTTTTAATTTTTAATAACGCATCGTCGCAATATTTAGCATGGTTAATTTCCATATCCGAATATTCCGCCAAAGCTGTCACTATACCAAAACTAATGGTATCGATATCTTCTGCTATTAAAACTTTTTTAAACATTTTATTCTTTTTATAACGGGAAACGCAACACTGCTTTCACGCCCTTTTTTACTTTCGAGTCAAAAGTAATAGTTCCATTTATAGTTTTTATGCGGGTTTCCACATTTTGAAGTCCATTTTTAATTTTTTTGTCAATTTTGTCGAATCCAACACCATTGTCGGTATATTGAATTTCTGCGTATTTGTTGGATTTTGAGAATTTTATAACCACCAAATCTGCCCCGCTGTGTTTTTTCATATTCACTAATAATTCTTGAATAATTCTGTACAAAACCACTTTTTTGATTTCATTTAAATTATCCCAAGAAAAATCATCAATACCTGCGGTAATAATTTTTACTTGCGCATCTTGAAACTCTAAAAGCATATTTTTCAGGTAGCTTACATACTCGGTTCCTGTTGGGATTAAGCTGTTTTCTTTTGAAATATTCCGTGTACGGTTGTAAACATCTTCTAAATGGTCCAATAACTTTACTTTGTTTTGTCCATCAGATAAATCGGTGTTTTCGGCATAAGAAATAGTGTGATAAACATCATTTGCTAATTCATCATGAATTCGGATTGCAATACGCTGTTCGGTTTTATAGTTTTCTTCGATTTTTTCTTTTGTATGTCTGTTGCGGATATAATAATAGATAAAATAGAAAAATATGATTACAAAAGCGATGATGCTGCACAATACCAAATGAGTGTTTTTTTGCTTTTGAATAGTTAACTGATTTTCAATTTCTTTTGATTTAAGTGTTTGATTTTGTTCTAATTCTTTGGAATAATCAAACCGAATTTTAGCAAATTGGTTTTTTGCCTGATTTCGAACGCTGGTAATGCTATCGTTTAATCGAATATATTCTTCGGAATAATTTAATGAAGCATCATTCTTTGTTAGTGGAATCAACTTTTTTAAAGCCAAAATTCTATTATCGATACTTTTGTGTTTGGTTGCTAATGTTAATGCTTTTTTTAGATAATTTATGGTAGTAGGTTTATCTTTTAATTCGTAATATTCTGCGATTTTAAGGTAATTTTCAATAAATGACACTTCAACATTTGTCTCATCTTTCAGTTTTAAAGAGGCTAACATTTCTGTAAGACCTTCATGGTTATTTTGATTAAACAAAGCATCGCCTAAATTCAATAAAGCTGTAGATTGTAAAGTAATATTTTTATTCACTAAATTAGATTGTAATACATATTTCAAATCACTTATTGCTTTTTCATATTCCCCTGAAACAATTAATAAAGATGCAATATTATTTTTTAGAGATAATTCTTCAATTGATGGTTGTTTTGTAAGCTTTAACGCTTTATGATAATATGTGGTTGCCTGATCATGCCTTTGCGAGTTTAAGTAAATATTTCCAAGTAGGTTATAAGCTTCTGTCAAATACGAAATGTTTTTTGTTCGTATATATTCAATAGCTTGAGTTACTAATTCTTCACTAGCATTGTAATCGTTATAAAAATAATGAATACGTGCCATCATAATTTGGTTGAACGCTAACGATAAACTGTCATTAACATCATAATAAACCACGTTGGCATTTTTAAAATAATAATAAGCACTATCGTATTGCGTATTGTTATAAAGAGAATTTCCTTTTAACGAATAAGAATAACCAAGATATTTTTTATTGCTTTTCTTATTAGAAATAGCAATAAGTTGATTTACATAAAAATCTGAACTATCGGGCATAGTACCCATATAATGATAGGCTTTGTTACTGATACCTTTTAAATACAGTGAATCAATAGCGTATTTTTCCGCAAGATGTATCCCTTGATTTGTCACCTGAATTTGATCAACTAAAGAAAGATTGTCAGAAAACGATAAATTATAAAGTGAATCTATCGTTTTATTAGGATATTTACTTGCATCGTTAGTACTGAAATTCTTTTGACAAGAAAAACATAACAAAGCAAAAAGTAATAAAATAGAGTAGTAAAATTTCATTAATCTTCTTAAGAAATTAAAATACCCTAAATTATTACTTTTATTTAGTTAAGCAATAGGGTTTAGTTAATAATTACTGGTGGTTTTGGTGGTTTAATAGGTATTAATACCGTTCCACTATTACCGCTTCCTCCTCCACCGTTGCCAGTACCGTTTCCGCCACCGCTTTGGTCTATTACTTCTGTAATATTATTAATTGATACACTATTTTCACTCTTAACTGTTTCATTACTTTTTGCGAAAGCAGTTACCGAAATACCAAGCAGGAACAAGCCTGCTAAAAAGCCTTTTTTTGTCATTTTAATTATTATTTGAGATTAAACAATAGTGTGCTTTTCGACATTCGTCGATAGTTTTCACACCTTTAAAAAAAACAGAGCGCTCTGTATTGGGAAGTGTTAATACCTGGCTTACAAAATTTTTGCTACTCCCCAGAGAAAGATTTCGCAAGCCAAGCATTTATTTTCTAGAAATTAGTTTTGTACTTTTGCGACATTCGCACCAAGACATCTTCTGATTTCTGAAGCAAAGTAACGGCGCTTTTTACGCCTGAATATCAAGGAATTCCGATGATTCCGACAATTCCGATAAATGCTGAAGAATTCCGATAAATTCCGATATAAAACATTTTACTTATGATTGAATCATATAAGAAAGCACTAAAAGAATATTATGAAGTACAAAAAGAAGGTGATCAAATCAACTCTTTATTAAATCCGACTCCTGCAGGTTTAAGAGGTATGCTGATTTTAAAGATGGAAGAAGAATTAAATGATTCCGACAAAAGAATTATTGAAAACTTTTTTGATATACCTTTTACAGAAGTTACTTTGAACAAGCTTCGTAGCGAAACTGATAAGTTTAAAGCTTTAGCTAATTTTTTGAAAGAGAAAAGCGGAGGTTCCGATTTAAGAAGATTGGAAATGATTGCTTTAATTTTAGATTTTAAGCAACGTCCTTATGGTAAGTTTGTAAAAATCAACAACAATATTTCTAAAACAGAAGATATAGCTGCCGATGGAGAAACAAATTTTGATTCAGAACAACCCAATGTAGAAAGCAGTAATAACGAAGTTGAAAAAACAGAAATTGAAGAGATTGCTGATAAAAGAAGTGACGTTGTAGAAACCGAAGTAAATACTCCAGAAGTTATAGGATTTTCCGATGAAGTTTCATTCAAAAAGCAAAGTAATGTTTCGTTTAAAAAAATCGGAATAATAGGAATTGCAGCTGTGATTATTGGAATTTCGCTTTTTTTGAATTTTAGAACCTGGACAACTAAAGATTGTATGATTTGGAAAGGCGATAAATATGAAGCAGTAGATTGTAATCAAACAATTAATAGTTTTACAGAAACAACTTTACCAAAAGACGATAAGCTGATTGAAGAGTTTAGAAAAATGAAAGTTGATACCAAAACCTCTTTTTTCGACAAGAAAGGAAATCCGAAAATTTGGTATATTAAAAACCCTAATGGAACTTTAGAATTTTTTAATCAGCCTGGGTTGCAACCAGAAACCGGAAAAACATTAAGACCCATTTCAAGATACATTATTCAAGAATATGTACTAAACGAAAATAAGTAAACAAAAAAGGAGCTAATCTTTACAGATAGCTCCTTTTATATTATAGTGATTATAGGAATATTACACCAAAATATTATTTGTCAGATCGAGCGAAGTCGAGATCTTAATAACTTCTCGACTTCGCTCTAAGTGACGGTTTGTCTAAATAAAATGTGTGTAAAAATACTTTCTCATAATATTTTAGATAATGTTCTAAATTAATTAAGCATCTGCCACAATTTATCTTTCAATTCGGTTAAGCCTTGCTGTGCAACAGATGATATAAAGATATACGGAAGTCCGTCAAATTCTTTATCAAGCTGTATTCTTAGTTCTGCCTTTAATTCATCGTCTAACATATCGCATTTAGAAATGGCAATTAAACGATCTTTATCTAACATTTCCGGATTGTATCTTCTTAATTCATCCAGCAAAATATCGAATTCTTTTTTAATATCGTCGGTATCGGCAGGAATCAAAAACAACAACGTTGAATTTCGTTCAATGTGTCGTAAAAAATAATGACCCAATCCTTTACCTTCAGCTGCGCCTTCAATAATCCCAGGAATATCAGCAATTACAAACGATTTAAAATCGCGGTATTCTACAATTCCCAAGTTTGGTTTTAAGGTTGTAAACGGATAATCGCCAATTTTTGGTTTTGCCGATGTTAAAACAGACAGCAACGTAGATTTTCCTGCATTTGGAAAACCAACCAAACCAACATCTGCCAAGACTTTTAATTCTAAAATAATATCAACCTCTTGCGGTGGCATTCCAGGCTGTGCGTAACGCGGTGTTTGGTTTGTTGAAGATCTAAAGTTCCAGTTACCCAAACCACCTTTACCGCCTCTTGCAAGAATTACTTCCTCGCCGTTTTCGGTAACTTCAAAAAGCAATTCACCTGTTTCTTTGTCTTTAACAACTGTTCCAAGTGGCACATCAATGTAACGATCTTCGCCATCGCTACCGGTGCTGCGTGAACTACCACCATCACCACCGTGACCTGCTTTTATATGTCGCTGAAAACGCAAATGATGCAGTGTCCACAAACTTTCGTTACCACGAATAATTACGTGACCGCCACGACCACCGTCTCCACCATCGGGACCACCTTTTTCAATAAACTTTTCACGGTGTAAATGCGATGATCCTTTACCACCTTTACCAGATGCTACATATATTTTTACGTAATCTACAAAATTTCCTTCTGTCATTGTTTTAATCTTTGATGATTATCAGTGATTTTGCATCAATTTTATTATTGAAAAATCTCGTCAGTTCGAGTTTGTCGAGAACCATTTACTTCTCGATACACTTCACTACGTTTCGCTACTCGAAGTGACGACAGGTTAATTTCAATAAGTCAAATAATTGATACCTTTTTTAAATAATCAGTTAATCCTTTAATAAGCTGATGCCTATTTTATCAATTTTTACTCCGTTTGAAGCCAATACTTCAAACTCCATTTTATTCCAAATTAATTTTTCGCCTGTTTTTGGTATGTACGATAATTCTTTCATAACCAAACCGCTTATGGTTGTTACATCGTAATCGGGCATTAATTCATCCAACTCAAAATACGACAATAAATCGTGTAACGGATAAAATCCATCTACAATCCATTCGCCTTCGGCAACTTCTTCCAACTTAAATTCTTCTTCGTAAAATTCAGATGCATCGCCCACCAACGATTCTAAAATATCGTTTAAGGTAATGACTCCTTGAATTACTCCATATTCATCTGAAACCAACGCATAATGATTTTTAGACGATTTAAAAAGTTCTAACGCTTTATAAGCCGATGTATGTTCAATAAAAAATGTAGGTTCTTTTATGATCGATTTTAAATCTATGTTGTCTTTTTCAAACAAAATAAACAGATCTTTTAAAGAAACCACACCAATAACTTCGTCTAAACTACCCTCACAAACTGGGTAGAACGAATGTAAATCTTCTATTACTTTTGCTTTTAATTCCTGCAAATTGTCTTCGCAATCTAAATACATAACCGATTTTCGGTGGGTCATTAAAGCGTTTACCTTTAAATCGCCAATATTAAAAACGCGCTCCACAATGTCTTGTTCAATTTCCTGAACCTCGCCAATTTCGGTACTTTCTTTTATGATCGATCTAATTTCTTCTTCGGTAACTTTTCCGTCGGCAGTTGGTTTTATGTTGAAAATATTCAGCAACAAATCAGACGATTTTGTAAGCAACCACACAAACGGTGCAGCAATTTTTGAAACAAATGTCATTGGAATAGCTACCATTTTAGCAATTGCTTCGGGATAATTCAAGCCTAAACGTTTTGGAACCAGCTCGCCCAAAATCAACGTAAAAAAAGTAAGTAAAACCAACACCACACCAACACTTAACGACGATGCGTAAGGCTGTAACGATGGAATTTGTGCAATGGATGTCTGTAAATCGGTGGTTATTTTATCGCCCGAATAAATACCTGTTAAAATACCGATTAAGGTAATACCGATTTGTACGGTTGACAGGAAGTTGTTGGGTTCTTCAACCAGCTTTAAGGCGGCTTTAGCACTGCTGCTGCCTTTTTTTGCTGCCATTTCTAAACGGTTTTTTCGAGATGAAACCAATGCCATTTCAGACATGGAAAAAATGCCGTTTAAAATGATTAAAATAAAGATGATTAAAATTTCCACTATTGTTGTTCTATTAAATGCAAATAATCTTATCCTAAATTACGAAAAAGGATAAGATTATTTAAAATTATTTTTTTAAAGATTAAAAGCGATCGATAACCGCGCTTAATCTTTCGGTAATTTCCTGTATGGATCCGATACCGTTTACTGCATGGTATTTATTTTTGTTGCTGTAATACTCGATTAACGGAGCCGTTTTTTCGTTGTATTCTTCGTAACGTGTACGAATTTTTGTTTCGTCTTGATCATCTGCTCTGCCCGAAGTTTTACCGCGCTCTAAAATACGAGCAACCAAAACATCATCATCAGCTTCTAAACCAACAGTTGCTGTTACTTCTAAATTAATCGATTGTAAAAAAGCATCCAACGCTTCGGCTTGAGCAATTGTTCTTGGAAATCCATCAAACAAAAAACCTGCTTTATCCATGTTGTTGGTTACTTCGTTCTTTAACATATCAATCGTAATTGCATCGGGAACCAGTTCGCCTTTATTAATAAATTCTTGCGCTTTCTTGCCCAACTCTGTTTCGTTCTTAATATTAAAACGGAAAACATCGCCCGTAGAAATGTGCGTTAAATTGTATTTTTCTTTTAAAAACTCTGCCTGCGTGCCTTTGCCTGCACCCGGCTTTCCGAATAAAACTATTGCAATCATTTTTGTATGTTATTTTATTTGATAAACTTCGCTTAAATTTCTGCCTTGTTTGTTGTAATCTAATCCGTAACCAACAATAAACTTATTTTCGATACTAAAACCTGTGTATTTAATATCAATAGTTTGTTTGTAAGCTTCTGGTTTAAAGAACAAGGTTGCCGTGTTTATACTTTTTACCTTAAATCTATTCACTAAATTGTACAGCGCTGCAATGGTGTTGCCGGTATCAACGATATCTTCTACAATAACAACGTGCTTGTTGGTTAAATCAATATCCAAACCTAAAAGCTCTGTTACGTTGCCTGTAGTTTCTGTACCGTTGTACGATGCCATTTTTATAAATGAAA